>Ga0307477_10001591_pt1 | contig 18759 bp, 17 predicted proteins | sample atmos_gasesECM2C_FD_203316 | JGI IMG/M metagenome (GOLD analysis project Ga0307477, IMG submission 203316) | Hardwood forest soil microbial communities from Morgan-Monroe State Forest, Indiana, United States - atmos_gasesECM2C_515 | ecosystem: Environmental > Terrestrial > Soil > Temperate...
CGCCCGAAGCTGCGGCGCCGGTCATGTGGCATTCGTGGCGCATCCACGAGACCGGGCTGACGTAGCCGGCGTAGTCCAACGGGTACTCGTCGAGCGCAGCCACGGCGGCGAACCCGGTCGCGAACTCGGCAGCCACCGTCGCGAACTCCAGCTCGAGCAGATTGCACGCCCGGCGCAGCGTCTTCAGCTCTTCAGCCGCATCGTCGACCGCGCGATCCAGCCGAACCCGCGAGCGCAGCCGCTCGATGGCCGCCCGCAAGACCGCGATCTCCTCGCCGGCGTCCCGCCCACTACACACACATGTAGTGTAACGAACAGGTGTTCGCACACGAAGGACAATCGACGGACAATTCGTGTCAGCCGGCGTCGAATCGCATCGGGCAGTGCTCGATGCCGTCCTCCGTCCACCGTGCGCCGCTCTCGCGGAACCCGAAGGCTGCGTACCACTGCTCGAGATGCGCTTGCGCGCTCACCACGATCGGCGGGCCGGCGAGCGCGATCGCGCGCCGCATCAGCAGCTCGGCCAGGCCGCGCCGCCGGTGCGTCGCCGCCGTCGCGACACGCCCGATGCGATGCAGCCGGCCGTCCTCGTCGAGCAGGCGCAGCGCGCTGACGACGCGACCCTCGTCGCCGTCGATCCACATATGGCGGGCGCCGGTCTCGATGTCGCGTCCGTCGATGTCCGCATACGCGCACTGCTGCTCAACGACGAACACGTCGCTGCGCAGCTTCAAGATCTCGTAAAGCGAGCGCGCGTCGAGCTCATCCCACGTCGCCACATGAATTTCCGGCTCGCGCGCTTCGCGCGCGCTCATCCGGTGAGGTACCAGTCGCGATAGAAGGTCTCGTTGCGGTCGTTGTCGAGCTGTGCGCCCGCACCGGCAACGCCGCCCACGGTGACGTTGAACGCCGTGAAGACCCGTGGCGCCCACAGGAAATAGAGCGGCAGATCGGTCGTCACCATCCGCTCGATGCGCGAGAAGATCGGTTTGCGTACCTGCTGCAGCGTCGCGCTCGCGCTCGCGGTGGCGCTCAACTCCGCGCCGTAGAGCCCGTCCAGCGCAGCATTCGTGTACCCGCCGTAGTTTGCGCCGCCGCCCGAGGCCAGCACGGCTGAATCGTCGGGATCGAGCGTTGTCGGGATGGCGACCACCGCCGCATCGAAATTGCCCCCGGACAGCGCAGCCGCGAAGGCCTGGTCGCTCAAGCCCGTGGCGGTCAGGTTGAAGCCGGAATCGTGGGTCTGCCGCGCGATGAGAGTCGCGGCGCTCGCGCGGCTCGGGTCGCTGACCGGAAAGATGAGCTGCGTGGTGATGTGCCGCCCATCCACCAGATTCCGTGCGTGCTGCGGATTTCGCGCGTACATCGTGAGCGCGCTCGAGTCGACCGCCCACGAGATGGGATTGATGTCGCCCCAGACGGGAACGCCCTGAGCGCTTCCGCTGGCTTGCACGACAGTGGTGTCGTGGTCGATGCTGAGCGCGAACGCCTGACGTGCCACGTGCTCGGCAAAGGGGTGGCCCCTTCGGACGTTGAACATCACCGCCACGAACGACGTCGCCGGATATGCGTTGAGCGCCACCCCGGCGGCAGACGCAGCCGCGGCCGCCGCGCCGGGCTCCAGGACGGGCGCCCAGGAGAGCTGACCGCTGCCGAGGTGATTGAGCACCTGGTTGGGATCATGCGTGACCACCTCGACGACGTGCGCCAAGTGTGGCGTTCCCAGGTAGTAGTTCGTGCTGGCGTCGAGGACGATCTGCTGGCCGGCGACCCGATGATTGAAACGAAATGGTCCACCGGTCACAGACGGCGCGCTGTTGTACGGTGCCTGGCTCATCTCCGCGACGTTCACCTGCCCGAGCACGTGCTGCGGGACGACCGGAAACACCAGGTGGTTCGCCAGGTACGCGGCATCGGGTGCCGCGAGTGTGAACTTGACCGTGTGCGCGTTGACCTTGACAACGCTCTGCAGCGGACCCCAGTTGAAGCTCGCGCGCGTGTCGAGGGATGGATTCATCTCCGTCGTCACGGTGTAGACGACGTCGTCCGCGGTGATGGGCATGCCGTCGGACCACTTGGCGTCGTTGCGCAACGGAACGGTGAGCACGTCACCCGAGGCGCTGACGGTGGGCAGCGCGGAGGCCAGGTCGGGTCCCACGCTGAGATCGGTATGCGCCGAGTACAGCAGCGGAAAGAGTGGCGTGTACGCGCGAATCGACGGCAGATCGCCGGCGACCAGTGGGTTCAGCGAGGTCGGCTCGGAGTCGATCGCCACGGACAGCGTGCCGCCCTGGCGAAGTCCCGGACGGGCCGGCGCTATGGTGCACGCATTCGCCAGCACGCCCGCGAGCACCGCAACGGCGACGAGCACACGCAAGGGTAGCGATCGGGAATTCCGTTGGATCACGCCAAACTGATCGAATGAACTACCGGAAAGATTGTTGCGGATGCATCTGAAGCGCGTTGTGTAGCAGATGCTTCCCTCGGAGACCGCGCGGGATGTAGTCTGAGCCGACCGGTTCGAAGCCTGGGCGGTTCTCTCCACGTCTCCTCAGCGCGCAGGTGCAAATTATGCGGAGGCGTATCGATGGACGCTGGCGGGAGCGGGACACAGCGGGCACTTGTGGTCGACGACGACCCGGGCATGCGCCGTTTTCTCGAGTTGCGTCTCGGTTTCGAGGGCTACTCGGTCGTCGTAGCGGTGTCGGGGGAGGACGCTCTGGCGGCCATGGAGGCTTTCGACCCCACCGTCGTGATCACAGACGTCGTACTGCCCGGCATGGACGGGCTCAGCCTCTGCCGTCAAATTCGCGCCAATCCGCGCTACCGCAGGCTGCCGATCCTCATCTTCACCGGATCCGAGCACTCGGGCGAGGTGGGCGACGTGGTCGGTCTGGGATTGATCTGGTACATGCGCAAGGGCGCGGACTGGGCCATCGTCGCGCGCACGCTGCGCAATCTCATCGCTCGCGCACACGAGCTGCAACCGGCGGTGTAGCCGCTGTCGGCATCGGGAATGCCCCGGGTCAGGCTGCGCGCCAGGTGGTCGCGACGTCTGCGCGAGAGGGCGAAGGGTCCGGCCGCCGGCCTGGCTCTGTTGATGACAATTGCGGCCGGGGTCGGCTACGCCTACGCGCCCGTCGCCGCTCTCGAGGTCGCCATCCCAGCGTCCGCGCGCCCACCGGCGCAGCCCGGGCTGTCATGGCTTTCCGTGTCGGCCGAGCGCCGCATCGTCGACGAGCAGGGGCGAACCGTTCTGCTCCGAGGCTTCAACAGCGACACGCTTCTGGAGGCCGGCGTCCGGCACGCTCATCTGGATGAGACCGACGCGAATCTCATGCAGCGGGCGGGATTCGACGTCGTCCGCCTTCCCATCGCCTGGTCGCGCATCGAGCCCACCCGGGGCAGCATCGACACCGGGTATCTCGATGAGGTGGAGCGCACCGTGGTGATGCTCAATCGCAGTCACCTCTACGTTGTGCTCGACATGCATTTCGTCGACTGGGGGCCGCGCTTCGGTGGCACCGGCGCGCCGCGGTGGGCTGCGCTGCCGCTCGTTCCCGACCTGCCGTGGTGGCCGTCTGAGGAGTGGCGCAAGCAGCTGTCTCCGGCACAGGCCGCCGCGTACACCTATTTCTGGATCAGCCCGGACTGGCAGTCGGATTTCGAGCTGGTCTGGCGCGCCGTCGCCGCCCGCTTCCGTGACGACAGTGGCGTTGTGGGCTACGACATCTACAACGAGCCGCATCCGCTGCCGATCCCGCCGCGCCTCTTCGAGCTGCACTGGATGTGGCCGCTCTACGCGCGCACGATCGAGCAGATCGGGCACGTCGATCCGAACCATCTCTTCGTCGTCGAAGGCGTCCTCTTCGCCGACGTCGGCACCACCATCGCGCAGCTCGACGCTCCCAATGTCGTCTACTCACCCCACTTCTACACGGGGTCGCTGGTGCCTCCCGACTTCAACGGCGATCGTGGTTCGCTGGACCGTCGCATCGACGACCAGGCGCGCGAGGCGGCCGCGGTACCCGCACCGATGTGGCCGGGAGAGCTGGGCATCGACCACAACAAGGCGTACGCCGCACAATGGGCGGACGCGGCTCTCGATGCGTACGACGACCGCGGGGTCGGATGGGCCTGGTGGCAGTGGCGGGAAAGCTCAGGCTGGGGGATCCGCAGCCAGTCGGGGGCGTACCTCGACACCTCCTTTCTGCACCACCTGGCGCGCCCCTACCTGGCGGCGGCGCCCACGCGGGTCCATGCCGGACGGGGGGACGGGGTCGGCGGCCGCATCACTCTGCGCGTCGACCCGGGTACGGGCGGGGACTCGGTCAACCTTGCCTGGCCGGAGCTCACCCTGGGACCGCCAGCCGTCATCGGCGCGACGTGCGTGACCACGGAGAGCTGGGACGCGGCGTCGGCGCGGCTGTCACTGACGCTCGGAAGGGCAGGCTGCACCATCCTGGTGACGCGGTGAAAACGGCAGCGGTCGCCGACCAACCCAGGTCGATCCGCCGGGCCAGTGCGCCGGCGTCCACCCGACGGCGGGACGACGCCGGCACACCGGTTGCGTCTACGCCGCCGATCCGGCTCCCGTCAGCTCCACGCTGGGCTGATTGAGCAGCGCCCGCGTCGCCGCGATGCGGCACGCGAGCATCTCCAAAATGTCGCTGAGCTGGTCGCGGAGAGGGGCCTCCAGCTCGATGGGATGGTTGTCGATCTCTCGCAGCAATGCGGAGAGACGTATCGCCTTCTGATCGATTCGAGCAACGACCTCGTCGGTGCCGGTGGCCGTTGCTCCCAAATGATTGGGCTCCAACCAGTTACCTCCGTGTTGGGTTGCGCCGGAGCGGTCCGGCCGGCGCGAGCGTCGCGCTCAGGACAAGAGTAGGGACGCGATGGCGCCTCCGCAAGGGATGTCGCTGTTACACCGGCTACACTGACGAAGATCTTCCGGTCGGACCGGGCGCGGATGGCGGAATCGGTAGACGCGCGGGACTTAGGATCCCGTGGGGCGACCCGTCCGAGTTCGAGTCTCGGTCCGCGCACGTTCCATTCCATCAGGTGTCCATGCCGATCTCCGAGCTCTCCGTCGACGTCGAACGCAAGCCCGGCTCGCTCGCGGTGCTCCGGGTCGAGGCCCCGCCGGACGACGTCCAGGCTGCGGTGTCGGACTCGTTGCGCCGGCTCGCCTCCCGCGTACGCGTCCCGGGGTTCCGGCCGGGCAAGGCGCCCGCCGCGATGGTCGAACGCGCGGTGGGCTGGGACGCCGTGCGCCGTGAGACGGTCGAGCACCTCGTGCCCGAGCTCTACGCGCGCGCCCTGGAGCAGACCGGGGTGGAGGCCGTCGGCGACCCCGAGCTCGACGTCGGCGAGCTGGAGCGAGACCAGCCGCTCGTGTTCTCGGCAACCGTCACCGTCAGGCCGGACGTGCACCTCGGCGACTACCTCTCGATTCGCGTCGAGGAGCCGGCCACAGAGGTGAGCGACGACCAGGTCGACGAGGCGATCGAAGAGGTGCGCCGCCGTCACGCCGAGCTGCGTGAGGTTGAGCGCCCGGCGCAGGCAGGCGACGTGCTCCGCTGCACGCTGGTCATGCGCAACGGCGACCAGCTGCTGAGCGCCGAAGAGGCCGGTGAGCGCGACCTCGAGCTCGATCGCGAAAGCCTCATCCCCGGCATCGTCGACGGCATCATCGGGCTGAGTGCGGGGGACTCGCGGACGTTCGACGTCACCCTTCCCGACGACTACCGGCGCGAGGAGCTCCGCGGCTCGACGGTGACCGTGGACGTCACCGTTCACGCGGTCCGCGAACAGGAGCTGCCGCCGCTCGACGACTCGCTCGCGGCTGTCGACGGCCACGGCTCGACGTTGGAGGAGCTCCGCGCCCACTACCGCGAGCGCCTCGAGGCCGCCGCCAATGAGGCCGATCGCGCGCGTTTCGAGGGCGACGCGCTGCGCGCGCTCCGCGACGTGGTCACGGTGGACCTGCCCGAGGTGATGGTCGACCGTGAGATAGAGCGCGAGCTGGCCGATCTCGAGTACCGGCTGGCGTCGCTGGGCCTGACGCTCGACAAGTACCTGGAGCTGAGCGGCCAGACGGTGGAGAAGCTCCGCGGGGAGCGGCGCGAGAGCGCCGCGCAGCGGGTCAAGCTTGACCTCGCCCTCGACGCGCTGGCCGCGGCCGAGCAGCTCGAGGTCGACGAGAGCCAGGTGAACCGCGAAGCCACGCGTCTCGCCGAGCGCCGGCAGCTCACCGCCGCGCAGCGGCGGCGTCTCCGCGACATCGCCCGCCGCGACCTTCGCCGCCGGGCCGCCGGCCAGCGTCTCCTCGAGATCGTCCGCGAGGAATTCGTCGCCACGTAGGCAGGCCTCGCGAGAAATCCGTGGGAAGCTCTCTTCCGTGAGTGAGCCGGTCATCGAGGTCACCGGCCTGGTCAAGCGCTATGGCGAGATCGAGGCGGTACGAGGCATCGACCTCGACGTGCGCGCCGGCGAGATCTTCGGTTTTCTCGGGCCCAACGGCGCGGGCAAGTCGACGACCATCGGCATCCTCTGCACGCTGTTGCGGCCGACCGCCGGCAGCGCCCGCGTCGCCGGCATCGACGTCGACGCCGACCCCAGTGCGGTGCGAGCACGCATCGGTCTCGTGTTCCAGGACCCATCCCTTGACGGCGATCTGACCGCGCGCGAGAACCTCGAGTTCCACGCGTTTCTCTACGGTCTGCCCCGTGGCGAGCGCCGGCGGCGCGTCGACGGGGCCCTTGCCATGGTGGAGCTCACCGAGCGAGCGTCGTCGCCGGTGCGCACGTTCTCGGGCGGCATGAAGCGTCGTCTCGAGATCGCGCGCGGCGTGCTCCACTACCCGCACGTTCTGTTTCTCGACGAGCCGACTCTCGGGCTCGACCCGCAGACCCGCAAACGCATCTGGGAGTACCTGCACGCGCTGCGCAAGCGTGAGGGCATCACCATCTTCATGACCACGCATTACATGGACGAGGCCGAGTTCTGCGATCGCATCGCGATCATCGATGCCGGCAAGATCGTCGCGCTCGGCACGCCGGCGCAGCTGAAGGCGATGGTCGGGGGTGACGTGGTGACGATCACGACAACCGACACAGCCCTCGCGGCCGAGGAGCTGCGTCGCGCCTTCCAGCTGGACCCGGCCGTCACCGACGGGACCCTTCGCGTCGAGGTGCCCGACTCGGCTGCGTTCATGCCGCGGCTCTTCGCGGAGCTGAGCGCTCCGGTGAGCGCCGTGGCTTCGCACCGGCCCAGCCTTGACGACGTCTTCCTGAAGCTCACCGGACATGCCATCCGCGAGGAGGGGGCGGGCCAGATCGATCAGCTTCGCCAGTTCACCTCCGCCTGGCGGGGGCGCCGGAGATGACGGAACAGGCGCTCGCGGCGCCGGTCGCGTCTGCGCCACGGGTCGACACACGCGGAGCGACGCTTCGCGGCGTCTACATCATCTGGTACCGCGACGTGCTGCGCTTCGTGCGAGACCGCTGGCGTCTGGTCATCGCTTTCGCGCAGCCCATCCTCTATCTTCTGATCTTCGGCACAGGTCTGAGTGCCAGCCTGCGCGGGGCGTCGGCATTCAGCGGCGCGGGTCTCGAGTACCGGCAGTTCATCTTTCCTGGCGTGATCGGCATGACTGTGCTTTTCACGTCGATCTTCGGTGCGATGTCGATCGTGTGGGACCGCGAGTTCGGCTTCCTCAAAGAGGTGCTGGTGGCGCCGATCCACCGCGCAGCAGTGGCTGTCGGCAAGACGCTCGGGGGAGCCACGCAAGCGTCGATCCAGGGGCTCATCATGCTCGTGCTCGCTCCGCTCGTCGGCGTCAAGTTGACGGCGGTCGGGGTGCTCGAGTTGATCCCGATGATCTTCGTGCTCGCCTTCGGGTTGAGCGCGCTCGGTGTCGCGCTCGCGGCGCGCATGCGCAACCTGCAGGCGTTCCAGGTGGTGATGAACTTCCTGATGATGCCGATCTTCTTCCTGTCGGGAGCGTTGTTCCCGCTCACCAACCTGCCCGCGTGGCTGTCGTTTCTGACGCGAATCGATCCAGCGAGCTACGGCGTCGACCCGCTGCGACGGACAGTGCTCGGCGCTGCCGGCGTGCCTGACGCCGCGCTCAAACCTCTGGGACTCACCCTCTTCGGCCACACGCTGGACATCTGGACCGAAGAGGCGTTGCTCATCGGCTTCGGCGTCGTCATGCTCGGCGTGGCGATCCGGACCTTCAGTCGCCGAGACTGAAACGAGACCGCGTATTCACCGGACCAAGATCTCGAGCGCGCCTATAATGGATCGGTGATGACTCCCCACAACCTGATCCCGATGGTGGTGGAGACCACCAACCGTGGCGAGCGTGCCTTCGACATCTATTCGCGCTTGCTGAAGGACCGCATCATCTTCATCGGCACACCGATCGACGATCAGGTTGCCAACGTGGTGATGGCGCAGTTGCTGTTCCTTGCCGGCGAGGATCCGGAGAAGGACATCATGCTGTACATCAACTCGCCCGGTGGTTCCGTGTATGCCGGTCTCGCCATCTACGACACGATGCAGTACGTCGAGCCGCGCGTCGGCACGATATGCATGGGCATCGCAGCGTCGATGGCTGCAGTGCTGCTTGCGGGAGGTGCGCAGGGGATGCGGCTCAGCCTCCCCAACACGCGCATCCTGATCCATCAACCGACCGGCGGTTTCAGTGGACAGGCGGCGGACATCCAGATCCACGCGCAGGAGATCCTCCGTGTGCGTCGCCGTCTGGACGAGATCCTCGCGCATCACACCGGCAAGCCCATCGAAGTGGTGAACCGGGACTCCGACCGAGACTTCTTCATGAGTGCCGATGAGGCCAAGGCGTACGGCTTGGTCGACCAGATCATCCAGGCTCGGCCCAAGGACGGAAAGCCGAGCCCGCACGCGAAGAGCAACGGCGGCACGGCGGATACGGCGGCCGACGGGACTCAGGGCCCCCAGGCGGGCGGCGGAGCCACGGCGAGGTCGTGATCTGGACGCACCGCCCTGAACGCAGTACGGTGCTCGGGTCTTGAGGTGGTGCGCTCGTGACTGAACGCGACGATCGACGCCGTCATACCCGTTGCAGCTTCTGCGGCAAGGGGCAGGAGCAGGTGCGCAAGCTGGTGGCGGGGCCGGGCGTCTACATCTGCGATCAGTGCATCGACCTCTGCCAGGAGGTCCTGGAGGAGGACAACCGCTCCACCACGCAGAAGCGAGGCAAGGGAGGGTCGATCCCCAACCCGCAGGTCATCGCCGCATCACTCGATCAGTACGTCGTCGGACAGGACCACGCCAAGAAGGTGCTGTCCGTTGCGGTGTTCAACCACTACAAGCGCATCGCGCATGCCAAGACCAACAGCGACGTCGAGCTGCAGAAGTCCAACGTGCTGCTGGTCGGTCCCACGGGTTGCGGCAAGACACTGCTCGCGCAGACCCTCGCACGCATCATCGACGTGCCGTTCAGCATCGCCGACGCGACCAGCCTCACCGAGGCGGGCTACGTGGGTGAGGATGTCGAGAACATTCTGCTGCGGCTGATCCAAGCGGCGGACTTCGACATCCCCCGCGCCGAGCGCGGAATCATCTACATCGACGAGATCGACAAGATCGCGCGCAAGTCCGACAACCCTTCCATCACCCGCGATGTCAGCGGTGAGGGTGTGCAGCAAGCACTGCTCAAGATCCTCGAGGGGACGGTCGCCAACGTTCCGCCGCAGGGCGGTCGCAAGCATCCCCACCAGGATTTCATCCAGATCAACACGACGAACATCCTGTTCGTCTGCGGCGGAGCGTTCGACGGTCTCGAGAAGATCATCGAGCAGCGCATCGGCAAGCGCACGATCGGCTTCAACAGTGAGCCGCACGGCAATCGGACCAAGGAGACGACCAAGGTCCTGCGGCATCTCCAGGCCCAGGACCTGCTCAAGTACGGCCTCATCCCGGAGTTCGTCGGACGGCTGCCGATCACTGTCGCGCTGGACTACCTCGACGAGGAGGACATCATCCGCATCCTCACCGAGCCCAAGAACGCGTTCGTGAAGCAGTATCAGAAGTTCTTCGCGCTCGACGACGTGGAGTTGGTGTTCCACGAGGGCGCGCTTCGCGCCATTGCGCATGCTGCGCTCTCGCGCGGAACCGGGGCTCGCGGGTTGAAGTCGATCATCGAGGGCGTACTCCTCAACAGCATGTTCGAGGTGCCGAGCCGGCCGGAGGTCAAGCGCTGCGTGATCACCGAGCAGTCGATCCTCGAAGGCGTGGAGCCGCTGCTCCTCACCGAGGAACCGAAGCGCCGCGTCGGCGCCTCTGATGAGGACGCCCAGGACCGCACCGCCTGAGAATCGCCCGCCCGCGCATTCTCGTCCCGGCCGCGCTGCTCACGTTGTTCCTCGTGGTGGTTGTCGTGACTGCCGTCCACCTCTCGGGTGGTGGCGGTGGGCAGCAGTGCTCGCTGCCTGCGCCGGTGCCGAGCCTCACGGCTCAGCTCCGAGCCATCGGGGGCTTTGATCAGCCCTACGATGCGAGCGACCGGACCGCCATCTCGACCGTCGCGATGCAGGCGGCCAGCACGGTTTCGCCCAGTCTCGTCGGCGGGGTCGCGGCACCGCCGGTTGCTGTGGCCTCACTGCTCACGTCACAGCCGGACGCGCTGGTCATACCGTTGATCAGCGCCTCCGCGACACGGAGTGCGCACATCGTGGGACTGGTGTCGTTCCTTCGCGACTGCGCCGGGCGCGCGTACTACTCGGCGGTGCAGTCGACGATCCAAACCGCGCCGACGTCCTTCCCGTCCGTCGACATCGGTACCGCCGCGTCACGGCTCGGCACCGCGTCTCCGCAACTCGTCTACCGGAGCAACCCGTTTGCGCCGCTGTGGCGCAATCCAATGACTGGAGCGACGATCTCGGCGGGCGGTTAGCGGCCGCCTGCCGCCCCTATACTCCTTTGCTGTCCATGGAAAAGGCTTTTGATCCGCAGAGCGTCGAGCCACGCTGGCGGCAGCGGTGGGAGGATCTCGGCATCGGAATCGCCGATCCCGCGTCGCCGAAACCGGCATTCGTCATCGCGCTTCCGCCGCCGAACATCACCGGCGTGCTGCACATGGGGCAGGCGTGCGGATTCTCGATCCAGGACGCACTGTCTCGATATCACCGCATGATCGGCGACGAAGTCGAGTGGTGTCCGGGGACGGATCACGCCGCAATCGCCACCCAGAATGTGATCGAGCGACAGCTGACCGCTGAGGGGACGTCGCTGCAGGAGGTGGGCCGCGAGCGTTTCCAACAGCGCGTCGACGCCTGGTACAAGGAATACGGAGGACGCATCTTCGAGCAGATGCGGCGATTGGGGTTCACATGCGACTGGTCGCGCGCGCGCTTCACCCTCGACGACGCATACGTGCGCGCGATCCGCGTGGTGTTCAAATCGCTGTACGACGAAGGTCTCATCTATCGCGGCCCGCGTATCGTCAACTGGTGCCCGCACGATCGCTCGGCCATCAGCGACGAAGAGGTCGACTGGCAGGAGCACGCCGACACGCTGTACCAGCTGCGCTATCCGGTGGAGGGCGGCGACCACGTCACGGTCGCAACCGTGCGGCCGGAGACGATGCTCGGCGACACCGGAGTCGCGATAGCCCCCGGCGATGCGCGGTGGTCGAAGTTGGAAGGCCGCAACGCGGTGCTCCCACTCACGGGCCGGAGCGTCCCGATCATCGCGGACGAGGCGGTGCGGCCGGAGTTCGGCACCGGCGCCCTCAAGGTCACACCTGGGCACGATCCAACCGACTACGAGATCGCTCAGCGTCACGGGCTTCCGACCATCACCGTGATCGCTCCGGACGGCACCATGGACGTCCCGGCTCTGCCGCAGTTCCACGGCATGCCTGTCGAACAGGCGCGCCAAGCGGTGGTCAGGGCGCTGCGCGAGATCGGCGCGGTCGTTGCGGAAGAGGAGTACGTGCACCAGGTCGGGCATTGCGACCGGTGCGGGCACGTGATCGAGCCGCTGGTCAGCGAGCAGTGGTGGGTGCGCATGAAAGAGCTCGCCGCGCCGGCGATCACCGCGGTCGAGGCGGGCGAGATCACGTTCCACCCCCGACGCTACGACGACATGTACCTGAGCTGGATGCGCAACATCCGGGACTGGTGCATCAGCCGGCAGATATGGCTCGGCCACGCGATCCCGGTTTCGACGTGCGGCAACGGACACCGCTTCGCATGGGTCGATCCGCCGGTTGCCTGCCCCGATTGCGGCGACACGCAGCTCACCAACGACCCCGACGTGCTCGACACGTGGTTCAGCAGCGCGCTGTGGCCGTTCGCGATATTCGGATGGCCGGAGTCCACGCCGGACCTGCGACGCTTCTATCCGACCAGTGTGCTGGTGACGGCTCGCGACATCATCTTCCTCTGGGTCGCGCGCATGATCATGACCGGGCTTAAGTTCGCCGGCGACAAGCCATTCAGCCGGGTGCTCATCACCAGCACGATTCAAGCTGCGGACGGCTCTCGCATGCACAAATCGAAGGGCAACGTCGTCGATCCGCTGGAGATGATCGAGAAGTACGGCGCCGACTCCGTGCGCGCCTGGGCGGCGGCGGTGGGCACCGGTGGACAGGACGTGCGCTTCGACGAGAATCGCATCCTCAGCTACCAGCGATTCGCGAACAAGCTCTGGAACGTGACCCGCTTCCTGGTCGGGCGTCTCGCCTCCGGGTCGGACACGATCTCCGCGATCCCTGAGCCTGAAATCGGTTCCCTGGAGGTGGAGGACCGCTGGATGCTCGGCGAGCTGGCGGCCCTGGTGCGTGAGTGCGATGCGGCGTTCGACAGCTTCCGCTTTCACGACGCGGTGGACCGGCTGTACGAGGTGAGCTGGCACTCGTTCTGCGACTGGTACGTCGAGATCATCAAGCGTTTGCGGCTTGCTGACGAGGTGCCAGAGTCGTCGCGCCAGGCCGCCGCGTGGACCGCTGTGACAGGACTCGACACGATCCTCCGGTTGCTGCATCCGTTCATGCCCTTTGTCACGGAGGAATGCGCGCAACATCTTCCCGACGCGGCCGGCACGCTGCAGCATCGCGGTTGGCCGAGCGCCGCTGAGCTGCAGCGGCTCGCCGGGAGCGATGATGTGCGGCACGTGGGCGAGCTCATCGAGATGGTGCAGCGCATTCGCGCGGTGCGCCAGGAACGGGGTGCGAAGGCCACCTCCGGCGACCCGTGGCAGGTGGTCGTGCGCGTCGACGCGGGCGGTCCGTCCGGCGACCACGTGAAGCGGTTGCTCGAAGGGCTCGCGCCGGTGACGGTGGTCGAATCGCATGACAACGGCGGCACCTCGGTGATGGTCGAAGTCGGTTCGCTGCACGCCGACATCGCCGTCGGGCCACGCGCCCGATGATCGGCGACGCCGCGTCGCTGCTGATCGCGGGGCTGGTCGCCGTCGTCATCTATTTCGGCGTGTTGTGGATCGCGCTCGCCTTCTACGTTGTGCGTGACGCGCGCCAGCGCTCTCGGTCGCAGAGCTTCGTCACCCTCGCCGCGCTGCTGGGTTTCATGCCGCCGTTTCTCGGCCCGCTTGTCTACTTCGTGCTGCGGCCGCCGCGTACGCTCGAAGAGGAACGCGCGCTCGAGCTCGAGGAGCAGGCGTTGCTGGAGCCCAGCTTCGACACTGTGGTGACGCGCCCGTGCCCGACCTGCGGGCGCGACATCGAGCAGGACTTCATCATCTGCCCGTATTGCCGGACCCAATTCGCGCGGCGGTGCGTCAACTGTGAACGCAGCCTCAGGCTTGGCTGGTCCGTGTGCCCGTACTGCGCCGCCGACGTGGGGACGCACGCACTCTCCCGCGCGAGCCGCTGATCCTCAACTCCAGATGACCGAGCCCGGGCTCGCAGTGTCGTGATCCCGGGCGGCCTACGACTTGTTCTCGCACCGGGCGTTCTGCTCGCCATCGCCGGCCTGGCTTGGGCGCTGCCTCCCCGCTTGCGCGCGCCTGTGCGCATCCTCGGAGTGCTCGCGGTCGGCGCAGCCATCGGTCTGCTCCTGGGCGACGCGAACGTGGTGGTGTCCGCGGGAAGCGTCGAGGGGTCGTTCGGGAGCCCGCTCGCCGGCGTCAACTTCCTGTTCCGCGCCGATTCGACGGGCTTGGTGCTCGCGTTGATCGCGAGCGTCGCGGCGCTGTTCGCGCTTCTCGACGCCGACCGCGGCACGACCGAGACCGCGGCCCTGCTGCTGTGCGCCGCCGGAGCGCTGGGCGCGTCGCTGGCCGGCAATGTGGTGATGCTCTTCGCCGGCCTCGAGGCGGCCAACATCGGCACCCTCGTGCTGTTGACAGACGGGCGGCGGCGCGGCCGCGGAGCCGCGGCGCTCATGGCGATCGAGCACCTGGCGGCACTGGGTTTGCTGGCGGCCGCCGTTGAGCTGTCGGTCACGGCCGGAACCACCGACCTGAGCGCGCTGCCCGGTGGTGCGATCACCGTGATCGTCGGGATCCCGTGGGCCCTCGCCGGAGCCGCGCGGCTGCTCGCGCCCGCCCTGCAGCCCTCGGGTCGGAACCTCGCGTGGGCGGCGGTGGCCGCGGTGCCCGCGGGAGCCGTCGTGCTCCTTCGTTTGCGTGCTGCGGCCGGCGGGCCGCTGCCCACGGCCGTGACCGTCCTTCTGGCCGGCATCGGCGCCGCGGCGGCGATCCGCGGCGCGCTCGTCGCGGCTCGCTCTTACCGCACTCCAACCCTGGCAGGGCGAGGCCTGCTGCTGGCCGCGGCCGGCCCACCCATCGCGCTCATCGGCCTGTCCACGGATGCGGCGCTCACCGCCGCCGCAGCGGGTTTCTGCGCGCTGGAGCTGTCCGCCGCGGCCGCACCGCTCTGGTCACGCATCACCGATGCCACGTACACGCGCTGGTTCGCAGCCGCGGCCCTGCTGGCGGCGGGCGGTCTGCCCGCTGGCTTCGGAACCGCGGCTCTGTGCCTCGGCCTCGGCGCAGTCGCATCGCAGGGACGCGCCGCCGCCCCCTTGCTCCTCAGCATCGGCGTCGCTGCCGTGGTCGCCGCGATCGCCGCCGTGCGTTGCACGGCCGGGGCCCTTGCCGCTCCGCGCGAGACCCCGGACGGCCGTCCGTCTCCGCTGGCGCTGCTGGCGGTCGCGCTGTCGGGGCTTGCCGCGTTGCTGCCCGGCGGCGTCGCCACGACGGCTGTCGCGGCGCTGGCCCCGACCAACGTGGGCTATTCCGCCGACCTCGGCACCGTGCGCGGGCCGCAGGGCGGCTGGGCCGGGGGCTACGTGCTCGTGGCGGGCGCGTGGCTGGTCCTGGTTGTGGTTTCAGGCCTCCGGCTTGTCGGCGTCCGGCTCGTCGCCGATCGCGGGGACCGCGCCGCCGGTCCTGATGGCGGCCTCCGCCTGGTGCTCGGCCCTCGCCGGGCGGTCCGGCGCCCGCTTCGCCGAGCGCTCGCCGCGACCGCCGCCGTCGACCGCTGGCTGGTGGTGCAGCCGCAGCTCCCGCTGCTGCTCGCGGCAGCGCTGCTCGCCATCCTGTTCCTGCACTGATGGGGGGTTCCGAGCCGCTGCTCTCGACGATCGCGGTGCTCGCCGGCGTGATCGCGCTGGTGGTGGACGGCCGCCGGGCACTGTCGACCGCCATCGTCGCGGTGGGGCTCGGGCTGGCCCCGACCGCGGCGTCCATCGGTGGGGGTGAGGCACTTCTGGTGCTCCTGTCGAGCGCCGCTGTGGCGTTGATCGCCGGAGTGGCCGCCCGCGCACTGGCAAGCCGCGCCAGTTGGGTGGCGGGCCTCGACCCCACGGTCCCGGTGCTCGCACCTCGCCAGCAGCTCTTCGGTCCGCGCAGCGTGCGCGTGTTCGTAGCGGCGATCTCACTGCCCGCCGCTTCCTGGGTGAGCTTCAACGTCCCGGTCGGGGCGGTGGCCGTCGTGCAGGGGCTGCTCTTCCCGGCGGCCTACATCTGGACCTGTGGCGCGCTGCGAATGGTAGTCGCCAGGACGGTGGCAGACGTCGCGATCGGCGCGATCCTCGTCTCACTCGGCAGCGGCGTCGGCTGGCTCGTCCGCGGCGGCAGCGACGCGACCACCGGCCTGGTCATCGCGTCGGCGCTGCCACCGTTCGTCGCTGCGGTCGCCGGGTGGCTGGCGGGCCGCCACAGCCACCGCGCCGCGGCGCTGCGAGAACCTGCAGCGTGAACGTCTACGCGGTGGCTGCGGTCTGGCTCGCGGGAGGCTTCGCCGGCACGGTCCTGGTGCGTACCCTGCGGCTCAAGCTGCTGGCCGTCGTGTCGCCGCTGACCGGCGCCGCCGGCACGGTGTTTGCCGCGGTGGGGCCGCACTCCAGTCCGGCGCTCGCGAGCGGCATGCTCAGCCTCGACCGTGCCGGCCAGGGCCTCCTGGTCGCCGCGGCCGGGTCGTTCACGCTCGCGATCCTCCTGGCGCGGCGGCTGGACGGGAGCGAGGCGGCGACCTGCGGTCTGGTCGGAGCCGCCACCGTCTTCGCGCTCGCCGCGTCGTCCCCGGTGCTCTGGGCGATCGTGCTGCTCGCCGGGATCGGTGCGCTGGCCGTCCGCTGGATCGCGGTCGCCCCTTCGCGAGCCAGCCTCGCGGCAGGGCGGATCCCGACCGCCGGCGCGGCGGCGCTGCTCGGCGCCGCGCCCTTTCTTCCGGTGGTCGGCCTGATCACCGGGCCTCGCCCGGAGATCGCCGCCGGCCTGCTGGCCGGAGGAGTGGTGGCGCTCCTCGCGCTGGTCCCGCTCGGTGGCTGGGCGACCGGGGTCCTTGCTTCACTTCGCGGCATCGAGATGGCGCCCTGGCTGCTCTTCCTGGCGCCCGCCGTGCTTCTGATTGCGGAGAGGGTCCCCGCCGCCACGACGGCCGCGGGCGACAGTTTCGGGAAGGTGCTGCTCAGCGCCGGGCTGGCCAGTGCCGTCTGGGGCGGCCTGCAGGGGCTCATGGCTGAGCCCCGGCTGCGATACGGGCGCCTCTTCCTGGCGGATCTCGGCTTGAGCGCGGCGGCGATCGGCACCGACCATCCCGCCCCGGCTCTGGCCGGCGGCTTTCTGATCCTGCTCACCCACCTGACGCTTGCGCCCGTGTTGCTGCAGCGCGCAGGGGGCGCCTGGGAAGGGTCGCAGCGTCTGGCCTGGATCGCGCTGTCGGGCCTGCCGCCGGCTCCGAGCTTCTGGGCCAGGTTCCTGCTGCTCCAGGCGCTGGTCCAGGTGGGCTCGCTGGAGCTGCTCGCCTCGCTGCTCGCGTTCGGGCTCATGTTCTTCGTCAGCGTCAGGGGAGCCTTCGCTCCCGGCCCAGCCGGGTCGGAGCGCAGACAGGCTCTCGAACCGGCTCAGACACTGCGGCAGGCTCTCGTCTGGCTCGCGGTGGGGGCCGCGTTCGCGATCGGAGCCGCCCCCGGGGCCGCCATCAGCGCGGTCTTCGGAGGCTGAGCATGGATCCGGTCGGCATCCTCAAGACGCTGCTGGCCGTCGCGCTCTACCCAGGGGGCGCGTACCTGGCAGCGGTCGCACTGTGTCTGCAATCGGGGGCACGACTGCCCCGAGGAGCGGCCGCTTTGACTCCGCGCGACGTCGCGGCCCTGGTCGCGGCGTGCATCGCGGCAGCCCTGGCGCCCATCCCCGGGTCGCCGCTGACCAACATCGCCCAGGCCCCGGCGAGCGGCAGCGCCACCAATCTGATCGCCGCTTCCCTGCTGGCCGCAACCGCGATCGCGCTGGTGGCGCCCCCGGTGTGGGGCCGGCGGCGGCTCATCGCCGCGAGCGCCGCAATCTCTCCGACGCTGCTGCTCGGCACCGCCGCGGCGACGCTGTCGCTCCCGACGATCGCGAGCCTCTCCGGGAGTGTCCTGGTGGCTGGGCGAGCACTCGCGGTGGCCGCCGTCGCGGCCGCGGCGCCGCTGCTGGTGGGGCCGTATGACACCCGGAGCTCGAGGCCGTCGCGCCTCGCCGTCCTCGCGTCGATCGGCGTTCTGGGCGCAGCGCTCGCCGCCGGTTCGTGGCTGGCCCGCTTCCCGTGGCCGGCCGGCGCGGCGATCGTCCTGGCCTCGATCGCCGGGTACGGGCTCCTGACCCGGTTGGTACGGCGCCTCATCGCGGGAGAGCACGCCGCACTCGTGATCGCCTCGGCGGCTCCGGCGGCCGCCGCAGTCTCCCTTCTACTCGCCGGCCGCACGTGAAACGATCGAACGCCGCAACGATCGAACGCGGCGAGCGACCAGATCCACCCGCGCTGATATATTGGATGGTTGGAGGATCTCTTTCCGCAGCGCTCGGCTCGGCGGAGAAGAGCGAGGTGCCCACACCCCCGCGTTTGGTCGCACAATCACTTGAGGGCGGACCCGAAGATTGAACATGCTGACTGTATGAACCGATGACGCGAATCGTTCTCGCTTCATCGTCGCCGCGCCGCCGCGAGCTCCTGGCGCGGGCGGGCATACGGTTCAGTGTCGTCGAGCCCCCACCGGACTGTCCGCCGCCGCCCGGGATGGGCGCCGATCTGGCGGTGCAGCTCGTCGCCCGGACGAAAGCGTTCGCGGTGGCAGAGACGCTGCAGACGGGAACGTTCGTCGTCGCAGCGGACACCATCGTCGTGGGTCCGCGCGGCCCCCTCGGCAAGCCGGGCAGCGCCGAGCGCGCTCGCGAGATGCTGCACGACCTGCGCGGCCGGCGCCACACCGTCCTCACCGGCGTGTGCGCGGTGCATGCTCCGTCCGAGGCGCAGGCGCG
>Ga0307477_10001592_pt1 | contig 18748 bp, 17 predicted proteins | sample atmos_gasesECM2C_FD_203316 | JGI IMG/M metagenome (GOLD analysis project Ga0307477, IMG submission 203316) | Hardwood forest soil microbial communities from Morgan-Monroe State Forest, Indiana, United States - atmos_gasesECM2C_515 | ecosystem: Environmental > Terrestrial > Soil > Temperate...
TGCGGCTGATAGCCGTAGATGACGTACCCGATGATGAAGAGCCCGAGGGACTGGATGCCGGCCGCGCGCCACAAGCGTTCCCAGAACGCGGGGGTGGTGTAGACGCTGGCGGAGGAGGTCGTGCCTGTGGATGCGCTCATGAGGATCTCCCTTTCGAACTGAATCGGATGCGACGTGAGGCATTACAGCAGAACAGAATATACGCGCTTTTCGTCCAATGAGTGCTGCGATGTCGGCTTGTCGGAATTGGAAGCAATGTCCGGCTTGCTGGCCCTCGATTGAGGGCGAGTGACGGGCAAACCGGAAACTGTCCGACTGCCTGCAGTTGTCGAGTTTTGACCGCACACAGCCAGGTCTCTATACTGTGATGCCCTACCCGCTGTGGAACTGACTGAGGCTCCTTGTACTTGGAAATCACAACGAGGCTGCGCGACGCGCTCGCGAAACATATTCGGGCGAAATATGGTGTCGAGCTGCCCATTGTGCTGGAGCGTCCGCCGAAGATCGAGCTAGGCGAAGCGGCTTCGCCGGTGTGCTTTGAACTGGCCAAACGCCTGAAGAAAGCTCCACGGCAGATTGCGCAGGAGATTCAGAATGCCCTGCCGCCTGTCCCCGGCGTCGCAAAGTTAGAGGTGGCCGGTGCGGGCTATTTGAATGCGTATTTTGATCGCGGGGTATTTTGGGACGCTGCACGGAGCGAAGCGAAAGGACCGATTCCTCGAAAGGACAGCCAGAATTGGCTGTCCCACAAGATTATTGTGGAGCACACGAGCATCAATCCGAATAAGGCGGCGCACATTGGGCATGTGCGGAATGCGGTGCTGGGCGACACGATGGCGCGGACCTTGCGGCATGCCGGGCACAACGTGCAGGTGCAGAACTATATCGATAATACCGGCGTGCAGGTCGCGGACGTGGTCATTGGTTTTTTGCACATGGAGAAGCGCACGCCGGTCACCGTGAAAATGCTGGCGATGGAGCCGCGCTTTGATTATTACTGCTGGGATTTGTATGCGAAGGCTACCCAGTTTTTAGCGGAGGACAAAGAGCAGGCCGCGAAATTACGCGGGGAGACGCTGAAGGCGATCGAAGAAGGGCGCGGAGAGGAAGCGGAGGTTGGACAAGTAGTGGCGGACGCGATTGTCAGTTGCCATTTGCGGACCATGGCGCGGTTGGGGATTTTTTATGAGTTGCTGGCGCGCGAGAGCGAGATATTGCATTTACATTTTTGGGATTTGGCGTTTGCGAAGCTGAAAGAAGCGGGAGCGATTCAGTACGTGCGGTACGGGAAGATGGCAGGGTGCTGGATCATGCCGTGGAAGGAAGAAAATTCAGGAATTAACACAGAGGACACGGAAGACGCAGAGGACACGGAGACGGCAGAGGACGAGAATACGCAGGACAAGATTATTGTGCGCTCGAATGGGACGGTTACTTACGTCGGGAAAGATATCGCGTATCAGCTATGGAAATTTGGGTTGCTAGGGAAGGATTTTCACTATGTAAAGTGGCCGAACGCGCCGGCGGGCGAAGAAGTGTGGGCGACGACGAGCGAGGCGGGCGATGCCAATGCGCCAAATTTCGGGGCCTCCGCGCAGAGGGTTTATAACGTAATTGATACTCGGCAGGCATACGTGCAGGAGGTTGTGGCGCAAGGCTTGCGCGGGTTGGGCCATGCTGAGGCGGCGGAGAATTCGATTCATTTGTCGTACGAGAGGTTGGTCCTTACTCCGCGCTGCGCGGCAGAGATGGGATACGAGTTGTCGGCGGACGACGCCAAGAAGCCGTATGTGGAAGTCAGCGGACGCAGAGGCCTGGGCGTGAAAGCGGATGACTTGATCGACCGGTTGGAAGCGGCGGCGCTCAACGAAGTGCAACAGCGACACGCGGAAATGAGCGCGGAGGAGCAAAAGCACACCGCGCATGCCATCGCCGTGGGAGCGCTGCGATTTTTTCTGCTGAAATTCACACGCAACGCAATCATTGCGTTTGATTTTGCGGATGCGCTGAGCTTTGAGGGCGAGACGGGGCCGTATTGCCAGTACGCGGTGGTGCGCATTCGCGGGATTCGGCGCAAGGGCACGGAAGGCGGCGCAGCACGAGCGACGGTGACAGCGGAAACGGCGCAGAAATTATTGAGCGATGCGGAGGGCGTTGTGTTGTGGGACGTTTTGCGAACGGCAGGATCCCTGGATTGGGCGGTGGATGCGGTGATCGGAGCGCAGGAGCCGGCGTTCGTGGCGAAATATGCGTTTCAATTGGCGCAGGCGTTCAACAATTTTTATCACAAGCACCACATTTTGTCGGAAGCGGACGAGCAGAAGCAGGCGTTTTTGCTGGGCTTGACGGAATTGGTGGAAGCGCAATTGGTGCGCGCCCTGTCGCTGATGGGAATTGACGCACCGGAGAAGATGTAGCCGTGCGCGTGAATTAATGAAACGCGGCGCCGAGTAGATCGACCATCAGGCGAATCGCGGTCTGCGCGGTTCGGCCGCTGGGATCGCGATAAGGATTTACTTCGACGATATCGAGACCTACGAGCTTTCCTTTTTTCGGAATTCCCTGCATCAGTTCGTCAATTTCAGCGAAGGTAAGGCCGCCGGGCTCGAGGGTTCCAGTGCCCGGTGCGAGTGTGGGATCCATGGAGTCGACGTCGAAGGTGACGTAAATGTTTTCGCTCTGGGGTATCGCATCAATGGCCGCAGAAGCGCCGCGGCGATGAATTTCTTCGCTGGTCACAACTTTTGTGCCCAGCGCCTTGGCATTGCCTGCAGCTTCGGGATCATTGGCGATGCCGCGCATACCGAGCTGAACGATCCTCTTAACCGAGGGCAATTTCGCAACGCGCAGCACCCAGGAAGCGTGGTCGAGATTGCCCTTCGCGCCATTCCAGGTATCGAGGTGCGCATCGATGTGTACAACCGTGAGCGGCACGTCATACGCGCGGACTACAGGGAACGTGATGCTGTGGTCCCCGCCCAGGATAATCGGAAACACTTTTTTGGAGAGAATCTTCTGGACCGCTTCCGTGATTTTGCGTCCGGTTTCGGCGGGCACGGTGGGATAAATAATTACGTCACCGACATCCACCCAGCGCTTGCCTTTGAGCAGGGTGCGGTCGCCATCGATGTAATAAAAGCCTTCGGTGAGGTCGTGCGCGTATTCCTGGGAATTTTCGCGCAGATCGCGCGGGCCGTAGCGCTCGCCCGGCTGGCCCCAAGTGCCTTCATCAAAGGGGACGCCGAGGACGGCGAAATCCGCGTTGAGTTTGTCGAGGTCGGGCTGGTACGGTGCGCTGAGAAACGTCCTGATGCCAACGAAGGTTGGTGCGGTCTGCGCTCGCGTTGATACCGGCAACGCAATTAGCAGAAGCCCGAGCAGCCAGATTGCGTTGATTCGTTTAGACATAAACATCAGTACGACATCACCAGATGGATCAGGGTGCGCAACGCAACGCCTGTCGGGCCTTTGGCGAGCCAGGGCTTGGCGTCGTCGTTCCAGGCCGTGCCGGCGATGTCGAGGTGAATCCAAGGGGAGTCGCCGGTGAATTCCTTGATGAACATGGCGCCGGTGATGGCGCCGCCACCCTTGCCGCTGCCGATGTTCTGGATGTCGGCGACGGTGCCTTTGATGAATTCGCGGTAGTCGTCGTCAATAGGCATCTGCCACATTTTTTCGCCGGCAGCTTTGGCGCTGGCTAGCAGCTTGTCCGTGAAGGGTTGGTCGGAGCCGAAGACGCCGACGTTGATGTTGGATAGCGCGACAACGATGGCGCCGGTAAGCGTGGCGGCATCAATCAAGTGCGTGGCACCAAGCTGCTTGGCGTAGTGGATGCCGTCGGCGAGGATCAGGCGGCCCTCGGCGTCGGTGTTGAGCACCTCGATGGTTTTGCCGGACATAGCGGTCTGGATGTCACCGGGCTTTTGCGCTCGGCCACCGGGCATATTTTCCGTGCTAGGCACGACGCAAATCACTTTGATATTGGGCTTTAGCGCAGCAAGGGCGCGCATGACGCCGAGCATTGTGGCGCCGCCCGCCATGTCGTACTTCATCTTTTCCATCCCGTCGGACGGCTTGATGGAGATGCCTCCGGTATCGAAGGTGACGGCTTTGCCGATGAGGCCGATAACCGGAGCACCGGGCTTGGGGTTGGCGGGCGTGTAAGTGAGCACCATCATGCGGGGCGGCTCGGCGCTGCCTTGTGCGACGCTGAGGAGAGCACCCATTTTGAGGTCGGCGATGCGCTTCTCGTCGAGGATGTCGGCGGACAACCCGGCCTCTTTGGCCATTGCCGCTGCCTTTTCGCCTAGCACCTTTGGTGTCAATATGTTGGAAGGTTCATTGACGAGGTCGCGAGCAAAGTTCTGAGCGTCGGCAATGACACGCCCGCGGGCGACACCTTTCTCGGCAGCACCGCGGTCTTGATTGGAAAATCCGGTTAAGGCAATGGAATCAAAGGACTTGGCATCTTTCTTGTCGGTCTTGTATTTGTCGGATTCAAAGTTCGCGGTGAGCGCGCCCTCCGCGACGGCTTGTGCCGCGGCTTCGACGGACTCGTTTTCGCGGAGAAGGAAGGCGAACTGTTTGACGGAGCGAGACTTAAGGTAGCGCAGAGCGGCACCAGCGATCCTGCGGAGCACGGCAATATCGAATTTTTCGCGCTTCCCTGCTCCCACCAACAGCAGGCGGGCGGCTTTCAGGCCGCGAGGGGCATGCACGAGGGTCATCTCCAAGGGCTTGCCGGTGAGTTCGCCGCTGGCGACCAGTCTGCGGAGCAGACCTTCTGTATGCTGATCGACTTCCGCGATGCGGCCCTGAACAGGGTCGGCATCTTCAAAGGCATACGAGACCAAGGCATCGGTCTCGAGCGCGGCAAACGGCTTTGTTTCCAACGTGATCTGCATGATTGCGTTATCGCCTCCGGTTGCGATACATAGCTTGATCGGCTTCCCTGCGTGCTTCCTTGGTGCGCTCGTCCTGGCGACGGTCCCAAGTCTTCTTGCCTTGCGCCAAGGCGATCTCGCACTTGGCGATGCCGTCGCGGAAGTATATCCGCAGCGGAATTACGGTCAAACCTTTGGCCTCGGTGCGGCCAGAGAGCTTGTGAATTTCGTTCTTGTGCAGCAGCAGCTTGCGCGAACCCAGGGGCTCGTGGTTCCAGGGGCCGCCGGGCATGTACTGAGCAATGTGGGCGTTAACGAGCCAGGGGCCGGTGGCCTTGAAATCCACGTAGGCATCGCGGATATTGGCCTTACCCTGGCGAAGAGCCTTCACTTCCGTGCCGTGGAGAACCAGCCCGGCCTCATATCGCTCGAGCAAATGGTAGTTGTAGGAGGCGGAGCGGTTTTGCGCCACAATCTGCTCTTTGCTTTTTTCAGCCTTTTCGGTCTTTTTTTGTGGTTTGGGCACTAGATTCAGTCATATGTTGCAGCAGCACTAAATCTTAGCTGCGGGGGTTACTCTATGCAAGACGGCCAACCCCCAGTGCCTTGTCCGACCTCTAACCCGATGCTAGACTCGACTCACTATTCTGAAGTCAATTTGGAGATTGCATGCGCCGCTTTAGCAAATTAATTGTTTGCCTGGGAGCCGGGCTGATGGCGGCGGGCTGCCCCAAAGGTAAGACGGATTACAGCCAAGGACGGAAGGCCGAGCACCTGCGGGATTACGACGCCGCGTACGACTACTATCAGAAAGCGCTTAAGAACGATCCCGAAAACGGAACATACATAATCAAGTTCAATCAGGCGAGGTTTGAAGCGAGTACACTGCACGTGAAAAACGGCGTGAAGTTGCGCGAGCGCGGGCAATTGGAAGCCGCGGCTACGGAGTTCCAGCGAGCGGCGGCCATCGATCCCTCCAGCCCGATCGCCGAGCAGGAATTGCGCAAGACGGTGGGCTTGATCGAAGAGAAGAATCGCGCGAACAACGCGGCCACGGAACCCCCCAAGGAGGATCACAGCGGCGAGCTGCCGCTGGCGTCGATGCCGCCGGAACTCAAGCCGCTCCCCCGCACGTCGATCAGCCTGACGATGGAGAACGATGCGAAGATCGTGTACGAAACGATCGCCAAGCTTGCCGGCATAACGGTAATTTTTGACCCGGACTTTCCTGCGCGGCGAATTCCGGCGAAGCTGAACAACGTGACGCTGGCGCAGGCCCTGGATATCGTGTCGCTGGAGAGCAAGGCATTTTGGAAACCGGTGACGGAAAACATTATTTTCGTGATTCCAGACCAGCCGGCCAAGCGCCGCGACTATGAAGAAAACATTGTGCGCACCTTCTACCTGTCCAATACCGTGCAGCCGCAGGATTTGACGGAAGTGGTGACCGGGCTAAGGTCATTGCTCGATTTGAAGCGCATCACGCAACTGAACTCGCAGAACGCCGTCGTCATCCGGGATTCGCCGGATAAGCTGGAGGTTGCGGAGAAGATTATCGGGGACATCGACAAAGCCAAGCCGGAAGTAGTGATCCAGGTTCAGGTAGTGGAAGCGCGCGTGGATAAAGCGCGAAACCTGGGTATCGCGCCGGGTCAGACCGCCAGCATCGCCGTGGTTCCACCCGGAACGACGAGCACTACGACCAACAATACCAATGGAACCAACACGAATAACACCGCGGCGCTTACGCTGCAAAACCTGGCGCACCTGAATGCGTCGAACTACGCCGTTACGCTGCCGAGCTTTACCGTCAATGCCCTGCTGAATGACAACACCACAAAGATTATCCAAAACCCCGAAGTGCGTTCGTTGGACGGGCAGCAGGCCAAGTTGCGCATCGGCGACCGTGTGCCCATCGCAACGGGCAGCTTTCAGGCCGGTGTGGGAGTGGGCGGGACAGCAGGCACGGGCTTTGTGAATCCACTGGTGAATACGCAATTTCAGTATCAAGATGTGGGCGTAAACCTGGATATCACGCCGCGCATCCACCCGAACCACGATGTGAGCTTGAAATTGAGCATCGAGGTGTCGTCGGTGACCGGGCAGCAGCCGATCGGTGGAATTACGCAGCCGATCATCAGCCAGCGAAAACTGGACCAGGAAATAAGGCTGAAAGATGGCGAAGCCAACGTGCTGGGCGGTTTAATCACACGAACCGATACGAAGGGCCTCAGCGGGTGGCCCGGGCTGGCGCACATACCACTGCTGCGCTATTTCTTTTCCGAGGACACGCACACCAGCGAAGATGACGAAATTTTGATCATTCTGACGCCACACATTGTCCGCCTTCCGGAATGGACGCGCGCCAATTTGCGGCCGCTGTATACGGGCTCGGAAACGGAAGTGAAGGTGCGGCGCGAGGCAGAGGTCCGATCGCCAAATACATCCACGCAGCAAGGTGCTGGAAATCCGGCGCAGCAGGTTCCGGGCACGGCGGCAGTTCCTCCAACGCAGGGAGCACCTACAACGGAACCGGGTGCTACGAATGCAGCGCAAATCCGGTTTGAGCCGCGCAGCCTGTCTCTGAAGGTGGGACAAAAGCAAACGGTGGGGATCGTGGTCGAGAACGTGAACGATCTGTTCTCCATTCCGTTCCTGCTGCAGTACAACCCGGCGGTGATCAGCGTGGAAGAGGTGCAGCACGGAGGATTTTTGTCCGGCGGAACGCAAGAGATCGCCATCGTGCAACGCGTGGACAAGGAGCGCGGACAGGCGATTGTTTCCGCGACGCGGCAGCCGAACACGGCCGGAGTTAGCGGCACGGGCACGATCATGGGGATTGTCGTGAAAGGGATCGCGCCGGGCAGTTCGAACCTGTCCATTGTGCAAGTGAACGCCAAGGACTCGCAGCAAAGGCCGATTCCGCTGGTGACCGGCGAAGCTACGCTGCAAGTGCAGCCGTAGTCCGCAAGAGTTTGTAATATGCGCAGAAATCCCGCTTATCGCAGGCCAGGTCGTTCAGAACAGGGCATGACGCTGCTGGAATTGATCCTGGCTTGCGCGATCCTGATGATTTTGTCTTCGGCGGCGCTGCCGATTGCGCGCTACAGCATCGTGCACAAGAAGGAGGAGTTGCTGCGCTACGATTTGCGCCAGATGCGCGACGCGATCGATCGCTACAAGGATTTGGCGGACTCCAACAAGATTCGCGTGGAAGTGGGCAGCGAGGGCTACCCGCCGGACCTGGAAACGCTGGTGAAAGGCGTGAAGCTGGGCGCGGGCGATGACAAGAAAATTCGATTTTTGCGGCGCATCCCGGTCGATCCGATGACCGGGCAAGCTGATTGGGGCTTGCGCGCCGTGCAGGATGATGCCGACTCGACGAGTTGGGGAGGCAAGAACGTGTTCGACGTGTATTCGAAATCGCAGGCCACGGCCAGCGACGGAACGCGCTATTCCGACTCACGATACTGGTAAAAAATATCCCGGCATGGCTGAACAGCTCACAAATAATTTCCCGCGGATAAGGTTTCAGCGGCGCGATTTAACGTCGAGGCGCCGGTTTGCTGACCGCGGCTTCACACTGATCGAGCTGATGATTGTGGTGTCGATCATCATGATCTTGATCGGCATCGCGGCGGGAATGTATCAGCGTTCGGTGGTCCGCGCGAAAGAAGCGACGCTGCGCAGCGATTTGTCCGTGATGCGGCAGGCGATAGATCACTATACCCTGGATAAGGAGGCCGCGCCGCAGTCCCTGGAAGATCTGGTGAACCCGCAATCGCAGTACCTGCGCGAGATACCCACCGACCCGATGACGAGTGCCAAAGACTGGCGCGTGGAATTTGGAGACACGGTGATGAGCCCCGATCAGTCGGCTACGGGAATCGTGGACGTGCATTCCAATTCCGACAAAGTGTCGACCTTTGATGGAACCCCGTACAACACCTGGTAACGTCCACCGGCCCTGTGAGCACCTTGGGTGATTCCCTACCCGCAAGACAAAAAGGGCTTCCGCAAACTCCAGAAGCGCTTCAAGAGATAAAAATCGGTTGCAAGTCAGATTTGAACGGACGACCTTCGGTTAAATGCTCAACACAGTTTCTGGCGCTTGCTCCAGGTCCCGTTTCTTTCCGTACCGAAGTGCCGCCCACACGCCCAGTGTCATGAAACCGAGCGGGGGGAGCAAAAGAACAACCACGCCTTTGCTGATAGCTCTTTGCCCATCCTTGGAGGTCGCCTTAGCGGTGCTGTAACACATGGAGCAAGCCTGGCTGAAAGCCGGCGTGGCCCACAGCAACAGGAAAACGGCAAGGATGGCGGCGCGTAACTTCATTTCACTCCCAGCGAGATGATGCGAAAGGCATCGGGGAAAAAGATCATCATCAAAGCCAAGCAGGCAACCAAGGAGCACATGGTCAACCACTTCATGCGCGAGATTTCATACTTCATATGCATGAAGTAGCCGATGATCAGCGCCGCTTTTATAAGCGACAAGCCCATCAAAATGGTGAGCATGCGCACGGGCTGCAAATTTTGATAGGTCAAATAGACTTCGATGGCGGTCATCACCAGCAGCGCGGCCCACACAAAGAAGAACTGAGACTTTCCGTGATGGCGGTGCTGTTCCGCGACGCGCTCGGCGATGGCCTGCTGAAACGCTTCCATGTCTTCGGCTCCTAGAGAATCTTGGCGGACATCAAATACACCAACGGAAAAATGAACATCCACACCAGGTCCACGAAATGCCAGTACAATCCGGCAACTTCAACATCCGATGAATCGTAGACCTTCGGCTTCAACCACAAGACGATGGAGCAAACAATGGCCGCCAGCAGCAAAACGTGCGCTCCGTAGTGGAACGGGCTGTACGAGGGCGTTCCCAACCACGCGGCCAGCCACAAGGCGAGCAAAATGGGAATGAACCTGCGCCGCAGCGCGACCACGCCGAGATAAACGACCCCCAAGGTGACGTGCAGCATGTGCATCCCGGTGAGACCGAAGAACGTTGCGGGGAATTGCGGAACGGTCTTGGCCACATTCGCAAACTCACCCGTAGTTTCGCTCCCCGGCATCTTGGGAAACACCGGGAGGGTCAGACCCTCGGAGATCAGCTTGCTCCATTCCCTGCCGTGAAGGATGACGAAACCCAGGCCGCACGCCATGGTGGCCAGCAGCCACAGTCGCTGCGCTTTCGCGTCGCCTTGTACCGCCGCGCGCACCGCCAGCACCATGGTCAACGAACTCGTCAGCAAGAACGCCGTCATAATGGTGGCGTTCACTATGCTCTCGGAATGGAATGGCGTCGGCCAGTTTGGTGTTGAGATTCGCCCGTAGCTGTACGCGTACAGCAAAGCCCCAAACGTCAGCGAGTCAGAAAGCAGGAACAGCCACATCCCAATTTTCTTGGAGTAGGTTCCAAACAGCGACGGCTCGTACAGTGCCGGAATTTCGTGCGGCAGGGTCGCGTCAGCCATGGTTCCGGAGTGCTCCTTCCTGTGACGTCTAGTGCACAAACTCCAGCAAGCACAGAATATAAACCCACAACAAGGCCATGAAATGCCAATACCAGCCGGTTACGTCCACCAGAATCGATTGTGAATCGGCGGACCGGCGCAGGAGAGAAGCGAAGCCCGCGCTCAGCAGCGCCACCACACCGCCGAAGAGATGGATACCGTGCATGCCGGTCAATAAATACACAAAGGAGCTGCTGGGGCTGCTGGCCACGTAGAAACCGTTGGCTGCGAGTTCACGCCAGGCCATCCATTGCCCGGTCAAAAAGCTGAGCCCAAGCACCACCGTCAGTGCCAGCCAGGACATTTCGCTCTTGGCGTCTACGCTTACGCCTGGCATGGATGAGAACTGTGCACACGCCTTGCGCGCCGCTTGGCGTCGCGCGAGTTCCATCGTGATGCTGCTGATCAGCAGCACGAGGGTATTGAGGAGCAACAACCTTGGCAATGGCACGGGAAACCAATCGTGAAGGAGCGCGTTCGTGCGCGGGTCCAGCGTGGGCAGGCCCTGCCGCACGACGTAGGCGCTGGTAAACGAAATGAAGATCATGGCGATTCCGGTCAAGCCTACGACTAGTCCTAGCCGGGCCCGCCGCAGCCGCGTGTCGAAGAAGTGCGAACCGAAATTGTCACCGGCGCTACCCCAGTCCGGGGGCAGGGCGCCGTTTCCTCCCGTGCTAGTTCTGGGATTGTCGATCGAAACGGTCGGGGTGTAACTGGCCATAAGAGTCTAGTGTGCCGCCACGGTTGTAGGATCCGTCTGCATCACGTAATCGCGAGGAGCGCCCGGCACGCCGTACTCATACGGGCCGTTGTACACCACCGGCGTGTGCCCGCCGAAGTTGTCGTGCGGTGGCGGTGTCGCGGTGGTCCACTCCAGCGTGGTGGCTTCCCAGGGATTGTCGCTCGCTTTTTTGCCGGCCTTCATGCTCCAGAACAGATTGAAGATGAAGATGAGCTGCGCGGAGATGGTGACGAAGGCGGCGAAGGTGATGAACGTATTCAGCGGAATCAGCTTCTCCAAATAATGCAGCTCAGTGAATTGGGAGTAGCGGCGGGGCTGGCCCGCCATGCCCGCATAGTGCATGGGCATGAAGATGCAGTAGGTGCCCACGAAGGTCAGCCAAAAGTGCCACCGCGCCAGGCTTTCGTTCATCATGCGTCCAAACATTTTGGGGAACCAGTAGTAGGTGGCCGCAAAAATCCCGAAGATGGAAGCCACGCCCATGATCAAGTGGAAGTGTCCAGTCACAAAGGCCGTATCGTGCAACGGGATATCCAATGTCGGCTGCGCCAGGAACGGACCGCTGATGCCGCCCGACACGAATAAGGAAACAAAGCCGATAGCAAACAACATTGGCGACGCTAATCGAATCCGGCCGCCCCACAACGTCCCCAGCCAATTGAATGTCTTAATCGCGGAAGGCACCCCGATGGCCATGGTCATGATCGAAAAGGCGAAAGCCGAATACGGACTCATGCCGCTCATAAACATGTGATGGCCCCACACCATGAAGCCCAGCAACCCGATCGACAGCATGGCGTAGACCATCGCCTTGTACCCAAAGATCGGTTTCCGCGAAAACACCGACACCAACTGCGAGCACAATCCCATCGCCGGCAAAATCGCAATGTAGACTTCGGGATGGCCAAAGAACCAGAACAAGTGCTGCCACAAAAGCGGCGAACCTCCCTTGTGCGCGACGATTTGCCCGCTAAACACGGTCAGCGGCACGTAGAAACTCGTGCCCGCGTTGCGATCCAACAGGAGCAGGATGCCGGCGGAAAAAAGTACACCAAAGGCCAGGAGCCCCAGGATCGCGGTGATAAACCACGCCCAGCAGGTCAGGGGCATGCGCATCATGGACATGCCCTTCGCGCGCATATCCAGCGTGGTGGTGATGAAATTCAGCGCGCTCATCAACGCGCCAATGCAGAAAAGCGCGATGCTGATCACCCACATGTCCGCGCCAGGACCCTCGCCGGGACCCGCCGTCGGCACCGCGCTCAAGGGTGGATAGCCGGTCCAGCCATGCAGCGGCGCCCCCCCGGTCACGAAGAAAGCCCCGAGCATCACGATGAAGGCCAAAGCCGTCACCCAGAAGGACAGCATGTTCAGTACCGGGAAAGCCATGTCCGCGGCGCCGATTTGAATGGGCAGAAAATAATTGCCGAAGCCCCCTTGCGGCGCGGTGGTCAAAACGAAAAACACCATGATCGTGCCGTGCATGGTCACGAGAGTCAGATAGGTTTCCGGCTTGATGTCGCCGAGCAGCGGCAGAGTAATGTTCGGCCAGATCAGATGGATGCGCATCAGCAGCGACAAAAACATGCCGACTAACACCGCGGTCAGCGCCAGAAAGTAATATTGAAGGCCGATGACTTTGTGATCGAGACTGAAGACCCACTTGCGAATGAAGCCTTGCGGTGCTGCATGAGCGTGAGCCTCGTGGGCAGCGAATTCCCGGGTAGCCATTATTGTTTCTCCGCCTCCCGTGCCGCCAGCCATTTGTCGAACTCCTCCTGGCTGACGACTTTTAGCATGCCGTGCATCTTGTAGTGACCGAGTCCACAAAGCTCCGCGCAGGTGACCTCCCAGTCCCCGATCGTAATCGGCGTGAAATGCATATGGATCGCCAGGCCCGGCACGGCGTCTTGCTTGAAGCGCATGTTGGGAATGAAGAAGCTATGGATGACATCCTGCGCACGCAAAATCAATTCCACTTCGCGGTTCACCGGAACCACCATGGTTCCCGTCACTACGTCGTCTTTGGAGGCGGGGTCCGTGGCGTCGAGACCGAGCGCGCTCTCTCCACCCGCGGACGCGTCGATCAATTCCGGCCTGGTCGCGCCGAATTTGCCATCACGGCCCGGATAGCGAAAGTACCATTGGAACTGCATCCCGGTTACCTCGACCTGTGTCGCGCCGGGCTCCGCGGACCGGAAGCGTTCCGATGCCCAGATCGAGCTGCTCATCAGATTCAGCCCGATAAACAGGATCGCCGTCAGCACCGTCCACACAATCTCGAGCATGTTGTTGCCGTGCAGGTAGCGCGCCGGCGGCGCAGAGGGGCGCTCGCGATACTTCCACGCGAAATATCCCAGCGACACTTGCGCCGCCACGAAAACAATGCCCATCACCAAGTACGTGGTGGCGAAGTGATGGTCGATGCCCGCTGCCGCAGCAGAGGCTCCGATCGGCAACCACCATGTCTTGGCAATAAAGAAGTAGGAGCTGATGAAAGTAATCAGCCAGATGACAACGAGTAAAACGAGGCCCATGTAGCGCGACCTCCCGAGTAGGATTCTCGGCCCTCCTCGCTTCGGCAGCGCGTACATCCCTGGATTCGGAAGAGGGGGGCTGTAAACGCCGCGAGTCTACCACAGCTTACTCCGTGCGCAAGCGCGTTGTTACATTTCTTTTTTGTTTGCCAGGAAAATTCTTTCGTAGCGGAGATCTTTTCCAGAGTGGCGCACTTCGCGAACCTCGCAGACACGCATTGACGTCCTTTTCCATTTTGAGTAACATCCGGCTCGTTTCCTGGGGGGTCCAGTGGAATGGTAGGGGCCTCGCGATGTTTCGCTTCAGACTTTCTCCAACTCGGCGGGCCCGAAACGCTCGTGAGCGTCGAACGTTTCCGCTGCGCTTTGTCCTTCGCTGATTTTCCCTCCGCACATTTTCGACCATTGTCCGCTGCGAAATTTTCCGTAATCTCTTCCAATCTCGAAGCCACGCGTACTGTGGCTCAGAGTCTCACGATCAAAAAGGGGGAAGGAGCGGCGCGCTTGATCGCCGCCTGTTAAGTTCGAGAACCATTTGCCAGGAGGTAGCGCATGGCGGGCCCGGAAACCCTGTCGGACAAACCGAAACCGGACGCGGCGAAGACGTCGGCTAGCGCCGGTGATGCGGCCAGCTACGTGGGCACGCCTGCGGTGGGCACCTCGAAAGCCGCGGCCGCCGCCGGTTTGGCAACCGTTGGTCCGAAGGACGACCACGTCAACACGCGGCGTCGGCGCTTAGTGTGGTGCGCAGTCACCGGTTTTCTCGGCGCCTGGTTTATCGCCTTCCTGCGTTTTTTTCTTCCGCGCACGCTCTTCGAGCCTCCCACTGTCTTCAAGATCGGTTATCCCTCCGATTACGCTCTCGGCGTCGACAGCAAGTGGCAGCAGAAGTATCGCATCTGGGTCGACCGCACTCCCGACCGCGTTTTCGTTATCTACGCGCGCTGCACGCATCTAGGCTGCACCCCGGACTGGAAAGCCAGCGAAAACAAGTTCAAGTGCCCCTGCCACGGCAGCGGCTATGACAGCGAAGGCGTAAATTTCGAAGGGCCCGCGCCGCGTCCGATGGACCGCGCCCACGTGGAATTGGCTCCCGACGGCCAGATCGTTGTCGACACTTCGCGGCTTTTTCAGTGGCCCAAGGGACAACCTAGTCACTTCAGCGACCCGGGCTCGTTCTTACAGGTGTAATCCATGGCCGACGAGAAAAACGCAAACGGCAAACCGGTTGGCCTGGTGGCTCGGATTTTGGCGGGCATGAAGGATGCCATCCAATCGCTGAGGAGCGACGTACCTGCGAAAGCCAAAGAACAGGTCGAAGGCCTTAAGAATCCCACCAAAACCCAGCTCTACACTTCCATCTTCCGCCACAAGCACGACGACACGCCGCGCAATCGCGCCCTCGGCGTCCTGTCCAACGTTTTTTTGCATCTGCATCCCGCCAAGATCAACCGCGATGCGGTGCGCTACAGCTACACCTGGGGAATGGGCGGCATCACTTTTTATTTGTTCTTGGTGCTTACCTTCACCGGCGTGCTGCTGATGTTCTACTACCACCCCAGCAAAGTACAGGCCTTCCGCGACGTGCTTTACCTTGAGCATGACGTGCCCTTCGGCAAGCTCCTCCGCAACATGCACCGCTGGGCCGCGCACCTGATGGTCATCGCCGTCGAGTTGCACATGTTTCGCGTCTTTCTCACCGGCTCCTACAAAAAGCCGCGCGAGTTCAATTGGAACGTGGGCGTAATCCTTCTAGTGCTGACCCTGCTGCTCTCCTTCACAGGTTATTTGCTCCCGGACGATCAACTCGGCTTCTGGGCCGTGACCGTGGGAACCAACATGGCCCGCGCCACTCCTCTTCTCGGCCACGAAGGCCCATTCGGCGCGCAAATGGGCATGACTCCGTACAACGACGTGCGCTTCGGCCTGCTCGGCGGCTCGATCGTGGACGCCAATGCCCTTCTCCGCTCCTACATCTGGCATTGCATCGGCATCCCCATCATCGCCTTGATCTTCATGATGGTGCATTTCTGGCGTGTGCGTAAGGACGGAGGAATTTCGGGCCCGAACTCCGTCATGCTCGAATCCGAAATCAAGGAGCCAAGGAAATAGCCATGGATTGGCGCCAACTTTGGGAAATCATGTCCGCGCCGGATAACGTGCCGATCATCGCGCTCATTCCCCTGCTCGCCTTCTATATTTTTCTCGCTTGGCGCCAGGCGCATGCCAACGACTTGCTCATCGAGCAGCTCGAAGGCGACGCCGCCCTAGCCAAGACGCATCACCGCAAAGCCTGGCCCTTTAAGCCCGGCTGGCAGAAAGAAGTCCACGTCTGGCCATTCCTTCTTCGTATCGAATTCCTCGCCGCCATCATCGTCACCATCATTCTGATGGTCTGGTCCATTACGCTAAATGCGCCCCTCGAGGAGCCCGCAAATCCGAACTTGACGATGAACCCCGCGAAGGCGCCGTGGTATTTCCTCGGCCTCCAGGAAATGCTGGTTTACTTCGATCCGTGGATCGCCGGCGTGGTCATGCCCACGCTCATCATCTTCGGCCTGATGGTGATCCCTTATATTGATACCAATCCGCTCGGCGCAGGCTACTACACCTGGAAGCAGCGCAAGTTTGAAATCGGCACATTCCTCTTCGGCTTCATCGTTCTCTGGGTGTCGATGATTACCATCGGCACTTTTATTCGCGGTCCGGGCTGGCAGTGGTTCTGGCCTGGGCAAACCTGGGATCACAATCGGCTCATCTACGAGGTCAATCGCGATTTGCCGGACCTTTTCGGCATCACCTCCAACCTCGGCAAAGCCATCTTCGGTGCCGCGGTCGTGGGCGGCTTTTTCGCCATCGGGGGCTTTGTGGTGCACGCGTTGTATCGCCGCTACAACTCGAAAAATTATCAGCGCAAGAGCTTGCTGCAGTACTCCATCTTGATGGTCTTTTTCCTGACCATGATCGGCTTGCCCATCAAGATGCTCCTGCGTCTGATGTTCCACATTAAATATGTCTGGATTACGCCATGGTTCAACGTCTAGGAGAAACTGGTGCCCGATAAGCCCATTCCCGATGACGATCCAATCGTGAGCAAGTCGCTCGCGCCGCACTACGTCATCGCGGTGGTAATCCTCATGGCCACGTTGTTCTGGGCTTTGTGGGACGAAGATTTCGGCCAGCGCCCGTGGAAAGCCTTCCAGCAGGAATGGAAAACTCGCTACTCGGCGTTCCTCAAGACCGCGCGCTCGCAGTCCAGCGCCTCGCAGAAAGACGTCGAGACCGCCCCCGAATATCAAGCGGTCAAATTGTCTTTTGAACAGGCCAGCCAGAGCGCCGCACCGCGGATCAAGGAAATCAATGAAAAGTTGCGCGACCTCAGCGGCAAAATCCTCGCGGTGCAGAACGTTTTCACCGACCGCCGCGCCTACGTCAACGCCTCCACCTACGACATCGAGAACGAAACCAGCAGCTCGGCGAAGCAGCGCAAACAGCGCAATCTCGACGAGTATAAACAGGAAGTCACCTCCGTCGAATACCCCGACGGCAGCAAGAAGCAATACAATTTCCCCCAGCTCGAAGAAACCTACAATGAGCTAAAGAACGAGCGCACCAGCCTCAGCGCAGAGCTCGGCGAACTCATTAAGCCCGTCAACGAGCAGAAAGAAAAACTCGACGCCTACGTCTCCGAGCACATGGTCAATCTCACGCCTTCGCAACTCACCGGATTGCAGGACAAAACCGAAGCCTGGGAGCCGAAAATCCTCCAGATCAATGTGCCCGAAGCCAATATCGTGGACCGGTGCGAATCCTGCCACATGGGCATTCGCGAGCCGGTCAAACTCACAGCCGCGGCCATGTCCCTCAAGGGCAAGAAGCCCGACGAGGACGCCCGCGCGTTCACCAGCCATCCAGAGCCCGATCTGCTGAAAACCCACGACCCGGATAAATTTGGCTGCTCGCCCTGCCACCAGGGCAATGGCCGCGCTACCACCAGCGTCGAAAAAGCCCATGGCAACTACGAGCACTGGCTCTGGCCTCTCTTCCCCAAGGGAAATGTGGAAGCCGGCTGCCAAACCTGCCACGCCGCCGACATGGTGCTGGTCAACAACGAGGTCGGCTGGACCATCTCCGACGGCAAGGACCTGTTCCGTCAGCGCGGCTGCGTGGGCTGCCATCGCTACGAAGGCTACGACAAAGAGCCCGAAGATCTGCTCTCCATCGCCCAGCAAATCAAGCTCATCGATCAAGAGAAAAAAGATAACTTCAAGCAAGCCAACTACTTGATGAAGCAGGCCGACTCCGCCCAGACAAATGACGAAGCCAACCGCCTCAACGATCGCGCCGTCGCGCTAAAAGTCACCAACAGCAAACTCGACTTACGCATCGTTCAACTCGACCGCGCCACCAAGAGCTTGCTGCAAGACATGAAGAAAGTCGGTCCCAATCTCAAGGACATTCGTCTCAAGCTGAACCGCAACTGGATCCCCGTCTGGCTCAAGAAACCCAGCGCCTTCCGCGCCACGACCAAGATGCCCGATTTCCGCTTCAATGACGCGCAAATCCAATCCATTTCCGCGTACTTGTGGCAATCGGCGCTCGCAGATCCTTTGCCCACGCACAAGCCGGGCAGCGCCTCGCACGGAAAAGAACTGTTCGAATCGCGCGGCTGTCTCGCCTGTCATTCCATCGGGGAAGGCGACCAGCTGCAAGGCGGCACCTTCGCCGCCAATCTCACGCGCGTCGGCGAAAAGGACAATTACGATTACCTCGTTCGCTGGGTGCACAACGCCCGCGAGCGCACCCGTCCCTACTGTCCCTACGAGAAAAAAGATATTGGCCCGGAGGACTACAAGAAAAAGGGCCTGCCGTACGTTTTCGATCTGGACCACAGCAAATGCCCCAACGACGGGCACGAACTGCAAGTCCAGAACATGACCGTAATGCCCAGTCTGCGCCTCTCTCCACAGGACGCCGAAGACGTCGCCAGTTATCTGATTACACTGAAAAAGCAGGACCCTGCCTCCTACGCGGATGCTTCCTTCATGGACGATCCCAAGTTGAAGGACG
>Ga0307477_10001593_pt1 | contig 18748 bp, 22 predicted proteins | sample atmos_gasesECM2C_FD_203316 | JGI IMG/M metagenome (GOLD analysis project Ga0307477, IMG submission 203316) | Hardwood forest soil microbial communities from Morgan-Monroe State Forest, Indiana, United States - atmos_gasesECM2C_515 | ecosystem: Environmental > Terrestrial > Soil > Temperate...
AGTCCCTTCTTGGATTTTACCTGTTGCCACTCGATTTCATTCCTGTGTGGATAGTGCCCACCGCGCCTGCCCAGCTGTTTCTCACCTTCGACTTTGGTCTCGCGGCCGCTTTACTTACCGCGATTCTCGTGGTATTCGCCCCCTGGTTAACGTCAAGACTCGAGGCAGTAATCAACCCATCAACAATATCTGAGCGGATGTGGTTCTATCTGGCCTACGCCGGGCTCCTTTCAATCCCGCTCCTAAATCTGATCTACTATCCACCTTCGGACGTAGTCGCATTAGCGCCAGGAATTGGTGGTTCCCTCGCTTCGATCATTCCGAAAACTGCCTCATCGCCACTTGGAGAATATCCTCCGGTTGTCGTCACGCTGGAATCCATCGCTGTTGCCGCCGCGATTAGTCTTAGAGTTGTTTGCCTGAGAAGGCGCTTCAGCCATAAAGCTAGAAGCAACATCGCCAGAATCATATTGGCACTCGCGTTATTATCAGGGGTCGCGTTTTGTTTCGGGGTAGTCTCCAGCTGGCCCAGCTCGTTCGGCGGGTTCTCCACGGGGGTCGCTTTGTCTTCTCAACTTGTGATCTCTGCGATAATCTTAGGATTACTGGACCACGCGCTCACCCGCCAACACCTCATGTCTCTTCCACCGCCGGCGTCCTAGGAAGACCCAATCCAAAATCCGGAAACAGTCAGACACAAACTTCGAGGGTTTGGTCGACAGCCTCAGGATTGCGGTAGAGAACAAGGGGTCGAAGGTCTGAGGGCTAGCTTGTACCTGAGCAGTAGCCCCGGATTGATGAGGTTGTCCATCCTTACGATTCAGCCCCCTCACGATTCGGGGATGAAGAGGGGGGATGCTTTCGTTGTTGTCCGGGATTTTTCAGGTCTAGGGCGTTTCCTGTTTATCGAGAGAGTGAGTTGGATTGTTGTCCATTATCTTTAAGTTACTTTGAGAGTGAACTCCCTACCGACGACCAAGACCGCGCCGTCTATCCTATTTTGCAGTCGCTCGACGAGAAGCGCACCTTTGCCCGCTCGTATCCACGGAGGAATCGCGGGGGTGCTGGTGGGTGACCGTGCGTCTGCAACTTATCTCATGATCAAGCATGGGGCGTTCTGGCTTTCGACTTCGATATTGCTTGACTACCTTACCTCTTGGACTATGATGTGGCGTCTAGGTCCCCTTTCCGAGGGGAGCGTTCAGACTCGCGCGTTCTTCCAAACAGCGAACCTACAAACGCTTGCGAATCTGGTTCGAAGTCAGTGGTCGTGGGTCTTCTTCTTAGGCGCAGTCCTCTCCGCCTTGATTTTGTTCCGGACATGGGGAATCAAAGGAGCCCCTGTTCCAATCTCCCTGCAACCCATCTTGGGTATGACGATTCTCTTCGCCTGGTTGATGGGCTCGTATAGGCTAATGTTCGGGCCAACTTCAAACCTATCGGCACTCGTCGCTTCTGTATTCGGTCTGCCGACAGGGACCTCGAGTTTCTACGTTCTCTTAGCCATAGCCGGCCTTTCGGTTGGAATCGACTTCCTCATGTTGTATGCTCGAATAGCTCGGATGCCAGCCGATGCTGGTTAACACAACCGAAAGCGGTGGACCTGATCTGGAAGATGTCGCTCCTTGGATGGACCCAGCAGATGATTGCCGACAAGTATGGACTAGACCAAACAAGCCTGACAGAGATAATAGGGAAAAGTTCGGAGCCGAACAAATCCGTAAGAATCGCTCCTCGTCGGGATGGGTGTCCCCCGGGGCAGCGAAGAAGAGCCACATCCCGAGCTCTTGGCTTGGAATGTTTCCTCCCTCCGCCGGCTCTTTCGCTATCTCTTGTATGTCCCGGTGAGCTTGCCCTCTGCGATGACGTGTCCTTTCATCGCGCGGACGAGCTCCTCCTTTCTGCAGCCCGCAGCCAGGCTCGGCTCGGTGTCCAATGCCCGCACGGTGAACGCGTAGTGGTGGAGCTTCCCCCAAGGAGGGCAAGGCCCGCCGTATCCCACCCCGCCGAAATCGTTGGACCCCTGGAGCCCTACCCCGGGGACGGTCTCGGTCTTCGGCAGGTCCTCCCTGAGGCTGGTGACACCGGCCGGGATGCTGAAGAGGACCCAGTGCGTGAAGACCCCCATTGGCGCGTCGGGGTCGTCCATTATCAGGGACTGGGACTTTGTGCCCGGGGGTGGCCTCGACCACGTCAGGGGAGGGGAGATGTCGCTCCCGTCGCAGGCGTACTGGGGAGGGACCTCGGATCCGTCTGTGAAGGCCGCGCTCCTGACCTCGAGGACGGCGCTGCGGGCGGACATTGGCTACTTCACCACGAGGCTTATCGTCAGGTCCCACGGGGTGAGGATCATCTTCCTGTCGTTCGTGATGAGGCACCTCGCGTCCTCGTCGTAGATCTTCTTCAGCGCCGTCGCGGCGTCGGTGTCGTACTCCACGAAGGAGGGCTTGTGGAGCATGGGCCGCATCGAGCTGACCGGGGACCCGAGCACCTCCTGAGGCGAGTCCCTCAGCCTCCCCACGTTCGCAGGAGAGAGGATCCACTTGATGAGCCCCCTGTCGGAAAGGATCAGCTCCGACTCCCTGACGAAGAGGCGCCTGACGTGCTTGTCGAGCATCACGCCTATCGCTGCGAGGACTGTGGCGCTCTCGGTCGTAGTCACGAGTGGGTTCGAGCCCCTCTCCCGGACCCGGGTGTTCTTTACGACCGCCGAGAACCCGGACTTTATCATGAAGTTGGCGATGTCCAGGAGCCCGATGAGGTTCTTCGGCTTCCCGGCCGCGTCCACCACGATGGCGTACCCCCAGCCATGGTCCAGAATCCTCTTGAAGACGCCCCGCACCTCGTCTCCGGGCTTTACGAGGAGGACCCTCATCTTCGAGTCGACGATCTTCGTCTGGTAGAATGTGGTCCAGAGGGTCTTAGGGTTCAGGAGCCTCAGGACGTTGTACCCGAGTATCACGCCGTCGGCCTTGCCGTCCTTGTCCGTCGCCACGACCCCCTCCACGTCGAGCTGCGAGAGGTGCAGGCCCGCGGAGATGATCGGCTCGTCCTCGTTTATGCTGAAGAGCGTGCACGGCGAGGCCTGAAGTATCTGGGCTATGTTGAAGCCCGAGACGGACGCCAAGGTGGCTTCGATTCACTGCTCAATATTTATCCGTTGACAGGCGGGAATCCCCGCGTCCTAGGATGGACCTGACCCTACTGATACATCCAGCGCTTGCGATCTCGGTCGTCCTCCTCGTGGCCACCGCGTACCTCCTGAAGACAAGACGGCGGCTGTACTTCGTGGCCCACTACGTCGCCGGGATCCTGGCTTTTGCGCTTGTCATGACCGCGTTCCCGCTCGCGTTGTACTTCGTGGCCGATGCGGGCGGGATCTCCCTCTTCCCTCCGGCCCTGATTGTCCACACCGCCAACTTCGTACTCGCTATCTCAGCGATAGTCGTGCAGGGTGGGCTGGGGATGGGGATGCTCCTGTTCGGGCGGAGGAGGGGATGGTACTCTACCCACAGACGGATAGCCAAGTACGTGCTCGCGATCTTCATCGCCCAGGGGACGCTGGGACTCGCCGTCCTCTACGGGATCATCCCGTACGTCTTCGGCCAGTGACGCCTAGGCTCCCTATCGGTTTCCCGTACCTCTGGTAGGAGGCGATCTGCTCGAGGGGGAACCTGTTCTTCTTGCCTAGGACCTTCCGGACGGGGAAGCCGAACCCGAGGACGGCCGTGACCTCGAGGCCAGGAGGGATGCCGAGGAAGGCCTTCATCTCATCCTGCTTGTAGCCTGTATACATCCCGGACCCCACGCCCCTGCCCCAGGCGGTGAGCTGCATGTCGGCTATAGCCCTCGCAGCGTCGAACATGTGATATCTGTCGGCCGGGTTGGTCAGGACGACGATCGCAAAGCCGGCACCGCCTATCCACTTGCCGGTCTGGCTGAGGCTGGCGAGCTTCCCGATGTCCTCCTTCTTGTCTAACAGTATGAAGTGCCAGTGCTGCATGTTCATGGCGCTCGGAGAGAGCCTTGCGGCCTCCAGGACCTCGCCCTCGACCTCGGGCGGGACGGGCTTGCCCGCGAACTGTCTCGTCTCTAGCCTCGTCTTGACGGCCTCATAGACCTCCATTTGGGAGGGCCTCGAGCGTCCTGGTGGTTAATATTGCTAAGGGGGTGGGCGTGGTCAGGCCGCTGGTCTGCCCGCTTTGAAGTCGGCCTCGAGTGCCTTCCGGTAGATCTTCCAGTGCTTGATCCCGTCCTCCTCCCATTCGTCTTTGTCCTCGGCCTCGTTCTTGCTGTCGTAGGTCACGACGAACTTCATGTCGAGCCTGGTCTTCGACTTGCCCAGCGGGGTGAGTCTGTAGTCGCCCCTCTCCCTCGAGTCGCCGCATGTGTCCAACCGCCACGACTTTGGGGGGCTGAGCCAGACGATCCTTACGCCCTCCTCGTAGCCCTTGCCCTCTTTGTAGCGGACGCGCCAGACCACCCGCTCAGGGGTCTTCTCGAGTATCTTCCTGACGGTCTTGGACCCGATGTAATTGTTGTCGTCCTCACGGAAGTCGGTGCACCACGCGAAGACGTATTCCATAGGAGCGTCGAACTTCTGAGATATCTTGTACGTCTGGTTGACCGGTCTGGCCATCCCTGGTTCTCGCAGGAAGCGCTCGCTGCCAGAGTTAAGCGTTTCTCGCGTCGCTGAAAACTTAAGTGAGCACCGGGCGAGAGCCGAAGTCGTGCCAAGGTAGCTCAGAAGCTTCTGATAGCTGGGCAGCCTGGGAGAGCACTCGACACGAAAGTGAGTGAGGCTGAAGACCGAGCTGTCGCAGGTCCAAATCCTGCCCTTGGCACTCTTATATACTTATCTCAATACTGAGACATATTTATATAGTCGCCAAGGGTTAAGTTGCACAATGAATCAGATGCCATCGTTGGTGGTGGCGCAGTCGCTACCGGCGAAGCCGGTGTACCACATCAGCGAACTCTTCAATCCGGCCGGATCTAGGGCAACAGCCTATAGGCTCATTCACGAGCTACAAGAGCTAGGGTTCGCTGAGGAGACGAAACGGCGGGGATACTTCACATTAAGGTCGTCAATCTTCCAGCCGTACCGGATTTGGTCGCACCTTTTGCCTTCGCTGCACGCATTGAAGGAGGCAAGATACTTCGGAAGAGCATATGATGGGAGTGATGTGAACTACGCTCTCAGGTCGATCAAAGGCGTCGCGACGCTGGACTATCGCGCCTACGAGCTGACGGGACTGCAGACGCCTCACACACTTTTCATCTACGTCGAGGATTCAGATCAGATTGCCGAAGTGCTGGGGAAAGAGCGGTTCTCTGAGGGCAAGAAAGGGAGAGTGGCCATCCTCCAGAGAGGAGGTGACTTTCGAGATGAGATTCAGCGGGTCTACCTCGATTCCTTAGCAGCAGGTGGACGAAATATTCTCGATGCAATCGCAATAGAGCTACTCTATGACAACCGATTGAGTGTGAAGGGCGAATTCCAGGCGGACCTTGTAATGAAGGTCAAGGAGGAGTTGCCTCCACGGCTGACCTAGAGCGCATCGCTGCGAGGGTAGCCCAGGACTTCAAAGGAAGAGTGGTGTTCGTCGGTGCCTTCGCGGTAGTCTGCCACATAGGTCCTTACAGACAGACACGTGATATCGACCTGGTGCTCGCTTCCCCGGTGAACGATGAGAATCTCGAAGAGATGGGTTATCGAATTTTCGTCGAAGGAGGAAAGAAGGTGATGAGGACCAAGGAAGGAGTGAAAATAGACGTGTTCACTCGAGATGTCGGTCGCATCCCAGTCGCGACCATCTTCGAGACCGCAGTAGAGAAGAAACTAGAGGTTGGAACGGTCAAAGTCATGTGCTTGGAAGCGTTGCTAATCGCGAAGATGCGAGCCGCGAGACCGCAGGACATAACAGACGTGCAAGAGTTGACCCGTCGTCTGGGAAAGTCAATCCGCTGGGATGTCGTGAATGCTATGGCCTCGAAGCTCGAAGCTGCAGAGTTAAGGAATACAGCGCTTGCCTTGTCCAGCTAGAAACACCGGTTCCTGAATATCCCTTTCCTTTCTTTTACCAGGACCTTCATCAAAGATGTTTTCCCCATTCTGGATGCGCCTATCAGAATTGGCCAGAAAAGCCTGAATCAAGGGCACGGCTTATTTCATCGGGCTCAGCTCCCCGGCGGTAAAGAAGCGACTGCTCTCTTTCGGTCTCGTGTCGAAGGGTGATGTCGTCTCTCCATCCCCTACGCCAAACAGTTAGCGTAGGGGGTGTTAAAGTATTCTTGTGCAAAAACGACACTCTTGGAGCCGCCAAGCTACTGATTTGGACCCACATATGTATGCCAACATCCTGCCCTTGGCACTCCAAAACCTACATCGTGCGAAAGTGGTGGATCTTGTGGCCTTTTCGTGCTTGAGGGAGAGTCTTACTTCGGGTAGAAGGGAGTCGTGTAGCGAAGGCGTCGGATGACCTCCGATTCGTTCTCGCGATCTCCACGAATATGATATCGGATCCCATATCGAAGAAGCGCTAGTAGAATGTAGACGGCGTCCTCTCCTCTCGTCGTGAGGCGATAGTGGATTTCGTCGCCGTCGTCCTCCTTGACTAGGATACCCTCTTTCGTCATCTCTCTCAGGCGCCTCGAAAGGACTCTGGCGGTGAGTCCTGGGTTGTTCCGGCGAATCTGCCCGAACCTGTCAAGCTTGAGGAACGCTATGTCCCGGAGGATCAGGAACGCCCACTTGCGGCCCAAGACTTCCAGGCTCGCTCGGATCGGATCTGCCTGGTAGGCCAGCTCGCCAGGCTTGTCTTCGCTACTGCGCGGCCTCATCGGTTGGGCACTATCCGACCGGTCCCTACTCGTCTTAAATAACGTCCCTCGGTATGTTGGCACAACCTTCTATGGCGAAAGAGAAGCCCGCGAGAAAGTTTGGGATGATAGCTCATACAGAGATTGCGAGCACCGACCCGGTTGCTACGAAGGAGTTTCTGGAAAAGGTCTTTCGATGGGACTTCAAGAAGATCCCGTCGCCTGCCGTTGAGAGATTCTCGTTCAGCGCAAGTGGTAACGCGGACGGAAGCATACGTAGGACGAGGCCCGAGGAGTCTCCCGCCAGCATAAACTACGTGCTCGTCGAAGACCTTTCGTCGGCTGAAAGAGAGATCAAGAAGACAGGCGGGAAGATAGTCCTCCCCCGGGTGGACGTCCCGCGAATGGGAAGCTTCTTTTGGTTCAAGGTCCCCGGCGGACCTATCCTTGCTTGCTGGCAGGACGCCCCCGACAGAAAGGGCTGAAGCTACTTCTTCTCCCACATCGACGCGAACGGCGTGGCGTCGAAGACGACGCGGATCGAAGCAATTTTCTCGCCCTTGACATGATACCATTCGCAGATGAAAGCGGTTCCTGCGGGCGTGCTGGTGATCATGTCGTAGAGAAGGCAGACGTCGTCTCCGTCGACGAAGGTCTTCTTCATTTCGATTCCCCTTACGATGTGATGCAGCTTCTTCAAGTCCTCGATGTAGGGTTCGGGCTTGTCGTAGGCCGCTATCGGCCCCTTGAAGGAGAGCTTGTCTTCAAGAAAACCTCTCGCTGATTTCCAATCGGTGCTGCCGAGACCTTCTGATACCCCATCACGATTTCTTTCGCGCCTTTAGGTGCCATGTTCTTCCTGCCATCGGTATCCATTGGATACTATATATTGGGACTAGGGTCTGCCGAGATACTTCAGGATCTCCTTAAGAAGTTCCAATATTCAAGTCGATATGTTAGTTGTCCGTTCGTCTCATGCAAAAAGTCCACGGCCGAGAGGACGAACCAGACAGGAACACTAGACAGCAAACGAGGAGTGTCAGACACTTAACTGTATGTGGCCCCCTCCGAGCGTCCCAGAGGCGCCGTACACAAGCGTCGAGGACGAGCCATACACCGATATGCTGAACGTGTCCAGCCCGGCCCCTCCGTTAGCCTGCACGGTGACCGAGTAGGTGAACCCTGGAGTCCCGTTGATCTGCGCGTTGCCGCTGAACGTTCTGGTGGTTCCAGAACCGGTGTATGACACCACGCTGGTGGCTTTGAGATTCATCCCAGTCCCATGGTCGTGGTACTCCAGATTCCCGTTCGGGGCATTCAGGCCATCTTTGCCCGCTTGAAAGCCAAACGTTCCCTTGTCGCCATTGAGCGTAATCCATCCGCCACCCGTCACGAAGCCCAGGCAAGTAACATCGCTCTGCGCGCTGGCGATGATTACTCGGAATCCCTCGGGAGTCGTCAGGTCAAACGCGTTCACGGTTATTCCGTTTGACGTGGGTATCTGCTCGTTTAGCACTAGAGTCCCAAAGTCCGAAATCACCGTTTGGTCTACTGCTCCTGTCGCAGTTATGGTAGCCGATCCGACCACCAAGTTGGTTATCACGCTCGTCCCGGAAGCACTGTCGCAAGTCGCGAAAGATTGCGCAGTGATGGAGCTTGCAGTTACGAGGGTTTCTGAAAGGGGAACGGCTAGAACTATGCCCGAGGTGGTCGCTGTGCTCTGCACCTCGACATCGAGCCCAGTGGTCACGGATTGGGAGACGGCTCCGCTTGAAAATGGAGTCAGGAGCGAAATTGGCGTTGCATCGAGCTCTCCACCGGATAGCGGCAGCGTCCCTGTGTCTGCGAATGTTGTGGTGCCTGTCACGGACGACCCGATCGAAGCACCGAAGGCTTCACCGCCGAAAAGAGTAGTCCCTTGCACGGCCCATGCCAAGGAGATGGGTGTGGCGAGAAGGCCGGAAAGAAGCAAGAGAGCGCATAATGTCTTTCTCATATCTTGAACTGGCGTTCTGGGAGAACGTCGTTTAGAGGTTAGGTAAGCTGACTACGTAACCGGAATCGATATTCAGCGTTCTTGTTCCTGCAAGATAATTACGTGATAACTCGCTCCAACATCTTGGATTCCTCTGAGATGCGCATGGAACTTAACGAATTGTTGGACTTTTGCCGAGACTAATCTCAATGGCTCGGGTCGGCTGACGGGCCGAGGCATGGTTTTTTGGCTAAGTCCGGTGCAATTTCTGAATGACTGGACGTCCGGAGCGAAGCGTTGAGTCATCCATCCCGGACGGGAACGGCCTGCCCCTTTGCACAAGGAGTGCAAGTTGGATATCCAGGTGGGGAGGCCTGACTGCGGCGTACCGCGTGCTCTCGACGGTGAGGGGGAAAACGTGAGGACGCCTCGGGCATCGGCGTGGTTCCCATCGGCGTTTGTTGCTATGCTAGGAACGCCGCGAGGGTGTTCGCCTGGTTGAGGAGGCTCTGGCCCTGTGTCATCAGGGCGTCTGCCTTGGATGAGTCGACGTGCTGGTTGTTAAGCACCGCGCCCTGCAGGATCTCGTTCATCTGCGAGGCGATTGCGTCGCGCTGGGCGTTCATCGTCGCGAGCTGTCCTTCCAGGGAGGCGTAGGTCGCGTCTCCTGGAGCGTTGCTCTCTAGCGCGTGGGTCGATATCGAGAGCGTGGTCATGGCGAACTGCCCGCTCGGGGCGTTGATCTGGTCATACATCACCGCCAAGTTGTTGAATGTGCTCAGCTGGCGGCCGTCTCCCAGAGAGTCTGGGAGGGCGACGTCGGAGAGCGCCTGGGCGATCACGTGCCCGTCGTAGGCATTGTCGTCCTTCAAGCCCACCAGCGCCATCATCGTCGGGCGTATATTGGCGTGGTCAGACCAGGTCTGGGTGTCGAGGCCGTTCTGCGCGACGCCGGGTCCCACGAGACCGAGCCACGTCGTCACTATCTCGGACTGCACGTCGCCGTGATTCCAGGCGTAGCTAGAGTCGACGCAGACCAATGCGGGAGCGCAGTAGTTGTAGTAACTTGCTCCCGACGTGAAGTAATAGTCTGGGTTCCCAAAGTCGACGAAAGAGGGCGTGCGCTGCGAGTCAGCGGTGACCATGTGCATGATGTTAAGCTCTACGGGATCCGCCATGTATTGCGTCACCGTGTCGGTCGTTCCGCTGATCGGGTTGACTATCTGGAGGCTGGCCATGCTGCGCTCGAGAGCCCTGGTCGCTGTTGAGGTGGGACTGGGGTTGCCGAGGACGTAGAACGCTGGGGCGTCGTCAAAGTGGATGTCGAACGCAGGGGTCGTGGCGGGTAGGAGTCCGTTCAGGTACGCATCGACTTCGCCTACCTGGCTGTATGTGCAGGCTACGTGGATGCCGTCGCAGTTAGCAGGCGAGGGTAGGCCGCCGACGAAGTGGTCGCCCTCGTCTGCTGTGATCACGAAGAGAGTGTTCTTCGGGGTTATCCCGTCGTGCTGGAGCCTGGTGAAGAAGCTCGCGAAGGCCTTGTTGTAGTCAGCGAGCTGTGCAACGTACCCTGCCTCGCCTGGGCCGAAGGCGTTGCCGGTGACGTGGTTGTCGTGGGCGTCGGAGATGTAGGCGTACGTCACGGGGACACCATGCTCCTGCATATCGGCCACGTAAGAAAGAGTCTGCGCTGCAGTTATCCCGCCGAAGCCTGGGAAGCCGTCGTTCGGCGGGGAGTTGCCATCGGTGATGACGTTCCCGAACAGGTCTGTCATGGGCTGGCCGTTGTTGATCACAGGCGCGACATACTTGTTCCCGAACAAGGCGCTGAAGCCGGTGTATCCGCCTGGCTCTTGTGGGAGTATGTCTGAGACGCCGCCGTTCTTCGCCGAGCAGACCGAGTCGCCCGCGGCGCAGTGGACAGCGATTCCCACGAAGTCCGCGTACGCTTCGTCATAGTTCGCCTTGACTTCGGCCGCCTGTGGAGAGCTAGTTCCGTAGACCGTCGCTATGTCTCCACCAGGGTAGAGCCCTAGGTTTTCGAGCTCTAGGTTTGCCGTGCCGACAGCTCCTACGTTGCAGCCTGCCCTGGTGAACGGAACCCAGGGTGCTGGTGCGTTCTGGCCGGCTGCGGTCAGGAGGTTGTAGTTTGTGTCACCGTACCCGACCTTGTCCGTCCAGTAGGCGAATGATGATGGGAATTGGACACCCGAAGGGGTGAAGAGTCCGAAGCTGTTCGACACCGCCTGCCCGAGGTTGTTCGGGTAAACTCCCGTTAGCGACGTAAGGATGTCGTTCGCCGTGTGTGAGATCAGAGGCGTGTGGTGGTTGGTCATCAGGATGCCGTTCTGCTCCATGAAGTTCAGGAGCGCGGGCATCTGCTCAAGATCCGAGGGTACGTTGGGGTTGTCGCGCGTGAAGTGAGTGTTGTCGAACTGGATGTAGACGACGTGCTGGACGTTCCCTTGGGCTGCGTCAAGCTGGCAGCCGCCGTCGTTGTGGGGGTCGTTGGCGACGGTGCCGCTGTACGTGTTGAACGCGCCCCCGATGGCGTTCGCCGCCACCGCGACTCCGGGAGTCGAGGCCGCCATCACAGAGCAGATCAGGAGACCGAGCAGCAGAGCGCTGCTTCCGCCAATCCTCGTCGGGACTGAAAGCGTCATGGGGATACGTGACCGGGAAGAGCATTTAGCGCTGAGCGTCGGATTCTAAGCTGCCGATTGGGGGGCCCATAGGCGACGGATGCCCTCCGTCGAAGGACATAGTTCTCGGTCGCCACCGGAGTTTTACGGTCAGGTTGCTGTTCCCGCCGGGACTTTTGGGCTCGGACCTCTAGGTTTTAGGCGCGATAGGGACTGAGGGGAGGTCGGCGGGTTCTGAGGTCAGTGCCTGCAAATCTTGATTACGGGAATGTCTTCAAGAGAGGAGGGAACCTCTACTTTTTCGCTTGAGACGTACGCGATTATGTGGTCCTTGCCCATCCCGAGCCCCGTCACCCCGGGCAGGTCGGAGAGCTCGTCGCCGTGCTCATACCTCACTTTCGCGAGGTGGTTCAGGTGCTCGTCTTCTTTCCAGAGATATCCGTTATTTACCACTATTGAAGATCTTCGTGTTGGTCTGAATCGTGGCGGCCTTATTAAGACTTGGCCAAGGGGCCGTGCTTATCTCCTGCGTCTCCTTCCCGGTATCTCTGCCTGCTGCCTACAGACCGGGCACTCGAAAGTCCCCGGCGAAGTCTCGTTAAGTCTAATCTTGTGTTTATTGCACAATTGGTAGACCTTAGCTGTTGATTCTCTAATTGACATCAGATAATACCATATCCGCATGGTATTATGCATTTGTGCGCGCGACGGGCCGTCAGACAGGATGCCGTCGCCCCCTTTTATACCGGCATGCGGGCCGATGGTTGAAACCTCGTGAGCAAGGCGAAAAGCAAGGAGCAGACGCGGGAGGACTTCTATCGCAGTGATACGGTCAAGCAGTACCTCAAGGGCTACGGGATTCCCAAGACCTCTGGCTCGTTCAAGGACATGGTCTCCTCGGGGAGCAAGCTGGACCTGAAGAGCGCCGAGGGCTCGAGCCTGGTGGAGACGTTGGGTGCCGTGACCTTCTCGAGGCACCCTCAGCAGATTAACATCATGGACAAGTCGAGCGGTAAGATGATAGTCTCGATAGCCACCTAGGCCCGAAGAGCTATCTCAACTGTCGGAGGGGCCGTGCCAACGCCGGCAGGCCCCGGTGCTTCTTGCATGGCTCGAGCGTCTCGCGCGCGTCGAGGGGGGCGTTGAGGTGATATGCCCTGACGCACCCGCAGTCGAAGTAGTAGGAGTGGGACGTGCCTACTATCTTGTCTTCGGTCACCGTCTGGCCGGCTAGCACGAGCTGGGCGTGGAGGAAGTCCGGGTCGCTCTTCCTCGCCCTCTTGGCCATCCTTAGTTTTCTGTCAGCGAATGATGATCGATACAAATTTGGGTCCGGAACTTCCTCCACAGACGTTGCATATAAACAAAGGGCCCATTCCTTCAAAGGAAATGGTCAGGAGACTCGCGCATCCAGGGCTATTCGTCTTGAGACGTACACGATCACGACCGGCCACAGGATGGCGGCGTACAGTGCGTACCAGCCGGTTTCCTGAGCAGGCGTTACGGCCAGCGGGGCGAGGGTCGCCAGGAAGCCTGTGGAGCTCGCATGCGTGACTTGGGCGATGAGGACGCTCCCGGTGTTCGAGTAGAGCCACACGATTAGAACCCGTATCGCCGTTTGGACAGCGATGAATGACATGAAGAACGGCAACCAGTAATCCCCGTGGGGGTATGCAGCTCCGAGAAAGTCAACGACGGGCGCGTGCCACAGCCCCCAGAGTCCTCCGAGAATGACGGCCGAGGCCAGCGCGCCATACTTCATGCGCAGCTTTCGGATCGCGTATCCCGTCCAGCCGATCTCCTCCAGATAGCCCGCTACGACTCCGAATCCGAACCCGAAGACGAAGATGTGCGGGACGAAGGCTGGAGAGACGAGTACCGTCAAGGCGAGGAGGGTGACCAGTATCGAGACGGGCGGGATGAGGACTGCCGGGAAGTACCACTTGCCCAATCTCCATTTTCGCATCCGGGAAAGGAGCTCCCTGAGGCCTCCGCTTCCATCGACGGTCCGGGTCATCAGGATGCCTGCTGCGCTGGGCCCGACGAGCATCGCGGGGAACATCAACACCCCGTCGAGGTAGGGCACCGACCGGCCTTGGAGCAGGTTTTGCGAGACGACCAGGAAAGCCAGGGCCCAGGAGATGGCGAAGGCGAGAGCGAAATAGACTGAGATCGGGTGACGCTTTGCGAGGCCGTTGAAGCTCAAGGACTCGTCTCCTCTCACGAGCCTCGGGGGACAGCGGGAGCGGGACCACGCCCGAAGAAGGCCGTCCTCGGCGGTTTTCCGACATCGCGCAGGATAGAGGAATCCATTGCGTCCGGACCGAAAAGTATCACTTCAGGAGATAATCTTCTGCCTTGTGCTCTTTGGAAATAGGTCAGTTTTAATACGAATCTGTCTCTCTTCAGCAGCTAGGGCTCTGCTTGCCAGGACCTATGAAGGGTCTGGATGTCCGGATTCTCAAGGAACTGACGAGTCCGAATTCGTTTCAGTGGAACTTCAGGGAGTCGTACTCGACCATGGCGAAGAGGCTGGGGGCAGACGCAGAGACTGTCAGGGTCACCCTGAAGCGCTCAATCGAGCTCGGACTGATAAAGGAGTGGAGGCTAATCCTGAATCCTGCACTACTGGGACGAAGGCTAGTGGGGATCCAGCTCGACGTCGACGACGAGACGAGAAAGCCGCAGATCATCTCGCAGATCAGATTGGTCGACGGCGTAATACAGATCCTGGACTTCCACGGGACTTCGCTCAGGGTCGTCCTCTATTTCGAGGAGCAATTCGACTTGGAAAGGAAGATTGAGTTGTTGAAGGCCATCTGCGGGCACGAGGGGAGGGTTCCTCATTGGGTGTCGAGCTTGCCAAGCTGCGACTTCAAGGCCAAGAAGGTCGACTGGGAGATACTGGGACAGGTGATGCACGACCCGAGAAGGGACGCGGCCGAGGTTGCGAGCAAGCTGGGAGTCTCGAGTCGGACGGTCAATCGAAGGCTCAGGGTCATGTCTGAGGGGAGGATCGCCTACCTGATTCCAGTCCGGAACGTCAAGAAATCGAAGGGGATGATCTGCAGCTTCATCCTCTTCTGCTCGGAAAGGGGGCGGGCGGAGATCGATGGGTTCGTCAGGTCCCAGCGGGCGCGGGTCGATTTCATCTACAACTCGGCCAAGGGCGTCGTGATCCTGACCTTGATGGCCGGCAACCTTTCTGAGGCAAGCGAGCTTCAGGCCCAGCTGGAGGGCCTCGAGGGAATCACAGAGGTGAGGATGGGACTGATGAAGGATTTCATCTTCGTTGACGATTGGCTTGACCGAGTCGTCACAAGGCGCATCGAGGCCTGAGCACGGGACAGAATTCCCTTGAAGGTGTCCCCAATCCAACGAGGTCAAGGCTCGAGATTAAGGCGTCGGTCTCACGTGGGGAGAGGAGCGTAATTTGAGCACCAGGATGTTCGCAGCGCTGACGTCGGCCAGCGGCATCGCCGGCGTCGTGATGTTGATCGTTTCCTTCAGCATCAATCCCGGACCGCCGCCCAACGCGACCAATGACCAGCTGATCGCCTTCGGCGAACAGTATTACACTTCTATCCTCTGGGGGGCTTGGCTGCAGGCCGTCGGCCCTTTGCTGATTGTCCTCTTCGCGTTCGCCATCGTCTTCCTCGCCGGAGGCACTTCGAGCCTCGCAGGCTGGATGACCCTCCTCGGAGGCGGGGTCCTCATGATGGTGAGCCTTACGGAGGTCATGTTCTACATCGGCGCCCTATTTGGGAGCGACGCGACAACGATGGGGAACCTCATACATTCAGTACAACATCTCTACTTTATCATAGGAGCGCCTGCGCTGTTCCTGCCGCTGGGAGCTGTGATACTCGGCTCGAAGGTCCTGCCGCGGGTGCTCGGGTACTCGGCGCTCCTCCTGGGGCTCGCTTTTGCGGCCTTGGGGACCGTGTTCCTCTACGCACTCGTCTTGCCGTTCGAGGTGACTGCTTTCGCGGGCATCCAAGTCTTCTGGTGGCTAGCCGCCGGGATCGTGCTAATCTCTCGGTCCGCGAAACAACCTCGAGTGCAGTGATCTTTGCCTCCCCTTTGCATCAGGGAAGTCGGTCATGAATAGAGGGTCCTGCGGGAAGCTTTAATGTGTCACTGCATAGGGGAGTATTGCGTAGGCTTCAGGACCATGTTCACGATGCTCGCGACGATCGGGCCGTCTTTCTCGGATTCGAGCACGACATCCTGCCATTCAGGATCGGATCCGAAGCTCTTCCAGGCCTTCTCCAGGTGGTCCAGGTCCTTGAAGGCCAGCATGTAGTACAACGTGTTGGTACGCCCGCCGATCATGTTCTCCCAGAACCCCACGACCGAGATGCCGTGCTTCTTGAACAGCCGGGTCGTGTGTCTTGAGAACCTCTCGTGGACGAGCTTCTTCTTTCCTGGAATTATTTCATAGACTCTCCATTCGTAGATCATCCGAGCTTTCGGGTCTTCGACCGGATGCAGCGAATTAAGCATTCGGAAAGAGAATTATGGTAGAATTTGAAAACGTTCTCTGCGGAATAAGATGCAGTCGATTGCGAAAGAGACTTTTCGTAAGAATCTACTCAAACTCTTCATGCGGAGGCTTATATCGGGACGGCGTCGTCAGGTTACGTTCCAATTGCCATTGCCCAAGGTGATAGAACGGCAGGAGACCGACCCCGTCGTGTGCGGCCGATGTGGCAGCATGGGTTACGTCAGGTCGTCGGTGAGGTATTGCTCCGGCTGCGGTAAGACCACCGTAGGATGCACCTGCACAGGGGATAGGCGACAGGCCGATCTCGCTCTTGAACGCTACCGTAGCCATCTAGATCGCGTTAGATAAGGCTCTGACCCAGGAACTTACTTACGGGCTCCTTTCGCCGCTTTGGGTCGGAGGCGTCGCCAGGCCGTTGGGTTCCTCATTCTCGAGTGGTTGGGCCTCCTCCTTTGGAGGTGTGTTCTGGGGCTTGGTCACCGTCACGGCGTCTCTTATCTCGTAAAACATCGCCAGAAAATGGCGGCCCTTTTCGGTGGGGGTGTAGTGCTTCTTGTCAGGCGCCAGGGAGATCAGCTTCTTTCCAAGAAGGAAGGCGAGGTACTCCTCCACCTGACTGTGGGAGAGGAACGCCTCATACATCAGTCTCGTCTTTGTGGCGCCGCGGACAGCAGATTGGAGCATCAACCCGACTATCTCGAACCTGCTCCTATACTTCAATGCTATTCATCAATTTGCGAATTTCCTTTTCAAGGTGCGTCGTGACTGTTAGGGAAGAATCTTCCAGAATGGGAAGCCTTGGGAGACGTACCATGACTTACAATGGGAGGGTGAACGTGAAGATGGCTCCCGCGTGCCCCCCAAACTGTCTGTTCTTGGCGCTGATGGTGCCCCCGTGCGCGTAGATGATCGTCTTGCAGATGAAAAGGCCAAGTCCGGTTCCTCCCGACGACTTGGTCGCGAACTTGGAGAAGAGCAACGGGAAGATGTCCTTGTCGATTCCCATGCCGTCGTCCTGGACCTTTACCACGGCCTCCCCGTCCCGCGCCTCGGTCGTGACGAGGATCCGACCCTCTCTGGTGAACTTCATCGCGTTGTCAAGCAGGTTGGAGACCACCTGCCCGATTCTGTTGCTGTCGGCGTTCACGATGAACCTCTCGGTCTGGGGGATGAACACTATCCGGATGTCCCGCTCCCCTATCGCTCTTTCCTCCTCAGCGATCTGACGGATGAGGAGGTTGAGGTCGAAGTCCTCCTTGTTGAGAGAGAACGCGCTGCCGTCTATCTTCGCGGCGCTCAATATGTTCTCGGCCAGCTGCTGGAGCCGCATTGCGTTGCGGACGATCGCGTCCAGCTCCTTCGACCTTCCGGGCGTGGCGCTCTGGAGGATCTCGGCGTTCATGAGTATCGGCATGATCGGGGTGCGCAGCTCGTGGGCGGCGATGTTGATAAACTCGTTTCGCTGGATTAGCTGCTTCTGGACGGACAAAAGGAGCTCCGAGACCGAGGCGCGCCTCTCCCTGTCCCTGAACGAGCCGGAGACGACCGGGTCTTGTATCGCCTCTAGCAGCTTCTGGTCGGTGACGCTCGACTCTCGGAGCACCCTGACGAACTCCTCGAGCGACTCAAGGCTCCTCGACACCCTGAGGTGGACGTCCCTGGAGATCGTCGCTTGTCTGATGTTGCTTCTCACGGCCTCGTGGCGTTCGCGGACGCGGGTGACGGTCACCCCGAGGCTTTTCGAGATCTCAGAGTGCTTGATGTCCCTGATGCGGATGGTCTCCGCCTGGACCGCCAGGGCCCTCTGTTTCACCTTGTCTACGCTCGCCCGCGTCCGCCTGACCATCACGGTCTGCTGCGTGAGGAACCGCTCGACGGCCAATCTGGCGTCCGTCTTCATCGGCGGACGACCTCGCCTTTGCGTGCGAACATTATCTCCACGACGGAGTTGTTCTCGACCATGGACTTTATTGATATCTCGCTCGGCCGTAGGTCGCACGGGATCTCCTTTCGCAAGGACCGTCCCCGAGTGTTGATCTCGAAGACGAGGGAGCTCTGGCGTGGGAAGATACGGATATCTTCCTTCCGGACCCCGGGCAGATGCACCAGCACCTTGAGGCCCTCCTTGGTCCGCATCGCGTCGATCATGGGCTCCTGCTCGGCGCGCGGGCGCGAGGCCTCCGCTTGCAGCATCTCGTCGAGGAAGCTGACCTTTACGGATGTCCTCACCTTGACTTCGCCCCTCGGCCCGTATCGCCTGACTTGGTCGGCCCGCCCGCCCCCTTCGGCCGCGAGTCTCGCGGCATTCCGGATCACGCGCTCGAGCTCGCTCAGGATGTCTTCGATGTCGAGCACCTCACGGGCCTCCGTCATGCTGGACGCCTTCCTCGCCTGGCGGCCTGAGTTCGTTCAAGATCTCGGCGGCCTTGGCGGTGTAGGTCTTCTCATCGATCGACCCCTTCGCGAACTCCATCTCCAGCTGGGCTATCCTTGATTTCAGGAGGGCCGCTCGCTCCTGGGTATCTACCTCCGCCGCCATCCGGTTACATTCGTCCAGTACAGCCTGAAGGGCGAGCTTCACGACGATATACGTGACGAACAACTTCCATCACTTCTAGCAGAACGAGTAAGGAGCCCAGGGCCCGCTCAGGTGGATGGTCAATCCCTCCTGCTCGTACTTCCTCTTGACCTTCCCTGCTCCCGCTTGGAACTCGTCCTCCCGTGACCGGTCAACAAGGTAAGCCGCGTTCAGGACTATCTGCTCGTGCTCCGCCTTTAGAAGGGAGCTCTCGAGGGCGGCGC
>Ga0307477_10001594_pt1 | contig 18746 bp, 18 predicted proteins | sample atmos_gasesECM2C_FD_203316 | JGI IMG/M metagenome (GOLD analysis project Ga0307477, IMG submission 203316) | Hardwood forest soil microbial communities from Morgan-Monroe State Forest, Indiana, United States - atmos_gasesECM2C_515 | ecosystem: Environmental > Terrestrial > Soil > Temperate...
AGCGGTCACCGTGTAGGTTTCCGTCAGGCTGCCGATGGCGTTGCCCATGCTGTCCCTGTAAGTCGCGGCGAGCAGCGTGCCCGAGGAGCCGACGGCCAGAGTCGCCGGGAAGGGCGTGAAGCTCGTGATGATCGCAGTCCAGGCCACACCATTTGTCGTTCCGGAAAGGCCCAGGGGACTGTACGGGTTCGTCAGGTAATAAGCCGTCGAGTTGTCCGTCGAGACGGCCGTGCCATTCTTCGTCAGGGTGAGCATCAGCACGCTGGTGTCGGCCATCTGACCGTTGAACATCATCATGCCGCCGGGCGTATCGCTGACAGTCACACTGTAGTTGTCGCCGCCGTGGGTGGTCGACAAGGTCGTCGAGGTGACGTTCATCGGCTGCGACGGCGCGCTGGCCGACTGCAGGTTCTGCATGGGCATTGCAGAACTGCCCGAGTAACCTCCGCCGCCGCACCCCGCAATCGCACCCGCGGCCAAGGCAACAATGCAACAAGCCGTGACTGTCTTCATGGGATTCTCCCTGCTGAGCGCCCGCTATCCTGTTCAGCTTGCGACGCGCTTCGAGCGGTAACGCTACACCGGCCGCTCAGACGCTGCCATCGGGAACACTGTCGCCAGTTCGCGACCGAGTCGGGGAGAGGGACTTTACATAAGGAGCGAGGATCAGGCCTCATTCCGCGTTCTGCACCTGCTCGCGGTGTATGCTTATAAGCAATTGAACTAAGGTTAGTTATTTGAAACGAACTCTGCGTCAGCTACGCAGATAGCTACACGATTCCGCACACCAAGGGGCTCGACTTATCTCAGGGCAGCGGCGCTAGTTTGCTAGTGCAAGGTAGATAGAGGGGATGCTTGGGCTCCCCAGCGGCCGTTATACCAAAGCATCTCGGACTGTTCAGAATTTGCCGCACTCTCTTGCTTCGTCCAAATAGTCGGCCGTCATTGCCCCATGCTGCGACGACTATCGTAGCTCGGCGCTGAAGCTCCTCGAGCCATCGATCGTTCTCCGGACCAACCGGGTCGGACGCAACCTTGAGGTCCGACGGCTTGGGGGAACGGAGAGCGAATAGGTTGCCGATCAGCAAGCCTGAAAAGCCCAGACCTCGCGCAAAAGCCACGCACCGGCGAACTGTTCGATCGTCAAAGTGCTGGTCGGCGGTCGACGGATTGAGCCCCACTACGAGCATCCTGTCATCGCCGGCTACCCACGCTCGCTCGAGCGTGTATCGGTATCGCTCACAAGGCGAGATAACAGCCGAACTTGCGATGTATCCCTTAGCGACCTGCCTTGTGATTGTCGGGTTTTCCAGAGGTGGTGCCTTCACTCGGCCTGGCGGACTGAACAGCCGGTGCTGGAGGTGGGGAAGGAGCGGTCGCAGGTGCCGGAGGTGGCGTTGAAGTGTCCGCGGGTGGTGGGGGCGAGGCGGGCGGATTTCCGAACAATCCACTGACTGTATGTTGCACGTTCGCCGCCGAAGGCAAAATGCCAAGTACCCTCGAGAGCATCGCTAATGAGATAAGCAAGGCAAGGCTTGCTGTCCCCGTTGCAAGAATGCTTCTCGACCCCAACGTAGCGATCCTCTGTTCGAGGTCCTTCGTGGCCTTGTCGACTCTATACAGAGAGGGGACGGGTCCCAACATCTTCTGAACCATCTGCGACGTCAAGGTGTCGTACTTGCCTTTTGCCTGGTACACATAGCGTGTGTCGCGGACAGCCGGCCAACCACCCTCCGGCGGATCAAGATCGGCCAAAAATAGTAGGAACAGACGCTCACCACGCTGAAAAGCAAGCTCCTGTGGCCCTGCGTTGAACACACCGAATACAAGCCGACTGGACCAGCCAGGATCTACGTGAAAGCCCGAGACGTTGATCAGCCCATCGAGCTTGCGGCCCGCCTTCACCGAGATGAAGCCAATCGCATCGTCCGGAACAATCACCACCTCCTCGGTGAGGAGGTAGGCGAACTGCCCGGGTCGTATCGTGAACATCCCGTTCTGTTCAAGCTTCCTCAGACCTGGAGTCTCACCAGGCTTTACTGAGATAGCGCGGTCCTTATCGTCCGCTGTCGTAAACGCGTACTCGCCAAGCGTGAGCTCGTAGGCAGCGCACACAATAGCTTTCTCGTTAAATGGTTGAATGACTTGCCCAGCTTGACAGCGCTGGAGCAACTTCTCGCCCGACCAGAAGCCCATCGCGAGCTATGCCACGGCCGAGATCGCGGACGTTTTCGCGGCAGCAGTGCAGTCCTCATGACGCTTGAGAACCGATTTCGCCTCGACCTCTATCCAACGCTTGCTAACCGAAGCGACGAGATCGAACTGCTCGCACTCTGCGATTCGGAGACAAAGCTCAACCATTTCTGCCGTTGAGCGCTCAAGCACATCGCGCGACGGGTAATTCTCAAGGTGGTCTTGGACTTCGCAGGCCTTCGCCATGTCTCCGACGATCGCCGCGTACTCCAGCAGGAAGCTGAGCCGGGTTTCCCTGAGCTCTCTGGCTCGTGAACCGGTACGATTGCCCGGCCGACTCTCGGCAACACGTTGCTCGAGGTCTAGGTTCATGCTGTTCGCGGCAGCGAGCGCAATGATCAGGGAATCCGTTGTCAGTCTCTTCAGGAGCGGGATGTCAGACTCGCTAACTGCCTCGGCGAGGCGGCCCTGGTACTTGGCAAAGTGAAGCGTGAAATGGGTCAGGCGGCGAGGTAGCAGCAAGCACTGAATGTCGCGGTGCGCGACTTCATCATGTCGATACTGGGCTCGCTGCAGGTCGAGGAGCTTAGATCTCACGGCGTCCTCCTCAGGGGATTCCCCTATCAAGGCGCTCATTTATCGCGTGGGCCGGACTGACCTCAGTCTGCTCCAGCGCCCTGGACCCTACTGGACTCAATTGTACCCAAGATTTGCCCAATTACTACTAGCAGTAGTGTAGAGATTTGAGTTCACCAACCACCCGTTGTGCTATGAATTTCTAGTCATTTCTGGGCTTTATGCAACTACGGGACCTGGCGACCAAAGCGTAAACTGAGCGAGTCGCTATTACCCAATTCTCGATTGCAGCACCTAAATGGCGGGCAGACGACCACAAGGGCTGAGCCTTGATCCAAATTCCGCCGACTCAGCGCGACAGGAACCTGTTCAACTCCGCGAACGCGGTCGCCTAGGTTTGCCACTGGACCTGGTGAACGCTTTGGCCTGGTTAGCGAAGCGAAATAAAGCAGAGGTGTTCGCTCTCGCCGTGCTTGATGAATGCGGGCGGATAACCCTGCGTTGTTGGGAAAAAGATGGACCCAGTGTTCTGGACGAGCGCAACCGCCTGCTTGAGGCAGGTGATCACGAGTCAGTGCGCTTGCTCGAAGACCGATACAACCGGATTCAAGTACCCAAGGATGCCCGAATCACCCTGACAGTGAGTCATCTCCTTCACCTTGGGCTTCCCACGGAGCTTGAAGCAGACACGCAATATCTCTATGTCGCACTGGTTGGTGAGTCAATCCAGATCTTTTCCGAGGACTTTAGGGATCGGCAGCTAGCGCGCGCCTCGACACTGTTCCAAGACTTGCCCTGAAAATGCGACGGTTCAAACTGCAGACTTGTAGAGCAAACGGGACGGGGGTGGTGGCCCGATCTCCACCTGCATGAAGCGCCGACGCTCCAGGTATCCCGCTGTCGCCGGAACCGGCCAGAGATCGACGACAGTGTGCTTCGCGTCAGTTGGCATAGCCCGCACCGCGCCACGAGTGTAGCGGCGCGCGAGCGCCTACGGCGATTCTCATGCGGCGCATTGCCGCGCCAGCAGTCGGCGTCTATCGTTCGCCCATGCGCCCGCACAGCGGCAGCCATCTCATACCTCGCGTGCCCGTCGACGTGATGAGTTGCAACGAGATTCGCCACTGGATGCGTGAGCTCCACGCGACCTACGGTTGGCCGTGGGAGACTCTCGCGCGCACGCTCGGCCTCGGTGAAGGCAAGCATGCCGCTTCTAAGGTCCGCGGTAACTCGTGGTTCAAGGGCGGCGAGCAGCTCCGCTGCAGGCGGGGGCTCGATCGCATCATCTCGGGCGAGCTCGTGCTGTCGAAGCCGAACAACTATGGACGCATCGACGCGGTGCTAGCCGATCATCCGGTGCCGCTCTCGCAGCCCGGGCGGTTGAAGTTCGACTTTGCGAGCAATCGGCTACGGTGGGTGATCCCGCGCCAGGCGCCGCATCCTGTGCTGCCATCCTTCCGCAGCGGGCTTTCCAAGTTCGCAAAGGGCGGGGAAGACTGACCCCGGCAGCGGCTCTCCGAGCGTCGGTTTTACGTCGGGGCAATGGACCCGCGACCGCAATTCCATGTGGATGCCACGATTTCCCCCCGGGAAAAAAAATTTACTAGAAGCGGGTCTCTCGGAATCCGGCAACCGAAGTCTCTCTTAAGTGGATTGCGTGCCCTCGGGCCGCCCGCATTCACAGTCTCCGCCACGGAGCGAGTCGCGTCGCCGTGCGATGCGCGCGGTGTCACGTGGAGTACCGAGCGTCCGAGATTGACCCAATTCTGTTGAAAAACTCGTTTCCAGGGTCGAAGCGATTTTTGAGTCGAATTGAAATGCGGCCGAAAATCCGCGGAAAACGCGAAGTGTGGCGCGCTGAGCGAATTTGAGCGCGGAGATCGTCAAAAACGGCTGTCCCCTCGGCTCGCGGAAATTTAAGGCTTTCTAAAGCGGTAGGATTTCTCCGCCGATCACGCTCAGAGAATTTTTCAACAGAATAGACCCCGAAGCCGACACTCGCGGACCCCCCTCCGGGTTCGCGTGCGTTAGTTAGAAGCCGCCGGGATATCGCCCCTGACAATGGCTGCTTCCCGGCTGCCGCGCGTAAAACCCTCGATTCCCTACTGTGCGTATGCCGCCGAATTTCGGTCGACTCTGTCGAAGAAGAGATCCATGTCGAAGGGGACGCTCTTGCGAGTCGTGTCGCGGAATTGTTTCGCGCGCGACACCAAGCCGCGACTCAGGTACAGCGTGTACAGGGCGGTCGGTCCTCCCGAGCCGAACCAATGCATCCGTTCAAGCGCATCGAGCGAGCGATCGAGCTTCCCGGCGGTCAGCTCGGCCGCCGGGCGAGACTTGACGAAGTCGAATAGGATCCGCCAACTGTCGGCAGCGGGAATGGTGCCGCCATAGTTCCAGTTCTCTGGTCGCTTCCAGTCGGATGGTCCCACCCCCTGCTGCTCGATGACCTCGGCGAGCATCTCAAGATACGGCTGCGGATCGCCGCTCGCGAGCGCGTTGACGAACAGCGGCCTGAAGTCCGACGCAAGGTTCGCCTCCATCGCCGGCGCGGCTTGGTCGGGCGCGAACGAGAGCAGACTCATGGCGGCGGCGTTGCGCACGTCGGCCACTCGATCCTGGAGTAGCTTGCCGAGTAGCGGCACGAGACCCGGGTCCTGCGCGAATCCGACCGCCAGTGCAGCCGTGTGGCGAAGGTCCGGCGAGTCGTTGGTTGAGGCAGTCATGATCGGCTCGCGGTCGGGCAGGTCAGCGCTCGCCAGCACCCCCGCCCGACGCACCGCGATGCTCGGATCGCGAACCCACACGGCAACCATCGCGGCCGGACTCGCGGGCGAGCGCCGTCCGAGGGTCCTGATAGCGAGCGCGCGGACCTCCGGTGTCGGACCATTGTTGGCGACCTGGAGCAGCTCTTTCGCGCCGATGTCAGCCAGCGGGCTCGGGGGCCTCTTGCGCGCGCCGAGCCCCGTAATATGGCCTTTACCGATCCCGACGAACCAGAACGGCGCGTCCTGATCGTCGAAGTACGGGCTGTCCCTGCCGAATACCGTTATTGCGGCGGTCGCGATGGCGACGCTCTTGATAAACATCTAGCCAAAAGGCCGGCCTCACCACTCGGGGGTATCGTGTTGATTGCTGAGTCAAGCGATGCCACCCAAGCAGGAGGCCGACATGGAACTATACGCAGCGATTGATTTGCACTCCAACAACAGCGTGGTTGTCGTGACGGATGCGTCCGATCATGTGGTGATGGCCAAGAGGTTTCGTAACGACCTGGAGGCGATTGTGACGGCGCTGCGCAGCTGTGCCGGTGAGGTCCGCGCCGTCGCGGTCGAGTCGACGTACAACTGGTACTGGCTGGTCGACGGACTGCAGTCCGCTGGCTTTGACGTGCGGCTGGTGAACACCGCGGCGGTCAAGCAGTACGACGGTCTCAAGCATGGCGACGATTTCAGCGACGCCAAGCACCTGGCGCAGCTGCTGCGGCTCGGGATCTTGCCGCAGGGGTACATCTGCCCCCCGGAGCTGCGGGCCCTACGTGACCTGATGCGCAAGCGGGCGCAGCTCGTGCGGCAGCGCACCGCGAACATCCTGAGCATCCACAACCTGCTCGCCCGCAACCTGGCGACGTCGGTCAGGGGCGACGATATCAAGCGCCTGGGGGATGCGGAGATTGACGGGCTGGGGCTGCTGGAGGACCAGAAGCGCGCCATCAAGGCCAATGCGGCGGTGCTGCGCTGCCTCGAGGAGCAGATCCGGCTTCTGGAGCGGGCGATCCTCGCCAAAGGCCGGCTGCGCGAGGAGTTCCAGGGGCTCAAGACCGTGAGCGGTATCGGCGATGTTCTGGCGCTGACGATCGCGCTGGAGACCGGTGACATCCATCGGTTCGCCTCGGTGGGTAAGTTCGCCTCCTACGCACGTATGGTCAACAGCCGGCGCGAGTCGAACGGTAAGAGCAAGGGCATCGGCAACCGCAAGTGCGGCAACAAGCACCTCAGCTGGGCGTTCATCGAGGCTGCGCACCACGCGGTTCGATACGATCCTTCGATCCGACGCTTTTACCAGCGCAAGCGTGCGAAGACTCTGGCGGTGGTGGCGATCAAGGCGGTCGCTCACAAGCTCGCCCGTGCCTGCTATCACGTCATGCGCAATGGCGTGCCGTACGATGGTGCGCGCGCCTTCGCATGAACAGCAGTTGACGATCAGGGGATGGCGGCGGCAGCGCCTCCTTGGGGTTGGCAGAACCATCCTATTGATTGCGCGCCACCGCCATCCCGACCGTTTGCAGTGACCTTGCGCCCGCGCCGCGAGCCACATCGGGTTGGGCCGCTCGAAGCGGAGCCATGAAATTGTGCGATCGCACTACGCGATCGACTGGTATGGACGTGGCGAGGAACAAAGGGTTTTCTGGGGCCGGGGGTCCCGGCCAGGGGCAGCAGTAACGAGTTGCGAGCTCAACACGCCAAGCCTTGATCCTGATGGGTGACTGGTGCGCAACGGCGCAACCAGCGTATGAGAACCACTGACGCGTGACGGAGATCTGCAACGGATTGCACTGCGACGGCGGCACTCAGCAAGCCGCAAGGTCGAGTATTGCCCCACTTGACAGAGGCCGCTAATGGGTGGCCCCAAGCAGCGGCTGGATCGCGGCCAGTGCCTGTGAACGCTCGAAGTCGCCGGGCCCCCCGGATTGATTCCACGCCGGCCCACCGCTCATCGAATCAAGCTGGCGGATCGCGCCGACCGCATCGTCTTCAACAGGACTCTTGAGCAGCGCGAACAGCTCAGCCCACGCCGCTTCGCTGAGAGTAGTGCCGTGATGTGGCCTGGCGTCGGCGGCGAGCAGCACGCCGTGGGCCATGGGTCCCTGGAACAGGGGCAATTTTCCCAGCTGACGATACGCGCCGCCCGCGGTCTGCGCCGCGACCACGAGGTACGTGCGTCCGGTGGCGATCGTGGGGGTATGGTAGGTATCCGGCGCCTTGCCGATCTCCTTGAAGAGCTGCTCGAGCTTCTCGGGCTCCTCGTGACTCAGCTTGGGCATCACCTTGACGAACCTCTCCAGCTGCTCGCGACTTAGCACGACACTCAGCTCCCGCAGCGCATTGACGAGCTCCTCGCGACTCACCTCGGGCATCGCCTTGACGAGCTGATCGAGCTGCTCGCGACTCAGCTCGGGCATCGATGGGGCGAAGTGCCGGAACCGAATCACATTCGGCGCCGCGCCCTTCACGATCGAGACAACTCGCAGCTCGGCCTCGTGGACCTCGAAGCCGCCGATCGGTTCGAACGAGTCATCGGTTACCCGGCGATCGGCGATAACGGTCGCCTTGCAGATCAGATCGGCGGCACGCGTGAGCTCTTCGAGCGCGACTGGCTGCATATTCCCAGCGCTTGCCGGTGAAGCGGCGAAAACGAGAAGAGGCGCCAGCACCGTCGCATGACCCCAGCTCGACCACCGTCGGGCAGTTCGATTGACGCGCCGGCCCACCCACGCTGGCAGCATTCGCACCCTCAGCGGGTACCGCACGTACACGTACAGCAGCAGGCTGCAGCAAGCCCAGAACACGCGCGTAGCCATGGAAAGCGATTGTACTTCTTGTTTTCCCCGCAGCCTCGGTTAGAAGTCACATGCTAGCTGCGGAATTGTAAAAACGCCTGCTATTTACGTCGCTACGTCCGCTAACAAGCGGTCCAGGATCGCTTACTAACCAGTGGCTTTGTTCGCGGACTTGCGCCCCGCATGGACATCCGCTTCTGCCGCGAGTCGCGCAACACTAGCCAGTCCCGCGCGTCCTCAGGTACTGCATAGACGTGCGCTCTAGGTGGCACGACGATACGGACATGCCGCTCGATCTCACCGACGCCGAAACTCTCGACCGCCGCGACTGCCCGCCGCGCGCTGGCGTTCCAGGAAGGAGAGCGTGCGAGGGTGCTGGAGAACCCAGGCATGCGCGGGCCGATCGAGGGGACCGCGCGTCTTCGCCGCGCTGGCCGCGAAGTTCGAGGCGGCGAGCACGCGCTTCGGCGACGGCAAGGCGTAGAATTCTTCTCCCGCGGCGCTCGCTGCTGGGGGCCTCGGGGCGGCAAATGAAGGCATTGCGTGTTGTCTCGGTTCTCATACTAGCCGGCTGCGCGGGCGCTACTCATGTGGTGCCGACCGGGTCTGGCACCTACATGGTCGCCGCTCACGGAACGATGGGCTGGTCATCGGGGCCAGCGCAGAAAGCCAAGGCATTCGAGGAAGCGGCGGCCTACTGCAAGCAATCCGGCAAGCAGCTGGAAACGATTGACGCCACCGACACGGGTGCAGGGGGATTTGGGAAAGTCTCGTCGGCCGAGGTGCACTTCCGTTGCGTGAGTGCCCCCAGCGCGAAATGAGCCACGAATGACTGCGCCGCGTTGTCAGCTACTGTATGGCACGCCAAGCATCAGTAACCAGAATACTGACTAGGAAATGAACTATCTCACGACGCTTGTGCGCGCTCTCGAGTTCGCGCTAGGCACTGCTCTGATCTGCGTGGGACTGTTTCTGTCGGAGGACGAAGAAGGACGCGTTCAAAATCAGCTCGAGAATCTTTGGATAAAGGTCGACGACCGCTCGAAGGTCGGCGCTACCCAGCAGTTCATTCGCGGATGTGCACAGTTGTACGCGCGTGCTCTGGATCGGCTCTTTGGCCGCAGGCTTCTTTCCATTCAAGCTTGCGGGATTTCCCTGTGCTTAGCGGAAATGTCTCTTTTGATCCCTTGGTTGTGGGGTAATAGGCTGACCACTGAAAGGTGTCTAGAGTTTGTCGCGCTGTTAGCTACAGTGCTTATAGCAGTACTAGTCAACCGACCTTGGGTGCGTAAGTTACCTGCGATATTGTGGCTGGGGGTTGTCACTTGGGCAGTTCTGCCGAACGTGAACGCGCACCCAGGAGTCAGACTGCGCCGGGCGGAGGCACTCGCCTACTCTGCGGCTTTCTGGGTGCCGGCAATCTCCGCTTTGGTTGATATGCTCTGGACAACCCTCCAGAGACTGGTTATCAACAACACGCTTTCAAAGGCCCGTGCATGGCTCTTGGTGTTGGGCCTTGCGATAAATTGCATCGCTTCGCTAACTCTGTTTCTTCCCGCGCCAGCCTCGCCACCCCCAATAGCAACTGACGAAGTGACACTGACGTGGTTACTTCGGGGAAGTTTTGTCGCTCTCTGGCGTATGCGGCTTGTGCCGGCTTCCCTCGCTTGTGGATTCTTTGCTCTGGTCGCAATCGTTCTTTTGTACAGGCCGCTGACTCGGGTGTTAGCTCGCGCCATCTATCCAATGCAGCGCCACCATTGGGTGCGCAAACATAGAGCGCTCGGCTTGCTGGGCTCTGCGTTAATGCTCGATTCGTGCACACGCTCGTCCTGGCTTCTGTGGCTCTGGGAAATTCTGAAAGACCTGTGACGACGTCTTCTCAACGAAAACGGCACTGCGGGAGCCGGTGAGCAAACGAGCGCAGTGCGCCCAGGCGCAGGCGGAGAAGTTCGAGGCAGCGAGGAAGCGCGTCATTCTTCAGTCTTCCAGCCGAACGCCTTCGCCGTAGGCAGCTCACCTGTGTCAGTGAAGTCCACCATCACGTTGCGGTCCACCACTCGCACGTGAAGTGCACCCGCCCGGTGAGTCCTGATGATGCCCTGCGCGACGGCTTCGTAAAACCAAATCCATCGGTTCTCCGGTAGCAGCACCTCGTGTGTCCATAGAGCGATGGCCGGGGAACAGTAGCCGTCACCAGGCACTTCCGGACGTTCCGCTGCTTTGTCGCGTATGGTCTGCAATTCTCCGTTAATCGTTCCCACCAGCACTGGCACAGTCTTCGGGTAGATCAGGCCGGGTCGGTGAATGATCAAAGCGCCGCCGCTCATCCGTGGAGCGATGGGGATCAGCACCTGGATGAGATTGGTTTTCACGGGCGCACCCGGTCGTGGGCCGAACGCCCCTGCGTATCCCTCGCGGATCTTTGGCCAGCGTTGCCCGACCGTCACCGGCGGCGGCCCAGGCATGGTATGCGGATCCCTGACGTCATCGGTGAACCCGCCCAGCAGCACAGGGTAGTCGGGGTTCGGCGGGGGAGTCACATCGACAGGGATCAGCTGAACCTTTCCACGCAAATCCTGATGGAGCCTGACAAACACCAGCGCCGTGTCACGGCTCGTACCGTCGACCGGAATCGTATAGAACGCGGTGCAAATGTATTCTCGCTGCAATTCCTCGGAACAAACACCGCAGCACAGAAGGCGTCGCAGCTTGGGATTAAAACTTTCCTCAAGCTTCTCTCTAGGAGTGGCCAGCATCGGGAGCCACGACGGTCTGTGGTCTCGCCCCAAGTCCTTTTCTAGATTTTCAAAGACGTGTCTGGCGCTGGCCACGATCAACCAGTCGTCCTTATAGAGCCCTATGGCTGCACCCGAGCCGATGACGATCAGCCTCTCGTTCGCCTCGTCGTAGATCATTAGGCGCACCAAATACGGGTAATCGCTCCACCCGACATGCGGGACGTCCCGCCATTGGGGGCGGGGAACGCGCGTCAGGTTGATCGGCGCTTGGACCGTGTCCGGGTACAACATCGTTTAAAGCTCGTCGGCGGCCTGGTGCGCAAACCGGTGCGCCTAATCTGTGGTAGTCCTGTCGCGTGTATCGCGCAGCTGCGCGCGCCCCGGCTCGCAGCCCACAGCGCGGGCGCGCCGCCCTGGCGGCCGCAGGGATGATGAGAGATCCATCGCCCAGCTTGTGACGTCGCCCGCGGCCTCACCTGCGCCGAGAGCGTAAGACACTCAGGATTCCGATCGCGTTTTGGACGGCGAGCGCAGAGGGGTCGTCGCCCCCTTGAATCGGGAAGGTGGACTTCCAGTGGGCTATGTGCACCGACAGGTTGCGCCCGTCAACGGCCCATTCGCCGTCGTGTCGAGTTCCCTCGAATTCGACGGCAAAAGCTACCGGGCCGCGCGGCTCGTGCGCGCCATAGTCGACTGTTTCGACGTCCCAACGCTGGCCGCCCTCGGCGGCATGCAACACAATCTCCGCCCCGCGCTTGATGAGCCCGCGTGGGTATGGCATCTGTGCTACCGCGTGCGGCATCAGTAGAAAATCGTCGCCCGCAGGATTCGGCACATTGCCGACGTCAGTGGCGGACCCGAGCACGCCACTGATGCCTGCACGCTCAGCGTTCAGTAACGGAGCGACGTCTTCCACGGCGCCACCTGCGCGGGTAAGCAGATCGCGGTACTGTCTTCCCTGAGTGGTAGCGTGTCCCTCCCGATCCAGTGTGACGAACGTGTCGCCCACGCCGTAGAGGGCGCGAAACCAGTGTTCCTGGGCGTCCGTCCACGCATGTGGAACGTCGTGGAGATTGATAGCGATGATGCAGGGATCGCCGTCACGCACATGCCCCTTCCGCCGATAGCCGTCGTATATGTCGGCCTTCCTGCGGAAGACGTCTGCGATTCGCAGGGTGATCTTCGCGTGAGGTACCTGCACGGCGCGGAGTGTGCCATCCGCTTCCTTGTAAATCGGCTCCTGGACGGCGTCTGCGTGGAGAGGATCTCCGCCGGTTGGCGAAACGGCCTCGACAAAAACAGGCCGGCCTTCGAGTATTACTCGGAAGTCCGGGCCTGGCTTGGGGGCTTCAACGTGGAGGCCCGCCCTGCGCAGGCTCACGCCGCAATACATCTCGAACCAGCGCTGGTGGAACCGTTCTTTGGTAGGGAACTCCTTAAGGAACTGAGGGTCGGCGAGATCGCGGAACTCCCGCCACATTTCCTCGGCGATTTGCTTCGCCTCCGCGGCTCTCTCGGAACGCGCCTCGAATATGTTGCGGTACGCCATCGAGCCGTCGTCAAGCGGCTTCGCCTGGAAGAGTTCGGGAACGGAGCGAGTCTCCGCAGACATTCGTGTTGACTTCCCAATTACACCAGAGCGGCGCTGATGCTCCCGCCAGGTGTCATCGACGTCAAGGTGCATTCACGCAACGCCAAGGTGGTAGCTGCTCCGGGATTTCCAGACTACACCGGCGAACTCGCGCTGCTTGTGCTCCTTGTGGCCGGCCTGATTAGGTGGGACAGGACACATCCACACACCGCTACTGCTCAGAGCGCGGAATTGAACTCGGTAGGGTTCATGCTCGACGTCTGCTCGCTTTTCAATGATCCACAAGAGAGGCGCAGTCTCGAGTTTGATACTACGAATGGCACGGTTGAGCTCTCGGAGATGCGCGAGGCGCCGAAGACGGACGAAACTGTCTTTTCATCCAAGCCCCTGAGTAAGACCCGCGGCACATTCACAGCGAGCGAGGCGAGCAAAACAGTTCGAGTAACGCTAGGCGCACAAGCAAGTGAGTACATCGCTTTCATGCCTGGCGATCAGTGCATCCTCGTGCACGGTCCCTTGGGCGCCGCGAACCTGGCGGAGAGTTGGTACGCCAAGGCGGACTACTCAGACGACAACTAGCATGATCCGCGCTGGGGTCGAAGCGGCGGATTGAAGCAGGCTCTTCCCGCCGCCCGCCAGGCCTTTCTGGGTGCGTGGGGAGTGCCGCCCGCGGCGATCGTGAGAGCCCCTCTGTGGGGGCCTCGGGTCGGGACTGCGCGGCGTGCAACTCACCTCGAGCCGGGCCCGACCGGTGTTTACCAACGTGATCGGCTACACCGACCCGCTCGAAGGATGGTACGGGCTCGCTATTCGACACCTCGGACGCACTCCCCTCGGCCTTCGACCCCTTCGGCGGGTGAGCTCGGCGGACACCCCCGCACCTAGTGGGGTGTGCCTGCCGCCGCTGCCGGCCCTTTCTGCGGGTTGAAATCTCCGGTTACAGTGTCGGGTTGAAGGGCAGGGTTGAGGGTTGAGTCCTAAAGGACTCTCAACCCTCTCAACCCTTACTGCCCGGTTGAACCGGGACAATTCAACCCTGTTCAACCCTTTCAACCCTTGGGGCATGAAAGCCTCCATCCGCCAACGGTGGCAGTCATGTGAGGCGTGAACGTGAGCGCTTCGGCAGCAGACCGCGCGCTGCCCTTGCTGAGCCCGGCCTTGCGCCCGATCTCGCGCAGCTCCTGAATAGTCCAGATACCTGCGCCGTCCTTCGCATGAGCCCGCAGTGCGGCGAGGAGCTGACGCTGGGCCTTCCCGATGGGTTCGCTGGGGCGCGTGGGTGCCACAGCCTCGGGGTCTGTATCCTTCAGCACGAGCGACTCGACCCGATCGCCGTATTTGTCGACCCGCTCGAGGTCCACCACCAGGGCGGTGTACGCGAGCGGCTGCAGCGTCGGTGAGTCCTTGAAGCGCTCGCGCGTAACCGTGCAGGCCGTCCCCGTGGCGTCCGGGCGCTCCACGATGTACTCGGCGTCCGGGTTTGCCATCAGCGCGCTTGCACCGCGCGGGCGCTTGCGGTCGGCGTGAGGCGTATGCACTACGAGCAGCACCGTCGACTTGTAGCGCTGGCGCAGCCCGACGCTGAGCGCCGTCAGGAATGCAGCCACCTCGGCGTTATCGTTCTCGTCGAGCCCTGGCGCGTACTTCGAGAGCGTGTCTACCACGGTCAGGCCAGGCGTCAGGTTAGCGGCATCGATCGCCTTGCACAGGTCGTCGAGAACCTCGGCTGAGTTGAGATTGACCGGGCGCTCGAGGGCGAACAGCCGCAGGTCGCTGGCCTTCACCGTTGGCGCGTTGTGACGCAGCCAAGCCTCGATGCGACGGCCGAGCCCCGAGCCCTCGGCCGACAGGATCACCACCACCTCACCGTTGAGCGCGGCCAGCATCGCCCAATGCAGCGCGATGAATGACTTGAACGTGCTGCGGCTGCCGGCGAGAACCCCGATCACATTGCGCTCAACGATCCTGTGCAGTCCGTTCAGCCACTCGGGCTCGCGGTTCTCCCTGATTACGTCGGCCGCTTGGCGCAGCACAATGGCGCGCGTCGGTGAGGCCTCCAGCGCCTGCAGCTGTTCAAACAGCTGGCTCTGCTGACGCAGCTCCTGGCGCCGCTGCTGTAGCTCGGCCTCGTTGCGAGCCCCGATCCTTCCCATGAGTGCGCACTCGCGCACCTTGCGCGAGTAGGCCTCGACGTTTTCGGGCCCCACCGTGTTGTTCTTCACGGCCAGCAGGTAGCTGACGCCGCCGGCCGCCGCCAAGTGCCCCTTGCGCTCAAGCTGCCCCTGCACCATAGCCAAGTCGTACGGCTTTCCCTCGTTTGCCAGGGCGACGATCGCAGAGAGGATCAGGCCGTGGCGCGGCTGGTAGTCCTCGACGTGCACCAGGTGGGCAACGTCCGTGAACCTCGCGCCGAGCAAGAACCTGCCGATCACCTCCTCCCCGAGCGAATCGGGCGGCTCCTGGTGCTCCCCGTTGCTGCGCGGCGCGCGTGGTGAGGCTCCGTTCTTAGCGGTCGGCGTTGGAGCCGGAGGCTGTTCTCGGGCGCGCAGCATTCGATCGATGTCGCTGGCTTTCATGCGGATCTCCCCGGAGAGTCAGCAGGCGGAAGGTGCTCGCCAATCCACCGGTACAGCTCATCCTCGAGACCGCCGTGAGCTCGGCGGCTGCACCAGTCCATGAACGCGATCGACTCGTCGGGGTCTTCGAAGGCGCGTTCCGGCGGAAACCCGTGCCGGAGCGCTAAACGCATGACCTCCAGTCGCGCGCTCCTGTCACTCGGGTAGCGCTGCGCTGCGTCGATGACCGACATCAAGCACTCGCGGCAGATCGCGTGGCGGCGCAGCCGTGTCTGAATAGGCGCGTCGCATCCTTCACAGCGACCGGCCTGCACGAGATCGCGGCGGATTGCGTTCACGGAGTGCCTCGCGCGAGAGCATCGATTCGCTTTACCCACTCGGGGGGCACGCCAAAGATCATTCGCCGCCGCTCGCCCAAGGCGCGCCAGTCATCGAGGCTGCGCACGCCATCGCCCTCGAGCCGCTCGCGGATGCGGGACGGCAGTCCCGGCCAGCCCTCGATGGCGACGCGCAGCCGAGGGAGCGTTTCAGCGAGCTGAGCGAATCCCTGGCACCGGATGCAGCGGCGAGCGACTGCAGGCAAGTCGTCGATGGCGACGTAGCAGTCTGCGCACGTGCGATAAGCGGGGAGCGGCCGCGGCGGGCTCATGGTCGCCCCCAGTTGCGCAACGCGAGCGAGCGCTCACGCTGCTCGCCCTCCGCGCGCTGAATGGCCGAGATTCGGCGGTCTTTTCTACCGGAGTTACTTGGGCGGCCAGCTCGATTGCGGCGGACACGCCGCGAGTGTATTTTTCGCATAGACCTTGATGACCATTTCGATTGCCCCCACGGCTTTTGAAAGACGACAGGCGCCCGGGCCCCACGCCCGGGCGCTTTCACTTAAGAACTGAATTCGGCTCGCGCAGCCTCGCGCGACGGTGCCGGCGGCCACACCTTCGGCAGCTCGCCGTCCTCAGCAGCAGCTAACAGCCGACGGATGTCTCGTACGCGCCATGCCCGTAGTTGAACGCCGAGCTTGATCGGCGGCGGGTAGCGGCCTTCCCTGATTCCCTGCCACCACAAGGCTTCGCTAACGGGGTAGACCTTCAGCACGTCGCGCAATCGCACGAGACCTTCGGCCGGCAGCACTGCTGTAACCGCCACGCCATCGAGCGTTGGCACGGTGAGCGGGCCGATCAGATCAGCGGCACGTCGACGGTGCTTCGCGAGTTCGGCGGTTTGCGCTATCCCCTGACGGAGAGTGCTGGGCCGCGCAGCCCTGTGCCGCGTTTTCGACGAATTGGTGCTTGCTTTGCGCATTCGAGACATCCCCTGTAGCGGACGCCTAGACCCTATCGCGGCGTGCTAATCGCAGTCACACCAACTTAGGTACATCGATCAGCCTGGGTGCAGCTCGGCGTCGAGTAGCTTATCGAGCCGGTCAAGGTGCTCCTCGTCGACCGATGGCGTTGCGATGTCAGCAGCCTTGAGAGCGAGGAGAGCAAACCGGCGCAGGTTGCCTCGCGTGTTGAAACCTCGCAATGCGTGTTTCTCGAAGATTCTCTGCAGCAGTGGGCAGGTCATCAGCAGCAGCTCCTTGTGCGGATAGACACGCGATGTGCCGCTCAGCTCGTTGAGCCGAGCTTCAGTAGCCGCGAGGAACGCGTCGGCCGTTGGTTTCAGGTCGCGGCGCGTGTCGGCATCGATGCCGCTATCCAGGGCGATCAGTTCTTGAACTGCGCTGCGAACCTTGTCGATGGCGGCCACGACATTGCCGGCCGTGGTCTTGCTCTTCTGAGTTCGCAAGACTCTCTCTGACTGCAGATGGCAGTTGAGCAGCTCGCCCAGCTCGGCAGCGCAATCTCTAGGTAGTTGCTCGTGACCGATACAGAGTGCCAATTGCTCGCAGTAAGCGGCCGACAACGGGAAGCGCTCGGGGATAACCGGCGAGGCTGCCTTGCGTCTCGGCATCAGCCGGCGGCCTTGCGACGGATCGGAGTTACCTTCCGCTCGCCGCGCTCTGCGTCGAGGAGAAGCGCGGTCCACTGAGCGAGGGCCTCGCGCCTCTCCGCGAAGTACTCGTGACGATCGTAGGTGCCTTCGACCCCGTGAACTCGATGCCCGAGGCAGCGCTCGGCAACCTCTCGCCGAACTCCGAGCGCGGCCAGGTGCGTGCGCGCGCTGCGGCGTAGGTCGTGCAAAGTGAATGGCTCGAGCCCGTGCTGGACGCGCGTCAGCGCCACGTTGAGAGTGTCGAGGCCGACGTGCGGTACGCGCTGGCGGGGGTCGCGCCGCCGCTGGGGGAACACGTACTCGCTGCCCCCGGCGACCACCTTCAGCGCTTTGAGCCACTCGACCACCGCCGGCACGAGCGGGATGTCGAGCGCGGCCCCGGTCTTGGTGCGCGACGCCGGCAGCCGCCACGCGGGCCCCGCATCGCCCTCGCCGTCCAGGTCAAACTCCTCCCACCGCGCGGCGAGCAGCTCGCCTTTACGCACGCACAGCCCGAGCAGGAGCTTGATCGCGAGCAGGTTGTCACCGCCGAAGGTCGGTGACTTGCGTAGCGCCTTAAACAGCTGCACCAGCTCGTCGTGACTCAGCGCCCGCTCTCTCGCCCGCTCGGTGCCGCCCGCGTCATCCTTGGGCGTGAAGCCGGCAACCGGATTGCCGGTGATTACGTGCCGTTTCACCCCGAAGGTGAATATGCGTCGCGCGATGCGCAGCAGGTCGTTGGCGGCAGTCGGGAAATCCTTGCTCACCTCACTGAGCAGGTTTGCGATGTCCGCAGCTGTGATGTCCGCGACCCGCACGTTGCCGAACCGCGGCAAAAGGTACTTGTCGAGGTGGCGACGCAGTACCTCCGGATGCTTCAGCTTCCGGTTCTGAATCTCGACCCGAAACCACGCCTCGCACAGCTCCCGGAAAGGACCCTTCCGCCGCTCGGCCTCCACGGCCGCGCGCCGCACCGCCATCGGGTCCTGCTGCTTGTCGAGCACAACCCGCGCCTGGCGCGCCTCCACTCGAGCCGTGGCAAGCGCCATGTCCGGGTAGTTGCCGAGCGCGAGCCAGCGCTCGCGGCCTGCGAACCGATAGCGCAGCGTCCACGCCGCGCCCTCCCTCGTCTGTTTGCGAAAGTAGAGCCCGCCGCCGTCGCTGAGCACCGCCGGCTTGCCTTTCCGGTGCGCACGCTCGACGCCGAGAGCGGTGAGTTTGTTGGTCGCCATCGCGGTCTGGCCTCGTGCTGGTTGTAGCTATCAGGCGCAGATGCGTGCTCGCGGATTCGGCTCTCGAGCCAGCTACGCGCTTAGCTACAATGATACTTCGGACCAGTCTGGACCGCTATACGCCAGTCAGTTTCGTAATATACTGAATGATCTGGATAAAGATCGAATCGGCGTACCGGCATGGACCAGTGTGCAGGCTACTCCGCGTTCTGCACCTGCTCGCGCATCTGCTCGATCAGGACCTTCATGTCCACGGCGCTGCGGGTGGTCTCGAGATCCTGGGACTTCGAGGACAGGGTGTTGGCT
>Ga0307477_10001595_pt1 | contig 18737 bp, 19 predicted proteins | sample atmos_gasesECM2C_FD_203316 | JGI IMG/M metagenome (GOLD analysis project Ga0307477, IMG submission 203316) | Hardwood forest soil microbial communities from Morgan-Monroe State Forest, Indiana, United States - atmos_gasesECM2C_515 | ecosystem: Environmental > Terrestrial > Soil > Temperate...
GCTCCCGACCGACCCACCGTTGCACCGGCCGTCACGCGCGGCGGTCGGGGCGGAGCTGGGCCGCACCGCGGAGATAGATATGTTTCAGCTCGGAGGGGGCCTTGGTCGTGTAGAAGTGCAGGAGCAGGCGGATGCAGCGCGGCATCCCGCCTGGCACGGCCACTTCGCTCGCACCGAGGAGGGGGACGCCGTCCCAGCCGAGGTGGCGCGCCGCCCGCGCCGGGTATTCGGCCGTGAGGTCGGGGGACGAAGTGAAAATCGCGCTCTCCACGTCGTCGGGGACGAAGCCGTTCGCCTCCTGCAGCGCCCGGATCAGCTCCTCGGTTGCCTCGAGGATCGCCGCTCCCGTATTCGCCGTCGCGGTCGTCGCGCCGCGCAGTCCACGCAAGGTCTTGGTCATGGCACTCGCTGATCGGTTGCGCTTGATGGTGCTCACGGACGCCGTGTTACTCAAGGGGCGCGATGCCCTGGACGCCTGTGCACGGGCGGTCCGCGGGGGCGCGACCGCCGTGCAGGTGCGCCTCCAAGGGGCGCCGGCGCGCGAGATAGCGGCGCTTGCGCGGGCCCTGGTCGGGGCGCTCGCGGTTCCGGTCCTCGTCAATGACCGCGTGGACGTGGCCCTGGCGGCGGGCGCGGCTGGTGCGCACCTGGGCCAGGCCGACGCCCCGCTGGTGGCGCTGCGGGCACAGGTGCCGCCCGAGTTCCTGCTCGGGATCTCCGTGGGCTCCCCAGCCGAAGCCGCTCGGGTGCAGCCCTGGCCCGCCGACTACTGGAGCATCGGTCCCTGCTTCGCGACGAGCCACAAGCCCGACGCCGGGCCGGCGCTGGGCGTCGTGGGGTTCGCGCGCCTCGCGCGCCTCGCGCCCCCCGAGACCCCGGTCGTTGGGATCGGAGGGATAACGGCCGCGAACGCCGGGGCTGTGCGGCAGGCAGGGGCCAGTGGCGTCGCTGTGCTGGGGGCGATTTGGGAGGCTAGCGACCCGGAGGCCGCGGCGCGCGCCCTTCGCTCCGCAGACGTTTGACGGTGCGGATGGCCGCCTCGTGCTCGGTCCATGTGACCGAGAAGATGTGCTTGCCGTCCGGCTGGGCGACAAAGTAGAGAAAGGGCAACGTGGCGGGGAAGAGGGCAGCGACCAGGCTGGCGCGCCCCGGTTCGCCGATCGGTCCCGGCGGCAGTCCCGTGTGGAGGTAGGTGTTGTAGGGCGAGGCCACGGTCAGGTTGCGGTCCCAAACGCGCTTGAGGCGCCGGCCGTAGGCATAGATCACCGTGGGGTCGGCCTCGAGCTTCATGTGGCGGTCCAGCCGGTTGTGGTAAACCGCAGAGACGTAGGGTCGATCCGGGTCGTAGCGTACCTCGGCCTCGATGATGGAGGCGAGGGTGACGAGTTCGTGCCGCGTCAGCCCGAGCGAGTCCAGCCGTCCCTCCCAGGCGGGGTCCCATTGATCGAGGAACTCACGCACCATCACACGCACGAGCTCGCGGGCGCCCACGTGGAGCGGCAGCACGTAGGTCGTGGGGTAGAGGTAGCCTTCCACGGTGGCGGCGTCCGGCGGAAGGGCGAGCTCGCTGCGGAGCACCGGGTCGCGTGCGGCGGCGAGGAAGGAATCGCGCGGCACGCCCAGCTCCGTGGCGGCGAGGACCGCGACCTCCCCGAGCATCAGCCCCTCGGGTACGGTCCAGCGGGTTTCGATCCCGCGCCCGCGGCCGAGCGCCGCGACGACCTCGCTCCAGGGCGCATCGGGACGGAGGAGGTAGTCGCCGCTCTTGAGCGCGGCGCGTAGTCCCCGCGAGCGCGCGTACAGGCTGAACAGGGTGGGGTGGCGCACCACGCCCCGGGCCGCCAGCGAATCGACCGCGACTTCGAGGGTGGCGCCCGGGGGAATCGTCACGGCGACGCGGGGCGCGTCACCCCCGGGCCCACACGCCGCGACGCCCAAGAGGGCGAGGGCGCCACGCCAGCTCACAGCGCCGAGCCGCGGCGCGTGTCGAGGTAGTGCTGCAGGAGGAGCGTGGCGGCGAGCGCGTCGAGATCCTCCTTCCGCCCCGCCGTCTTGCCCCCCATTTCCCGCACGGCCCCCAAGGCGCGCGCCGTCGTCAGGCGCTCGTCCCATAACTCGACCGGCAGGTGCGCGCGCCGCGCGATGTCGCCGGCGAGCGTCCGGGCCGCCTGCGCCGCTTCCCCCTCAGTCCCCTCGCCGGTGAGCGGGAGCCCGACAATGACACCGACGGCAGCGTGCTGGTCCAGGAGCGTCAACAGCTTTTGCATCGGAAAGCGTTTGCCGGCACGGCGGGTGAGCGTGGCGAGGGGTTGCGCGAGGATCTGCCGCTCGTCGGAGAGGGCGAGGCCGATGCGGCGTGCTCCCCAGTCGACTCCCACGAGCCGCCCCACCGCCTCACCCTTGCGACATCGTCGCGTAGAACTCGATGTTGGTCTTCGTGCGCTTCATCCGCTCGAGGAAGAACTCGATGGCCTCGACCGGTGGCATGTCGGAGAGGAAGTTGCGCAGGAGATACACCTTGTTGAGCTCTTCTTTCGAGAGCAGCAGCTCCTCTTTGCGCGTCGAGCTGCGTTGCACATCGATGGCGGGGTACACCCGCCGGTCGGCGATGCGGCGATCAAGGATCACTTCCATGTTGCCCGTGCCCTTGAACTCCTCGAAGATGACCTCGTCCATCCGCGAGCCCGTGTCGATCAGGGCGGTGGCGATGATCGTGAGCGACCCGCCCCCCTCGATGTTGCGGGCCGCCCCGAAGAAGCGTTTCGGCTTCTGCAGCGCGTTCGCATCGACGCCGCCCGAGAGGATCTTCCCGGAGTGCGGGACCACCACGTTGTGTGCGCGCCCCAGACGCGTAATCGAGTCGAGCAGGATCACGACATCTTTGCCGTGCTCGACCATACGCTTCGCCTTCTCGATGACCATGTCCGCGACTTGCACGTGGCGGTCCGCGGGTTCGTCGAACGTGGAGGAGATCACCTCCGCCTCCTTCACGTTCTCCTCCATGTCGGTGACCTCTTCGGGCCGCTCGTCAATCAAGAGGACGATGAGGTAGATCTCGGGGTGATTTTCGATGATCGAGTTGGCGAGCTTTTGCATGAGAATCGTCTTCCCCGCCTTCGGCGGCGAGACGATCAGCCCGCGCTGGCCCTTCCCGATGGGGCACAGGATGTCCATGACCCGCATCGACAGGTCGCCGTCTTTGCGCTCGAGGCGGATCCGCTCCTCGGGGTAGCGCGGCCGCAGGTTGTCGAAGGCCACCCGGTGCTTGGCCTTTTCGGGCTCGTCACCGTTGACGACCTCCACCTTGAGCAGCGCGAGGTAGCGCTCTCCTTCCTTCGGGGGTCGGACCTGCCCCATGATCGTGTCGCCCGTGCGGAGGTCGAACCGCTTGATCTGGCTCGGGCTCACGTAGATGTCGTCGGGGCCGTACAGGTAGTTCCAGTCGGGGCTGCGGAGGAAGCCGTAGCCCTCGGGGAGAATTTCAAGCACCCCCTCCCCGCGCAGCACCGTGTCCGAGTCGAGGAGCGACTGCTCGATGCGGAAAATGAGGTCCTGCTTGCGGAGCCCTGAGTAGTTGGTGATGTTCAGGGTCTCGGCCATCGCGTGCAGCTCCGCGACGGATTTCTTCTTGAGTTCCGCGATATCCACTTGTGCTTTGGCTCCGTTACGCTACGGCGGGCGGACCCCGGGACGGGGGGAGTGAACGCGTCGAAAGTGAGAACTAGGGAATGTGCAGAGGTGCGCGTCTATAGTAGGTCCCGTCTGACCCCCAGTCAAGAGCGCTCATGCAGCTGAGCGAGTTCCTCGTGGCCTGGCGTACGACGGTCCTGCCCGATCGGGAAGTGGTTGATGCGCTTGTAGATCGGGCTCATTCCGCCCCCTCCCCCGACCTCGCCCGGGCGCTCGAGCGCTGGCCTGGCCGCCACTATTGGTCCGGCGAGCGAGACGGCCGCCATCTGATCCTCACGCGGCGGCTCGGCCGCCCGCGCCGCGAGCGGTGGGCCCTCCACGCCGCGCTGTTCCTCGGCACTCTGCTCACGACCACGTTTGCCGGGGCGGTGCTCGCCGGGACGATTCCCTACGGCAACCCGTTCGACCTGTTCACGGGCGCGTACCCCGTCCCCCCCGGGCTCGCGCGCGCCTGGGTCAGCGGCTTGATGTTCTCGGTGCCCTTGCTCGCGATCCTGCTGTGTCACGAACTGGGTCATTACCTCACGGCGCGCTGGTACCAACTCGATGTCTCGCCGCCCTACTTCATTCCGGTGCCGCTCGTGCCGTCGTTCATCGGCACGATGGGCGCCTTCATCCGGCTCCGGACGATGCTCGCGGATCGGCGACAGCTCTTCGACGTGGGGGTCGCGGGGCCGTTGGCCGGGTTCGCCGTCGCCCTCCCGGTGCTGTGGATCGGGTTGGCCCGCAGTCAACCGCTCCCCGGCCATGGCGAGCTCGCCGGGATGTTGCTGGCGATCGGCGGCGAGACGGCGGGCCTCGGCGACTCGCTGGTGACGCTCGCGCTGCGGCACCTCACTCACGGGGACGCGCCCACGCTCCTCCTCAATCCCCTCGCCTTTGCCGGGTGGGTCGGCATGTTCGTTACGATGCTCAACCTGCTGCCGATCTCGCAGCTCGACGGCGGCCATATCCTCTACGGCGCGTTGCCACGCTGGCAGTCGCGCGTCGCGCTCGGATTCTGGCTGCTGATCCTGTGCCTGGGCTGGTTTTGGCGCGGGTGGCTCGTGTGGGGAGCGCTCGTGCTCGTGCTGTCGCGCGGGCGGCTGGGGCACCCGCCCGTGCTCGACGCCTACCGGCCGCTGCCGCGAACGCGTCGCTGGGCGGCGGCGGCGGCGATCCTGCTGTTCGCGATCACGTTCGCCCCGGTGCCGTTCCGGATCTGACGCGAAGGAGTTCGCGCGCGTCGCCGACCGCCCAGACGCGGACGCTCACCCCACGGACGTATTGCGCCAGTCGGGCCGCCTCTTATCTTTGCCCAAACCAGCGCACGGGACCGAATGCCCGCACAACCGGCACGATACCCGACACCCGATTCCAACGACGCAGTCGTTCACGACCTCCCCCCCATCCGATTCGACGGCCAACTCATCGCCATCCGCCTCCTCGTGCGTCGCACCGAGGACAACACCTGGCGCGGCCGCATCCTGTACGGCGCGCCTGACACCGAGGGCGAACGCTCCACGGCGGAAATCTTTTGCGCGACCTCGGAGCCCGACCTGTGGCAGTCGGTGCGGGACCTGCGGGACCACCATCTGCGTGACTTGTATCGGTCGCTCTTGTAATGGCTGAGCCGCCAGGGAAGAGCGCGCCGGGCTCGACGGATCAGGAGGAGGCGCTCCGGCGGCTGCGGCACGACCTCGCGAATCCCCTGGCCGCCGTCCTGGCCGAAACGCAGCTCCTCCTCCTCAGCCCGGAACAGTTCAACGCCGAAACCCTGACGGCCCTGCAGCAGATCGAGACCTTGGCGCGCAAAATGCGCCGGATCCTCCAAGACACGGACGTGTGAGCCGGCGTCACCGGCCGCGGTTTTGTCCGCCGTCGCGGTGGTGGCGTCCCCTACGACGCCGGCACGCCGCGCGGGCTCCCTGGCTCCGCTGGCCCGCGCCTCCCCCCTTCCTCGGACAGCGCGCCTTCCGCCGCTGAGGGGTTGGCACGCCGCCCCGCGCGCCCGTTGTGGAAGTAGAGACCGAGCAAGAGGACGCTCGCCGCGCTGGTGGCATACTTGTAGGGCGGCGGCGCGTCGCTCGCCGACAGCAAGCCTTCGATCGTTCCCGCGATGGCGAGCAATGTCACCACGGCGCCGATCATGCGAGCCGCGATCCGTCCCTCGAGCACGAGTGCGTCCCGGCGCGTGCGGTCACCGGGGGCGATCAGCGCGCCGGCCAGCCGTAACCCCGCCCCCGCTGCCACGCAGATCGCCGTGAGCTCGAGCACCCCGTGGCCCGCCACAAAGGTCGCGAGGTAGGGGACGGCGTGATAGTTCGCGAACAAACCGAACCCCATCCCCAGCATCAGACCGTTTTGGACGAGCAGCCACACCGTCAGGGTGCCGGCCAAGAGCCCGCCCACGAAGACCCACAGGGCCACGAAGACGTTGTTGCTGACGATGGCGGAGGCGATCACGGGGAGATCCCGTTCGCTCGATTGGGCATAGCCGATGCCGCGGGCTTCGTTGTCGGCGGCTTGCTCGGCGCGGCTCACCATCATCGGCATCAGCTCCTCCCCGAGTGCGGGCCGATCCCGGATCATGGCGTAGCCCAGCAGTGCCGGCACCACGAGCAAAAGAGCGGCGAGGGCGACGTAGCGGCGCGATTGCACCACGGCGGCCGGAAAATCGCGGAGGAGATAACGACCGACCGGGGTGCGCCGCCGGCCGCGGGCGCGGTACAGCGCGTTGTGCCCGGCGCTCACCACGCGCTCGAGATGCTCGACGACGCGCGGGTCCACCCCGTAGGTGCGTGCCCGGGCAAGATCCGCCGCGACCTCGCGGTAGCGCGCGGCGAAGAGGGGGATCTCTTCGGAGCGGAGTGCCCGAATACCGGTCCGCTCGAGACGGATTGCGGTTGCGTGAAAGTCTGCCCAGGCCTCGCGCTTGCGGGCGGCGAACCGCTCGGCCGCCACCGTCGTGCGTCCGGGGAACCCGCCCCGGGTTCCCGTCGCAAACCGGCTGTGGCGCCTCGCCACTTCGTCCGCGTGAAGCGCGACGAGATAGCTGTGCGGCTCGGCCGTGCGGCCGGGAATGCGATCCTGAAAGCGTCGTGCCAGCTCACCGGCGATGCGGTTCTGGACGGCGGGGGTGAGATCGGCGGCCCGCGTCAGCAGACCGTCGAGTAGGCGAAACTCGCCGTCCGAGAGCGCTGGGGGGCCCAGGTCGATCGGGTCGGGCCGTCGCGGGGCGACCCGCGCGAGGCCCCCCTCGAGGGGGCGATCGCGAACCACCACCGTTCCAGCCACGAGATCGCCGAGGCGCTGGTTGCGCGGGTGGAGGAACATCATGCCGAGCCCGGGGACAAACGGGAGGAGCGGGAAGTAACAGTCGAGGAGGCGGAAGACGTTGCGGGCGAAGGCGGCGCTAGGCGTCAGCGCGTGGCCGGTGTCCAAGACGACGCGGATGCCGAGCAGCTGCTTCCCCGGCGTGCGTCCGCCGTTCAGCGCCTCGAACAGGATGAAATACGCCAGAAAGGCGAAGGCCCCGAGCAGAATGGCCAAGGCCTCTACCCAGCCGCTGAGGCCCTCACTCGCCCGGATCAGTCCGGTCACGACGAGGGGCCCGACAACGACGAGGATCACGACGAGCGTAGCGAGGACGGTATCGACGAGCGCCGCGGCGGTCCGAGACCCCGCGCCGGCGAGTTCCAAGTGCACGGCCACGTGCTCGGGCGTCTCGATCTCGAGCTCTTGGCGCAGCGTTGATTCGGACGGCGCCGGCTCTCGCGCAGAGGGGTGCACGTCCCCATCTTAATCGCCACCCCGCAGGCGGAGCGAGTGCCACATGGCGGACATCCGTCCCATGGACTTTGGCGAGATCCTCGATGGCTCGGTAACGATTTATCGACGTCATTTTGGCCTGTTTCTGCAGCTCGCGATGATCACCCTCGCAGTACCCGTCGTGTTTCTCGTCTACCTCGGCGCCCGGTTCCTGGGGTCGGTCGTCGCACAGGCGCCGAGTCTGCAGGCCGTCCTGCTCCTCTTCCCCGTGGCCATCCTCTACTACCTCGCAAGCCTCGTGCTGACCGCGGGGACGATCCGGATCATTTCGGACTCCTACCTTGGCCGCCCCCCGTCGTTGCGAGATGCGCTGGCACTCGGGCTGTCACGGCTCTGGGCGCTGGTTGGCGTCGGGCTTGGGAAGGGCCTGCTTCTCATGCTCCTGATTTTTGGGGTCGGCATCGTGACGTCGCTCCTCGTCTTCCTCACCAAGGGGAACGCGGCGATCAGCGCGCTCGTGGTCTTTGCGGGCGTCGTGGGCGGGTGCTGGTTTGCGGTATTCGTGTTGTGCGGGTACGGGGTCACGACGCCCGTGGTGGCCCTCGAGCACCTCGCGAGCTCGTTTGACGCCTTTCGTCGATCCTGGGAGCTCACGAAAAATTTCAAGTTGAGGATCCTGGGCCTCGGACTCATCGCCATCCTGCTCACGAACACGCTCCCGTCCGTTGCGTTCCGCTTGCTCGGCGCGGCGCTGCTGGCGGCCCTCCCCCCCGTGGGCATGACGCTTACGGCCCTGTCGTACATCGTACCCCTGATCTTGACGCCCCTCTTGGCCGCCGTGATCACGTTGATGTACTACGACCTCCGCGTGCGGCGGGAGGCTTTCGATCTGCAGGTGCTCGGCGAGCAGCTGGGGATCGTCTGACCCAGGCGCCTCCCGTCGTCCCGGCGGTACCGGCCGACTCGCTCCGCCGGGCTTTAGAAGACGTCTTCGCGCGGCCCGAGTATCGCTGGGCGGTGGGGCGGAGCCCCCTGGAGTGGCTCGGCGAGTTGATCCGCAAGCTGCTCGACTGGCTTGTTTGGGCGCAGCACGCTCACCCCACCACGGTTGCGACGGTCCGCGTGATCCTTGCCGTGCTTGGTGTGGGGCTCCTCGCGCACATGAGCTACATCGTGTGGCGTGTGCTTCGTCCGAGTGCGCGGACGCCCGAGGGGGCCGGGGGGAGCACCCGTCCATCCGAGAGCGATGACGCCGCCCTGGCGCGCGCCCAAGCGGAGGCCTCCGCCCAGGCGGGGCGCTACGCCGAGGCCCTGGCGCACCGCTTCCTGAGCATGGTGCTCGAGCTCGACCGCCGGCGGGCCCTCACGTTTCACCCGTCGAAGACACCCGCGGAGTACGTAAACGAGGCGCATCTCGACGGGTTGGGGCGCGCCTCGCTCGGCGATCTCGTCGCGCGTCTCTATCGTCACGTGTTTGGGGCACTGCCGTGTGACGCCGAGGCCTATCGGCAGTTTGCGTCCGACGCCGAGTTCGTAAGCGGGCATGTCGCGACGGGTTGAGGCTCTCACGGTTCTGGCGCTCGTCGCCGCCTTGGCGCTCGCGCTCTGGGCGGGTCGGCGCGCTGCGCCCCGCGCTCCGAGCGCCGATCGGCGCACGTCGACGTTAGTGAGTGGCCCAGCGGGGAGCCGCGCCCCCTTTGACGTCCTCGCCCGGCTGGGCTTCTCCGTCGTGCGCCGGCGCACGCCGCTCTTGGATTTTGGTAGCGCGGGCGCGCCACACCCCGCGATGCTGGTCGAGCTCAATCCAGTGCTCCCGCTCCTCCCCGCCGAGCTCGAGCAAGTCGTGCGATTCGTGCGATCGGGGGGGGCGGTCGTGACCGCCGGAGGGGGCGGGGGCATTACGCGTTGCGCTGGCTGGCGCATGGAGCGCGAGGCCAGCCCATTCCTCGTGGACAGTATCCGCGTCCTCCCGCCCCGTCCTGGGCTCGTGCTCCCCCCAGTTGCCAACGTCCTCGAACAAGGCGCGGGTGCGAGGGCGGAGACCCCCGAGCTCGGGGAGTGCCGGCTTCTGGCCGTCGCGGGGGAGGACACGCTGCTGGTCACGCGGGATCGGCGGCCCGTCGTGGTGCGTCTGCGCTATCCTGCGGGCGGGAGTATCATGCTCTGGGCAGATCCCGGGTATTTCCGCAATCGCGCCTGGCGCGTCGGGGCCGTGCCCTATTTCGTGGCGCCGCTCCTTGCTCCCCCACACCCCGGCAGCGTCGTCTGGGACGAGTATCACCAAGGGTTCGGCGAGAACGTGTCGCTTACCGGAGCGACCGTTGACTGGCTCGTGGGCAGCCCGGCGGGCTGGGCATCGCTCCAGCTTCTGGCGGTTCTCCTCATCGCCCTGGGCGTGAGCGCCGTTCGCTTCGGCCCCGCGCGGCCGGCCGTGGAACGGCGCCGCCGCTCGCCGCTCGAGCACCTCGAGGCACTCGCCGCGGGGCTCGAGGGCGCGGCCGGCGTCGACACCGCGATCCGGCTCATCGTGGCGGGCCTCGGGCGGCGGCTCTCGCGGACCGGGCGACAGTGGGCACCGACCGGCGGCGACCAGCAATGGCTCGGCGCGCTCGAGCTCGTGCTCGCGACACCGCGCGGCCGCGCGGCCGTGCGGCAACTCGCGCGCACCGCGAGTGAACCCGGTGGCGTCGAGCGCCTGCTCGCCGTGGCCCAAGCCGTGGAGGACGTGTGGGAGGAGCTTCGCCCGCGCACGACGCGCAGCGCATCCTAGACGCGCTGCGCACCGTGGTGCTCGGCCAGGAGGCCGCGACCCGCGATGCGCTGATCTGCCTCCTCGCGCGCGGCCACGTGCTGCTCGAGGGAGTCCCGGGCACCGCGAAAACCCTGCTGGTGCGGACGCTGGCCCTCGCGCTGCAGGTGCGCTTCCAGCGTATCCAGTTTACGCCCGACCTGATGCCCGCCGACATTACCGGCATCTCGCTGCTCTCGGGGGCGCACGAGTTCTCCTTCCGCCCCGGTCCTTTGTTCGCCGACCTCGTCCTCGCCGACGAGATCAACCGCGCCCCGGCGAAGACGCAGGCGGCGCTTCTCGAGGCGATGCAGGAGCGCACCGTCACCGTGGACGGCACCGCGCACCCCCTGTCCGAGGTGTTCACGGTATTCGCGACCCAGAACCCCATCGAGTTCGAGGGCACCTATCCTCTCCCCGAGGCCGAGCTCGACCGGTTCATGATGAAGGTCGTGATCGGCTATCCTCCCGCCGCGCTGGAACAGGGGATCCTCGCGCGCTACGTCGCCGGGTTTGAAGCGGACCGACCGAGCACCTACGGCGTGGAGGCCGTGACCGACGCCGCGGGGCTTGAGCACGCCCGCCGGGCCGTCGAGGCGGTCCGGGTGGAACCCCAGATCGCGGCCTACATCACCGCGATCGTGCGCGCGACGCGCGATGCCGCCTCGCTCACCCTCGGCGCCAGCCCACGCGCCGGCGTGGCCCTGCTCAAGGCCGCCCGCGCGGCCGCCCTGGTCGCGGAACGCGACTACGTGATCCCCGACGACGTGAAGGACCTCGCGCCCGCCGTGTTGCGCCACCGCGTGAGCGTCGCCCCCGAGCTCGAGCTCGAGGGCGTGACCCCGGATGTCGCGCTCCGGGCAATTCTCGACAAGACGGACGTACCGACGGCGTGATCCTGCCGACCGGGCGAGCGCTTCGGATCGGCGCGGCCCTCTCGCTGCTCGGGCTCCTCGGCGTGTGGAAGCCCCAGGCGCTCGACCTCCTGCTCCTCGCCGACGCGGTCTTGTTGGTCGCGGTGTGGTTCGACGCGACCCGCACCCGGCCCACCGCGCCCGGGCTCGCGATCGCACGGGAAGCCCCCGCCGCCTTCGCGGTGGGTCGCACGGCCGCGGTCGTCTATCGCTGGCGGAACGATTCGCGACGGCGCTTGCGGCTGCGCGTGCGCGAGGTCCGGCCGGACCTGCTGGGCGGGACCCAACCCCCCCGCGGGCTCACGGTTCCCCCGCACGCGGAGGCCCGCGAGGTCTTGCCGGTGGCACCGATCCGACGCGGTCGCGAGCGCCGCGGCGCCATGGTGGTCGACAGTCGCGGGCCGCTCGGCCTCGGGCTCCGGCGGGTGTCGCTTGACTTGCCGTGGGAGGCCATGGTTTACCCACCGCTTGCCTCCGCGCGCCGGGCCGCCCTAGTCGGGCCGCGGCGGCGCGAATCGGGCGCCACGGCCGTGCGGCGCTTGGGCGAGGGGCGCCTGTTCGAGTCGCTGCGGGAGTGGGTCACGGGCGACGACCTCCGCCACATTGATTGGAAGGCCACCGCCCGGCGGCGGAAGGTGATCGTCCGGCAGTACGAAGCAGAGCGGCGGCAGCAGGTACTCCTCGTGCTCGACACGGGACGGCTGCTCACGGCGGAGATCGGGGGGGTGGCGCGCCTCGATTACGTCGTGCGGGCGGCCTGCGAGCTCGCTTACGCCGCCGTGCAGCGTGACGACAACGTGGGCATCATGGTGTTCGCCGATGGCGTGCAGCACTTCGTCCCCCCGGGGCGGGGTCGGATCGGCCTGAAGCGGGTCATGGACGTGCTCGCGGTGGTCGAGCCGCGGTTGGTCGAGCCCGACTATCCCGGCGCGTTTCGCTACCTCGCGCTGCGCAATCGCAAGCGCGCGCTCACCGTGCTCTTCAGCGACGTCATCGACCGCTTCGCATCCGAGGCGCTGGTGGCGCATGTCGCCCAACTGCGCCCGCGGCACCTGCCGCTGGCCGTGACACTGCGCAATCCCGAGATCGATGCCGTCGCCGCCGCGCGCCCCACGACGCCCGAAGAGGCGTTCCGCAAAGCCGCGGCCGAAGAGCTGCTGCGCGCCCGCGAGGAGGCGCTGACCCACATGCGGCGAGCGGGGGTGCTCGTCCTCGACGTGGCGCCCGAGCGCGCCGCGGAGGCCGTGGTCGCTCAGTACCTCGAGCTCAAGCGCCGGGGCCGGCTGTAGTGCGCTCGGTCATAGCAGCCCCCGACAGCACTTTATAGATTGGGGCCTGCCCTCGCCGGATGGCACCCATGCGAGCCGGACGCGTCTGCGCGCTGGCGATTGGTTTGTTCACATCTGCAACGTTGAGCGCCTGCGTCTTCCCCACGGAGCGTGACGCGTCGGTACACGTCAGTATCAAGCCGATTCACATCCTGTTTCAGGGGAAAGACACCGTGGCCGCGGCGCAGGCGTGGCAGATCGTGAGCGCCAAAGACTCGCAGCCGATTTCGAACGTCGTCTTCGTGTGGTCCAGCAGCAACGCCTCCGTCGCCACGGTCGACAACACGGGCCGCATCGTCGGGGTGAATTCCGGCACCGTGATCATCACGGCGGCAGCGGCGAATTTTGACAAGGCGGCACGCGTGGCAACGGACACGGTCCGGGTGTCGGCGCCCCTCGCGATCGACAGCGTCGGCCCCGACACCGTGAAATACGGACAGGTCCTCACGATCTACGGTGTGGGCGTGGACTCGATTTTGTCCGCGAAGCTCGCGAGCGCCGACCTGATTCCCGTGCCCTTCTCCGATACGGTGTTCGCGGGCGGGACGGCGCGGACGCGCTTCTGGGTTCCTCCTCCTGCCACCTCGGACTCCGTCTTCTTTCTCGGGATCTTCAATGGCAACGGCTCGTTCGGGTATGTGCACGGCAGCACGACCGACGTCATCGAGCGGGATATCTATGATCCAAACGACACGAATCCGCACCTGCTCAGCCTGAGCGGCCCGGGGCCCTTCCCGGGCACCGTCTTGTCGTCGCTCCTCTTCTACAATCCCGCCCTGTCCTTCGAGACGCTGAAACGGGGTCAGACGGCGGGGGCCGACTGGTACCGGTTCAGTCAGACGACGACCCGGGACGTGACGTTCATTCTCGAGTCGCCGGGATTGGGAGGGACGTACGCCACGTTCCTGTCCGACTCGCTCGGGTGGAAGGGCAGCACGAAGAAATACATCCTTGGCCACAACGCATGGACCTTCGGCCCGGGGTCGCACGACTGTCACGGGCTCGCCTTCACGCCCACAGAGGCACCCGCCGATTCCACGATCGTCGCCTTTAAGGGCTTGCCCAATGGAAGCACGGACCTCATCGCCATCTTTACCCAACCGGGGCGCTACGGACTCGCGGTCATCGACGGCTACGCGAGCGAGCTCCCGGCGGATAAGCACGAGGATGACAATTCCTGCAACGCGGCAGACCTGCGGGGCACGGACACGCTGCCGCTCCGCGACACCCTCGCCATCGAGAATCCGCACGATATCGACTGGATCCGTTTCTACGTTCCGTCATCGGGGTTGCTTACGCCGAGCGTTCAGGTGCGGGTACACGCTTTCCCGGGCGCGACGCCGGATTCGCTCGAGGACCTGGACCTGTACGTGATTCAGGTCCCGGCCCCAAGTGACACGGCGCTGAAGGTCGTCCTCGCGGATACGGCGGTGGGGACGGAGCACGATCAGACGGTGTCGCTCGCCGCGGGCGACTACTACGCTGTCGTCCTCGACTTTGCGGGTGCCTCGACCCTCTACGAGATCTGCGCGGGCACGGTGCCGGTGCTCGGCGCCAGCGTGTGTGCAGGCGGGTTCCCGGCGCCACCCGTCGCGGCGTCACGCGTGGCCGGGGCGGCTCCCCTGAGCAGCGCGGACGTCGTGGCCGGGCGTGGCGCGCCGCGCGCGCACTGGCGACCGAACCCCCGGCGCCCGCAGGGACGGCGCCGCCTCGCGCCAGGGCTCCTTCCAGTTCCATGACGAACGGCACCGTCGAGTGCACCTATTGCCATACGCCGCTGCCCGTGAGCAGCCGCTACTGCTCCGCCTGCGGCGCGGATCAGTCGGGCGGGGGCGGGCCGCCGAGCGCCGCGAGCACGACGGTCCTGCTACAACGCCTGCAACACCTCGTCGAAGGGAAGTACCGAATCGAGCGGACGTTGGGCAAGGGCGGGATGGGCACGGTGTTCCTGGCCCACGACCTGACGCTCGAGCGCGAGGTCGCGATCAAGGTGCTCCCGCCCGATATCGCCCAGGACGACCAAGTGGTGCGTCGCTTTCAACAGGAGGCGAAAACCGCTGCCAAGCTCGACCACCCCGACATCATCCCGATCTACCGTGTCGAGAGCGAGGGCGGACTCAACTACTTCGTCATGAAATACATCTCCGGCACGTCGCTCGAGGACGTGCTCGAGAAGAAGCAGGAGCCGCTGCCCGCCGACTACATCCAGCGCGTGCTGTGGGAGGCGGCGTGCGCCCTGGGGCATGCGCATCAGCGCGGCGTGGTGCACCGCGACGTGAAGCCCGCGAACATCATGTTTGACCACGACGGCCGGGTGATGCTCACCGACTTCGGGATCTCCAAGGCGCTGCAAGCCGCCACCGGGTTCACGGCGACGGGCATGATCATCGGCACCCCGCACTACATGGCCCCTGAGCAGGCGAAGGGATCCGCCGTCGACGGCCGCGCGGATCAGTACTCGCTCGGCGTTGTTGGGTACCGCATGATCACGGGCGAGCTGCCCTTCAGCGGCGACTCGGTGCATACGATCCTCTACAAGCACATCTTCGAGCAGGCGCCGCTCGCGAAGTCGCGTCGGGCAGACGTCCCCGAGCACTTGTCGGCGGCCATCTCGCGGGCGATGTCGAAGGACCCAGCGGAGCGCTTCGCGACGATGGAGGCATTCGCCACGGCCGTTTGGCCCGAGCAGCCGGTGGTCGCCGCGTCCCCCGTGCGTCAGCGGGCCCGCGGGGCTCCCTCACACGCCGGAGCTGATGCGCCGACCGTGACCACGGCGCCCACGACGCCCCTTCCCCTTCCCGCGCCCCTGCGCGGGCCCGGGCGTCGCTCGAAGACGGGGCTCGTCGTCGGGGCGGCGCTCGTCGCCACGGCGGGTGTTGGGGGATACCTGGTCTTCGGTCGAGGCGCGCCGAGCGCGTCCACGCCGCCCGCCGCCGCGACCCCTCCCGCCACGGCGCCGAGCGCCACGCCGCGGGTCGACACGGTCCGCGTCGAGGACACGGTCAGGGTGCCCGCGGCCCGGCCCCAGCCCCCGATGCCTGCCACGCGGGTTCCGGTCGCCGCCCCGGCGCAGACTCCCGGGTACGTCACCGTGAATGCCGATCCCTACGGCGAGCTGTACGTGGATGGGGTGGACGTGGGCCCGACGCCGGTGGTGCGCTACGCGGTGCCCGCGGGGCTGCACACGATCAAGGTCGTGCGCGAGGGCTACCGCACCGTGACGGAGCGGGTGCAAGTGGACGCCGGGAACACGGTGCCGAAACGCTACGCCCTGCTCCCCGAGGGATGAGGATGCGCCCCAGCGCCCTCCTCGTGCTCGCGCTGGTCGCGAGCCCCCGGTACGGGGCGGCGCAGGCGCTGCCGACGCCGCAAAACGCGACGTTGCGCGAGGCGATCCAGGCGTACGACAATCTCGATTTCGCTCGCGCGATTGTGCTCGCGCACCGGGCGCTCGGCGAGCGCCTGCGCGGCGCCGATCAAGCGCGCGCCTACGAGCTGCTGGGCTTCAGCTACAGCGCCACGGATTCGCAGGTCAAGGCGGTCGACGCCTTCAAGCAGGCCATCCTCCTGGATCCTGATCGTCAACTCGATGCTGCCAAGGTGTCCCCCAAGATCACGAGCCTGTTCTACTCGGCCCTGGGCCAGGTGCTCGTGGTGCGGCAGCTCCAGGTGGATAGCGCGCGCTTCGTGGGTGGGCAGGGAGCGGTGCCCCTGCGATTCACCGTGACGAGCCCGGCCCGGGTGCGCGTGCGCGCCGTGAGCGGGTCGACGTCACTCCTCGTGGATTCGAGCGTCGTCACCGGGACCGTGAACCTGCGCTGGCCAGCCCGGCTGCCGAACGGGGATCCGGTGGCGGCGGGCACCTGGCTGATCGTCGTCGAGGCGACCGCCGGCCAGAACGCGTTCTCCGCATCGCGTGCCCTCGCGGTGACGTCGAGCCCGGCGGACACCTTAGCGCACCTGAGTAGCCTCCCGGGCTACCACGAGTTGCCGGAGAGCGAGGTGCCGCCGCAAACCTGGCGGCCCTTGGGAATGGCATTCCTCTTCACGGCCGGCGCCGCGGCGGGGACGGTGGCGCTGAACAACAGCGGTCTCGGCTCGACGCCGGGACGCGAACTGGTTGCCGCGAGCGTCGTCACGCTCGTCGCGGGGTTCGTCATGACGCTGCGGAAGCCCGCCCCGCGGCCCGCCGAGGGGAACATCCTCTACGACCGTTTACTGCGCGAGCAACTGGCGCAGCGCAATGCGGCGATCGCGCAGGAAAACGCGAAGCGGCGACTCCAGGTGGAGCTCCGGGTCCTTCCGCTCGCCACCGCGCGAACCCCGCCATGAGGAACGGCGGACGGGGCGCGCTCCTCCTCGTGCTCACGGCCGGTGCCCCAGCCGCCGCGCAGCGCATCACGATCGGCCCCGAGTTCGCGGTCGCCGAGTCTCGCGAGGCCAGCTCGGGTCTGCGCTTCTCGGGGGTCGGTCCCGGTGCGGAGGCGACGCTCGTGTGGCGCCGATTCAGCGCCGATGCGGCGGTGTGCTCGCTCGACATGACCCCGACGTCGGGCAGTGCGGCCGTCTCGAGCTTCCGGGCGACCGAGATCGACGCCTGGGTCGCGTGGGAGGCGCTGAACTACCTGAGCTTCGAGGCAGGCGTGACGAACCGCACTCCAGATGCCGAGTTCGCGGCGCAATCCCTCGGAGCCGTGCGTGTCGGGGTGCGAACGCACTACCTCCTCGGCCCGGGAGCAACGATCTGGCTGCGCGGCGACTACCTCGCGGGCGCGCAGTTCTCGGGGGGTGGTACGGCCCCGCTCGCGTTGGAGCTCAGCCTGGGGCTCGATCTCGCGTTGTCTCGCCACCTGCACGCTGCGGCAAGCTACGCGTTCCAGCGCTTCGACCGCTCGACGAACCCCGGTGGCTTGCCCCAGACGAGCGTCCCGATGGAACAGTCGCTCGCGCGGATCGGTCTCGCCCTCGGGTTCTAGGCTGCGGCTCCGCGCCCGCCCCTCGCCGTCTGAAGCCTGTGGCGCGGGCGCCACTCCCCCTCGAGCGTTCGCTCGGAAGAGCGGTACGAGCGCCCCAGGTGTTTCGCCGACGTTCCGCGTAACCCACAGGGTCCAATGATGTTCTGACAAGCCGGGCGGGCGGGACCGGAGCGCTCGTGATCGCCGTCACGCCCGGAACGAGCCCGGGCCCGGCATATGCTGCTGATGGCCGAGGCGAGTTCATGAACCTACCCCGTGCGGCACCCGGGACGGCGCGCCGCCAGCCCGCGATCCTCGTCGCCGGCGGGCGGGACGGCGACCCCTGGGACCTCGGCGACGCCGTGGCGCGTCGTGGCTACCGCGTCATGCGGGCGCCTACGCTCGGCGGCGCCCTCCCGCTCGCGAGACAGACCCATCCCGAGCTCGTCATCCTCGACGCGGCCGCCTCCGACCCCGAGGGGCTCGACGTGAGTCGCGCGCTGCGGCGCGACTCCGCCGTGGGCGTGAGCACCCCAGTGCTTCTGGCCACGCGCGAGCACCCCACGCCCGGGCACCATCGCGACGCCCTGCGCGCCGGCATCTGGGGTGCCCTTACGCCTCCGCTCGGCGACGAGGAGCTCGCGGCGATCCTCGATAGCTTCATGGCCGCGACCCGCCACGGGGAGCGCGGGGGTGGCGAGCGCTCGCGGGACGCGGCAAGCGGCCTGTACGACCTCGACGGCCTCGCCCAACGCGCACGCGAGCTCACGCTGCAGGCGTTCCACCACCATGCCGGACTCGCGTGCGTGGCCCTGGCGTCCGCCCCCGAGGCGTGCGAGACGTTCGCGCGCGCCCTCGCTGCGGGCGGCCGAGAGTCCGACGCGATCGGTCGCCTCGGGGAGACGGAGTTTGCCGTGGTCGCACCGGGGACCGATCCCGCCGGCGCCTTGAAGCTGGCGGCGCGGCTGGCGCGGCTCGCCCCGAGCGCGTCGCTGCACGCCGGGTACGACGCGGTGGGCAACGTGCGGTACACGCCGCTGGTGCCCAAGAACCTGCTGGCGCGCGCGCGCGGGGCGCTGCGGGTCGCTCAGTCCACGCGCGGGGGCACTTGGATCCGCGCCTTCCAAGAGACGCCGGGGTAGCGCCGTGAGCTCGTCGCGTGCGGCTCGCCTGCCTCTGGTGCTGCCGGCTCTGACCCTGGTCTACGTCATCGCCGGCAAGCTGGGATTGACACTCGCCTTCGTCCATGCCAGCGCGACCGCGGTGTGGCCGCCCACCGGGATCGCGCTGGCCGCGTTTTTGATCCTCGGTT
>Ga0307477_10001597_pt1 | contig 18723 bp, 14 predicted proteins | sample atmos_gasesECM2C_FD_203316 | JGI IMG/M metagenome (GOLD analysis project Ga0307477, IMG submission 203316) | Hardwood forest soil microbial communities from Morgan-Monroe State Forest, Indiana, United States - atmos_gasesECM2C_515 | ecosystem: Environmental > Terrestrial > Soil > Temperate...
GACGCGATTGCGACCTTGACTCCACAATGCCAACGACTGATTGAGCTTCTCTTTTTCGAAACACCCTCGCGTCCATACCGTGAAGTTGCGGGCGAATTGGGCCTCGCTGCCGGCTCGATCGGCTTTGTCCGTCAGAAGTGCATCGAACGACTGCGTCGGAAGCTCGACGAACTGGGGTTCGAGTGATGTCCGTCGCCCAAGCCGAGATCTTGCTCACTGAACTCCTGCCGGAATTGATGCAGCTCGAAAATGATGCGGATCGGCAAGAGTTCCTGTCGCGCAATCCCAAGCTCGTCCGCGCAGAAGTGGTGGAGGAGCTAGCCCCGTTAGTCGTCAAGAAGATCCGCTTGGACGCTCATGAAGCGTTGCGGCTTGCAGAAGCAGCAGTGCTGATCGCGCAAACACTTGGTGAGCAAGAAAGTGTTGCGTTGGCCCTGCGAGCGAAAGCGAATGCTCTGTTCGCCTGTCGCGAAAATCGAGCTGCGGTGGGCCTCCACGACGAGGCTTACCACATCTACGCTTCCCAGGAACTTTGGAAAGAAGCTGCGGTCACTCTAAACAGTTCTATTCAACCATTGATTCTTCTGGGCGAATATGAGCGAGCGTTCGCGGCCTCGAAGCGAGCACGAGAGATTTTCGCCCGCCTGGGTGAGGGCAAGCGGCTAGCAAATCTCGAAAACAACGTCGGTAACATCTTTCATCGGCAGGATCGCCTCGACGAGGCTTTGGCACACTATGAGCGCGCCTACAAGGCACTGGCCGAGTATGGGGAGTGGGAGGTTTCGGCGGTAGCGTTGCACAACATGGCGATGTGCCTGGTCGGGTTAAACGATTTTCCCAGGTCTCTGGACTGTTATCAAAAAGCTCGAGAATTGTGCGTGAAGTACAACATGCCGCGACTTCGCGACCAGGCGGACTACAACATTGCTTATCTGTATTACTTCCGCGGCGAATACAGTCGTGCCATCGAAATGCTGCTTGCGACCAAGCGGGCCTGTGAGGAGTCGGGCGACGAATACCGTCTAGCCCTGTGCGATCTGGACCTATCGGAGATTTATCTGGAACTGAACCTCAGTGAGGAGGCGAGGGAGATTGCCCGCAAGAGCTTCCTCCGTTTCGAAAAGCTCGGGATCGCGTATGAGGCCGCAAAAGCTTTGGCGAACGAGGCCATCGCATGTGGCCAGCAGGGAAGAGCGCCAGAGGCAATCGAACGGTTCGAGAAAGCCAGAGGGATGTTCGCCGGCGAACAAAACTCTGTATGGTCTTCGCTGCTCGATTTGTATCAAGGAGTCTTGCTATTTCACCAAGGGCAGTACCCCGAAGCGCAGCGACTCGGCGCAGCTGCGGCCCAATTCTTTGACCAGTCTGTCCTTCCCGGCAAGGCCGTGCTCGCACGTCTTCTGCTGACTCGCATCGCACTGCAAATCGGGGATCTCGATCAAGCGGAACGCGAAGCAGAAGCGGCTAGCGAGAAAATGTCGGTCGTACAGACGCCGGAACTCATTTACCAGACCCACTTCTTCCTCGGAGAGATTGCTTCAGGTCGGGGCGATCGGTCGGCCGCCCGCGCAGAATACCAAGAGGCGCGCAAAGCTCTCGAGACGCTGCGTCGCCAGTTGCATCGCGAGGAACTTAAGATCTCATTCGTCAAGAACCGGCTGCAGGTCTATGAAGCGCTCGTTGATTTACACATCGACAGCGAAGGGGCAGACGTCTCAGCAAACGAAGCCCTGGCATGCATGGAAGCCGCGAAATCTCGCAGCATGACCGGAATGCTCTTCCGCACCCGTCACAGTCTGCCCTTCAGCGACGCGGGACAGTCTAAGGAAGTGCTAAAGATTCGCGACCTACGCGAAGAGCTCAACTGGTATTACCACCGCATTGAGCTAGAACAACTGCACTCCGAAGAGATGTCCCGCCAGCGCATCGATGAACTACAGCGGAAGGCTCGAGAGCGCGAGAACGAGTTGCTGCGAACGTTGCGCGAACTGCCTGCACACGAACGGGAGAACGTCAGTCCGGAAGAACCATCACAATTTTCGGTGGCGAACCTGCAGGCCGCTCTTCCCATGGACACGGCGCTGATCGAATACTACTCAGCCGGGGATCGGCTCGTGGCGGCGGTGGTCACGCGCGAAACCATCGAAATTACGACCGTCGCAGCCGTTTCCCAGGTCACCCGGTTACTGCAGTTGCTCAGGTTTCAAATTTCCAAATTCAGTATGGGCGCAGCCCACACGCGACAGTTTGAACAACCCTTGCTGCGCGCGACGCTTGGTCATCTGGAGGGGCTTTACGCCGAACTAATGAGGCCATTGCGGTCCCGTCTTCGTCAGCAACGCCTGGTCGTCGTGCCGCACGGGGCGCTGCACTTTCTCCCCTTTCATGCTCTGCGAAATGGCGACGAATACATAGGGGATACATTTGCAGTTTCGTACGCACCAAGCGCGGCGGTCTTTGCCCTCTGCCAGCAGAAGGCCGCGGCCGAAAAGAAACGTTCCCTGGTTCTTGGGATCCCTGACGATCGGGCGCCCCAGATTGTCACCGAGGCCCAATCCGTTGCGGCTTTGCTGCCAGAAGCCGAACTCTGCCTCGGCGAGCAAGCGACCGCCAAAATTCTACTGGAGAGAGGTCCGGAGACTGGCTTGTTGCACATCGCTACCCATGGCATTTACCGCAGCGACAACCCGATGTTCTCCGGCATCCGGCTGGGTGACGGCTACGTAAACCTGTACGACCTGTATCAATTGCGACTGAACGCAAAACTTGTGACCCTGAGCGGTTGCGCTACCGGGATGAATTTTGTGGCTGCAGGCGATGAGTTGCTTGGCTTGCAGCGGGGGCTGTTCTACGCTGGTGCGACGACTTTGCTTCTTTCTCTCTGGGATGTTCACGACCGCAGCACAGCGGAACTTATGCAAGAGTTTTACTCCAGTTACATGCAAAACGGTGATGCGGCAGTCTCTCTGCGAGGCGCGATGCGCATCCTAAGACGAGAAAATCCCCATCCCTACTTCTGGGCCCCGTTCGTGGTCGTCGGCAAAATCACTTCAAAAACAACCAATGAGCCAGCCTGCGTGCCTCCGTTCCCGCATTGACGTGGGATTCTGCAAATTTATTTTCGCCACCCTATATCTTTCGGAGGCCAGATGTCCCTTATTCAACAGACGGGACTTAGCTCCGCCAGCCGCCGGGGCGGCATAGCTTCCGGAACATCCAGTGGAGAGTGAGCAATGAAACACCTTACGACTGAGGAGGGGATCGATCTCGTAAACCAGGTTCTGTCGCCCAGTCAGACATTAGCACTGGAAAGGCATCTGGAGTGCGGCTGCGAGCGCTGCATGAGAACGATTTCCCGATGGCATCGCGTCCGGCGGATAGCAGCGGCAGAAGCGAGCCACCAACCACCGAACGAAGCCGTTCGAATCGCCAAGGCGGCGTTCGCCGGATCTCCATGGGCACGGGTGCGCAAGGCAAGCGGTGTGATCGAAGTCCTCTTTGACAGTTTCTTGCAGCCAGCTTTGGAGGGAGTTCGATCGGTGGGCGCCGGTACCAGACGAGTGCTCTACCGTGCGGATCCCTTTCAAGTTGATCTACAGATCGAAGCCCAGGGTGTTGGTGGAAGTGTCGTTGTTACCGGACAATTGCTGGACTTGCGCGACCCTGAGGTCGTGGGATCTCACGTGCCGTTGATGCTTTCCAACTTGCGCGGTCGTGTTATCCGAGCGACGACCAACGAATACGGAGAATTCCGCGAGGAGATAGAAGGTACCGGTGACCTTGAGTTGGTGTTCCATGGGGCAAATGACAAGCCCATCACGATTTCACTGCATGACGTCCTTGGTTCAGCGTCAGGCGGGAAGCGATAAAAATCAGGTGCGGTCAGCCCTGCAGTTATGCCAAGCCCGCACTTGCACATGTGCAGAAAGAGTCTGAAATGGAGATCCAGATTACGGAAAGTCAGAGCATGGGAAACCCTGTTATGGAAACCCTTGAAGGACCAGAGTGGCAGCGGCTTTACCGAGATGCGCTGGTTGAAGTCGACATGGACATTTTGCAAGAGCGCTTAGCTGCGGCTGAGGCTGCGATTTTACTGCGCCTGCAGGCTCTGTCACCAACCCCCGACCGTCTTTCTGAACGGTACGCGATCGAAGATGCTCTGGCGAATCTTCGTATCCTCAAGCGGGAGAGTTTAGGACTTAATGACACAACGGACCAATCGCCGAACCGAACCACCGGAAAAGGCTAACCACGCTTTCTTTGATGGCATCTTAAAGTGCCGCTGCCCGTGATTTCACGGTTGGCGACTGGGATGGTGGACTGTGACAAACCTGATGTCCTGCAAAGGGGGACGGAGATTTTCCCTAATGCGCCAGAACCCTCAATCGGCGAAGCTTGCGCCAGTCTCGGCAATGTCACCTACTCCAGTGGGTGCGGTGCGAGTCCCGATCAACGGCGACGTTGATATTGTCAAGGCGCGTCAAGCGGGCCGGAGAGTAGCCGAGGATGCCGGGTTTGTGTTCACAGAACTCGCCCTCATCGCCACTGCAATCTCGGAACTGGCTCGGAACATCGTTCGTTATGCGAGGAGCGGTGAAATTGTGATTCGACCCACTACGAACTCGACGCGACGGGGCATTGAGATCGTTGCTCAGGACAGTGGGCCGGGAATCCGGGATATCGAACAGGCACTTCAAATCGGCTTTTCAACTGCCGGCGGGCTGGGACTGGGCCTTCCGGGAGTGCGACGTTTGATGGACGAGTTCGATATCCAGTCCAAGCTGGGGCAGGGCACAACGGTCCGTATCACGAAATGGAAGGATTGAGAGAAAACCTGTTGGATTGTGGTGTCGCTGCGCGGCCTCTACGAGGTGAGCGCACATCAGGTGACGAGCATCTGATTCAGCCGTTTCGCGAAGGCATGCTGATTGCCGTTGTCGATGGGCTGGGACACGGATTGGAGGCCGCGGAGGCGGCCAAAACTGTCGTGACGACCCTTAAACAACACGCTGGCGAATCAGTCCTCTCATTGGTAGATCGTTGCCAAGCCGGGTTGGCTGGTACCCGCGGCGTCGCGGTGAGCATCGCATCTTTCAACGTCATCGACTCCACCATGACCTGGCTTGGAATAGGCAATGTCGAGGGCGTGTTGGTGCGTGCGAAAAACGAAACTGCACCGGCAAAAGAGTTTCTCCTGCTCACAAGAGGCTTCATCGGGGGGCACATATCCGAACTGCGCGCCTTCGTAGTGCCGGTGGAGGCCGGGGATACTTTGACCTTCGCGACCGATGGTGTGGCCAGCGATTTCCATGAAGAAGTGAACGTCGTCCAATCGCCACAGAAGATTGCAGATCGCGTGCTCTCCGAGCACGGAAAAGACTCGGATGATGCTCTGGTGGTAGTTGCGAGATTTGTAGGAAAGTCCAAATGAGGATGGCATTGGCTGTCAAAGACCGTTCCCGATCCCTGCTGCGTGCTTATCATGCAGCTATGCACGAATACATTAAGAAGCCTCGCGAGGAGGGTCTGGAACTCGCCTACGAGCTTGGCCGGCGGGCGTTAGACCAGGGGGCCGCAATGGTTGATGTGGCGGGCATCTACCATCAGGCTCTGACGGCAGTCCTACGGAGCACGAAAACCCCCTTTGAGTGTGTGCGTAAGGTGGGGGTGGCCGGGAGTTTTTTCGTCGAAAGCCTGTCACCGTTTGAAATGACCTACCGGGGCCACCACGAAGCTCAGGCCGCAATGCGGCAATTGAATGAGGGGATGGAAGCGGAGGCCAAACGCATCGCTCACGCTCTTCACGATGAGGCGGGGCAGCTCTTGACGAGTGTGCACTTTGCGCTGGAACGCTTGTCTGACGTCCTGCCCCTCAGTTCACACCCCCTGATCGAAGATGTCAGATTCCGGCTCGCGGAAGTCGAAGGGCAGTTGCGCCGACTTTCGCACGAACTGAGACCCCCGATGCTGGACCTCCTTGGACTAGTACCCGCTCTCCAGTTTCTGGCGCAGGGAGTTACGCAAAGATCAGGGATCGAAGTTGTCGTACGAGGCTCGACTCCCGGACGACTCTCGCCTCTGGTTGAGATTACTCTATATCGCAGTGTCCAAGAGGCGCTGACTAACGTGACGAAACACGCGAAGGCCTCGATTGTCACCGTTCAAGTTCAGCGGCAGGAATGCGAGAAGAACGCCATGATCGTTTGTTCCGTAAAGGATGATGGTGTCGGTTTTGAGATCCAACCCCTTTCCGGGGAAGAGCCACGACATGGGCTGGGTCTGCTCGGAATAAGAGAGCGTATCAAGGCTGTGGCGGGATCCCTGGAACTCAAGTCTGCTCCCGGTCTTGGAACCGAATTATGCATTCAGGTGCCGCTCAATACTTAGATATGCCAGTAGAAATCATTCTCGCGGATGACCATGAGATCGTTAGAGAAGGATTTCGTGCCCTTCTGGAACGCCACGGATTCCGCGTTGTCGGAGAGGCATCTGATGGGCTGGAGGCGGTCCGCCTCGCCCAAAAACTGCGGCCTCAAGTCGCTGTTCTGGATCTCTCGATGCCGCTGCTCAGTGGAATCGAGGCCAGTCGACAGATCACCTCATTCTCGCGCGGGACGAAAACAATCCTGCTTACGATGTACATGGAAGATCAATACATACTGGAGGCCTTGAAAGCGGGTGCTTCCGGGTACATCCTGAAAACCAAAGGCACCCAGGAATTGGTCGATGCCATCTCCCAAGTCCTCCGCGGAACAACTTATCTCAGTCCGGAGGTTTCCCGGACGGTCATCGAGGCTTACCGCGGCGGTGCTCAGCCTGAGGCCGTGCCCATCAGCCCTCGCGAGCGCCAGGTGCTTCAATTGGTCGCTGAGGGCAAGTCAACCAAGGAAGCCGCTTCGGTTTTGGGGATAAGCGTGAAAACAGCCTCTGCGCACAGGACAAATCTGATGAGCAAGCTGGATATTCATGAAACTGCCGGATTGGTGCGCTTTGCTATTCGCCTAGGCCTAATCCGTCCGTAAGTCAAACGCTGATTTCTCCTGATCCAGTCTCGTCGCTTCTTCCAGATGAGGATGTTTGGTCAAGACAAGCCACTCTGAGTGGTTGGTTCCGTCCGTCCGTTGCAAGGGAACAGCAGCTACTCTCAGTCGAGGTAAACTCAAAACGCCGTCACGCACAAACCCGAGCTTAAATTAGGGCGTTTACCTCAATCCGCTATCGGGAACCGTTATTCAGCGAATCAAGGACAATCCCAATTGTGACACCCACGAACACCTTCTACTGTGGATGCGTCGAGGACCCTTTGTCGGACACCCGGTGGAGTCTTTGTGGAGTTCGAGTTTTGCCCGTTTACGTCAGCGCCAGGGGCCAGCAAGAGATCGAAAGGTCGCGACCGAGGAGAAGAGTATGACGCACTCTGCGATACAAGAAACGATCGAATTTGCGAGCCGGATCGGTCCGGTGAAGCAATTGGACATCGAAAAGCACTTGGATACAGATTTCAAGAGCGTCGCGAGAGTGGGGCTTCTCAGGAGAATCGTTTTGCATGTGAAGAGACTTCACTTGAGTAAGCAAAACGCTCCGCGCCTGTTTCTACTGCTCGTCGAGTTGGCCATCACTTTGTTCGTCGCAGGGATTGTCGTTCCGAGCTTTCTCCGATCCGGTGTGGATCCGAGGGAGGTGTTGGTTAGGGGCTCTCTCCATTCGATCAATATTGCCGGAATTGTGTTTTCGTACACCTACGAGAATCTGGGTTGTGCGATGCTGGGTATGTTAACCGGCGCGGCAGCAGCATTTTTCATCGTTTATCCCGTAGGAGACAAGACTCTAAAGAACATCTAGGGCGTCGTTCTCGAGAAAAATCGACGCAATAAGGTCCGTCTCCGACATTTAAAGAGTTATGCGCGAGTCGAGTTCGTCGGGACTAGTGGAACTGTCAATCGCGGTGCGCGAAACTGGAGAATGCCGTTGCTCCTCTTTGCGCTTTCTGCAAACGGGCCCATTAGCCGGCAGCAACTCTATATCGTCACGCGAGAGAGCGGGAAGAGGGTTCGCCTGGGCTGTCTCCGAACGGATGCCCCAGTCAAAATGGAACCGAATGGGGTTAAGGAGGCACAGGCCCAACGTTTGATAGACCGGTCAGGCGGTGGAGGTGTTGTCCTGCAACCTGGGAGGAGAACAGGCAGTATTCTAAACTTCATGACGGCCACGAGAACACTGTTGGCGCGATGATTGCGGCCTGTTATCATCGCATTGGCCTACTTCGTTCTGCTCTGTTCTTGTAATCCTGTGCTTATTAAGAAGCACGAAGGTAGGACTATGCTGACCGGAGTTGCGCTCTCTGTACGAACTTCGCGAGGTGTTGTGATCCGTTACGTCCTCGCGATCGCCGTGACATTGGCCCTGCTCTTGGCTTGCCGCTTGCTGAATCCCTTTGTCAGCGACAACGTCACGTACATCGTTCTTATCCCAGTGGTTTCTTTTGTGGCTTGGTATTGCGGCGTCGGGCCATCTATTCTGACCATCGTCCTCGTCGTGGCTCGAATGATGTACTGGCCGATTCCTAAGCACTCGGCGGTTATCCCAAACCTGCCGCAGTTGATCAGTGCACTTGCGTTTCTGTTCGCTTCCACTCTCATCGTAGCCTTGGGAGAACTGCGTCGTCGCGACACCGAAAGGCTACGAAATGCACAAGGAGAACTCGAAAATCGGGTCCGGGAACGAACAGCGGAACTCGACGCCGCGAACCACAAATTACGCAGACTCACTACTCGTCTGCTCGAATTGCAAGATGAGGAAAGGCGTCGCATCGCTCGTGAACTGCACGATAGTATCGGGCAGATGTTGGCAGCCCTTTCGATGAATTTGTCGGGGGTGCGAGCGGATATCGATCGCCTGGCGAAAGCCACGGCCACGCTCACGGACAGTGAAGATCTGGTTCAGGAGATGTGCAAGGAAGTCCGCACGATTTCTCATTTGCTCCACCCCCCATTGCTCGATGAAGCCGGGTTATCTTCGGCGCTCGGTTGGTATGCCGATGGGTTTGCGCAGCGAAGCAAGATTGCCGTCGATCTTGACTGTCCTGATGATTTCGGTCGGGTGCCGCGCGAGATGGAAACTGCAGTGTTTCGGCTTGTGCAGGAATGCCTCACCAACATTCACCGGCATTCTGGAAGTTCGACGGCGAAGATTCGCCTTCATCGCTCTAAACATGAGGTTGTGATTGAGGTGGAAGACAAGGGCAAGGGCATTCCGGCGGAGAAACTGGATCGCATGACGTCCGTTGGTTCTCCTGGAGTCGGAATCACGGGAATGAAAGAAAGGGTCAGACAACTGGGTGGAACTTTGGAGATCAACTCCGACGGTACGGGTACAAGAATAGTTGCGTGTCTGCCTCTTTCGGAGACATCCTCGAAGGAGGATTTGAGTTCGACTCCAGAGACTTCATCTGCGGCCGCTTAGTCAGGCATGGAGCGAAAACCGTGGCCGATTGTTGGAAGGACCGCAACAAGGGCGGGCTGGAGGTCGCTCTGGAAGCACTGCGTGATTGCCACCGGCGGAACGGTCAGTGAGCTTTACACCAACACCTGCCCGGAAAAATCCTTCTAACTGCTGGGAGCACCGCGGCACGGATTCTGACTGACCGACATCCTACATTGGGCTACGCCATTCTGGCCGAATTCATCCGCCCATACGACGGATGGCAATGATGCGGCCGTGCGGATTGATGCCCCGTTCGTCGCTTCCATGGCTGCCTTCGTTCTTGTCGGACACTCAAAATGCCGCCATATTTACTTTCTTGGCCGGAATCTCGTTTCTTGACTTCAAAAACTGCACCGACGATTGTAGCCGTTTTCCTGCTTGACCTAGCGGGACAGATTTTCATCGAAAGTACACCGATTTGATCTCCGACTGGCACCCAGACGCCCCCTGTTCTGACCCGCTTTGACAACACCTCCGTAGACCCCAAATTAAACCGGTATAGAACAACAATATCGAGACGAATTCGACGAGCCTCCGCAACCCCCCGCCGGAACGTGAGACTACGCTTTTCCTCCATCAATAGAACGCGCATTCTATCCCACTCACCTTTCCCCAGCACTCACTCCTAAACTGTCAGCCGCAGTTGGCAGCAGAGTCATCTCTTGTGCTGAAATACGTTCATGGCGGTGTGACTTCATTTGCCAGCCTCAAACTTTGCCGCCCGATCCAGGTTCGGGCTGTGGGCGCGTTTCGTGGCGCTGCCAGCTGATGACGTCAACGATGGCCGCCTACTCCAAATCTGCCCGTTCGTTCAGCTCTTAGGCGTATCGCCGCTGAGAGGCTGGACGCGGAGTGTCCGAGCGGTTAAAGGTTAGCAGCGCGCAGTGTTTGAAAGTAATGGTCGGGGCGGGGCCTTGAGGTATCCGTGGTAAAGATTTGTCGATCCAAGCCGACCCGGTTACTTTTCTGAACTCAACCCAGAGTATGATTTCCCAAGGGTCCAATCAGGTCACAGCTGCGTGAGGGGATTCTAAATCTCGGCAAGTAGAGGATGCGCGATTTAAACTAGTTGACAATCTATTTCCCGTGCGCTGCCAAGTGCTTCGGCGATTTTCTTGCTCCTCCCGGAAGGTCCATCTTGCGCGACGGGATGCGGAATAGCGGTGTCACAATGGATACGAACGAACTCGGAACTCAGGCATCGCCGGGACCGCACCTTATTGGAGATAAGCGATTCCGCTGGGTTGTATTCACGGTTTTCTTGGGCCTCTTCTTCGGGATCGCTATTTGGTGGAGTGCTCGTCACGCGGGAGGGTCGAATGTCGGAAGACTGTCGTTCAACCAGACGATCCAACCGATTCTTTCCGAAAACTGTTATGCATGCCACGGTCCTGATCCCGGCGCTCGGAAGGCGGGGTTGCGCTTGGATCGAAGCGAGTTTGCTTTTGTCGCGCACGAAAAATATGGTCCGGCGATCATTCGGGGAAATCCGGACAAGAGTCCCCTGGTGCAGCGAATTGAGTCTCAAGACCCGAAACAGAGAATGCCGCCTGCGGAGGCCCGCCACACGCTTAAGCCCGAGCAGATTGCTCTGCTCCGGCGGTGGGTAAAAGAGGGCGCGGTCTACGAGCAACACTGGTCTTTCATTGCGCCCAAGCATCCGGTGCTTCCGCCTACAAAGGACCATGGCTGGGCGCGGAATCCAATCGATCAATTCATTCTTAGCCGACTCGAGAAAGAAGGTCTGAAACCTTCGGAGAAGGCAGACAAGCAGACGCTCATTCGGCGCGTAACCTATGACCTGACCGGCTTGCCGCCCACTCCAGATGAGGTTGCGGCATTTCTGGCAGACGGATCGCCCAGTGCGTATGAAAAGGTTGTCGATCGGTTGCTGGCCAGTCCGCGTTATGGCGAGCATCGCGCTCACTACTGGCTCGATGTCGCGCGATACGGAGATACTCACGGGCTACACTTGGATAATTTCCGCAGCATCTGGCCATACCGAGATTACGTAATTAACTCCTTCAATCAGAACAAACCGTTTGATCAGTTTGTAAAGGAACAAATCGCGGGAGATCTTCTACCGAAGAAGACTCTGGATACGCTGATCGCATCGGCATTTTTGCGCGCCGGCATCAGTTCCGGCGAAGGCGGTACTCTCATCGAAGAACTCCGAGTTAACAACAAGCGTGAACGGGCAGAGGCGTTCGGCGCTGCATTCCTCGGTCTTACGACAGGCTGCGCAGTTTGTCACGACCACAAGTTCGATCCGATTACCCGCAAGGATTTCTACCAGCTGACTGCCTTTTTTAACAACCTGACAGAAAATCCCTCCAATGACGATCGGCCGGATTGGCCTCCCTACATGCGTGTGCCGAAGGAAAACAATCGGGCAGCTTATGAAGAAGTTCTGGCGAAACGTTCGGAACTGGAAAACCAGATTCGCCAACGGCGTTCGCGAGCCCGTGAACTGGTGCCTGCCTGGCTTAACGACACCAAGTCACCGGCGCAGGCCGTGAGTACGACAGGATTACAGGCGCGTTTCCGCTTTGACGAACAGAACGGTGTGACATTTGGTAATTTGGCGCCGGCGGGTAAACCGACAAGCGTCACCGCGACCGAGAGCCCGGTTATCTGGGGCGAGGGAATCTGGCTCTGGCCTTACATGAGGATGGATATAAGCACCCGCCTCGACTCGCCGGAGGTTGGCGACATCGACCGGGACCAGCCGTTTACCGTGGCTTTCTGGCTGCGTCCAGATCTGCATCCGCTGGAATCGAAAGACACCAAAAAGCCTGACGGTGTGATTCTGGCGCGTGCCAATGCTGAGGAGGGAGGCCGCGGCTGGAAGCTTCGCATCAACAAGCGAAAGTTGTCATTTGCGCTCACGCACCAGGGTCCGCAGAATGCAGCCGCGATCGAGACGAAAGAGACAGTTTTGATTCAAGGACGCTGGAATCATATCGTTGCGACGTACTCCGGTTCAGGAAAAGCCGACGGGATGAAGCTCTATGTGGATGGGAAACCGGCTGAGTTGAAGGTCGTCAAAGATAAACTCGACGGCACGGTCCGGACGTCATCGCCGCTGACCTTCGGGCGAATGTCGCCCGATGCAGACCCACTGAGGCAGTCCGCATTCCAGGATTTTCGTTTTTACTCTCGTGAACTCGCAGCCGACGAAGCCGCACGCCTGCCATTCGAGGACTATGTTTCGGAAATCGTCCAAAAACCACTTTCTCAGTGGTCGGAGGATGAATTCAAAGTGGTAAGCGACTTCTATTTCGCTCGACGTGACGAGGTCGTGCCCTCTCTGATCGTGAAAATTGCGGAGTTGAACAAGGAACTGGATGGACTTTCCAAAGATGGCAGCATTACGCTGGTCAGCGAGGAAGCGCCGGGACTCGCGTATGCCGATATGCTGACTCGCGGAGTTTACGACGCTCGTACCGAGCGCGTTCGGCCAGGAGTGCCGCACTTTCTGCCGCCGCTTCCTGCCGGTACTGGGCCGGATCGCCTTGGGCTGGCAGAATGGACGGTGAGTGCGGCCAATCCCTTGACGGCACGGGTTACGGTCAACCGCATGTGGCAGGAAATATTTGGAACGGGAATTGTCGAAACCACCGAGGATTTCGGCGTCATGGGCGCGCGGGCAAGTCATCCAGAACTGCTCGATTGGTTGGCCGTGGATTTCCGGGACAGCGGCTGGGATGTCAAGCGCTTCTACAAGCAACTTGTCATGTCCTCAACTTATCGCCAGTCCGCGCGCGTCTCTCCTGGACTTGCTGAAAAGGATCCCAAAAACCGACTGCTGGCCCGTGGGCCGCGCTTCCGCATGGATAGCGAGATGCTGCGCGACACTGCGCTTGCAGCCAGTGGGCTTTTAGTGGAAAAAATCGGTGGCCCAAGCGTAAAACCGTATCAACCACCGGGAATCTGGGACGGAAGCCACGACGCCAGCAATACCCGAAAATATGTGCAGGATCATGGAGAGGCGCTCTACCGGAGGAGTCTTTACACCTTCTGGAAACGTATGGCCACAATGCCTGACATGGACACCTTCGATTCACCGATGCGCGATGCTGCCTGCACGCGCCGCCAGCGCACGGATACGCCTCTGCAGGCGTTGGTGGCAATGAACGAAACGTTGCGACTGGAGGCTTCGCGCAAACTTGCGGAGCGTTTGATTCACGAATCGTCCAACGTCGATGCTCGGCTGGATTACCTTGGGCGAATCTTACTGTCACGAGATTGGAGTTCCAAGGAAAAGTTCGTGCTGGAAAATGCGTTAACGAAATTCCGCTCGACTTACTCTAAGGACCCATCCGCCGCCGCTCGGTTGTTGAATGTAGGAGAAAGCAAGGTGGACAAAGCGATCCCAGCACCAGAACTTGCGGCTTGGATGCTGGTTTCGAGCACAGCCCTGAATCTGGATGCGGTGATGAACAAATGAACCCTCAAAAAACTCAGACCGAACATTTGTGTTGCGACCAGTATGGAGAGGGGCCGTCGGTTTACGACCTGCCGATCCCAAAGGCGTTGCGCGACGAATGGCTGCGACTGGAGAGCCGCCGCCACTTTCTGGGCCGTATGGGGAAAGCGCTGGGATGGGCGGGCTTGGCTGTCCTGATGGGCGACGGATTACTCCGGGGCGTAGCGCGCGCATCGGATTCAGCGTTGCCCAGCCCTGAATCATTGCGTTTGCCGAATTTCCCGTCCTCAGCGAAGAGGTGCATCTATCTCTTTATGTCCGGGGCTCCTCCGCAGATGGATATGTGGGACTACAAGCCGGGACTGGCATCTCTCTACGATAAAGACCTGCCTGATTCCGTTCGCGGAAACCAGCCTCTGACTGGGATGACTGCCGGACAGGCGCGTTTCCCGATCGCACCGTCTCATTGGAAATTCGCGCAGCAGGGTAAATCCGGACGTTGGGTTGGCGACCTGCTTCCGTGGACTGGCAAACTGGTGGACGATATCGCGCTGGTGTATTCATTGCACACCGAGGCGATTAACCACGAACCCGCAATCCTCCTGATGAATACCGGCAACATGGTTCCCGGTAAGCCTTCACTCGGTGCCTGGTTGTCATACGGCCTGGGAAGCATGAATGAGAACCTGCCAACGTTTGTGGTGCTCAACTCCGAACTGATTCCGCATTCCAATCAGCAGCCCATTTCTCCGAAACTGTGGAGCAGCGGATTCCTCTCAAACGAGTACTCTGGCGTAGCCTTCCGCTCCGAAGGCGCACCCGTCTTGTACCTCGATAATCCACAGGGCATGACCAGAGAGACGCGGCGAACACTTGTTGATAGCGTCAATGCCATCAACCAGATGACGTACGAGGATTTGGGAGATCCCGAGACTCACGCTCGCATCCAGGAATATGAGATGGCGTTTCGCATGCAGACTTCGATTCCCGAGTTAACCGACATGCGCGACGAGCCCGCCAGCACGTGGACCCTCTACGGTGACGACGCAAAAAAGCCAGGGACTTTCGCGTACAACTGCCTGCTGGCGCGCCGCATGGCGGAACGGGGCGTGCGCTTTACGCAGATTTATCAACGCGGCTGGGATGTCCACGGCGATGTAGTGGGTATGCTCCCGAAGCTTTGCGCGGCCACCGATCGTGGCTCCTATGCGCTGGTCACCGACTTGAAACGCAGAGGCATGCTTGACGACACTCTCGTAATATGGGGCGGAGAATTTGGCCGGACCATTTACAGTCAGGGTGGGCTCTCAAAAACCAACTACGGTCGCGATCATCATCCGCGCTGCTTCACCATGTGGTTGGCAGGAGGTGGCGTAAAGACAGGAATTGCGTATGGTGAAACGGACGACTTCTGCTACAACATCGTTCGCGATCCCGTACACGTGCGCGATTTCAATGCCACCCTTCTTCATCTGTTGGGCATTGACCATGAGAAGCTCACGTTCAAGTTTCAAGGGCTTGACCAGAAATTCACCGGAGTCATTCCTGCAAAAGTAGTGACTGGTCTGTTGAGCTGAGGAGGGTGCGTGGCTACCCACAAACAAACTCGCCGATCGTTCCTGACTACATGCTCCGCCGCGGCGGTGGCAACGACTTTCTCCTCCTCTTTCTACGTGCGGGCTTCCGACAAATCTGGCACTCGACCGCCGTTAGTAGGCTCCGGAGCCCACATTTACGAGTGCGTGCATGATTGGCTAATACCGCCCGCGGGCCTCGTGTGGGGAGATACGCACGGCCTTTGCCAGGATGAGCAGGGGAATATCTATGTCGGGCATACCGTCCACAAATCGAGCATGCGCGGCGAGGCGGTCGTTGTCTTTGACGAAAAGGGCCGGTTCCTACGGGCTTTTGGCGAAGGATTTCGGGGAGGAGCGCATGGACTGAAACTTCGTCGCGAAGGAAAAGATGAGTTTCTCTACCACTGCGACATCAACCGCTGCCGGGTAGTAAAGACTACGCTTGCGGGCGAAGAAATCTGGGTGCATGGCTACCCGCGGGAAGATGCGAGTTACGCGGACAGACCCATCGACTTCGTACCCACCAACGTTGCGTTCGCTCCCAATGGCGACTTCTATGTTGGTGACGGGTACGGGTCAAACCACATGCTGCGTTATTCTCTCAGCGGCAAGTTTCTAGGGGAGATTGCCAGGCCCGGACACGACGACGGCGAACTCGACAATCCGCATGGACAATGGGTCGACCCACGTGGCGAGACTCCTCTTCTGGTCGTAGCCGATCGCGGAAATCGGCGCATTCAGACTTTCACCCTTGAGGGCAATCATTTGAAAACGATCAAAGACGAGGCACATCTTCGTATGCCCTGCAACTTCCATACTCAGGGCGAGTGGATGGTCTGCCCCGATCTGGACAGTCAGGTGTGCATTCTTGATCGACAATACAACGTGGTTGTGCAATTAGGCGACGGCAAAGCAGAAAACGGCGATGTGGGATCGCGACGGAGCCAGACGCGTTCGCAGTTTACGGCTGGAAAGTTCATCACGCCGCATGACGCCATCTTTCTTCACAATGGCGACATTCTTGTAGCTGAGTGGTTGCCGATCGGGCGAATCACACTTCTGCGCAAGGCCTAACGGGATCAGGATGCCACTTCGAGTCCGCGCGTGGACGCTTGTTGGAGGTCTTACTTCGGTTTTTCTGCTGATGATGTTATTGCTCTATGCTCCTCCGGATGGCCAGGAGCGCGCCGAATTCGCCCAATTCCTGGGCCGATTCCATCCTCTTATTGTGCATATTCCAATTGCCTTGCTCCTGCTCGTCCCGCTACTTGAGTGCGTGGGTCTCATTCAAGAGCACCTGCGCCAGGCGGCAGGGTTCGTGTTAGCGCTCGCGGTCGCGGGGGCGATTGCAGCTGCCCTGTTCGGATGGCTTTTGGCTTGGAGTGGGGGCTTTGAAGGATCATTGGTGATCCGACACATGTGGGGCGGCGTATCCCTCGCCGCAGCGTGTGTTGCGTGCTGGGGTCTCTATGGATGGAACCGGAGGGCTTATGCCGCCGCTCTATTGGTGGCGATTGGCCTGCTGATATGGACCGGAGATCAGGGCGGGAAACTGACACACGGCCGCACCTTTCTGACCGAGCGCATGCCTCAACCGCTACGTCGCTGGTTCGGTGTAGAGCGGAAAGTCCAGATCGATCCCACCAGTTTTTATGCCGTGCGGGTGCAGCCAATCTTCGACCAGAAATGCGTTCTTTGCCACAATGACGAAAAGTTCAAAGGCAAGCTGCGACTCGATAGTTACGAACACGTAATGCTCGGCGGCAAGGATGGTCGGGTGGTTTCCCCGGGAGAGTTGGGCAAAAGCGAAATGTATCGACGCATCACGCTACCGCTGGATAGCAAAGACTTCATGCCGGCGGAAGGCAAGCCCTCGTTGAGCCCGGAAGAAACAAAGATCATAGAAGTTTGGATTGCGGCTGGAGCCACTATCCGCATCCCCGAAGAAGCAACACGAGGATTGGCGCAATCTCCAGACAAGAAAACAGTCGCAGTACCGTTGACGGCTGACTATCGCCCCCAGTGGAAGACAATTACAGAGTTGGAAGCATCTCTGGGAATACGCATGGTTCCGCGTTCGCAAAATCCTACTGACGGTTTGATTCTTCGCACGGTCAGCGCGCCTGAACGTTGCACCGACGCGACCCTTGCGCAACTCGCTCCGGTCGGGAACTTGATCGTGGATGCGGAATTGGCCCGCACCAAGGTGACCGACAAAGGCATGCAGTCAATCGCAGCCTTCTCCAACCTGAGATTTCTGGATTTATCCGACACCGCCGTGACTTCGGTCGGGGTCAAAGACCTCATGAAGCTTGACAAGCTGGAGTCGCTTAATCTTACTCAGACAAAAGTTACACCCAACGCGGCCGCTGAACTGCAATCCAAGCCCGGGCTGAAGCGCCTCTACCTGTTCGAGGCACACTGAAATGCATGTCCTCAGAACACTATCTTGCCTGCCAGCGCCTCTGGCACCGGGGTTCCCTGGGGAATCGACGTTTGACCCGCGTACAGGTGCGCCAGCTTCGGTAACCTCGAGATCACCGGTAAGGCTGCAGGTGTGACGTTCGTACCAAATAAGTTCAGTGATTCCAGTTGAGCTAATCCGCCAATCCGTAGCAACGTAGCATCGGTAATTCCAGTGTTCGTGAGGCGCAGAATGCGCAGTCGTTTCATAGCCGCCATCGTGCTCGCCGACTGGTCGGTAATACCCGTGCGGGAGAAATCAGCCTCCGTAATGCGCCCAGCTACGGGTGCAAAGTCTGCCAGATCTTTGTCTCCGAATTTTGTCCCAAGAATCGATGCATTCAACCGCAGATCTGCAGAGCCTCGCGACTGGTAATCCAATATATTCGGAAATCGCCTTTGCAGTTGGGCGACTGCTGGCGCAATGCCTGCACGCCCTTTGGTGACAGCGGCTGGGTCAATTTCCTGAAACGTAACTTCGGCAACAGCTGGCCCTGCAGAACCCGCAGGTGCGTTCTTTATTGCGGCTTTGGCGAGCGTTTCTGATGCGCCTGCGGCAATCCAGAGTTCGATCAACTTCACTTCGTCGGATGACAACGCTTTCTTGCCGCCTTTTGGCATGAAGTCATCGTGGTTGGCGGGCAAGGTGACTCGGCGAAATAGATCACTGCCCTGAGTGTTCCCGGCCTGAACAACGGGCCCGTCCTTCCCGCCACGCATGATTCCCTGGTACGTGTCGAGTCGAAGATTTGCTGTGTGCTTGTCAGGGCC
>Ga0307477_10001598_pt1 | contig 18715 bp, 17 predicted proteins | sample atmos_gasesECM2C_FD_203316 | JGI IMG/M metagenome (GOLD analysis project Ga0307477, IMG submission 203316) | Hardwood forest soil microbial communities from Morgan-Monroe State Forest, Indiana, United States - atmos_gasesECM2C_515 | ecosystem: Environmental > Terrestrial > Soil > Temperate...
CCCGTCCATGCACACGTTCCTTTAGGGTCGCGCTGGCTTTCGGTCGCTGTTTGCAGGTCGGATCCTCGCAAGGATCCGAGCCTGGGTGGTCGGGGCATCACGCATTTCGAGCGCTGACGATCCACAGCGCGCCGGCAAGCGGCACGGTGCCGCGCACCTCATAGGATGCCAGTGCCGCACGGATTGATGCCGCCGCCGCCGACCGCAGCGTCGGCGGCTGGCCGTCCAACGCTCGGCTTGTGGGTCCGAACTGTAAGGCGGTATCGACTGCAGTCTCGAGCCCCTGGCCGAGCGCCAGATCGAATGACAGGTCGACCGGCTCGAATTCGATGGAACTGAATCCGGCCCGTTCCAGGATGGAGCCGACGCGGCGCTCGCTGGCAAAAGAGAACGGTCCTGGATCATCGGGTCCGGGCTCCGGCAGGCGCGGCACGTGTCGGTAAGCCTCCTGAAGCGGCAGCATCGCGCACGAGTTCCGACGCGGTTCGCGCCAGCAGGCGAACACGAGGCGCGCGCCGCGGCGCAGGCCGCGGCGCATGTTGCTGAACGACTGCACCGGGTCAGCAAAGAACATCACGCCGAAGCGTGAGCAGAGCAGATCCGCTCGGCCCGGCTCGAACGGATAGACCGTCGCGTCTGCGAGCTGAAAATTGATCGATAGCTCCCTCGGAGCGAGCTGTCGCGCTCGCTCCAGCATAGGCGCGGAGACGTCGACGCCAAGCACCCGGCCGCTCGGTGCGACGCGCCTCGCCAGTGCAATCGAGGTCGCGCCACAGCCGCATCCGATGTCCAATACGAATTCGCCGACGGCCGCGGCGGCTCGCTCCAACAGGATGTTGGCGACTCCCGCCAGCAGCTGGTCGTGCGTGCGCTGCTGACTCAGCCAGCGTTCGCCGCCAGGACCGTTCCAGTACGCTATCTCAGCAGCGTTGTGCTCATCCGTTGCAGGCAGCATCGGGGAATCCCGGGGGACGCCGCGGCGCTCGCGGAATTCAGAGTGTACCGCGAGGCTACGGTCTACGTCCTGACGCGCAGGATGACAGCACGCCCGCGGCGACCGCTCAAAATGAGCAAGCTGAGAGGGCAACTCCCGCACTCTGCTTGCGCGTTGCCAATGAAAGCAGGGGTCGCAGGCGCGACCGAGTCTGCGCGTTTCAAGCTGCGTGACGAGAGCTACGGGTTAGGCGCGGCTCGGGTCGAGGCCACGAGAGTGCTGCGTGCCGATGGAGTGGAGTTTGCGTCGGCTGACTGGGAGCCTTCCGTTGCAAACTTCCCTCCATAGTACAGGTGCCCACCGGGGGTTTCGCAGCGCAAATCCAAGGTAGCGACCTTGTCGGTGGACGGGTCGAACCTCTTACCGTCAGGGTCAGCGAACTCAGCGCTTTGCAGCAGGGCCGCCTCCGTGAGGCCGGGCCTGATGGCTTCGACCTCCAGATCGTAACCGGAGACGCCGTGCAAGTTGAGACTGAGCTGACACTGAGTCCAGGAAAACGTGTCTCGATTTTCGACCCGGAGGAGATGCAGCGTCCGGTTGTACGCGACAAGTGCGGTGAGACTCCGCGCCAGCCGCCGGTACGGCCGGGCGACCGTCGTCTCGGCGGGAGAGACGCGCTGTGCGCTGTCACGGACCTCCTCATCATGCGAGCCCGCATACCATGCACAGCCAACAACGAAAACGACGGCGAGGCCGAAATGCCCCACGATTTCGATCGGCCAGTGCGCTGATTTCCTGCTCGGCCGGCCGCAGCGCGGGCACGCGGGCGCGGACGAAGAGACGCTCTTGCCGCAGTCAGCGCAAGTGCGCAAGCTCACGACAGTCCTTTCACCAAGAAGGTGTCCACGCGTACCGGTTAGGCGCGATTGCAGCTCGCCATCCGCAAGTCCATCCGAGAGCAGAATCACAGATTGAATTTGGTGGCATGCGGCGAGCGTACCAACTGTGATCCGGTGCGGCCGCGTTTGCGATTAAGTCAGCTCGTTATGCCGGCACATGAGCGAGGCGCCGGGAACGAGCCGGATGGTTAGACCTCTGGCTGGGTCGAGATAAAGCGCGCCAGGCGAAGCGCTAGCGCGGTCAGCTGCGGACTTGACCATGGACCAGGGTCCAGGGTTTACACTCCTTGCTGGTCGTTAGGAAGGTTGTGATGGGTGCATTGACAATTGGCAGGCTCGCGAGTGCTGGCGAAGTCGGTATTGATACGGTGCGGTTCTATGAGCGTGCGGGTCTGCTCAGGAAGCCACACCGCACAGCCGCAGGCTACCGGCTTTATGCTGAATCGGACGTTGCCCGCCTGCGCTTCATTCGCCGGGCCAAGGCTCTCGGTTTTTCTCTGCAAGAGATCGCTGAGCTGCTGCGCCTCAATGACGGTGGTGGTCGCCGTGACGCGGTGCGCGCTCTCGCGGGGAAACGCTTAGCGGAAATCGAGCAGAAGCTCTCTGAACTTGGCCACATGCGCGATACGCTGCGCCACCTGGTCGATCATTGCCGCGGCAACGGGCCGCTTGCCGGCTGTCCCATCATCGAGGGCGTGCTGCGCGGAGAAGGAAGCACTGGATCGGCCCGGCGTGCCAGGAGAAGCGCATGAGTCGACTCAGCCATTCCCATTCGCCGGTCGAGCACGAAGGCGGAGTGCAATTCGAGCCTGCCCAGCAAGCAGCAAGGGGCGCACACCAGCACTCCGCGGGCGGGTGGCACGGCGCCGCCTCGGTCACTTTGCACTGCCTGACCGGATGTCTGATCGGCGAGTGGATTGGTCTCGCGATCGGCGTCGCGCTGTCGTTGCCAAGTGCCATCACGATGGTTCTTGCTACCGCGCTCGCCTATGCCAGCGGCTTCGGATTGACGATGTGGCCGCTGCTGCGCAGTGGAATGGCCTTTTGGCCCGCGCTCAGCACGGTATTCGTCGGCGAGGCAGTGTCGATCGGCGCAATGGAAGTCGCGATGAACGCCGTTGACTACGCCATGGGCGGTATGCGCGTGAAAAGTCTGGTCGCCCCGCGATACTGGGAAGCCCTGGCAGCTGCCTGTGTCGCAGGATTTATGGCGGCATGGCCCGTCAATTTCTGGTTGCTCGACCGCAACATGAAGAAGTGCCACCACGTGTCTTGAGACGATCGAGAATGTGCTCCGCGCCCGGAACTCCCTCGGAGCGCATCCGTGTCAACACAATTGAAAAGGCGTCACCTGCATTCGGGGGTCTCGCACGGACCTTCCTCTTCGATCTGAATGGTCGTGTGCTCAACCCTCAGGCGCTGGCTCAGTCGTACACGAATTGCAGACAGCACTTCCGTGTGCCGGGCGCCGGGGGACAGGTTGGCGTGCAAGGTCACCGTGGGTCGCTCGCCCGTCATCGACCAAACATGGATGTGATGCACCCCCGCCAGCCCCGGCACATAACCGACCAGTTCGGCCTCGACCTGCGCGACATTGAATCCGGCCGGAACGCTTTCGAGCAGTACATCGGCCGACTCCCGGGTCAGAGACCAGGCTGACCTGAAGATCAGCACCGAGACCAGCAGCGACAGCAGCGGGTCCGCAATCACCCATCCTTTGGCGAGGATCAGCACGGCCGCCACGCTCGCCATTGCTGAGCCGAGCAGATCGCTGAGAACGTGCGTGCGGGCACCCCGCTCGTTGAGCGAATTCGCCCCTGCCAGCGTCACGAACGCCACCAGATTCGCAATGCCGCCGATCAAGGCGATGGCAAGCATCAATCGGCCGTCCACTTCGGGAGGATGCATCAAACGCTGAATCGCCTCGTAAACGACTCCGACGGTGAGCAGCAACAGCACCTGTCCGTTGACGAATGCGGCTAGTGGTTGGTAGCGCCGGTGACCGTAGGTGCGTTGCACGCTCGCTGGACGCCGACCTATGCGGATGGCGACTATTGCAAGTACGAGCGATGCGGTATCGGTGAGCATGTGCACGGCTTCGGCGAGCAGCGCGATCGAGTTCGCAAGATATCCGCCCAGCGCTTCAATCAGAGTGAAGCTGCCGAGAATTGCCAGGGCGATCATCATGGGGCGCTCGCTCGTCTCCCGGGCTCGAGACTCACGCTCTTCGGACTCGTAATGCCGTGACCGTGGGTCGTGCTCGTCGTGGCGATGACTTCTGCGACTCATGGTGGTGTGGGTGCCGGTCTGGCTTCCTGCAACCAAGCCTCGAAAGGAGAGTATAGTGCAAACCCTGAAGTAGCTTCAGGGTCAAGTCGCATGGGTATCAACTATAGGATAGGCGAGCTTGCCCGGCGCACCCAGTTTCCCGTGGAGACCATCCGCTATTACGAGCGCGAAGGCCTGCTACCGCGTCCCACTCGTACCGCCGGCAACTATCGCATCTATGGCAGCGCACATCTCGAGCGGCTCACTTTCATTCGCAACTGTCGGTCACTGGACATGGCGCTCGAGGAGATCCGGCAAATACTGGAATTCCGCGACGCGCCTCAGAACAACTGCGATGCCGCACACGCGCTTATCGATGCGCACATCACCCACGTCGCCGCGCGCGTCATTGAATTGAAGAGCCTGGAGCGTCAGTTGCGGGCATTGCGGCGGCTGTGCCAACCGGCGCGCGCACGCAAGGAGTGTGGAATTCTCGACGGGCTGGAACAGGTCGCCACTGGAACTCGGCCAAAGAGAAAATCCGTGCAGCACATTCCTGCGACGCACAGCGGGTGAGCCCGAATGACCGCAGCCGCTCGCTAGTTGCTGGCTCGAGCCCGCTCCGGAACGCAAATTCTGCACCGAGTGGTTGGTGAGCGACGCCGAGACGCGTCAGCGGTTCCCTGAGGCGCGCTACCCCAGACCCTCTATGACGGAGGCAGATCTGCGAGCACATATCGATAGGACAATGGTATCGGTGCTCGGTAGTGCCATACGCACACGCGAGCGCTATGCTCGGTTGTCGCTACTTGGAGGATCCCGGTGAGTCAGTTCGACTTGCATCCGCCGACAGACGCACAGCGCGCGCAGATTACGGCCGGTCTCGGCCAGGATGAGCGACGGGTGCTTCTCGAGCATGGGACAGAAGCCGCGTTTTGCGGCGTCTTTCTGGACAATCACAAGGATGGAATCTACACGTGCCGCTTTTGCGGCCTGCCGCTGTTTCGATCCAGCGCGAAGTTCGACTCCGGCACCGGTTGGCCGAGTTTCTTCAAGCCGTACGATGAGTCGCACATCCGACGAGTGCGTGATACGAGCTACCGGATGATCCGGATCGAAGAAGTCTGCGCGCGCTGTGGCAGCCACCTCGGTCACGTTTTTCCGGACGGACCGCCGCCAACCGGCGAGCGACATTGCCTCAACTCAGTCTCCCTCGCATTCACTGAGAAGGGCGAGGCATTGCCCGACATCCTCGAGCGAGGGCCACCTGAGGGATTGGCGGACCCGGGCTAACCGGAATGTCAGACCGCCCGTAGTGATGCGATACGGCCATGCCGACTAACACCACGCTGGCGACGCGCCGCCACCAGATCTTTCCGGTCCTGGACGCGGATGAGATGCAGCGTGTGAGGCGCTTTGGCACGCTGCGCAACTTTGAGGCCGACGAGGCTCTGGCCACGGCTGGGAAGCATTCTGAGGGAGTGATGGTCATTCTCAGCGGGAGCGTCAAGGTTTCCCGCCATGACGTTGGTGGGGTCGAGGAAGAGATCGTCACCTACGAGCCAGGAAGCTTTCTCGGTGGGCTGGAGCAGCTCGCGGGGCGGCCATCGCTGGTCGATGCGCATGCAATCGGAGCGGTGTCCGCTCTGGTCATCGCACCCGAGCGATTGCGGACACTGCTCATGCTGGAGGCGGCACTCGGGGAACGGATCCTGCGCGCACTAATCCTGCGGCGGGTGTTGTTGCTCGAGACGAGTGCCGGTGGCCCCGTCATCGTCGGTTATACCGACGATCGCAATGTGCTGCGTTTGGAGGGATTTCTCCGGCGCAACGCGCACCCTCAGCAGACCATTGATGTCGCTACGGACCCGGCAGCTAAAGCCCTCATTGAGCGTTTTCACATCGACGCCACCGCGCTGCCGGTTGTCGTTTGCCCAAACGGGGAGTTGCTCCGCAATCCGACCGAAGGTGAGCTGGCACGCTGTCTTGGCCTGGTCTCGCCCGTGGACCCCGCGCGAGTCTACGACGTGGCCGTTGTCGGAGCCGGTCCTGCGGGACTGTCTGCGGCGGTGTATGCGGCCTCGGACGGACTCTCGGTTCTGGTGCTTGACCGGCACGCTTTTGGTGGGCAGGCCGGCGCTTCGGCGCGAATTGAAAACTACCTGGGTTTCCCTACCGGGATCAGCGGCATCGCTCTCATGGCCCGCGCCTATAACCAGGCACAAAAGTTCGGCGTCGAGATGGCGATCCCGAAAACCGTAGTGCGCTTGGAAAATCCCAGTGATTCGCGGCCAGGAGAGTTTTCACTGCATCTAGCGGACAACGAATGCGCCCGGGCTCGTTCGGTCGTGGTCGCGACCGGGGCTCGTTACCGGCGGCTGGAAGTCGAGAACCTCACTGATTTTGAGGGTTCGAGCGTCCACTATTGGGCGTCACCGTTGGAGGGAAGACTCTGTGCCGGGCAGGAGGTCGTTGTTGTCGGGGGTGGCAACTCTGCAGGACAGGCGATCGTCTACCTCGCCGCCATGGTGACTAAGGTGTGGCTGCTGCTGCGCTGTAGCGACCTGGGCGCGAAGATGTCGAGTTATCTGGTTCAACGCATCCGCGGCCTGTCGAACGTCGAGGTGGTGACCCGCGCGAGCATCAGTGCACTCGAGGGAAAGGATGGCATCCTCGAAGCTGTCCGCTGGCGTCAGGGTGGTAGCCTTGCGGAGGTGCGACGGCCGATTAATCACCTGTTCCTCTTCATAGGTGCTGAGCCCAATAGCGCGTGGCTCGCGGATGCCGGGATCGCTCTCGATGACAAAGGATTTGTGCTCACCGGCGCGGCACTTGAGCGACGAATGTTGGAAACGAGCCGCTCCGGCGTCTTCGCGGTCGGCGATATTCGTTCGGGTTCGGCAAAGCGTGTTGCCACTGCGGTGGGCGACGGGGCTCAGGTGGTCGCCAACCTGCACCAGTACTTGAGCACCGCTCCCGCCCGGGCTGTGCAACCCGCGAGCGACCGGACGAGCGTTGCTTGACGGGCCCGCCTGCCGCCCAATTCTCGACATGCTCATGGGTATCGATCGATGTCAAGAGTGTTACTTTCGACTGAGGCTCATCAGCAAATCGCATACGGCGACGGTCAAGCTCCAGTGAGCAGTCCTTGCGGGGAAACCCGATTCCATTAGCGCATAATCGCTCGCGCCGCTGTCAAAAACCGAAACCGTGAGGGTGCCGTTTTATGAACCGTGCCAAATCCGAACTCGATGCCGCTTTCGTCGAAAAACAGCGTCAGGCGCTGCTGCGATTGCGAGCGGCACTTCTTACGGCAACTCAGGCAGCCGAATCTGACGAAGCGGAGGTGAATATTCAGAATGCGAGCGGCGCGGCCGAGTACGAGGACGACGCGCAGAGGCTCGACGCCCTCGAGCGGGACGGTAACTTGGTCGTTCGGGACGTCGGTCGCCTCGAGCGCGTGGATCGCGCCTTGAAGAAGATCGAGGAAGGCACTTACGGGCTGTCCGACATGAGTGGCGAGCCGATCCCGCGCGCAAGACTGGAGGCGCTGCCGGAAGCTGTGCTGACACTCGGCGAAGAAAGGAACCGCGAGCGAAAGTGATAGCGTTCAAGCGGACCCTTCATGGAGAAGCGGACGCTTGACTCTGAGCAGTGTCTGCCTGCTGCCATCCGCCGCCGAGCGAAGCATAGAGTCGCACCAGCGAATCCCAGCTGTTGGTGTAGGTCTGCGCGAGCACCAGCTCCGCGACGAACAGATCGCGATCGGCATTGATGACGTCGAAGTAGGACGCGTAGCCGACGCGATAGCGGGCGTCGGCGATCTCGCGAGCGCGGCGCAGCGCCTTCACTTCACTTTCCAGCTGTCGTTCGACATCGCCGTATTTCTGGTACGCGACCAGCGCATCGGCGACGTCTTGCAGTGCTGCCTGCACCGTTTTCTGGTACTGGCTGAGCGCTTCGCGTTTGCGGGCGTCAGCGAGATCCACTTGGTAGAGGTTCGACTCGACGCTCAGTAGTGGCTGTAAGAGACCCGCTGCCACGCTCCACTCGGAGGCGCCGCTGGTGAACAGGTGACCGAGCGGTACCGAGAGCGACCCTGCGGATCCGGTCAGTGCGATGTTGGGAAAGAGCGCAGCCTTGGCCACACCCACCTGCGCGTTGGCGGCGACCAGCACCTGCTCGGCCTGTGCGAGGTCCGGGCGGCGCTCCAGCAGCCGTGCGGGTAGACCTGCGGGCGGCCGTGGCGGCGCCTCCGGTACGGCCTCGCCGAAGTGGCCGCGGGCGATCGGCCCGGGGTTACGACCGAGCAACACGCTGATCAGGTCCTCGGTCTGCGCGATCTGGCGCTCGAGATCCGGGGCGTTCGCGCGGGCGGTCGCGAGCTGCGCTTCCGCCGTGGCGACATCGAGGCCGGTCGCGTAGCCGCGCTCGTGCTGGGCATGGGTGAGCTCGAGAAACTTCTCGCGGGTGATGATGGTACGCCGAGTAATCTCGAGCTGACTGTCAAGGGAGACGAGCTCGTAATACGCGCTCGCCACGGCCGCCACTACGGTGACGTCCACCGAGCGCTTGGCGTATTCCGATGCGAGCAGGTTGGCGCGCGCGGCTTCATTCATGCGCCGCAGCTGTCCCCAGAGGTCGAGCTGGTACGACGCCGCGATCTGCACCTGGGCCTCGTCGTTGATGCGCGGTGCACCCGGTATCGTTGTGTACAGCGAGCTCTTGGTACGCGCGACGGACGCTTCGGCGGAGACCTGCGGAAAATAGTTGAGGCGGGTTGAGCCGAGAGAGGCACGCGCCTCATCGATACGCGCAAGCGCCGTGTGCACGTCCGGGTTGCTGCGCAGTGCGGCCTCGATCAGCTCTCGCAGGTTCGTGTCGGAGTAAACGTCCCACCAACCACGATCGCCGACCGATGCGGAACCTGGCGGCGCCGCCTCAGGCCCTGGTGCCACATCGCGGTAGGCCTCCGGCAGACCGAGTGCCGGCCGGTGATAGTCTGGACCGACGGCGCAAGCGCCCAGCAACGCGCACACCGCGGCGCCGATGCATCTCATGACCGGGGGTCCGCTGCGTCGCCGGCCGCAAGACCCGGCTGCGGGCGGTCGCTGAGGCCCTGCAGCACGACGTAGAACACGGGCACCATGAAGATTGCAATCAGCGTTGCAGCGCTCATTCCGAATACCACGGTGGTGCCCAACACCTGACGCGAGGTAGCGCCCGCGCCGGTGGCGATCGCGAGTGGCAGCGCGCCGAAGATGAAGGCAAAGGACGTCATCAGAATGGGGCGCAGACGAAGACGGGATCCCTCGATCGCGGCCTCGATGAGCGGCATACCGCGCTGGTGCGAGAGGCGCGCGAACTCGACGATCAGAATGGCGTTCTTGGCGGCGAGACCGATCAGCATCACGAGGCCCACCTGGGCGTAGATGTCGTTTGACATGCTGCGGAGCGCCAGTCCGACGAACGCGCCGAACAATGCAAACGGAATGCAAAGAATCACGGCAAACGGCACGATCCAGCTCTCGTACTGCGCCGCGAGGACCAGGAACACGAACACGAGTGCCAGCGCGAAGATGTAGGGTGCCTGGCTGCCGGCGCGCTTCTGCTGGAACACCGATCCGGTCCAGAAGTAGGTGAGGTTGCTGGGCAGCGCCGCGGCGAGCTGTTCCATCGCGAGGATCGCGTCCCCCTGGCTGTATCCCGCGGCAGGCGCGCCGTTGATGGTCACCGCACGAAACACGTTGTAGCGCTCGATGTAGGCTGGCCCGCGCGTCGGCTTGATCGCGACCAGCGACGACAGCGGTACCATGTCGCCGGCCTGGGTGCGCACGTAGAGCGTATTGACCGCGTCCGGCAGCGTTCTGGCGCTGGCATCCGCTTCGGCGGTCACGCGGTACGTGCGGCCGAAGAGATTGAAGTCGTTGATGTAGTTGCCGCCCAGATAGGTCTGCAGAGCGTTGAAGATATCCGAGATGGGAATGCCCAGCTGGCGGGCGCGATCGCGATCGATCACGTACTCGATCTCAGGTAGACGGTTGTTGAACTGCGTGGAGACCCTCGTCAACTCCTTGCGCTGGTTGGCTTGTGCGAGGAACTGCTGGATCTGACCGCTGAAGGTCTCGAGACTCGCGCCGGAGGTATCGGCCAGCAGGAACTCGAAACCTCCTGCCTGACCAATGCCGGGGATTGCCGGCGGCGGCACCATCAGGATATTGGCCTCCTTGATGGGTCCGAGCAGGCGGTACAGCCGCTGAATCAGACCCTGAGCCGAGCTCCCGCGGCCGGGTCGCTGCGCCCAGGGCTTGAGCACAATAAATCCCGTACCCGTATACGGGGTGGTGACCTGTGAGAGCAGGTTCAGCCCGGTGATCGCCAGCATGGTTTCGACCTCGGGCTGCTTCTGGACAATCGCCCGAATGTTCTCAAGAACCTTCTCGGTGCGCTGCAACGAGGCACCGGGAGGCAGCTGCACGATCATCAGCAGGTAACCCTGATCATCTTCTGGCAAGAACCCGCTCGGGCGCTGCCAGATGAGAAACGCGACGCTCAAGACCAGGACGCCGAATACGGCGAGCGCGACCGTCGAGCGGCGGATCGCGCGGCGGACCGAGGCGCTATAGCGCTTGGTCGTACGATCGAAGGCTGCATTGAAGAGCCCGAAGCCACGGCCGAGCAGGCCACCGGGCGCGCTCTGCGAGCGCGGTTTGAGGAGCAGCGCGCACAGCGCCGGCGTGAAGGTGAGTGCAATCAGAGCCGAAATGAGCACTGAGACCGACAGCGTGAGCGCGAACTGCTTATAGAACTGACCCGTCAGGCCGCCGAGGAATGCCACCGGCACGAACACGGCCGTCAACACCAGTGCGATTGCGATCACGGGCGCCGCGACGTCCGCCATGGCCGCCCGGGTAGCCTCGCGCGGGCTGAGTCCCTTTTCCTCCATCTTCTCTGTCACCGCCTCGACCACGACGATGGCATCGTCGACCACGAGCCCGATCGCGAGCACCAGCGCAAACAGCGTGAGCGTATTGATCGAGAAGCCGAGCGCTACAAACAGCGTGAAGGTGCCCAGCAGTGACACTGGCACCGCCAGCATTGGGATCAGAGTCGCGCGCCCGCTCTCGAGGAAGATGAATACCACCAGCAGCACGAGCCCGGCGGCGATGAACAGCGTCTTCTCTACCTCCTTGATCGACTCGCTGACGAACTCGGTGGTGTCGAGCGGAATCCCGTACTGAATCCCTTGCGGAAAGCGCTGCGACAGCTGCGCGAGCGTGGCGCGCACGTCGCGACTCACCTCGAGTGCATTGGCTTCGGGCAGCTGATACACGCCGAGCAGCGCGACCGGCTCTCCGCCGAGCCGACTCGAGCGGGTGTAGTCAGTCGCGGCGAGCTCGACCCGGGCGACATCCTTCAACCGCACGACGGCGCCATTCGCTCCGGCTCTGAGGACGACCTGCTCGAACTCCTGCACGCTGCGCAGGCGCCCATGGACAAGGACCGTGTAGGTCATCTGTTGGCCCGGCGGGGCCGGTTCTGCACCGACGATGCCCGCCGGCGCTACGACATTCTGCTCGTTGATGACGCTCGCGATGTCCTGGGTCGTCACACCGAGGCGCGACATCCTGCCCGGATCGAGCCAGATTCGCATGCCATAGTCGCGGGCACCGAATTGCACTACCTGACCGACTCCGCGCACACGCGCCAGCGCGTCATAGACCTGCAACGTCGCGAAATTGCTGAGGAACAGATAGTCGTAGCGCGGGTCGGTGGCCTTGACGGCGACAAACAGCAGCGGTTGCGGCTGGCGCTTGGTGATGGATACGCCCTGGCGCAGCACGTCGGGTGGCAGCTGACGCTGCGCGATCGCGACCTGATTCTGCACATCGACCGCGGCGATGTCCTGCGCGGCGCCGACTTCGAAGGTCACGTTCAGGGTGTAGGTGCCGTCGTTGGCGCTGCGCGAATCCATGTAAATCATGTTGGGGACGCCGTTGACCTGCACCTCGATCGGTGCGGCGACCGATTGCTCGATGGTGGAGGCATCAGCTCCCGGAAAGGTCGCGGACACCACCACTGCGGGCGGCGTGATCTGCGGAAAGCGCGCGACCGGCAGCAACAGGAAAGCGATCGTGCCGGCGAGCGTGATCACGATCGCCAGCACGGTAGCGAATATCGGCCGATCGATGAAGAAGTTGCTCACGGTGCGTGCGGCTCGGCGCTCGCGAGCGCGGTCTCCGGAAGCGGCTGCGCCTGTACCGGCACTCCGGCTTTGAGCTTCTGGGTGCCGTCGACTACCACGACGTCGCCGGGTGACAGCCCCTGCTCGACGAGCCACTCAGTGCCGAGCTGCGGCCCCATCTTCACGTCGCGTGGCTCGGCCTTGCCCTGGCGATCGACGACCCAGACGAAGTTCTTGTCCTGCAGCACCTGTACAGCACGCTGGGGGAGAAGGAGCGCGTTCGGGCGCTCACGTGTCGACACCACCACCCGTACGTATTGGCCGGCACGCAGAAACTGTTTGGGGTTTGGCACGCTCACGCGTACCGCCAACGTATCGGTGCGCAAGTCCACTGCTGCATCGACGAAATCGAGCCTGGCTGGCAGCTCGTACTCGGTGCCGTCCGCAAGCCGGACGTGGAACTGACGCTGACTGGCATTGAGCTGGCTGACCGGTCGGCCAAGCTCGCGCTGCAGTTGCAGCAGCGGCTGCTCGCCAATGCTGAAGTTGGCATACATAGGGTCGCTCTGATACACGGTCGTCAGCAGTGTCGTGTAGGCGGTAACCACCCCGCCGACGCGAATCGACGCCCGGCTCATCATTCCCTCGATCGGCGCCGAGACCTTGGTGTACCCGAGGTTGAGCTGGGCGGTCTTGACGGCTGCCTCCGCGCCCTTGACCTGCGCCAGGGACGAATCATGGGCCGCCACCGCCGCGTCGAGCTCTCGCTGGCTCAGTGCGTCGATCGCCGTCAGCGACCGGGCGCGCGCCAGGTCGCGCACCGTTTCCGCCTGCTGCGCGTTTGCCTGCGCGAGCGTGGCCTGCGCCTGCAGGAGCGCCGCCTGGTAGGGTTGCGGATCAATCTCGAATAGTGTCTGCCCGCGGGATACCTTGGTGCCTTCGATGGCGTCCTGTCGGTAGAGGATCCCACCGACCTGAGGGCGAATCTCGACCGTGTTCGACGCCTCGAGCTGTGCGGGGTATTCCTGGGTGAGGGTAGTGGGCTTGTACTTCATGGTCAGAGTCGCGACCGGAGCCGGTGGCGGTCCCGGGGTGCTCTTGCCGGCGCAGCCCTGCACGAGCGCGAGCCCGGTGAGCGCCATCGAGCAGGCGAGATGACAGTACAGTTGGCGCGCGCTATGCATTCGTTATGACCTCTTACCGGCGCACTGACCCCGACAATAACGCTTGGCCGACTCAACTGAAAGGTCGATTGTTGCTGTAACATCCGTTCAGTTCAGCGAGGAGGGACCTTCATGCCCGTTTTGAGCCGATTCGATCTGATGCGCCTTTCAGCCATCGGCATGCTGTTGATCCTGCCAGCCGTTTCCGGGGCCCAACAGATCCCGCCGGTCGCCGAACAGATGGCCAAGACTTTCGGCCTCGATTCGTTTGGCCAAGTCGAGGCCATCCGCTACACCTGGACTGTGGAGGGTCGCCTTTCCAGAACGTGGGAATGGAAACCGAAAACCGATACGGTCACCTACGAGGGAAAGGATAAGGAAGGCAAGCCGGTGAAGGTTACGTATCAACGCTCTCAGATCGACAGCCAAAGCGATGCCGTCAAGAACGAAATTGATCCGGGGTTTGTTAACGATCAATATTGGTTGCTCTTGCCGTTGCACGTCGCATGGGACGGCGCGAAGGTCACCGATGAGGGCAAGCAGGCAACGCCCTTGGGAAACACCTCGGCCGAGCACATCGTCGTGAAATACGCCGCCGGCGGCTACTCTCCCGGTGATACGTGGGAAATCTATGTTGGACCTGACAAGCGAGTCGTCGAGATGCGCTATCACCGCGCCGTAGCGGTAGCGGGGCTTCCCAACCTCGTGACCGCAACGTGGACGGGATACAAAAAAGCGGGCCCATTGCTGTTTTCAACGGACCACCCCGGAGTGGCGGACGGGCAGCCGTTTCGCATTTTCTTCTCCGACGTGGCTGTCAAACTGACGGGATCAAAAGACTGGATCAGCGCGCAGTAATGACACGCGCCCCAGTCGAAGCGGACTGACATTGATCTGAGAGTCGCGCGAACGCCCAGGCGTCGGCGCCCCTTTGCAGGGCGGTGGAGGCGCACGTTGCTCGGGCATCAATCCCTGGAACGAACCTTTCCGAGCTTCATTTCGCCTCTATCCACCGGCGCGTAAAGCGCTCGACGCGACGAGTCCTCACGTGAGCAGGTTGAGCCAGCGATCGGACCGGGCCCCGCCGCCGCCGCTCGTTCGTCTGCTGGCAGTACGCTCGACGATGAGCGCGTCGAGTCCCAGGCTCCTGCCATACCGATGCAGGGTGAAGATCACCATCAGCACCAGCAGGAAGAAATAGGTCCACGGCCACTCGCCCGGGGCGTCGTAAAGGCCAATCCACAGATTGAGGACCTGTAGCACCCCGATCAGGCCCCAAAGCCGCACGAAAACGCCGAGAATCAGCGACACCGCAGTCAACACCTCGAGCACGTAAACGATCGGCGCAAAGAAGTAAAAATGCGGCAGCACGACGTGGTTGACGAAGTCAGCCTGCAGTGGGAGCCACGCGGATTGACCCAGCTGCGTCATCCAGTAATGCAGGCCGCTGTTCGCCGGGTCACTCGGATTGTCGGTGTAAAGAGGTGGCAGCTTCCAGAGCGTCTGCTGCCACCACATCGAGCCGATGAAGAAACGGCACAGCCAGTCGCCTACATTGCGCCATGAGCGCTGGCTCGGGATGCTCCTCCAGGCATAGACCGCTATCGCGATGCTGCCAAGGAGCAGCAGCCAGTAGGCGAACGTTGTCCAGGCTGGATGCACCAGGAACTGCAACGCGTCGAACAGTGGATTGGGTTTCATGGTTTCTCCCGTGCGGCTCCCTGCCGCACCTCAGTCGAATGCCCCGGGGGCTGCCGTTCGAATGCCACGCGCGCAAGCGTCAGCGCAATGCGCAGTCCGGCTTTCAGAGTCCCCGTGACGGTACCGGAGACCTTGGAAGCGCCTCCCAAACGGCGCCGATGTGCGACCGGCAGCTCGAGGATGCGCAGTCCCGCCCGGGCGGCGCGCATCTGCATTTCGAGGTTCCAGCCGTAAGTCATCTCGCGCATGCCGAGCCGATCGAGCGCCTCGCGTCGGATTGCGCGAAAGGCGCACATGTCGGAATACGCAACACCGTAGAGAAAGCGTGTCAGTGCGCCGGCCCCGTATCCTGCCGCGATCTGCAGCGTGTTCATGCTGCCGGGCTCGCGCTCGCCGCGCGTGCGCGTACCGATCACGAAGTCGTGCGTACCCGCCAGGATGGGCGCAAGCAGCAGCGGCGCGAGCTCGGGTCGATCGCTGCCATCGCCGTCGAGAAATACAATGACGTCGCAGTCGCGCGCTGCTCGGGCACCCGCTGCGCAGGCCCGGCCGTAGCCGCGCTGCGGCTCCACGATGACACGTGCGCCCGCATCGCGGGCGCGCTCTACGGTGCGATCCTCACTGCCGCTGTCGACGACGATGATCTCATCGACTGCGTCGCGCGGAATGGCGCGAATCACCTCACCGATCGGCTCTTCCTCGTTGAGCGTCGGGATCACGGTTGCGACCCGCAGTCGGCCGAGCCTGGCAGCCGCATCGGCGTGGGCTTGGTGCACTGCCGCCATCAGAGACTCCAGCGCAGACCGCAGCGCGCACAAGCGAGCGGCGGCTGCTCGCTCAGCAATGCGCGCCGAAATGCCTGATAGCGCACGCCATTCCAGATTTCGCGCAGGCTTTGCTGGGTCGCGTCGCCGAGCGTAAAGCTCCCGTAGCCGTGCATCGAGAACGGCGCGATACAGCAGGGCAGGGCCTTGCCGTGCGCCGTGAAATACATGAGAGTCCAGGGGCGCCGGCACAGCGACCAGGGCTGCTTGTCCCGCTGCTGTCGGAGACTCGTGCCGGGCTCGGTTGCACCCGAGGCGTTGAAGGCGATTCCGAGAGAAGTCGCGAGCGCTTCTGCTTCGCGGATGTGTGCCTCTTCGGTTGCGTCGACTTGCTCGAACAAGGCCGACTCGGGGCGCGCGAGACCCTGGCCTTCGGGAAAGTACACCAGCCGCTGCAAATAGACTTCCAGCACCCCGAGCTCGTGCGCCAGGCGCACGAAGGCCGGCAGCTCGGCAACGGTTTCCTTCAAACCCGTCAGCCAGAGCGAGACGCGTGGTGTCGGGCACTCCAGTTCGCGCTGCAAGAGCGTGAATGCCCGGACGTTGCGCAGGATACGTGCGAACAAATCGCGACCACGCACGAGCGCAAAGGTTTGTGGCGTCGCGGCGTCGAGTGAGACGCGCAGCTCGTCCAATCCGGCATCGATGAGCTGCCGACCCGCGCGCTCCGTGAGCAGGGTGCCGTTGGTGTTGAACAGCACGTAGACGTTGCGATCCTTGAGGTAGCGAATCATGCGCGGCAGCGCACGCACCATCATCGGCTCGCCGACCCCATGCAGCACCACGCGCGCGATGCGTGGAAACTGGTCCACGATCGAGGTGAAGAGCTTCCAGCTCATGTCGGCCGGCGGCTCGAGATCCTCGAAGGTGCGCGGACAGGTTGTGCAGAGGAGATTGCAGCGATTGGTCGTCTCGAGATAAAGGCACACCGGCTCGGCCGCGGCGAGTGGGCCGCGCTGCTCGTCCACGTGCTCGAAGTAGCGCGTCGGGCTCGGCGCCCGGCCGCCGCCGGCGGCTGCGTCGCCGCTCATCTCAACCCCCCGATCCAGCCCACGCCGGTTCGTGCGCTGCGCTTTCGCCAGAGCTCGAAGGCGAGCAGCGCGACAAACGGTCCGTACAGCGCCCATTCGAGCGGTACGCGTGCTCCTTCAGGGTCTGGCCCGCCGGGCACGAAATAGAGCAGCGGACACGCGAGCGTCAGATACAGGACTGATGGACGAGGTGTGAAGCAGATGAACGGCACGATCCAGGTGAAATACCAGGGGTAGTGGGGTGACAGCAAAACCATGGCTGCGACTGCCAGCGTCAGCGCCGCGGCGAGGTAGCGGCGCTCCGCGGTGAGCAGGCTATGGACCGCGAGCGCCGCAAGAGCCGCTGCGGCCAGCGCCAGATAGAGCGCAGGCCCGACGTGCTCCAGCGGCGGCGCGCTTTTGAGGAGATTCCAGAGGAAAAATCCCGCGCCGCTCTGCAGGCCCTCTTCGCGCAGGTAGCCTGGCAGGAAGCCGAGCACCGCGCTACCAGCGCCCATGAAGGGAAGGTAGGCGATGATGACGGTCGCGGCTGCGGCGATGGGCATCTTCCAATCCCAACGACGATAGAGCGCCGGGAACAGAACGGCGGGGAAGAGTTTCACCAGCGCGGCTGCCGCGAGCGCGCACCCGGTGAGCCAGGCCGCCTCGCGCCTGCGCGCCCAGAGGGCGAGGGCAACGAAGGCCACGATAGCCGCATCGATATGGCCGCTGCCGGCAAACTCCCAAAGTGGCAGCGGGTGCCACGCGTAAATCAGGATTCTCGCGCGCGGCAGACGCCAGTCATCGAGCAGGCGAAGCAGCAGCAGCACTCCGAGCAGCTCGAAAGCCAGCACGGTCGCCTTCATCGCCAGCAACGATTCGCTCAGGCGGGTACCGAGAAAGAAGATGTACTCGGCGATCGGCGGATAAATCGTCGGCGCGTAGTCGCTGCGGTTGATGTGGGGAAAGATCGTCGCGTCGCGCAGGTGCGCGAGGTGCGGATCTGCCGGGACATATCGGTAGGGATTGATGCCGGCGCCCTCGACGCGACCATCCCAGACGTAACGATTGATGTCGTCGGACAGATAGGGTGGAGCCAGCAGCACCACCAGGCGCATCAGCGCTGCCAGTGCAAGCGCCGTGATCAGCGCGCGCCGCGAGAGCCCGCTGCGCCACGTGAGCGCGATCGCCACGAGATAGAAGGCGCCCTGAACCAGCGCGAGGATGGTAAAGCCGTCGGTGTCGTAGACATGTTGTCGCCACAGGCCAACGCCGGTCAGCGTCAGCAGCAGCGCTCCGATGGCTGTCAGTACCCGCACCCGCCATGGGTCCGGCTTCGTCATACCTGCGGCTCGCCGCTGGCGGCCATCAAACCGCGCAGATAGCTACGCGTCTGCGGAGCGGCATAGCCATCGCGAACACATTGCGGCGGTCGTCGGCCGCCGAGCAGTTCGCGACACAGCCAGCTCAGGGAAACCGCGTCGTCGACATCGTACCAGGCGGGCAACGTGACTAATTCGAGTCCGATGCTTGCCGCCCGTTCGGTTGTCTGCCGATAGACTCGTTCGGTGCTCCAGTCGATGTCATGGAAGAGCTGCCGGTGGGGATGTTTGAGGCCGATCAAGTAGTAGCCCCCGTCGGTCGCCGGGCCGAGAACGGCGCGATCCCCCGGAGCACGCAGGCTCATGATGGCATCGATCAGCAGCGAGGTCGGAAGAGTCGGGCTGTCGG
>Ga0307477_10001600_pt1 | contig 18703 bp, 15 predicted proteins | sample atmos_gasesECM2C_FD_203316 | JGI IMG/M metagenome (GOLD analysis project Ga0307477, IMG submission 203316) | Hardwood forest soil microbial communities from Morgan-Monroe State Forest, Indiana, United States - atmos_gasesECM2C_515 | ecosystem: Environmental > Terrestrial > Soil > Temperate...
TTCGACGCGCCCGATAGAATCCGGAAACCGGCGGGAAAATCCTTGATCCGGTCGAACAGAAGCGCCGGCTCTTCGCCGGGAAAGCGCATGGTGAGAGTTTCGGCGAGCGCCGCGATCTCGAGATGGGGATCGGCGTTTTCAACGCGCTTGACTTCACGCATCGCCTCGAAATCGCGCAAGAGGTCACGCAGGTCTTCGTGCGCGACCTGATGCTGCGTTGGGACAGCTGCGGTTTTTTTCATCACCGTTGGTCCGCTGACGGCAGTCAGCTCACCTGTCGAAGTGCATCGGAGTTGGCGACGTTTGTTGGATGACCGTCGAGAAAGGCGAGGATATTTTCGATAGCATGGCGGTAGAACACCCCTAAACCCTCAACGGTGGTGAATCCCAGATGTGGCGTCAGCACCGTATTGGGGAGATTGCGGAAGGGATTATCCGGCTGCAGCGGCTCGCGGTCGAAGACATCCAGCGCCGCGATAATCCGGCCCTCGCGGAGCGCAGCAATGAGGGCCGCCTCATCGACAATGGGTCCGCGCGAGGTGTTGACGAAAATGGCGCCTTTTTTCATGCGCGCGAAATCGGCGGCGCCGATCATCCCGCGGGACCGCGGACCGAGCACAAGGTGCACCGTGACCGCATCCGATTCGGAAAACAGCCGATCCTTATCGACACGTTCCGCGCCGGCGGCCTTGGCTGTCTCGGCGGTCAGATTCTGGCTCCATGCCAACACGCGCATGCCCAGCGCCTGGCCATAGCGCGCCATATAGCTTCCGATGCGACCGAGGCCGACAATTCCGAGAGTCCGGCCCTCCAGATTGATGCCGGGAGGAATGCCTTCCTGAAAGCGTCCGGCCCGTATGGCGGCATCGCCCGCGGGAATCTTGCGCGCAGCGGCGAGCAGGAGCGCCAAGCTCATCTCCGCGGCTGGCGCCGGTGAGTGGCCGCCCGAAGTCAGCGTGCAGACTATGCCGCGTTTGGTGCAGGCATCCTGGTCCACATTGGGCGCGCGCGAGCCGGTGAGCGACATCATTTTCAGCCGGGGCAGGCGGGCCAGGAGGCTTTCGGAAAATTGCGAGCGCTCGCGGGTGAGCAGAAGAATGTCGAAATCCTTGAGCTCGGCGGCGGCTGCGTCTTCATCCCCCGCCGCATAATGGCGGTGAAAAAAAACCACCTCGGCACGTTTCTCCAGTTCCGACCAATTGGCCACGTCGCGCGCGCAGCGCTGCCAATCGTCAATCACCGCTACGCGTATAGCTGCCATTCCAGCTCCATCCGGCCGATCCGTTTTTGTCTAGCGGATTTATGGTAATCGGGGGAAAATTGCCAGCGACCGCACGACCTCTAGCCGGGAGAAATCTATGCGCTTAGGCTCTTTCTCTACTGCGATCATAAGCATTTTCGTAGCCTCAAACGCGGTTGGCCAGGGCACCGGGACGTTGAACGCTGCGGAAGCGGAGAAGATGGCTCAGGCCTGCGTCGCTTACGCCACAGCTCATAAAGGTGCGGTCAATATCTGGGTTTATAATAGTGCGGGCGAGGTGCTCCACTTCGAACGCATGGATGGCGCGCCGGCCGTTGGCTCTGCCGTAGCCGGAGGACCGGCGATCTTAGGTTCAAGACCCCCTGCGGGGACAGCCGTCGATCCGAATGCGTTCGACCCCGCCGATCCGGGTTACCTTCCGATCAATCGGAATAGCCGCAATATCGGCGGCGTGCGGGTCGCCGGAATGGGACCGGCGGGCGACCGTCCCTGTGCGCGCGCGGCTGCCGGCGCGGCCGCAAACGCCCGTTAGGCTTGCCAGCAGCGTAACGACCTGACAAACCGGAACTATCGGTGATTTGGAGGGCTTCGGAGCCTATGAGTCACGCAGCGAACTTGCCTTTCGGGGACAATATCCTGTCTCGATCCTTTATCGATATGGCTGCGTTGGAAAATGCGCGCGTGGAGCGCGGTCTCTTTCCTTTCTTCATTGTGCCGCGCTTCATCAAATCTGATGCGCTCGGCGCGATCAGCGCCGATTTTCCCATCATCGAAACGCCCGGAAGCTTTCCGCTTGCCGCGCTAAAGTACGGCTCGGCTTTCCGCGGGCTAATCGCCGATCTCCAAAGCGCTGCGATGGCTGTGGCTGTCGGCGCCAAGTTGGGGATGGACTTAAGCGCCAAACCCACCATGGTCACCGTGCGCGGCCAATGCTCCGCAGCCCTAGACGGCAAGATCCACACCGACAGCCGAACCAAGCTCGTGACGGTACTCATCTATATGAATGAGAGTTGGGAAAGCCCGAAGGGCCGGCTTCGCCTGCTGCGCACGCCAACCAACCTCAATGATGTCATTGCCGAAGTCCCGCCTGAGGAAGGGGCGCTGCTGGTCTTTCGGAACGATCCAAATGCGTGGCATGGTTTCGAGCCGTTTACCGGGCCGCGCCGCGTTATCCAATTGAATTGGGTCAAAGACACATTTGTGGTGCGCCGCGAACAAACCCGGCACCGCGTCAGCGCATTTTTCAAGCGGATCGGGACCCGGCGCGGATGAACGAGAAGTTCCGCTTATGCCGCTGAACATAGAGACTTTCAGCAACGCTGTTGGAGGAAACGCTTTCTACAAAGCGATCACGCATCCGCTGGCGGCCGATGCAGCGCGCCGGCTCGTGGCGGAGCTCCATGGCGGTGAAACTATCGCGATTTACGATCCGCAGAACCTGCTCGCCGCATTCGATGCCGTATTCCCGCTCGAGGGGATCGATCTCGCCGGAATTTTCGTCCAGGAAGTGGGTCAGGTCGGCCGGATATTCCGCAATCAAGTTGCGCGCCCGATTTCGGAGCTTTCCGACTGCCGCGCCGGCAAAGTGCTGATCGCCGTATTCGATGCCGGCCCAGCCACATCGCAAATAAAACGGCTGGTCGGCGGCGCGCCCGTTCTCAGTTTCGATTCCTTGCGCTTGCCGGACGATATGCTGTCGGACCGGAACCGTTATCTGTCGAACCTGAACTTTGCCACCAATTTCGCCTTTTTTCGCGATGCAGACGGGCACCATACGCGGTTGGTCACGGTGAATTACTGGTCCGCCTATGGCGGGAAGGGCGAGGCCATTCGATTCGTGTTGTTCGACGGTTCCGGACGCTCAATTGGAGAGTGGACGGAGAAATTGCCCGCGGCCAATGGCTCTATTGTCCTCGACAGCAAGGATGTAAGGGCGCGGTTCGGGTTGGCGCCGTTCACCGGACAATTATTCATGCATATTGTCGGTGCCGCGGGGCATGATGTGGTCAAATATGCGCTCGATACCTATGGCGATTCACCCGACGTGCTTTCCTGCACGCATGACGCCAATTCCTGGCCGGCCGATCTCTACGCTGGTCTGCCCGCGCCGGCCGATGACGAAGACGTCGTGCTCTGGGTCCAGAACTCCCATCCCAACGCGATCCCGGCGAACGAGATCGGTTTCAATCTAATGGGGAATGACGATATCGCCTATCTCGAAGAGCCAATCGGTGCCTTTGCCACTTATCGTTTGAGCGTGTCCCAATTGCTGCCGCGCGCGCGTTGGCCGCAACAGATCGAGATCCGAGCCGGAAAATATTTCGTGCGGCCGCGTTACGAAGTGCTGCGCAAGAACGGCCGTCGCCGCATCGCGCATCCCAATGTCGAACGCACCGATCTCAAGCTGGATGAAAAGCTGCCCAGTCTCGGCGCGATTTTGGGCAAAGGCTTCATATTGCCGGCGCCGGTGCTTCCTCTTGAACGCTTCCGCAGCTTGATTCTGCCCACGCCCATGGCGACGGTTCAGGCTCATCTGCCCGTGAAAGTGATCGTCTACGACAAAGGAGGGCACCAAGCGGCGGAGCAAAGTTTCGGTAATCTCCAGCGCAATCATTCGGTGTCATTAGCCGCCAATGAAATCTTGAACGGCGCGATTGCCGGCGGTTACGGCCATATGGAGCTTGCCTATGATTTCAAAGCGGGTCACGAGGCCGATGGCTGGATGCACGCGCTCTTCCGCTACGAGGACATCGAAAGCGGTCATGCCGCCGAGACCAGTTTCGGCGCGCATGTGTTCAACACGCTTGCGACTTACAAGGGCGAACCGCAATCCTATAAGGGTCCGCCGCCCGGGCTTTCGACGCGCCTTTTTCTGCGCGTAGGACCGGCGCCGCTGGACACGCTTTGCCACCTCATCTATCCGGCATCGCGGCCTTGGCGCGAAACGTCCGACACAGACCTGATCTTGATGTCCGCGGAGGGACGTGAGATCGCGCGGCGCAATGTCCAAATCGCTTGTGGCGGTTCGCTGTTATGGCGTGTGGCGGAGATTTTTAGCGAAGCCGAACGAAACCAGGCGGGCGCGCATTGCTACGTTGTTGTGCGCGACACCACCTGCCGGCTCTTTGGTTATCACGGTCTTGCCGGTGCTCGCGCATTCAGTTTCGATCATATGTTCGGATTCTGAGTGCGCCCGCTTTCTTCCTGGGTGGTGACCGATGGCAAGGCAGGCATGGAAAGCCAGTGCCTGGGCTTGGCCGAAGCACTGGGGCTTGACCCAGTCGTCAAGCGAGTGCGCTTGCGTACGCCCTGGCGGCAACTGACTCCTTATTTCCGGATGGGCGGGCATTTGCAATTTGCCGGGAGCAGCGATGCGCTCGCGCCGCCGTGGCCGAATCTTTTGATCGCAACCGGCCGTCACAGCATCGTGGCTTCGCTCTGGGTCAAGAAATGGTCTCGTGGGCGCACATGGACGGTGCAGCTCCAGAACCCGGCGATTGCTCTTAAGCATTTCGATCTTGTGATAGCGCCGGAACACGACCGGCTGCATGGGGAAAATGTCATCTCGACGCGCGGCGCGCTCCACCGCGTCACGCCTAAACTTTTGCGTGGAGGCGCCGAACGTCTTAAGCCCGAACTCGTCCATTTGCCGCGGCCCTATATCGGCGTGCTTATTGGCGGCGCCAATGCGGCCTATCGTTTGGGCGCGGACGAGCTAGCGGCGCTCGCAAACGGGCTTGCGGCTTGCGCGCGCGCGATGGAAGCAAGCCTGATCGTCACGCCTTCGCGGCGCACGGGGCAAGAGAATTTGCGTCTGCTGAAGAGCGCGCTTTCCCGGGTGCCGCATTACCTATGGGATATGACCGGAGACAATCCCTATTTCGGCATTCTCGGTCTTGCCGATTTCCTTGTAGTGACCTGCGATTCGGTAAATATGGTCTCGGAAGCTGCGAGCACGGGAAAACCGCTGTATGTCGCCGATCTGCCTGGCGGCTCGGCCAAGGTTGAGCGATTCCGGCGTTTGCTGAATGAGACAGGTATACGCCGGTTCGCGGGAACGCTCGCCCCCTATTCGTATAGTCCGCTGGACAATATGCAGATGATCGCAGAGCGCGTGAAGACCCGCTTGAGTCTGCGCCCTTGATGCCCACATCCCGTCCGTGAGCCCCAACCACGTTCTCTTTCTGATTGTGATTGGGTTCCTCGCCGGCACATCCAACGCGCTGGTCGGTGGGGGAACCTTGTTCACCTTTCCAGTACTTCTCGCGGCCGGTCTTTCGCCGGTGGTCGCCAATACCACGACCACGGTTGCGCTGCTGCCAGGCACTCTCACTTCGGCCTACGCCTATTTGCCGGAATTGCGGCGCGTTCGCGAACGCTTGCCTCTCAGGGTGATCACCGCAGCGGTGGGCGGATTCGTGGGAGCGGCGCTGCTGCTTATTTTGGGCAACACGGTATTTTTCTATCTTGTGCCTTGGTTGCTCGCGGTCGCCACGATTCTTTTTGCGCTTTCCCGCGGGATCGTGAAGCGCGTGAAATCAGCTTCGCTCCACAAGAACGAAGGGCGATTTCTGACGATGGAATTTGCCGGCGCCGTCTATGGCGGATATTTCGGCGCGGCGATCGGCATTCTCCTGCTCGCCGCAATGGCGCTGACCGGCGAAGAGGACATGCAGTGCGCCAACGCGCAACGCAATTTCCTCGTATGCTTCATCAATGGAATTGCCGCTCTGCTTTTCATCGTGATCGGCGTGGTAAACTGGCCTGTCGCGCTGATTGTCATGGCAGGGTCGGTCGCGGGAGGATATTTCGGCGCGCGTGTGGCACGGCGGATTCCCGATCTATGGCTGCGGTTCGCCGTGACGACGGCCGGCGCGGTCTTTTCGATCTATTACTTCATGAAAGCCTACGCCCATGTATGAGGTCTTGAACGGCATCCGCGTTGTCGATCTGACCACCATCTACCTCGGGCCTTATGCAACACAGTTGCTCGGCGATATGGGCGCGGAGATCATAAAGGTTGAGCCGATCGAAGGCGATGTCGGGCGCGGTCCGCGCCCCAACCGCACGCCTGAGATGGGCGCGGGGTTTCTCAATACCAATCGCAACAAACGTTCCATTGCCATCAATCTACGCACCGGAGAAGGTCGCGAAATATTGTCCAAACTGATGGCCGCAGCCGATGTGGTGGTTCACAATATGCGGCCGCAAGCCGCAAACAAGCTTGGCCTTTCCTACGACAAGTTACGGAACATAAATCCGGCGATCGTCTATTGCTTCGCGCCAGGTTTTGGCCAGAACGGGCCCTATGCCGGTGAGCCCGCTTATGACGATATCATTCAGGCCATGTCCGGTCTTGCGCAGCTCAACGCGGATGAGGCGGGCACACCGCGTTTCCTGCCCTCGATCATCGTCGACAAGATCGTGGGCCTTCATCTTGCTTTTGCGATAGCCGTTGCTCTCGTCCATCGACTGAAAACGGGACAAGGCTGCGCGGTTGAAGTGCCGATGTTCGAAAGCATGGTTGCGTTTCTTTTGGTCGAGCACCTTTCCGGACGCACGTTCCGGCCGCCGCTCGGGCCTGCCGGATATGAACGCATGCTGGCGAAAAACCGCCGCCCCTACAAAACGCGAGATGGCTATATCGCGATCATGCCTTACACGACACAACAATGGACGCGCTTTCTGGAATGTATTGGCAGGACCGACCTGATGGCCGTCGATTGGGTGAGCGATCCCGTGCGGCGAAGCGCCAATGTTGACCGGCTCTATCAAATCATTGCCGACACAGCGCCTTCGCGCACGAACGCCGAATGGTTGGCTTTATTGAAGGATGCGGATATCCCTTGCGGGCCGGTGAATGCCCTCGAGGATCTGTTTCGCGAACTGCACCTCTCTGCTGCCGGCCTATTCGAGGGCATCGTTCATCCAAGCGAAGGTCCGCTCACGGCCATCCGTTCGCCCTTCCGGATAGCCGGCGTCGCGCCCAAGCCGGACCGACCGGCGCCGCGTGTCGGGGAGGGAACGGAATCAGTTCTGCGCGAGGCAGGATTTGATGACGAGGAGGTGAACACACTGGTTGAGAAAAAAATCGTCCGCCTGGCTTGATCTGAGGCCTGGGGAATTTTAAGGCTAGGGATAAGCCTCGGGCTAAGCCATTCTGGATTCGAGTGAATTGGTGGGAACGCGAAGCCATTAAGGTCAAGTTATGGTCTGGTTCGCGGGGAGCTTTGTCGTGGAAGCTTCATTTCCTATAGTCAGGTGGAACTGGTACACTAAACAAAACAAGCCCCGTAAGGAGGGGCAGGGGATTATGCGTAAGCAGATTTGGATGACGGCCTCGGCAATGCTGACTGGCGCTCTTTGGGCGACCGGCGCATCGGCCGTTTCTCTGCCCGTCGCAAATCTCACCCCCGGACCAAGCCCCGCGCAGAACCATACGGGTACTGTGGTCAACCTGAATCTCGGTAGTCTTCCGGCCTCGGATGCATCGCTCGCTCTTTGGCCCGACTCGATGAATGTCGCGCAGGGTGTCCAATTCGGGCTCACCCGGGCCGCGAATTGGGATTCTTTCGGCGAGTTGTTCTCAGTTACCGCGCAGAATTCGGCCTATCTTTCGGGCACGAACATGCGCGCGGGAGCCAGCTTTGCCCTGGGCCGAGATCTTGGCTTGAATGTCGGACACGTCGCGCTTGGACTGGGTCCCTTGAGCGATGCGCAACCAAGCACGTTTTCGCGCGACTTCGCTGAGCGCCTCGGCGTCAATCTGCTCAGTTCCGGGACGTCATCTGCCAGTCTCAACTGGAATTTCACCGACTGGGCCAGCGTCGCCGTCACGGCTACCCAATCGACGGGCAATGCCTTGTTGCTCGCGAATGGGGATTCATTTGCCGGTGGCAGGGCGAGCGAGAGTTCGGCGCTGGGCATTTCTGCGCGCGCCGATGTTGCCGAAGGGTGGGTAACCACACTCGCCTATTCGCAGGGCGTCACGCAGCTTGGGCTGAACCGGAATGCGATTGTTGCATCTCCCGATACGGTGCGTTCGGATGCCTATGGCATAGGCCTCGCGAAGAACGGATTGTTCGGCAACGACGCACTGGGCATCGCGCTGTCGCGTCCTTTGCAGATTTATCCTGCGAACAACGGCTTCGGCCTCGTGAACGCCAATTCCGTATTGGCGGGCACTCAGGCGCGGGAATCCGATGTTCAGCTCGGCTATGTCACGACTTTCCTCGATGGCACATTGGCGTTGCAGGCCAATGCGGCCTACCAACTCAATGCGGCGGGCGCGCGCGGCGAGAATGCCTTGGTCGGTGTCGCCAGAGCTAAGTTGAACTTCTGATAAATCCTTGATCGGCATTTGAATCGGACCGTTTGGTTGCCGGCCCGGCAAACCTTCGCTACAACGCGCTCCCTTTTTCTTTGGGAGTTGTCCATGGCCGGGCCGCAATATGTTTTTGTCATGAAAGGCCTCTCCAAGACCTTTCCGGGCGGCCGGCAGCTTTTCAAGGACATCTGGCTGTCGTTCCTGCCAGGGGCAAAAATCGGCGTCATTGGCGTCAATGGCGCGGGCAAATCGACCTTGCTGCGTCTCATGGCCGGCGAAGATACGGACTTCACCGGCGAGGCTTGGGCAGCAGACGGCGTGCGCGTCGGCTATTTGGCGCAAGAGCCTGAGCTCGATCCGCAGCTCAACGTGCTTGGCAATGTGATGGAAGGTGTTGCGGAAAAGAAAGCCCTGTTGGACCGCTACAATGAGATTGCGGCGAATTATTCCGATGAAACCGCTGACGAAATGGCGGCGTTGCAGGACAAGATCGATGCGCGGAATCTCTGGGATCTCGATTCGCAGATCGAGATGGCCATGGACGCCTTGCGCTGTCCCGATCCGCTGGCCGATGTCAACAACCTATCGGGCGGCGAAAAGCGCCGCGTGGCGCTTTGCAAACTGCTCCTGCAGGCGCCCGACATTCTGCTGCTCGACGAGCCGACAAACCATCTCGATGCCGAATCGGTTGCTTGGCTCGAACGTCATTTGCGCGAATTTCCCGGCACGATCGTTCTAGTCACACATGACCGGTATTTTCTCGATAACGTCACCGGATGGATTCTCGAGCTCGATCGGGGCCGCGGCATCCCGCATGAAGGGAATTATTCGAGCTGGCTCGACGCCAAGCAAAAGCGCGCCACGCATGAAGCCGGAGAGGAGGAGGCCCGCATGCGCGCACTGGCTCGCGAGAGCGCCTGGATAAAAGCCTCTCCGCGCGCGCGCCAAGCCAAATCCAAGGCCCGCATTCAGGCCTACGAGGAATTGTTGGCGAAATCGCAGGACAACCGGCAAGGGACGGCTCAGATCGTCATTCCTTCTGGGCCGCGGCTCGGCTCGACGGTCGTGGAGGCCAACGAGATCGGCAAGGCCTACGGCGACCGGCTGCTGTTCGAGGGGCTTGAGTTCAAGCTTCCACCCGGCGGCATTGTCGGCGTGATCGGGCCCAATGGCGCGGGCAAGACGACTCTTTTCCGCATCTTGATCGGCCAAGAGAGGCCGGATGCCGGAGAGCTTCGCATCGGGGAAACTGTGGTCATGGGTTATGTCGATCAGTCGCGCGATGCACTGAAACCCAACGCCACCGTGTGGGAAGAAATCTCCGGGGGTTTGGACATGCTGGAATTGGGCAAGCGAACGGTTTCGTCGCGCGCCTATGTCGGCGCGTTCAATTTCAAAAGCGGCGACCAGCAGAAAAAGGTAGGCCAGCTTTCCGGCGGCGAACGCAATCGCGTGCATCTGGCCAAAATGCTGAAATCCGGCGCTAATCTCCTACTGCTTGACGAACCGACCAACGATCTCGACGTAGAGACGTTGCGCGCCCTCGAAGACGCGTTGGAGGATTTCGCCGGCTGCGCGATGATCATCAGCCACGACCGCTGGTTTCTCGATCGCATTGCCACGCATATTCTTGCCTTCGAGGGCGACTCGCACGTCGAATGGTTCGAGGGTAATTATCAGGACTACGAAGCGGATCGGAAGCGCCGCCTCGGTATCGAAGCGGAGACGCCGCATCGGATCAAATACAAGCGTTTTGCCAGAGCGTGAAACTATCTAACTGTCGCGCGCGGCGGTTCCACCGAATTCAAAAACAGCGATGAATTGTCACGCCTTCGCCATTTTGTGTTGAGACTCCTCGGCCGGCATTGCACTTACAGCGCGCGTCACCAATATCTTCTCAATGCTTTTTGGGTTGAGGAGATCAAGATGGCAGTTAGATTGCTCAAATTGCTTGGTGCCGAGCGCGTCCTGGCGCTGACGATCGCTGTCGCGATACCGGTCTGCGCAGAGGCACAGGTCCCGAACCCGAACAACCAGATCAACGAGACGATCAATCGCGAGCAGGTTCAACAGCAGCAACTGCAATTGCAACAGCAGCTGCAACAGGAGCAGCAGCAATTGCAGCAGGCTCAGCAACAGCAGCTTCTGCTTCAGCAGCAGTTGCAGCAGCAGGCCCAGCAAGCACAGGCGCAGCAGCAGTTGCAGCAGTTGCAGCAGCAGACGCAGTTGAGCCAGCCGGCGTCCCTAACACCGAACTCGAATGATCAGATCACCCAGACAATCAACCGCGAGCAGGCTCAGCAGCAGTTATTGCAACAACAGCAGCAGTTACAGGACGAGCAGAATCGGATCAATCAGTTACAAACCGGTAGATAGCCTTTCGACCAAGCGCTAAACAACAAAAATGGCCGGCGAAAACACCGGCCATTCTCCTATGTGAATAGGCGATGCGCCTTATCCGGCGAAGGCGCCTCCTTTGTTCCTGGCTTCCGCCCGCACTTGCTGGGCCTGCGAACGCAAGTGATCCGTCAGTGCGGCGATGCTGCCGCCATGCTGCTGCAGAAAGCCGGTGAAATCGGAACGTTCCGACAGCGCAAGCCACACGCCTTCGACTTCCATGTCGGTGATGATGGGACGTCCATCCATCGTCTTGCGCACGCGGAAAGCGACTTTGATCGGCTGCGCGTTGGCCTGTTTGTTTGCTTCCGTGCCATTCGGCGCGCCGGGATTGACAATGTCGGCGTTGACAATGACATCGTCGGCGGCGCGCTCGGTCGAGCCGGTAACCCGGAGCGTTTGGCCCTTATATTTGCTGAGCCGGGACTCGTACACGGCAGAGGCATAATCCGTAAACGCATTTTCGAATGCCGTCAGATCGGCCGGCGACGCGCCGGTTGCGTATTGTCCGAGCGTGAACAAACCGATCCGATTCGTGTCCGTTAGCGAGAGCATGAAATCGCGGAATTGCGTGCGACGCTGCTCGGCAGAAAGCGATGCATTGTTGAGAATCGCGTAACCCCTGTCGACGCTCTGCTGGACGAAAGCTTCCGCCGGATTCGCGGCCGCTGCCGATGCGGAAGGCACCGGCAACAACACAGATGCGAACATGGCAATCGCGGCAATGAATGCCACCGTCCAAGAAGTTAATCGTGGCAAACGCATAGTCATGACGCTATCTCCCGACAACAAACCTAAGTTCCTCAATCGCAAACGCCTGGCAATCTGCTTCGTTCCTGAGTCGGAATACCGCTAAAAAATCAAAAATTCGGCAAATCTTCAACCTCTGGGGCCCCATTTCTTATTTCCGTATTGCGAGTCTGACGATAAAGGCTGCGCACGGAGGCATAAAAATCCAATGAGGTGCTCTGGATCTCGTCCAATGTTTCAATATTGCGCTCACGCAAATCGACGTAATCCGTTCCTTCCCGTCCGATTTCCCACAAGGTTTTGCTTGGCCACGTGGCGTAAGTGAGCGGATCGAACAAAAAATCAACGCCAAATCCCAACAAATCGCGCGGATTGGACGGCCCAATCAGCGGCACGAAAAGATAAGGCCCTTCGCCCACGCCATAAATCGCCAAGGTTTGGCCGAAGTCCTCCGAGTGGCGCACGTAGCCCCATCGCACCGCCACATCGACGAATCCGCCCAAGCCCAGCGTCGAATTCACGCCCGCCCGCACCAGTGTCGTTCCGGCGCGGTCGAGTTCTCCCTGCAGAACGTCGTTCGCAAAGATCACCGGTGTGCCGAGATTGTTGAGGAAATTTCGCAAGCTATCGCGCACGAAGGAGGGCACCACTTGCCGATAGGCAAGTGCGGTGGGGCGCAAAACGGCTTTATCCAATGCCATGGTCGCGTTGAATATGACGCGATTTGTCGGCTCAAATGGGTCGTTGACCTCCTGCTCGCTTGCCCCGCGCATGCCGGCGCAGCCCGATAGCAGGATGGCGGCAACGATGGCCGCCATTATTCCCTTGAAAAGGCTCATTTTGTTGGAATCTACTCGTTGAGATCTGTCGGTTGGATCATGTCGCGCCGGCCGGCTTTTACAAATCTTACTTTAGCATACGGAAAGTTTTCCGATTATAAACGCTGATTAATTTAAGACTTGTATAAGGACATAAAGATATGTTTATATGTACTGGGAGGCAGGCAAATTGGAAGCGCTTCTTGGCATGTTGCGCGCGGCCGCGGATCCGACCCGGTTGCGCCTGCTTTTGCTGCTCATCAAAGCGGAATTGACCGTCACTGAGCTGACGCAGATTCTTGGCCAAAGCCAACCCAGAGTCAGCCGGCACTTGAAGCTGCTCTGCGAAGCGGGACTGCTCGAACGCTTCAAGGAAGGATCGTGGGTTTTTTATCGTGCGGCAGATCATGGCAAAGCCGCGGAGCTTGCCCGCATTTTTCCGGCGCTCGTTAATTCCGACGCCGATCCCGTTCTGCTCGACGATAGGAGACGGCTGGCTCAGGTGCGGGCGCAACGCGCGGAAGAAGCGGCAGCCTATTTCCGCGCCAACGCGCCGCGATGGGAGCGCATTCGCTCTCTGCATGTTCCTGAAGCTGACGTCGAACAGGCCATCGTCGATTTGCTTGGGCATGATCGCCTCGACTGTGTGCTGGACGCAGGCACCGGCACGGGGCGCATGTTGGAATTGCTTGCGCCGCACATCAAACGCGGTATTGGCATCGACATCAACGTCGATATGCTTGCGATAGCGCGGGACCGGATGGCAAATGCCGGGATCGTCAATTGTCATGTTCGCCGCGGCGACGTTTACCGCCTGCCTTTTCCCGACGGCGCCGCCAACGAAGGATTCGATGCCGTTCTCTTCCACCAAGTCTTGCATTTCCTCGACGATCCGCAAGCAGCCCTTCGCGAAGCAATCCGGGTAACGCGGCCGGGCGGGCGAATCCTGATTGCCGATTTCGCGCCGCATGGCCTCGAATTTCTGCGCAGCGAACACGCGCATCGCCGGCTTGGATTTTCCGAGCACGAAGTCCAGGGTTGGTTCCGGGCAGCCGGCCTGAAATCCGTTGCAACCCAATCGCTTCGCCCCCGCTCCGGCGCCGAAACCTTGACGGTTGTGGTCTGGGTTGCGGAAACGGCGGGAGCAGTCGCGGGCCGGAAAAAAGCCGAGGCTGCAGCATGAGTCTCCAGGGCCTCGCCGAGCCGGGCGCAAACACCGCAGTCTCGTTTGAATTCTTCCCGCCTAAGACGGCGGAAATGGAAACGCAACTTTGGAACGCGATTCGCCGCCTGGCGCCGTTGCGCCCGCATTTCGTTTCGGTCACCTACGGGGCCGGCGGATCGACCCGCGACCGGACCCATGCGACGGTCAAACGGATCATCGACGAAACCGAACTCAGGCCTGCGGCGCATCTCACCTGCGTCGGGGCTCCGTGCGATTCTATCGACGCTGTCATTCGTGATTATTGGCAAGCCGGCGTGCGGCATATCGTGGCTCTGCGCGGCGATATGCCGGATTTCGGACGGAGCTATTGCGCGCACAAGGACGGCTACCAGACGACGGCGGATTTGGTTCGCGCCATTCGCGCCGTCGCTCCATTCGAAATCAGCGTATCGGCCTATCCCGAAAAGCATCCGGATTCTCCGTCATGGGCCTGGGACATCGAGGTGTTGAAAGCCAAGATCGATGCGGGGGCCACGCGCGCCATCACGCAATTTGCCTTCGATAGCCAGGTCTTTGCCAGGTTTCGCGACCGCGTGCGGAGCGCGAGGATAGAGATTCCAATTGTGCCGGGTCTGATGCCGACAACGAATTTCAAAGGCGTATCGCGCATGGCAAACCGCTGCGGCGCAACCGTGCCCCATTGGCTGAGCGGACTCTATGACGGATTGGACGAGGATCCGGAAAGCCGCAAGCTGTTGGCTTCGGCGGTTTTGGTCGAGCAGGTGCGGGAGCTTAAAGCCGAAGGCTTCGATCAGTTCCACTTCTATACACTCAACCAGGCGGAACTGACCTTCGCCGTTTGCAACATCCTCGGTATCAAGCCCGCAGCTCAAAATCCCGTTGCCGCATGAACGGCGCACGGCGAAATCGCCTTGATTGGCTGACATGCACGGCGCGCGAGCGCATCCTGGTTCTCGATGGAGCCTGGGGCGTGATGATTCAGAACTACCGGCTGGCCGAAAGCGATTTTCGTGGGCAGCGTTTCGCCGATCACGGCCGCGACTTGAAGGGTAACAACGACCTTCTGGTTCTGACCCAGCCGGACATCGTTCGCGAAATCGGCCGCGCCTATCTGCACGCCGGGGCCGACATCATTGAGACCAATAGCTTCAATTCCACCTCGATCAGCCAGGCCGATTATGGCTTGGAATCTCTGGTTCCCGAACTCAACGAGGCGGCCGCGCGGCTCGCGCGGCAAATCTGCGACGAGTTTTCGACAACCGGCCGGCCGCGCTTCGTCGCCGGAGTGCTGGGACCCACCAACCGCACGGCATCGCTGTCGCCCGACGTGAACGATCCGGGATTCCGCAACACAAGTTTCGACGCGCTCGCCGCGACCTATGCCGAGGCTGCGCGCGCACTAATACGCGGCGGCGCCGATCTTATCATGGTGGAGACGGTGTTCGACACGCTGAATGCCAAAGCGGCGATTTATGCCGTCGAAGGTGTGTTCGCAGAATTGGGCGATCGCTTGCCGGTGTGGATATCCGGAACCATAACCGATCTTTCGGGGCGGACGTTGACCGGCCAGACCGTGGAAGCATTTTGGCATTCGCTACGGCATGCTGCTCCGTTCGCGTTCGGCTTGAATTGCGCCCTAGGTCCGAAGGAGCTTCGACCTTATGTGGCCGATCTCTCCGAAATTGCCGACACCCTGACGAGCGCTCATCCCAATGCCGGTCTGCCCAATGCCTTCGGCGGCTATGACGAGACGCCGGATTCAATGGCCGCCTTTATCGGCGAATTCGCGCGCGAGGGATTGGTCAACATTGTGGGCGGCTGCTGCGGCACTACGCCCGAGCACATCCGCGCTTTTGCCGAAGTGACAGCCGAGCTGCCGCCGCGCAAAATTCCAGAGAAGCCACGCCGGCTCCGGCTCTCGGGTCTCGAAGCTTTCACTCTGACGGCGGAAACCAATTTCGTGAACGTGGGGGAGCGGACAAACATCACGGGCTCCGCCAAATTCCGCAAACTGATTGCAGCAGGCGATTTCGACGCTGCCCTCGAGGTTGCGCGCAACCAGGTTGAGAACGGCGCACAGCTGATCGATGTGAATATGGACGAGGGCCTGATCGATTCGGAAGCGGCGATGTCGCGCTTCCTCAGTCTTGCCGCCGCCGAGCCGGACATTGCGCGCATTCCCGTGATGATCGATTCATCCAAATGGAGCGTGATCGAGGCCGGCCTGAAATGCGTGCAGGGCAAACCCGTCGTCAATTCGATCAGCTTGAAAGAGGGTGAAGAAGCATTCGTGGCGGTGGCAGAAAAGGTCCGTCGTTACGGCGCCGCGGTCGTGGTGATGGCATTTGACGAAAAGGGCCAAGCCGATACGGCGGAGCGTAAATTCCAGATCTGCCGCCGCGCCTACGATATTTTGCTTGATCGGATCGGATTTCCCCCTGAGGACATCATTTTCGATCCGAATATTTTTGCGGTCGCCACCGGCATCGAAGAACACAATGATTATGGCCGCGCCTATATCGATGCGGTCTCGCGCGTCCGCCAGGCGCTGCCGTTTGCCCATGTTTCCGGCGGCGTATCCAACTTCTCCTTTTCTTTCCGCGGCAATGATCGCGTGCGCGAGGCCATGCATTCGGTGTTTCTCTATCACGCCATCAAAGCCGGCATGGATATGGGCATCGTGAACGCCGGCAACCTTCCGGTCTACGAAGACATTCCACGCGATTTGCGCGACGCGATCGAAGACGTACTTTTCAACCGGCGGCCGGAAGCAACCGAACGCCTGCTGGAGCTGGCGCAGAAATATCGCAAATCCGCCGGGGAATCCGATCCGGAAACGGAACTCGCTTGGCGCGGGTTGCCGGTGGAAGAGCGGTTGACCCACGCGCTCGTGCACGGGATCGCAGACTATGTCATGGCAGATGTCGAGGAGGCGCGGCAGCGCGCCAAGAAGCCGCTCGACGTCATCGAAGGACCGCTGATGACGGGCATGAACGTGGTCGGCGATCTATTCGGCAGCGGCAAGATGTTTCTGCCGCAAGTAGTCAAATCGGCCCGCGTCATGAAGAAGGCGGTGGCCTATCTCATTCCCTTCATGGAGGCGGAAAAGCAGGGCGCGAAGCGCGAATCCGCGGGTCGCATCGTCATGGCGACGGTGAAAGGCGACGTCCACGACATCGGCAAGAACATTGTCGGTGTGGTGCTGCAGTGCAACGGATACGAAGTCGAGGACCTCGGCGTCATGGTGCCTGCGGCGCGGATTCTGGAAATCGCTCGCGAGACCAAGGCCGATGTCGTGGGATTGTCGGGCTTGATTACGCCTTCGCTCGACGAAATGTGCCATGTTGCAGCCGAAATGGAGCGCGAAGGATTCGACATCCCTCTGCTCATCGGAGGCGCTACCACCAGCCGCGTTCACACCGCGGTCAAGATCCATCCCAATTATACCCGCGGCCAAACCGTCTACGTGACCGATGCTTCGCGCGCCGTTGGCGTTGTGGCGAGTCTGATCTCGAGGGAGACGCGCGCTTCCTATATCGGCGATTTGCGGTCCGAATATGCCCGCATCATCGCCTCGCACGAAGCCAATCGCGGACCACAGCGGCGATTGAGTCTGGGCCAGGCGAGGGCTCATCGCTTTCTGCCCGATTGGAGTTCCTACACGCCGCCCGCGCCGCGTTTTCTCGGCACTCGCCGTTTCAATGCCTATGACCTCGGCACGCTCGTCCCCTATATCGATTGGTCACCGTTCTTCCACACCTGGGAGATGAAGGGCCGTTACCCGGATATTTTGGACGACGCGAAAGCGGGACCGGCCGCGCGCGCGCTCTTTGCCGACGCGCAAGCGATGCTATCGCGGATTGTTAAGGAGCGTTGGCTGACGGCGCGCGCCTGTATCGGGATCTGGCCGGCGGAGGCGGAAGGCGACGACATCGTCATCTACCCAGATGAAACCCGCAAATCGCGCCTTGCAACCTTCCACACGCTGCGCCAGCAAGTGGCTCGCGAACGCGAATCGCCCAACCTTGCGCTGGCGGATTTTGTCGCGCCGGCCGGCATCGGAAAGGCTGATTATCTCGGCGGCTTTGCCGTCACCGCCGGGATTGGAGAGGATGAGATCGCCGCGCGTTTCAAGACCGACAAGGACGATTACAGCGCCATCCTGTTAAGCGCGCTTGCCGATCGCCTGGCCGAAGCCTTTGCCGAACATATGCATCAGCAGGTGCGCCGGGATTTCTGGGGTTATGCGCCGGAGGAAAGTCTTTCCAACGAAGAGCTCATTACGGAAACCTATCGCGGCATCAGGCCTGCCCCCGGCTATCCGGCACAGCCCGATCACACCGAAAAAGCCGCGCTGTTCCGCGTTTTGGAGGCGGAGACGAGCGCCGGCATCAAGCTTACCGAGAATTACGCAATGTGGCCCGGTTCGTCCGTATGCGGCCTATATTTCAGCCATCCCGATTCGCGCTATTTCGGCGTCGGCAAGATCGAACGCGATCAGGTCGAGGACTATGCCCGCCGCAAGAATTGGAAGCTCGCCGAAGCCGAGCGCTGGCTTGGGCCGATCCTGAACTACAATCCGCGCAAGACCGAGGCGGCTTAGGGCAGCCATTCACGCCAGGCCGGCCATGCGCCGATTAGCTTCGCCCATTCGGAATAGCCGGAGGCGGACGGGTGTGTTCCATCAACCGATTTTATATCGGTTAGCCACACGGATGATTTCGAAAGCGGCGAATAAGAATCGAAATAGGGAATCCCATATTCCGCGCAAACCGCCGCAAATTGGCGCGACAGTTCTTCAACACGGATATTTCGCGCCTGATCGCCGCCGGGCGGCGGCCCGACCATCAAAATCGGCTTCCACCGCGAAGCGCGGCCCAGAATCTCGCGCGCGGCGGCAAGCGATTGGGCCGGTTCGAGCTGGCGCTTGCCGTTGACCTCGCGGGCATCGTTGACGCCGAACT
>Ga0307477_10001601_pt1 | contig 18695 bp, 16 predicted proteins | sample atmos_gasesECM2C_FD_203316 | JGI IMG/M metagenome (GOLD analysis project Ga0307477, IMG submission 203316) | Hardwood forest soil microbial communities from Morgan-Monroe State Forest, Indiana, United States - atmos_gasesECM2C_515 | ecosystem: Environmental > Terrestrial > Soil > Temperate...
CCGGCAGGCCGGAGAGGACGACTCGATTCGCGCTGTCGTCATCACCGGCGCGGGGCGCGGCTTCTCCTCCGGTCAGGACCTCAAGTTCGGCTCGGAGTCCGGCGATCTGGACATCCGGCGGGCGCTCCACGAGCACTACGTGCCCCTGATCACGGCCATCCGCTCCATCGAGAAGCCGGTGGTTGCCGCGGTCAACGGGGTGGCGGCCGGGGCCGGGTTCTCGCTGGCGCTGGCCACCGACCTGCGGATCGCCGCGGAATCGGCACGGTTCGTGCAGGCCTTCGTGCGGATCGGGCTCGTCCCCGACGCGGGCAGCACCTTCCTTCTTCCGGCGCTCATCGGGTACGCCAAGGCCGCCGAGCTGATGATGCTCGGAGAGACGGTGGACTCCGCTGAGGCGCTCCGGCTGGGGATCGTCAACCGCGTCGTGCCCGACGACCAGCTGATGCCGGCCGTCCTGGAGATCGCCGGCCGGCTCGCGCGCGGGCCCAGGTCGGTCGGCTTGATCAAGCGGCTCCTCAACCACACCCTCGACGCGGGCAACGACCTCGCCGCCCAACTGGGACACGAGGAGGATGCCCAGGTCGAGGCGGCCTCGAGCGCCGACTTCTTCGAGGGCGTAGCGGCGTTCCTTCAGAAGCGACCGCCTGAGTTCACCGGCCGCTAGCGGCCCGCGATCGCGGGCGCCCACTCGACCCTGCGCGGTCTCGCTTGACAACTTGTGATCGGTCAATCAATAATGCCGGTGCAATGACCCCCGAGGCAGCCGTCCAGCTACGACAGACGTCCGAGGAGCGCCGCGACCAGGTAGTCGAGGCGGCGATCCGCGAATTCGCGGAGAACGGCTACGCGGCGGCGTCCACCGCCGCGATCGCCAGGCGGGCAGGGATCAGCCAGCCCTACATCTACGCGCTCTTCCCGAACAAGCAGGAGCTCTTCCTGGCGGCGCACGACCGCGTCTCGGGGAGGATCCGCGCCACGTTCCGCGAGGCCGCCCGCGGCGCGACGGACACCGCCGACGCGCTGCACCGTATGGGACAGACCTATCCGGAACTCATCGCAGACCGCTTCGCGCTGCTCTGCCAGCTGCAGTCGTACGCGGCCGCCGGCGACCCGGACATCAGACGGCACGTGGGAGACGCGTTCAGGGCTCTCGTCGCCGACGTGCGCGAGCTGAGCGGTGCGTCACCCGTCGAGGCGGCGCAGTTCTTCGCCGCCGGGATGCTCGCCAACGTCACCACGATTCTCGAGATTCCCGAGATCTGTGAACCGCTATGGGAGGAGAACCACGGAGCCGACACGACTGCTCAACATCCCCGTGCCGACGGCGGCGTGCGCTGACGCGCCGGAAAATTTTTTGCCCTCGCAACTTATGAATCAATCAATAACGGAGGTCCGATGATGGCGCGAACCAGAACCGGTTGGACGTTGGCGCTGGTCTCGTTGGCGCTCTTCATGGTCACGCTCGACAACCTGGTGGTCACCACCGCGCTGCCGAGCATTCGCGTGTCGCTCGGTGCGGGTATCGACCAGCTCGAGTGGACGGTCAACGCGTACACGCTGAGCTTCGCGGTCCTGCTGCTCACCGGAGCGGCGCTCGGTGATCGCTTCGGCCGCCGGCGCATGTTCGTCATCGGCCTCGGCATCTTCACGATCGGATCGGCCGCGGCGGCGCTGAGCCCCACAGCGTCTGCGCTGATCGCCTCGCGCGCGCTGCAGGGAGTTGGCGCTGCGGTGGTTCTGCCGCTCACCCTCACGCTGCTCTCCGAAGCGTTTCCAGCCGGTGGACGCGGCTTGGCGCTCGGCATCTGGGCCGGGATCAGCGGCCTGGGCGTCGCGCTCGGCCCCGTGATCGGCGGCGCGATCGTGACCGGCATCTCCTGGCATTGGATCTTTTGGATCAACGTGCCCGTGGGCCTCGTCGTCGCACCACTTGCGTGGACGCGGCTGTCTGAGAGTCACGGAAGCAATCGGCGTTTTGACATCCCCGGCGTCCTGCTCGCGACCGCCGGCTTGTTCGGAATCGTGTACGCGCTCGTACGCGCCAACGCGCTCGGCTGGGGCAGCACGATTGTGCTCGGCGGGCTGCTCGGCGGCGGCGCACTGCTCGTCGCGTTCGCTCTCTGGGAGCGCCGCGCCGCCAATCCGATGCTGCCGCTCCGTTTCTTCCAGAGCCGCGCCTTCTCTGCCACCAACGCCGTGTCGTACGCGATGTACTTCGGTATGTTCGGGTCGATCTTCCTGCTCGCCCAGTTCTTTCAGACCGCGCAGCATTACAGCGCGCTCCAGGCCGGCCTCCGCACCCTGCCCTGGACGGGCATGCCGATGCTGGTGGCGCCCGTCGCCGGGATCCTCTCGGACAGAGTTGGGAGTCGCCCGCTGATGGCCGGCGGACTTGCGCTGCAGGCCGCGGCCGTCGCGTGGATCGCGCTGGTGCTCGGTCCCAACACGCCGTATGCGGAGTTCATCGTTCCCTTCATCTTCGCGGGCACCGGCATGGCCATGGTGTTCGCGCCGGCGGCCAATGCAGTGCTGTCGGCGGTGCGCCCCCACGAGGCGGGTCAAGCATCCGGCGCGACCAACGCGATTCGTGAAGTCGGCGGCGTCTTCGGCATCGCCGTGCTCGCGACCGTGTTCAGCCGAAGCGGCGGCTACGGCTCTGCGCAGCTCTTCGTCAACGGGCTCGTTCCGGCGGCGTTCGTCGGCGCGGGTGTGCTCGCGGTGGGGGCCATCGCTGCCCTCTTTGTGCCACGGCAGCGCGCCACGGGGTCGAGGCTATCTCGACCGACGACGGGACGGTCTCCGTGGGCACCACGACGCTGGCCGCCTGACGGTGATCCTCGAGCCCCGCTCGCGGTTGCGCGGGCGGGGCTCCGATATACTCGGCCGGAGTCGAGCGGGAGTAGCTCAGTGGTGGAGCACTACCTTGCCAAGGTAGGGGTCGCGAGTTCGAGCCTCGTCTCCCGCTCCAACATCGTCCAGGATCTGTCCTTCAGCAAGCCTTTTCATGGATGGGTGCCTTGGCGTCATGGACACGCCGCTGGCGGTGGCACGCGAACTTACCAAGCGTGGAAGAGCATGTTGCAGCGGTGCGACACTCCAACGCGCAGGGACTGGCCCCGTTACGGCGGTCGGGGTATCACCGTCACTGCCCGCTGGCGCCGTTTCGAGAACTTCCTCGCCGATATGGGCGAATGCCCTCCCGGGCTCTCGTTGGACCGAATCAACAACGACGGCAACTACGAGCCGCGCAACTGTCGCTGGGCGACCCGCGAGCAACAGATGCGCAACCGGCGGCCCAACGGCGGCGAGCTCCACGGGAACGCGAAGCTGACGGTCGCTGATGTCATCGCGATACGTACGCTGGCCCGGAATGGCATGACCTACAGGTCCTTGGGATCCATGTTCGGTGTCAGTCACACCAACATCGGGGACATCGTCCGGCGCCGAGAGTGGCGACAGCTCTTGCGAAGACCGGCACCAGGGCAGCGAGTTGCATGTGAGTACGGAGTGAGGGAGATCTGAGCCGTCGTCACACCTCGGAACCGACCATGGATCGACCAGGTGCGAGTCTGTTGCCGGACTCAGCACGGTCAGCGCCCGGGGCGTCGGGAATCGTGGTTTCTTCATTCGTGTCCCCAGATTTGTGCTCGGTTGTGTTGAGTGTCCGGATTGTCAGCGGTCCGAGTCGTCACCGGTGCCGAGCCTGTCGAGGACGAGCTCCGCGACCTCGCGGCCGAGCCGAAGTCCGGCGATATGGTCGATGCGGGTGTGCTGACCCGCGAAGATGCGGCTGAGTCCCGCCTCGACAGCCACGTCCTGGTAGCTGTCAAATGTTCTGATCACGCCGGGCAAGACCTCTGATGTGACGGTGACGCCGTTGTTGTCGCCGAAGAAGCTGGACAGGACCGATGCCCCGGCTGCGCTGATCGTGCTGTGGGCGCCGGGGTAGGAGGGATCGAGCGCCGTGTTGGCAAGTGGAGTCCAGTTCGGGTCAGCGATCGTCAAGGGGTTGCCGGTGATGTTGGCCTCGCGGATGGCGGTGACCGGACGCCACAGCTGATACGTGTACTTGGCGTCGTAGAAGGCGATCGCACTGTCGGCGAACGAGAGGTTCAGGTTGGCGAAGAGGCTCGCGGTGCGCAGCAGGCCGGTGTGATGCGCTAGCGCTGCGCTTTGAGCAATCTCGTTCCAGTAGTTCCAGATTGGTGCGCTCCAGAATTTGGCGATGACAGTCTGCTCGGGCGTGCGCGTGGTGCTCGTGTCTTGTCCGAAGGTCTTCACCTCATTCAGGGCCGCGGCGTATGTGACGGTCTTTAGACCGGGTGGTGCCGCGGGACGGAATTGGTCCGCATCCTTGAGGACGAATGGGGTGACTTTCGCCCAATGAGTGAAGACAGGCTGAATGAACAGCGGAGGCGTCAGCTGGTAGTCGCCCGCGTCGTTGCCAGGCGTGAACAACGGCGGGGTCGCGCTGGACCCGTCGTCGGCGCGAATCCTGAGCATGCGCTCAGCAGCCAGCCGGCCAACGTGGATCCCATCCTGCTTGGGATCGGACGGCGGGATGCTGGCGAGCTCACTTGCCAGCAGTTGATCGGCCGCCAGCTTCATTGCTGGATAGAGCGCGGCCAGCGTGTCGTGACCAGCTTCCGCGGCGGCCGCGTCGGGGCGAGCATCGTGTGGAGCACGCACCCTGAACAGATACGCAGGCGCGTCGCCGGTGATCGACACCACCGCGTCGTAAATGGCAGCGTGCAGGATGGCGAAGCTGCGCGTGGGATGAATGGTCGCCGGTTGCGCTCCCTTGGTGCGGACGACGCTCAGCAGCTCACGGTTCCAGTCGATCACGATGGCTCCGGAGAAGCGGGAGTAATCGGTGGCAAGGGAGGCCCTTCCCGTGGTGCCGCTCGATGAGGCGCCCGCGACAGCGGGCACCGTCGCCGCAATGGCGGAGATGACCCCCGCGAGCGCAGCAAGGGTTTTCTTCATGTTTTCTCCTCGAAACATCCGTGTTCCATGCAGTTCGTCTCGACTAGAGGGGTGGCGCCTGGCCAGGACGATTCCCACAGTCGAACAGAGACTGCGCGTCAGTGACGCATACGGCCTGCGTTACGCCATACCCCCGTTGAGCACGTAACTCGTTGCATATGTACGATGTCATGAGAAACCGAGACAGGCGTGTGAGCGCTGGATCACGGTGGGCGCGACGCTCGCCACAGTGATAGCGACACGCGTGGGGTGAGCATGCGCCGCGCCGTCGGTACCGCTGTCGCGCTGGGCCTACTCGGTGCAACGATTGCGGTGGCAGCCGTCGCGGCGGCGAACGGCGGCCCGCTGACCTGGGAGCAATGGCACAGCGCACCGGGTGTCGTTGATGTCGCCGGGCCTTTGAGTAGCGGCGCGATCGCCATCGCCGCCGGCACCCATCTCTTTCGGGTTACACCCGGTGGCGTTCAGTCCGAGCTCTCGCCCACATACGCCGCACCACCCTTCGCACCGCCTGCGGGATCGGAGCCGTACATTGCCACTTCGCAAGCGGAGTCATCCAACGCGTCCTGCGCGTTCCCGCGCGACACGGTGTTCGCGATCCGTCCGAGCAAGCCTGGCTCAGTGATCAGCGTCGGGCCAGGAGGTGATGTGCGCACGTTCGTGACGCTCCCGGCGGCGGGCAGCTTGAACGGCATCACCTTCGACACCGCCGGCCGTTTCGATCACCGGTTGCTGGTCACGGGCAGGATTGCCGGTCAACATGAAGCTGTCGTCGCCGTCGACTGTCGCGGTGCAGCAACAACGCTGACCAACATGGCCCCTCGGTTCGAAGGCGGCCTGACGGTTGCTCCTGCGTCGTTCACGCGGTTCCCAGGCGACTTGGTCGCAGCTGACGAGGTCAGCGGACGCGTGCTGGCGATCGACCCCGCGGGAAAAGCGGCTCTGATCGCCGATTCGCGTGTGCCCTCAGGAGGTGACACCGGCGTCGAGGGCGTCACATTCGTGCCGCCGGGTTTCCTCGCCGGAGGCGAAGCCTACACAGCGGATCGGGGCACTCCCGGAAGCCCGCATCGGGGTACGGACACGCTTCTCAGGCTTCCGGCATCGGCCTTTGCCGCAGCGGGAGTTCACAGCGGCGACATGCTACTCACCACGGAGGCATCTGACCGCATAGTCGACATAGCGTGCGACGGTAGCTGCTCGGAGCGAGTGCTCGGCATGGGTTCGGCAGCCGCGCACGGCGAAGGCCATTTGTTGCTGGTCGCCGACAATCCCTACGCGAGAGCGCCCGCGATTCCATCCACCCGCGCATCCGGACTGAGTGGACTCGTTATCGCGATCCTCGCAGTTCTTGCGGTCGCCGCAGCGGCGGGTGCGACTCGGGTGTTCGTCCTGCGCAACCGCTAGCGGATGAGCGACTTCCGAGTCGCACGTCTCAACTCGGCTGCGACTGTCCGTTTGCCGCAAGACAGGCAATCAGCTGACCTTTCTCGTCGGTGGTGGGATATTGAAGGACCGCAAAGGCGAGCGACGTGGACACTGATCGCTCCGATTCGATGAGCAACGGGAACCGAACGAGGTTGCTGTTATGAATAATCTCGCTCACGAGCTTCCTGTTCACAAAAGACCTCGCAACCCGGTGATAGTCCCGGGCAAAGCGGGACATGCAATCAGACCGGATCGCGGACACGGAGATCATCGTCGGCTTGCACCGGGCGATCTACGCCGGCGTAGGCACCCGGGCCGGACGCGGAGCGCCTCACCACTGAGACGCTGACCCGGGCTCTTCCCAGGCTCCGCTCCGCCGCCACGCTGAACGACTGCTACCGGATCCTCGACTCGACGGTCGCCGCTGCGCTGGGCTAGCCCCCGCCGCCGCTGCTTCGGCGAATCCGGTCCATGCGTGACCGGCCCTTCTCAGAGGGCGCTTTCAGGCTCGGACAGCGGTCGCGAGCACGCCCACGTCGAGCGAACTCTCTGCTGGTGCTGATGGCCTCGTCGGGGCAAGCGGGTACTTGAAGTTGGTGCCAAGAGCGCGAGGCGCCACGGTCGTCAGCGGTCGCAGCCGTCGCCGTCACTGGGTGCGCCGTGATTGTCTGCATCGCCGTCACCACCACCGTTTTGCGGAATGGTGCATGGCGTCGCGGTCGGCGCGAGCCGCGCGGTTGTGGTCGGTATCGGTGTCGGCGTCGCCGCTAGCGAGGGCGCGACCGTGGCCACGTCGGGCGTCGCGGTAGACGCTTGGGTCGATGCCGCCGCAGAGGAAGGCGACGAACCCGGCGCGGTGACTGCCGCGGCGCCGCCGCAGGCGGCGATGCCAAGGCTCGCCAACATGGAAATCAAGAGCAGACGCGATGGCACTTCTCAGTGCCCCATTTGCCCGCGGGGCACCTCGAGCGACGCTCGCGACAACCGCGACTTGCGCCGGCGAGAGAGCGGCGGGTTCAAACTCGAGGCCAGACCCACGACGCTGACCAGCACAGCGGCACCCTCCGCATACGCGGACAGAAGCTTCCCAGGAACGTGCCAGGTCGGCTCATAGAGGTCGGGGATCGGACCGATGGCTCCGACGTCAACGTAGCGGTACAGCACCACCGCGCCGAGCGCGCTGGCGGCGACGCCCAGACCCAGCGCCCATGTGGAGCGGCTGGCACGTACGAGGATGAGAAGCGCAACCAGACCCGCCACTGCTGCTTCGGCCCGAAACAAGCTGCCCTCGGTGACCAGCCCGCCATGCGGCGAGTCGTAGATACTCGCATTCGTCGCGTGCACGAAGGCGTCGATGCCGAACGCCGTGGCTACAAGGACGCGCAGCGCATAGCTGCGAACGCTGTGGCTTGCGTGCGAGGCTGGAGGCTGCGCCTCCCCCGGGTGAGCGACGCGGAGCGCCAACTCGCGCACCGTCATTGGCCGACCTGCATTCCGGACGCGGACAGCACGTACCACGACCCGCCGAACTGGTCCAGATTCTGACCGTTTGTATCGCCGGGCTTGTTGTCACCAACGTAGTAGTAAAGAGGGTGTCCGTTGTACGTGATCTGTGCCGGGAGACCGCTGTTCGTCGATGTACCCAACAGCGAAGCCGCTGCTCCACTCTCGGCCTGTGCCGCCCCGGACGCTGTGAACGCGGGCCATACGCCCGTGCACGATCCGGTGCACGACGATGCGCTGCCCTTGTCCTTCGTGAACAGGTACAGGGTGCGGCCCTGTCCATCGGTGAGGATCTTGCCGAGACCCGATGTTGCGACGGCGACCGACGCCGACGCGGCCGCACCGGCGGAAGAAGGTCCACCGCCGTAGACGCCTCCGGAACCGGACGATGAACCTCCTCCATACGCGGTCCCGCACGCGGCAGCCAGCATCGTGAAACCAGAAGCCGCGACCGGAAGAGACAAGAGACGCGACACAGCGCGCGGACGTGTGACGGGAAGCATTTGCAACCACCTCTTTGTGAACGAAGCGGCGTGGTGCTCGTTCAACCTCGCGACCGTCGACCACCACGCCTTGTCATCTCTGTCATAGTCGCCGCGTTACGCGGGTCACGACCCTCCGGCAATTGTTGAGAAGGATCGCCGGTGTTGTGCTGACGATTTCACACGGCTACGAGGGCCGGCGGCATCTCCGTCTCGAGCGAACCCGCGGCGGAGTCGATCCCTGTTATACGCAGGATTGCCGCTTGATCAACGGTCTCCTCCGCGAGCAGCGCGGTTACCAGCGCATCCAGCTGGCTGCGGTGCCGGTGGAGGATGGAGCGCGCCACATCGAGGCAGCCGTCTACGAGGCTGCGCACCTCGCCGTCGATGAGTTCCGCGGTGGCTTCGCTGTAGGCGCGGTTACCGCCCCCGAAAGGCTGCTGACTGTCCTCGTCGAAATTCAACGGTCCAACCTTTGCGCTCATCCCCCATCGCGTCACCATCTGACGAGCCAGACGGGTCACCTGAAGGAGGTCGTTCTCGGCTCCGGTGGTGACCACTCCGTAGACGAGCGACTCCGCGGCGCGGCCACCCAGCGCTGAGGTGATTCGAGCGCGCAGGTAGTCCTCGGGATAGTTCTGGCGATCGTCGACAGGTGACTGCACGGTGACGCCGAGAGCCATCCCCCGGGGAACGATGCTGACGCGCCGCACCGGATCCCCTCCGGGCACCAGGAGGCCCAGGAGCGCATGACCGCTTTCGTGGTACGCGATTCGTGCTCGGTCCTTCGGGCTGAGCATGACCCGCCGAGCGGGTCCCAGCTGCACCTTCTCCAACGCGCTTTCGAAGTCACTCATGGTGACCACATCGTGCTCGCGCCTTGCTGCAAGCAGCGCAGCCTCATTGACGAGATTGCGGAGTTCTGCGCCGACGAGTCCGACGGTCTGTTGCGCCAGGGCGCTCATGTCGACGCTGGACGCGACTGGAACACCACGGCTGTGGATTTGCAGGATGGCGGCGCGTCCGATGCGGTCGGGCGGGGAAATCACGACCCGCCGGTCGAAGCGACCGGGTCGCAGCAGAGCCTGGTCCAACACATCCGCACGGTTGGTCGCGGCGATGACGATCACGCCCTCGTGAGAATCGAAGCCGTCCATCTCCGTCAGGATCTGGTTGAGAGTCTGCTCCTGCTCGTCGTGCCCGCCGATACGAAGCGCGGTGCTCCGGCTGCGACCAACCGCGTCGAGCTCGTCGATGAAGACGATCGCCGGTGCTGAAGCACGTGCCTTCTGGAAGAGGTCGCGAACCCGCGCAGCGCCCACACCGACGATGGCTTCGACGAATTCGCTCGCCGAGATCGACAAGAACGGGACACGGGCCTCGCCCGCGACCGCGCGCGCGAGCAACGTCTTGCCGGTTCCCGGCGGCCCCACCAACAGGACACCCTTGGGCACCGTTCCGCCCAGCCGCTGATACTTGGTCGGCTCGCGGAGAAAGTCGACGACCTCGACCAGCTCTTCCTTGGCGTCTTCGATGCCGGCGACATCAGCGAAGGTCGTTCCCGGACGATCACCGTCGTAGAGCCGTGCGTTGCTGCGGCCGAAACTCATCAGACCGCCGGCGCCACGCGCGGACACGCGGGCGAGAACGATGAAGGCTCCGACGAGCAGGAGGGCGGGGCCGAAACTGAGCAGGAGGCCGAGCAGGGCGTTGCCCTGACCAGCCTGCTGCGCAGTCACCTGAACCTTGTACTTTTCGAGGAGGGCTTCGAGATTGTCGCTACCGGTGCCGGTTCCTGCGTTTGCGACGAACTCCGGCAGCACAGTGTGAAAATCCTGGGAGGTGCCCGTGCCCGAGGCAGCCGTTATCGCGTTCCTCGCGTGCCCGTCGATCGCATCGGCCGTGGCGGTGATGCTCACGACGTTGCCGGCGACGACCTGCTGCTTGAACGTCGTGTAGGGGATCACGATCCGGTGTGTGCCTCCGTTCATCGGGAGAGCGCTGGCCAGCGCGATATTGAGCACGATCGCGACCAGGATTCCGGAGAGCCAGAAGGGGGGCAGCCCGCGCAGCGGTCCTGGTGACCTCGGAGGGCTCCCTTGGTCACGAGTCGCGGGCCGGTAGGGCTGTCTCGACGTCGGCAATGATTTCTCCTGGTCCTAGCTCGGTGCGACGCACCTGGTGATGTCGCCAGCGCCCTGAAGTCAGCAGATGACGTGTGAGGTCCACTTCCCTGTATGGCGTGCGTTACGTTGCCCGCCGCTGACACGCAGAGCGATCCGCGTCCCAGGCGGACGCGGTAACCGTGGCGCTATGGAAAGAGTGGAACCGTCAGCGCCGCTTCCACGGCGGCAGATTCAAGGAGATGACATGAGCTCCGCTCCCAAGCGCGATGGTCACAGTGCCCTGCGCAGCCTCGACGATCGCCCGTTCGTTCTCGTCATACACCGCAGCCCCACGATTCGACATGCCCTGCTCATCACACTCGACCTCGATGGGTTCGATGTTCTGACAATGGAGGACCACTCCGAGGCCGGCGACATTTTCGCGTACGCCCCACCCAGCGTCATCATCGCCGATCTCGCGGGTGCAAGCGTCGCGCAGAGTGAGTTCCTGCGTCGCGCACAGAGTGCCCACGTTCCGGTCATCGCCTTCGATGAGCGTGCAGCCGCCTCGACTCACGCGGCAGAGATGGTCACGGGCGTTCAGCACATCCGCCGCCAGGATGGGGTGAGCCACCTGCTCGACGTGCTTCACGAGATCACCGAGCCACCCCTCGCGCTCAGGGCAAACCGGGCGTAACCGTCTCCGTATATGTGGGTGACCCGGCTTAGAGATCCATATCCCTTCCCTCCCGCGCAGGGGTGGCCGGCGGCCCTCGGGTCGCCGGTGCCCCGTCACTTCAGGAGCTGCCCCCGATGATCGCCGCAAATGTCATCACGGACAACCTGACCGCCGCTCGCGCTCAGATGGGCGTATCGCTTGGCTGGCACATCATCGTCGCGAGCCTGGGTGTGGGGTTTCCCCTTGTCATTCTTGTGGCTGAATGGCGCGCGCTGCGACGGCGAGATGACGCTGCATTGCGGCTCGCGCGGACCTGGTCACGCACGGCAGGCGTCCTGTTCGCTGTGGGCGCCGTGTCCGGCACGATCATCTCGTTCGAGATGGGCATACTGTGGCCCGGCCTGCTCGGGACATACGGCTCGGTCATCGGACTGCCTTTCGCCCTCGAGGGCATCGCCTTCTTCATCGAAGCCATCTTCATCGGTATCTATCTCTATGGATGGGACCGTCTGTCACCACGGCTGCACCTGCTCTCAGGAATCCCGGTTGCGATCGCCGGCATCGCGTCCGCCTTCTTCATCGTCACGGCCAACGCGTGGATGAACGACCCGCAGGGATTCCGGTTGGTAGCTGGAAAGGTGGTGGACCCGAATCCGCTGGCCGCGATGTTCAATCCCGCGACGCCGGCGGAAACGATCCATCTGCTTCTCGCCTCATTCATGGTCACCGGGTTCGTGATCGGCAGCGTGTACGCCGTCGCGATGCTGCGCGGCCGCCGAGACCGGTACCACCGGCTCGGCTTCCTGATCCCGTTCGTCCTCGCCGCCGTCAGCACGCCGCTGCAGATCGGAGCAGGTGACTTCGCGGCCCGCTACGTCGCTGACAGGCAACCGATCAAGCTCGCCGCGCTCGAAGGGGTTGTGCACACCGAACGTGGAGCCGGCGAGCACATCGGCGGCTTGGTCATCAACGGCCGGTTGCGGGGCGCGATCGTCATCCCGCATGGGTTGGCATTGCTCGCATACGGAGATCCCAACGCCATCGTGAAAGGGTTGGACAGCGTCCCGCCCGATCAGCGGCCTCCGACGAACACCGTTCATGTGGCGTTCGATCTCATGGTCGGGGCTGGGTTCTTCCTGCTCGGCCTCTCCAGCTGGCTGGCGTGGACGTGGCGACGCACACGTGCACTGCCGCGATCTCCGTGGTTCGTGAGGGGCGCCGTGCTCGCCGGGCCTGCGGCAGCCGTGGCGATGGAGGCCGGCTGGGTCACCACCGAGCTGGGGCGCCAACCCTGGACCGTCTACGGCATCCTCCGCACCGATCACGCGGTGAGCACCGCCCCCGGACTGTTCGCCGGCTTCTATGTGCTGCTCGCCGTGTATACGGTGCTCACCATCTCCACCCTCTATGTCCTGCGGCGCATGGGCGTAGCCAATCGATCCGCTCTGCCCGATGCGGTGGCTCTTCTCGCCTCATGACCGCCGCGAACGCTGTCCTCGTGCTCCTGTGGATCAGCATCACTTCCTACGCAGTGCTCGCGGGGGCGGACTTCGGTGGCGGTATCTGGGACCTCTTCTCAGGCAGCACCTCCCGAGGCATGCGCCAGCGACTTCGCATCGCTGCGTCGATCGGCCCCGTCTGGGAGGCAAATCACGTCTGGATCATCTTCGCCCTCGTCATTCTCTGGACAGGGTTTCCTCCCGTCTTCGCGGCGATCATGTCCACTCTTTACATCCCGCTCACCCTGGTTGCCTTCGGCGTCATCGTGAGGGGCTCGTCATTCGCGTTGCGCCAGGCGGCGCCACAGCTGGCGCTCAAGCGCGCATTCGGGCCGGGCTTCGCAATCGCTTCGCTGGTGACCCCTTTCTTTCTGGGGACTGTCGCAGGTGCGATGGCATCCGGGCGGGTGCCCCCCGGCATCGCTCGCGGCGACACCCTGCTCAGCTGGACGGGGCCCACCTCGCTCCTGGGAGGAGTGCTCGCGGTTGCCGGCTGTGCTTACCTCGCCGCGGTCTATCTCTGTGTCGACGCTCGCCGCGATGGCGAGTACGACCTCGTGGAGGTGTTTCGGAAGAGAGCCCTGATCGCTGGCGCCGTGTGTGCGCTGATCGCCCTCGCCGGCATCGACGTGCTCCGCCTCGATGCGCCACGGCTGTACCACGGCCTGCTCGGAAACGGGCTTCCGATCCTGCTCGCGAGTGCTGCGCTGAGCAGCGCGGCGCTCCTCCTACTGTGGCGCCGGATGTTCGCTTTCACTCGGATCCTGTCCGCGCTGGCTGTTGTGACGGTGCTCTGGGCCTGGGCTGTCGCGCAGTATCCGGATCTTCTGGTCGGGAGCACCACGGTGGCGCAGGCCGCGGCCCCCGCGGCAACCTTGACGGCTCTGATCATCGCCGTCGCCATTGGCAGCGTGTTCCTGGTGCCGTCGCTGGCCCTTCTCTTCTGGATGGTGCGCCTGCCACGCACTGTCGATGCTCGACAGAAGGTCGAGTCCTGATGTGCATCGACCGCGCCGGCCTGAGCCCCAGGGCGCCGAGGTAGCCTTCCGCGTGGCATACCTCTTCATCATCGCAGCCGCACTGCGCGAGCTTGCCAGCCGCGAACCGCAGTGTGTCTCTGCGCTCGCGGCTGCTCTGCTGGGCGGGCTCTTCGTCGTCCGCCGACCGGTGCGAGCTCGGCGCCTCGCGATCGGGGGGGCACCTGGGCGACCGATCGGCGCCCGCTCCGGTTCTGTAACGCTCTCCATAAGGTGAGTCGTGGACGGCGTGCCGCGATCGGATAATTCCGGTCACCCGCTCCAGGTGATCGATGGCGACCGACCCCTTGACTGGGAGCGCGTATATCGGGAGAACGTCACCTCGATCTACCGGCTCCTGTTCTACAAGGTTGGCAACCAGCCCGACGCCGAGGACCTCACGTCGCAGGTGTTCCTCGACGCGCTGCCTCGCCTCCGGGCAAGCGCGTCTGGGGGCGAGATCCACATGTACCTCGTCGCCACCGCACGCACAGTTCTCGCCGGTCACTGGCGCCGCCGCCTTGGGGTCCAGGTGACCACCATCAACGAGAATCTCGCGATGCATGAAAGCGAAGCTCCCTTGACCGACCCCCTGCCGCGTATTCGCCGAATTCTGGCGAAGCTGCCGCCGAACTACCGCCGCGTTCTCGAGCTGAGATTCCTCGAACGCTGCTCTGTGAGAGAGACGGCCGCCAAGATGGGCATCAGCGCCGGCAACGCTCGCGTCGTGCAGTACCGCGCCTTGCAGCGGGCTGCCGAGCTGGGACGGGAGGTCGCTGGGTGAGCAGACGAAGCCGGCGTATCAGCCGCTGGGTCGACGACCTTCTGCACGATCGCAGTCCTCGCCGGCTGCGCGGCGCCGAAGAGGATGCCGACGTCCTCGCTGCGGCCATCGCGCTCCGTTCAGCCAGCCCCGACGCGGGCCTTCCCGACCCGCATTTCATCGAGTCTCTACGACAGCGGGTGGCGCGCGAGACACAGGGCGTGGTCGCCCCGGCGCCGCGGATGTCACGGCGGAGTCTGCTGGCCACGGGCGGCCTCGCCGCGGCGACCGCCGCCGCGGGGGTCGTGGTCGGAGAACGGTTTGCCACCACTTCGACACCACAGCTTCGTCTCGTCCCCGACGCGGGCAGCTGGGTTGGTGTGGCGGACGTCGCCGACCTTCCCGAAGGCTCGGCGATGCCGTTCGACACAGGCGCAGTTCGTGGCTTCATCGTCAATCGGGGCGGACAGATCGCAGCGCTTTCGGGGATCTGTACCCACCTTGGCTGCCTGCTGCAACTCAACCCCGGCGCCCGGCGGCTCGACTGCCCCTGTCACTCGGCCGCCTTCGCGTTCGACGGGAGTGTTCTCTTCAAGCACATGCCCGAGTCGCTGCCAGCACTGCCACAACTCAGCTCTCGGATTCGCGACGGAAGGATCGAGGTGCTCACGGTTTGACGCAACGCTCTTCCGACGGCCCCGACGTGTCGACCTTGATCGGTCTCGGAGTGACGAGCGCACTCGCGCCGCTCAGCGCGTCGATGCTTCTCGCAGCCCTTCCGGATCTCAGGCGGAGTCTGACGTTGGGGGCCACCGAAGCCGGCATCCTCGTGAGCGTCTACCTGGCCGCAATGGTGTTCCTGCAGCCGGTGGGTGGTCGCATCGGTGACGCCTTCGGGCGGCGGCCCACGCTCTTGACGGGGATCGCCTTCTTCGCGGCCGCATCCGCGCTGGGGGCAGTCGCCACAGACTATGCCCTCCTCGTTGTGGTGCGCCTGATGCAAGCGATAGCGGGAGCCCTTGCCTTTCCGAATGCATTCGCTGTTGTTCGCAACAGCGTTTCGGCCGCCCGGCGGGGACGCATCCTCGGAATGCTCGGAGCTGCGATGGTCGTAACGAGCGCTGCGGCAATACCACTCGGGGCTCTGGCGGTCATCCTCGGTGGCTGGCGCGCTACCTTCTTGCTCACAGCTGCCCTCTCGGTGCTCGCCTTTCTGCTGGTGAGACGCGTGGCATCGCACGGTCGACTCGCGAGTTCCGACGTCCCTGATGCAGAACAGCGCGCTCGCCTATTCTTGCGTTCGCCGCGCCAGGCGCGCGCAATCGGCGCCGCTGTCTTCTCGCTCGGTGCCACCAATGCGGCCATGTATGCGTTCCTCGTTGGGATCGCAGCGACATCCACCGGCGGCTCTGATCGGTGGTCGTGGCTGCTCTTCTCATTTCTTGCCGCATCCACGGTCGGAGCATTGGTCGGGGGCTACCTCACAGATCGCCTCGGCAGACATCGCACGGCAGCGTTGGGACTCGTTGCACTGGTCATGGGGCTCAGTCCTCTGCTGACTCCAGCCGCCACGGCAGTGTGGACGCATGCGGGAGGCTCGATACTTGCCGGCTTTGGGGTCGGCATTGCCATGACAGGTCTCCAGACGGTCGCAGCCGATGCCACGACCGCGGCCAGGTCCGGGCGCACAGCAGGCGCACTCGCGTCGGCGCGGTATATCGGTGCGGCCACGGGGGCTGGCCTCGCTTCGCTAGCCGCCTCGAGGACGATCGCAGGCCTGGACGGGGCGATGGTCCTCGCCCTGGCGAGCGCGTTGGCTGCACTCGCGGCGGGGTGCCTCTACCGTCCGTCCGCCGCCGGAATTCGAACCTCGCTGCTGACGGCGGCCAGTTGAAGCGGGCACAGCGCTACGAGGGTTCTGAGCCTCGAAAGGGAGCTACCGATCTATCACGACGCCGCTGGGACGCGCGCCAGGCGCGCTCCCCTGCGACGCTTCAGCATCGCCGGCAGTGCAAGCGCGACCGCAGCCCAGACGCTGAACGGCATCAGCCATCTCGCAACCCGGGCGAGCGCTGCGCTCAACCCAAGTGTGCCGCCCCCAACCGCACCCCCGCCAGCACCCGAACTCGACGTTTGCGGGATCACGATGTTCGCGCAGAACTGCCCGACGTCACCACCGGTCTTGTTCTGGTCACCGTCGTGCGTCATGACCTGCACGCGGTAGGCGTGCCCTATGGCGATGGGCTGGAAGGTGTTGGTGGTCGGGTTGTATGCCATGAGGTTGGGGCCGGATGCGTTGAATGCGTTCCAGCCGACGTCGGACCCGAAGCCCTCGTCGGTCCCCAGTTGGGCGTATGTGGTGCTGCTGAGGCTGCCGATCTCGACGGTGTCACCGGTCTTGGATCCGGTCGCGCTGCTCGACAGAGTGACGGATTGGCCGTTCGCCGCGACCGACGCGATGGTCGTGCCGATCGCAATGACCTTTTGCCCGTTGGCGTCGTCGATCGGCTTGCCCACGTCGGCGGCTGAGAACTCGGGCGCGGTGCTTGTGAGTGTCGTCGACCCAGCGGTCGCGCTTGCGTCGCCTATCTGACGCCACGGTGCGATTGGGCTCTCACCTGGGCCGAAGTCCCAGTGGTTCTGCTGGCCCGGCCGCACGGCGGTGTAGGTACCACCGGAGACCGTCACCGTCGCCGTCGCCCACGTGCCGCCCACGGTGTTCGCCCACGGTGTGGCCCCGTTCAGGTTCGCCGGGTGCGCGGTGCCCTCGATGTTGGTGACATCACCGGTTTGATTCGAAGTCGCGTTGGCTGACATGTGCACCGACTTCGTCGAGACGATCGAGAGAATTGTCGTACCCGGCGGAATGGCGCTGTGGCCCTGCGCGTCGCTGATCAACCGGCCGACGTCTGCGGACGTGAACGGCGGATCCGTCGAGCTCGACGGGACGCTGAACACGTTCGAGCCCTGCGTCGTGATGCCGTCGGAGATCTGCCGCGCGCCGGTCTGCGACTGCCAGTCACCTGCTGTGCTGTTCGGGCTGTTCGTGACGTCGGTGATGAAGAGCGCCGGATATTGGGGTCTTCCGGCCGGGTCCACCGCGCTGCTCGAGCCCAGGCTCGGTGACCCGACATCGCCGTAGGGAGCTGCCGCGGCCAGCTGCTGATCCTCTACGAGAGATCCCGCGGCGTAGCTCTGGTTCGGGCTGAATTGCGCGACATGGAGGGTCGTAGAGCCAGCGGCGGCGGCGGTTGTCAGATGCGTGTTAGCTGACTGGCCGCCCGACATGATGAGTATCGTGTCGTTCAACGCGTAGCCGGCGGAGAGCGGAGCCACGGACAGCGTCGCATAGCTCGTGCCCTGATTTATGCCGGTGGTCAGCGTGGTTGCGCTCGCCGGTGCGTAGGGGGTCACAGTGGTGGAACCAGAGTTGACGCCGAGCAACAGCCCGCTCTCGTCGTTGGTGATGACGTGAATCGACTGGTTGGTGCCTGATCCCTCAACCAACACCGTGCGCGTCACCGTGCTCTCGTTGAATGTCGGCGTCGCTGGGAAGCCCGTGGTGCACGGTCCAATGACGCTGACGCTGGCCGTCGCTGTGCCGTGGCCGTCGTTGGTCGTGGTCACTGAGGCTGTGTTGGTCACGACCTGTCCGCCGGTGGCCGACGTCGTCGGCGACGTGATGTGAACCGTAGGGGCCGGCGCGCCGGTGCTGTTCGGAGGGTTGGTGGAAGCCAGGCTGGAGTACGCGCACGTGAGGCTCTGACCTCCCACGGCTCCGCTTATGCCGCAGGCTCCGGCTGGGCTCTGGCTCGCGATCTTCCAGTTCAGCCCGGCATTGTTGGGGAGCGGGTCCGTGACTTGAACACCGGTCGCGACTCCCGGTCCACCGTTGGTCACCGTGATGACGAACCCGATCGTCGTCCCCGACGACACCGGAGATGCATCGGCGGTCTTCGTGATCCCGATGCTTGCACCTTGTACCGTGATGCTGGCGCTGCCCGAGGCGGGCGTCCCGTTGGTCGGCGTGGCCGTGGCGGTGTTGGGGTACGTGCCCGCGCTGCCACTGCTGGTGCCGCTGCTCACGTGGAAGCTGAGCGTCGCGCTCGCGGCCATGTCGCCCAGCGAGCAGGTGGCCACCTCCGTCGTGGTGTTGACGGCGCACGATCCGGCCGCCGGCTGCGTGTCCACCGACCAGCTCACCCCACTCCCCGTGGGCAGCGGGTCGTTC
>Ga0307477_10001602_pt1 | contig 18694 bp, 16 predicted proteins | sample atmos_gasesECM2C_FD_203316 | JGI IMG/M metagenome (GOLD analysis project Ga0307477, IMG submission 203316) | Hardwood forest soil microbial communities from Morgan-Monroe State Forest, Indiana, United States - atmos_gasesECM2C_515 | ecosystem: Environmental > Terrestrial > Soil > Temperate...
TCTGCCCGCTCGTGGGATTCTGGCGACCGGAGGGGTGCCCCCGAAACAGTGGAACCTGATCGTGCGTATCCCCGGCAATTTCCTGGTGCACACCAGCGGTGCATTGAACGCGAAGAGTTCCGCCAATGCCGGCGAGCGAACAATTCGCATCAAGCAAACCCCGGAGGACGGTTATCCCTTTGTCATCGCTGGGCGTTACATTGGAGGAACGCTCGCCGCCGGACAGGAACGGGTGAACCTCTGGACGCGCTCGCCGCAAGATCCCGAAACGCTGCGGCAACCCAGTGAAGCGCTTGCTCGCGCCATCCAAATGTACGACGCAACTTTTGGCGTGCGCCCCAAAGCTTCTCATCAGCTTTGGATCGTCGAATGCCCGGATGTGGCCGGGTGTTTCACCAGCACCACGTCCAATTTCTCCCGCCTGACCTCCGAGGCCGACGAGAAAACCACCGCCGAAATGGCTTCGCAAGATACCGCGATGGTCGACCTCAGCGGCGGCACCCCGCAAATCGCTGCCGCTGCTCCTTCCCTTGCTTCCAGCTGGCTCGGCTATGGCCAAAATCCCGGCTTCTTCGAGCAGAGTCCTCCGCTTTATGCTCTCCCGGCGTTCGCTTCCTCGCGTGGCCGCGAGAGTGTTGAGGGCCCGCAAGTCCGCGCGCAAATTATCCGCCGTTTGCTCCTCGTCATTCCGGCCAACGCCGCTCCGCGCCAACCGGAAGCAGAGGATGTCCTCCGCGCCAAGAGCATTCTGTTTTTCTACGGCTTGCAAGATCGTTACAGCCAGCAAGTTTTCAACGCTGCCCTCACTCACATGTTGGCGGCGCGGCACGGCGGCGGCTTCGATCTCGACGATCTCATCGCCTCGTTCGAACAGGAAACTCACCAAAATGTTGCGGAATTCGTCCGCCTCTGGATGAAACACCCCGGCGTCCCCGAAGACTTTCGGGCCCGCTACCAAGCCTCGTCGCCATCGGCATTCGCGGATACCCCAAAGGAGAGCACACCATGAAAAACGTCGTCACCACCGATCGCGGTCCAAAACCAATCGGGCCGTACTCGCAGGCCATCAAAGCAAACGGCTTTATTTATTTATCGGGGCAAGTCGCGCTGGATCCCAAAAGCGGCGAAATGGCCGGCACAGATATCCGTCAGCAAACCGAGCGCACGCTGGAAAACATCAAGGGAATCCTCGAAGCCGCTGGTGCCAATCTTCACCACGTCATCAAGACCACAGTATTCCTGAAAGACATGAACGATTTCTCCGCCATGAACGAGGTCTACGCCCGCTACTTCACCTCCGCTCCCCCGGCCCGCTCTACCGTGCAAGTTTCCCGCCTGCCCAAAGACGCGCTCGTAGAGATTGAAATGATCGCCGCCGTCTGATGCACCGTGCAAAGTGGTCGGCAATTTCAAACCGCAGCGAAGATCAAAGGATAATAAATGCCAGGTAGTGGAAGTTAAACATTGGTGCTGCGCCTTCAGAAGAACTGCGAATAAAACGTAAGTCCTCTAAGGCCGATCGGGACTTTCGGAAGCTTCCGAGATCGCAAACGCGGTCACCACCGCGGTGAATGCGATGGCATACCAGATGAACTTGCTTTTTCCAGCCTTAATCGGCTGGTGTTGGCCCCACGATGCCGAGGCGGCCGGCGCCGGGGTAGCGCCTGCGGGCATCGCCGCGTCCGGATCGAGTATCACATGATAAGCAGTACCTTCCGGGATAACGCGAACATCGTCGTCAACGCCGATGAGCAGCGCCCCACGCGAACACCGTACCACCAGCTCCTTCGCATTCAGCAAAGTCACGTTGGCCACGGTCGGCTCATTATCCCGCGGACGGAAAATCGCTGTTCCCGCATGCAGCACAAACGCCTTGGCATTCGCCGTGGAAAAGGCCGCCGTTCCCCCGGTCAGCGTCGCGCTCGGCGCGCCGTCATCCGCCCCCCAGATCACCCCGCTTGAGCCCGTGAGCACCAAACGAGCGGCTCCCGCCCGGATTTGCAGGCTGCCGGCTCGCTCCGTATCCAACTTGTCCCCCGCGAACACGGTAGACCCTGCGGAGGCCGCTGCAGTTCCCACATGGGCGCGGTCTGCGGACACCACTGTTCCCAAGCCTAAGGTCGAACCTCCCCAAAGTGGCGTAGCCAGCAAACTTACTGATAACATTATAGATAAGCTAATCGACAGGCTCCCGCGCGCGCGCGGCATCTTCGTCTCCAAGAGGGCACGTTCAGAATAACGGCCGCCCTGCAAGCCGTCAATCCCGTAAACACCACCTACGTTCTCAAAGTCGCAATCCTACAGCATCCTCTGTATGCACGCGCTGGTACCCCTGTACCTCGTGATTGGGACTTTTGGACCCCGGACTGGTGGCATTGTTCCGTCACTGTTACAATGCCCTTACTGTATGGCCGACTGGAAACAGATTACCGCTCGTATCCGCCGCGCTCGCACTGGAAAAGACCCCGCCACGCAGCTCTCCAATCTTTACCAAAAGACGCGGGATGCTATGGTGGCTTTTGAACTCGCCAAGTTTTTTGAGACCGCCGGCCAAAACAACGAAGCGGCCAAATGGTATTCCACCGCCGCTGAGCGCTTTCGTCGCTCCGACTGGAAAACCAAGGCCCAGGAAGCCGCTGTTCGTCTTGGCGCAGACACTTCGGCTCCGGAGCCTGTGGCGCAATCTGAAGACTTGCAGTCATCACCCCAAATTGTTTCTGTCCCCGAACCCGGCTTGCCATTTGAACAAACCGCAGTCGCCTTTGAAACGATTGTCGCCCCCGCAACCGAGGCCTCCGGAGGCGCACTCTCCGAGCAGGCACCCCGGCGCGGTACACGCCGCCGCGGTCGTCGCGGCGGCCGCAATCGCCGCAAGCCTGGCGCTGCTTCCAGGGAGCCGGCGCTCCCGTCCGCGTCGGCCTCGGAACTCCCGCGCCTAGCGCAGCACGCCCCTCCCCCGGTGGACGAGGCCCCTGAACCTCGCTTCGGCAGGGTCGCCGAATCGATTTCTCCGCCCCGTCTTCCTGCAGAACTGCCCCCGGATACGCCCACCTCCGTCCGCGGCCGGTACGGCGATCCCGGTCTTTCCTCGCGCCTGTCCTTGCTGGAAATGCAGTTCCGGCGTTTGCTGACTTGCGCTCCGCTGAAGCTCAACGAAGCCGATCACGCCCCCGTCGGTCCAGGTGTCCTTCTTCTCAGCGATTCCGATCTGTCCACCAACTACTATGTCGAACCCTGCCAGACTTTGCGCATTGCCATTGGCAGTTTCCTGCGCGGAGCCGGTAGTCGCCGCGGTGCGGAGTCCATCAAGCCACGCCTCGCCGAGCATCTCGGCATCGCCGAAACTCGCGTCACAAAATATCTCGCTGACCACTGTGTCGTGCGCTATCTCCAACTCGACGAAGGCGCTTCGCATTTCGCGCACTTCGTAACCGCCGTCCTCCGTCCCACGCTCAACGACTGATTTTGGCTCCGCCAAAATGCGTCACTGCCCGATTAGGTCAGCGCGCTTAACCCTCAATTTTCGATTGGGCCCTACGAGTAACCCCTGCTCCAATCCCCGTTCAACCCCTGTTTTTCCCCATTCGACCCCCATTTTTCGCCATTCAATGCAAGCCGCTGGCTTCCTCCCCGGTAACCGTTAAACTATACAAGTCCAAAGACTTATTGGGCGTTTCTACCCGGGGTGGTACGGTATTTGGAAGCCCGGGGGCAATCGTCGCGATCTTCGCGGCGTTTGGGCGGGCTTCTCAAACGCATCAAGAAATTTTAATTTTATCTGGCGATTTTGGAGGGTAGAGGTTTATGCCGAATCGAGTAGGCACTCAAGTTATGCGAGCGGTCGACGCTGCGGTCTGCAAAGCAGCTGGCGTCACCTTCGATACGATCCAATTTTTCAACAAGCGCAATCCGAATCCATCGTTTACCCCAAAGTGGTCGGATAAGCCGCTTCTAAAGTCCTGGGAAAAGACCAAGCCGACCCTCGGCTGGCCGCGGCAGACCGATTCGCTCTGTCCCGATTGCGTCAAGGAAGCGCGCGAAGCCATTATTCACGGCAAGAAGGATTGGCGCGACCTGATGAACGAGAAGGTCGGCGAGATCAAGGCGCAAATCGTCGAACGCGACGGCGAAGTTTGGATGATCAAAGACTGCCCGATCCACGGCCATTACGAAGACATGATGGCCATCGACGCCAAGTTCCTCGACCACATCGAAAAGCAGTTCCCCGGCCGCGACATTCCGGCGCATAACGACGAAGATCTCCACAAACACGGGTCCAGCACCGTCCGCTACGGCCGCGGCTCCGTTCTCACCGTCGATCTCACCAACCGTTGCAACATGATGTGCGATCCCTGCTTCATGGACGCCAACCAGGTTGGCTACGTCCATGAGCTCGGCTGGGACGAAATTCAGGAAATCCTCGACAATGCCCTGCGCATCAAGCCGCGTCGGCAGATGTCCGTGCAGTTTTCTGGCGGCGAGCCCACCATGAGCCCGTACTTCCTCGACGCCGTCGCCTACGCGCGCAAGATTGGCTACAACAGCGTGCAAGCCGCCACCAACGGCATCGAATTCGCCAAGAGCAAGGAATTCTGCAAGAAGGCTTTTGAAGCCGGCATGCGCTACGCGTACCTGCAGTTCGATGGCATCGGCAACGACGCCAACGGCCACCGCCAGGTCGGCAACCTCTTCGATGTAAAACTTCGCGCCATCGAAAACATGCACGAAGCCGGCATCGAAATCGTGCTCGTCGTCACCATCGTTAACAACGTTAACAACGATCAGGTCGGCGCCATCGTCAAATTCGCGATGGAAAACCCCAAGAAAATCGCCTTCGTCAGCTTCCAGCCGGTTTCTTTCACCGGCCGCGACGAAGACATTACTCCGGAACGCCGTCTTCGCCAGCGCTACACTCTCTCGCATCTCGCGCAAGACGTCAGCCGCCAGGTCGGCAAAGTCGAACCGACCCGCGACTGGTTCCCGATCTCATTTATCGCCACGTTCGCCGGATTCTCCGACCTCGTCCACGGTCCCGAATCGCAGTGGGGCGCGCTCTCTTGCGGCTGCCACCCCAATTGCGGCGTCGGCACCGCGATCATGATCAACAAAGAAACCAAGGAATGGGCGCCGGTTCCGCGCTTCCTCGACGCGCAGCAGCTTGTCAAGGATGTCACCGCCATCACCGACGCTGCGCGTGGCAAGGCCTTCTCGAACTTCATGATGGCCTTGGCGTTGCTCAAGAACTACAAGGCGTTCCAGGGACCGAAGGGGCTCACACTCTACGATCTCTTCAAGAAGTTCGATAAGACTTGGGCGCTCACTAAGGATTCCGAGAAGAAATACGGCAAGACCTCTCCAGATCGCACCTACGAAGACGCCATGAAGCGCCGCCAGACCGATCCATGGAACTTCCTCTTCATCGCCGGCATGTGGTTCCAGGATTTGTTCAACTACGATTTCCGCCGGACCGAGATGTGCATCATCCCCTACGCCACGCAACAAGGTGAGATTTCCTTCTGCGCGTACAACACCGGCGTAGGCTGGCGCAAAATCATCGAGAACATGCACAAGAACGCGACCGTCGCCGAGTGGTACAAGACCCATGGCAAACACGAAATCTACGCCAAGGGCAAGAAGGTCGACCTCAACACGTACGAGCATTCGTTGAAGATCGACGCCGAAGACGCAGCGCGTGTCCGCCACTTGGAGCACGACATTCCGCTGACCGCCGCGGAAGAAGATCGTGCCCGTCGTAAGAAGGCCTACGAGGAACAAGCCAAAGTCCGCGCCATTTACGAAGAGTTAGTCCTGAAGAAGGCCCAACCGACGGTAGTGCAGATCGGCTCCGTAAGCGACATAGCCAAGTCCGTCCCGGCCAATTTCGCCAATGCCGGCCTGCCCGCTGCGGCGGGCAAGCCGGTCAGCATCGCGCCCGCGAGTGGCAACGGCCACAGCAACGGCAATGGCCATTCCAACGGCAACGGTAATGGCAGCGGCCACGCTGCCAACAAAGAAGAAACCGCCGAAGCCGTAGCCGGCGACTAAGTTCCAACCATGGGGCGCAGCACCGCTGCGCCCCATCTCGGCACAATCTCCAGTCTAGGTGTAGCGCCCGCCTTCCGAGGCGGGTTTTTTCTTGGTTTATTTTTCCGCCCCAAGTGTCACAATCCAAGCGGTAATGGGATTTCTACTAGGCCTGAACATGATTCTCTGGATCGGCGGGTTCCTGATGCCGCTCCCATTTTTTATTTTGTCTTGTCGGGAATCGATTAGCGCAGGAAACATCCCGCCTGCCAAGATCTGGCGACGAAGGATTTCTCAGTTCAGTCTTTTGCTGCTCGGGGTTGGCTTAGCTCTTTGGGTTTATGCCCTGTTGCGAAACTGGTGGGGCTATAACTTATATGACTCGTTGACCGCGACTATCGGTCGGTGGGGCTCTGTCGGCCTGATCGTTCCATGCGCACTTGCAGAGAGGCCGGTTAGAAGGTACCTACTACTCGGAGCGGTGGGCCTATTCTTCTTTTTCGGCGTGAGCTTAGGTGAAATAGCAATCTAAGTTAGGCAGGCGCGATTGACGCGGTAAGTTGCAGAGCCTAAACTCAAACTCATGCGGCGAATGACCATTCGCGAAAAAGCCTCTCAAGGTATGGCGAGACGCGAGTATAGCTTCACGGTTGTCTTTGAACCGGTGAGCGGACCCAGGAGTGTTAGGCAAGGACGCCCCGGCAGCAGCTCTTCTTCGTCCGGTTACCAGGTTACTGTTCCGCTTCTTCCTGGCCTGATTACCTACGGGCGGACGCTTGGCGAAGCCCGTGACATGGCTCGTGATGCCATCCGCTGTCACCTCGAAGGACTTCGTAAGGATAGCGAACCCATTCCCAACGAAAAGACTGTTCGCAAAGAAAAGCTGCGTATTGCTCTTACGGCCTAGATGTCACCGCGTCTGCCGGTTCTCAAGCCGAAAGAAGTAGTTCGCGCCCTCTTAAAAGCAGGTTTCCAGATTCATCATCAGACCGGTAGTCACCTCCAATTGAGACACACCGGCAAGCATCATCTTCGCGTAACTGTTCCGCGGCATGACCGTTTTGACTGCCGCTACACGCCCTCAAGAGCATTCTGCGTCAGGCGGAGCTGACCCTCGAACAATTCCTAGAACACGTGTAGCGACGTTATCAGTCGGCGCTTGACTCGTGTGCTATACTCGTTGGTGTAGAGTCGTGCGCCTTGTTTTCCTCCGCTAGGTACGTTTCAGTCTGACCTTGTTGTACGTCACACTCGATGCTGGATTTGGAGTTCATGCGGCCCTAGTCGAATTTCAGGCTCGCAAGTCGTTTATCAAGAACACATCCGAGACTTTTGACTGCTAAATCCTTTAGAATGTGCACTTACGACAAACACCGGGGGAGGGGGTGGGTAGTTCCAAAAAATTACAATCACGCCTGCTATAATCAGTACGAACCTGCGAAGTAGCTAAAGACCAAAGGATTAGCCGCCATGCCCATCTACGAATACCTTTGTGAAGAGTGCGAAACCCGTTTTGAGAAGATTGTCATTAACAAGCAGCAAGAAATCGCCTGCCCCAAGTGCGCCAGCAAGAAAGCCAGCATCCAGCTTTCCGTCTTTGCCACCGCCAACGGCGGCAGCAATGGGGGCTCCGCCAAGTCCTCCACTTCGTCCTTTGGTGGCGGAGGGTCCTGCTGTGGCGGCGGCTGCGGCTGCCGCTAGAATACAGCAGCCATTCTTACCTCCCGCTGCCGGCGGGACTGTCCCCTATTCGTGGATTCTTCGCAGGGTTAACAGCTGGCAGACGAACTACTGCGCTAAGAGACGCTGGAGCTCGCCGAGGTCATCGCGGCTTACATCAGAGACGGCGCACATCTCCATGCCGCCTTTGCGCCAATTTATCCAGTGATACCCGAGCTGGGCGCCGGAAATCGGCTCGGAGTCAGCCTCCGTGGTCGGCCACACGAAAACATTCACCAGGTGCTTGCGCCGCGCGTAGACCAGCACAGCAACCGTACGGCCCCGAACCACATCCAGGCGGCCACCCTGCAGCGGAAATCCCTGGTTCACAAAATCTTGGACCGGCGGCGCGAAATCCAGCTTCCCATCGAACCACGGCTTCACCGTGTGCTGATCGGTCGACACCACATCCTCGAGATGTCCCGGCTGCAGCGACCGAAGGTGCGCATCCACGATCGCCGAAGCCAGCGTGCTTTCGCCCCGGCCAGGCAACAACGACGGTAGGCGCCAGCCCAGGAACAACGCCAGCAGAACCGTAGCCGCGATGGCTAGCCAGCGCCACGGAGCCGGGGTACGAATCGGCATAACAGAAGGTTTCGCGGTCCCGTTAAGTTCCGCCTGGATCCTTTGGCGCAGCGCCCGAGGCGCCCGCTCATACAAGCCAGCACGCTGGATGGAGGAGCGCACGCTTTCATTAGCCTCCAGAACGGACACGCACTCGGCGCAGGAAATCAGGTGGCGCTCGAAATCGGCAGCGCGCGCGGCGTCCAGTTCACCATCCATATAACCGTGAAGAACCGTTTGCGTAAGCTCACAGGCCACGGCCGGCCTCCTGTCTCTGTTGCGTAGCGGGCTGGGTCAGAACGCGTTGCAGCCTCTGACGGGCGCGCGCAAGCGAAGACATTACTGTGCCGATGGGAGCGGAAGTGATAGTGGCAATCTCCTTATACGAACAGCCTTCCAGTTCACGCAGGATCAACACTTCGCGAAAACGGACGGGCAGCTCCTCGAGCGCGCGGGTTAAGCGCTCGCGATTATCGCCCGCAATCGCCAGCGCTTCAGGTGTCAGGCTGGGCTGCGCGTGCAGCTCCTCGTCGAATTCAGTGCTTAGGTCCACGGAGCGATTTTTCTCCAGCCACGTGTAACAGGTATTGCGGACGATCTGCAAAAGCCAAGCGCGCGCGTCGCCACCATGAAAACCGCGGAAAAAGCGAAACGCGCGCATCATCGCTTCCTGCGCAACATCCTCCGCGTCGGCCCGGCCGTGCAACAGCCAGCGCGATAGGTTAAAAGCGGCATCCAAGTGCGGTAGCACTAGCTGCTCAAAGCGCACCCGTTCCTGCGGATCCAACACGTCCAAACCTTCCCCTTCGCCACCCGCATTCATAGAGGGAACTGCCTGCCCTGCGATTTTATTCCCTAAAGGGCCGTTTCGCGGATAAATAAAAAATCTCGAGGATTGGAATAAGGGCCAGGCCCGCACGGTCTGGATGAACGAAACACGTCCCAGAGCGGCGCGGGCACCCAGGCGTAAAACGCACCTCGCGCCGCTCTGTATATAAAGCGACGCGCTACCAGCGAGAGACTCTTAGGAGAAGAAGAAAATGTCGATAAAGGGCAAGGATGAGATTTTGCACGATCATAACCAGGACGGCATCGATCGTCGCGGATTTCTGAAGTGCATGGCGTGGGCGGGGACCGGCGCCCTCTGCGTGATGCAGGGCGGCGTGTTGAAGTCGTACAGCTTGAGCCGCCTTTCCGATTTGGGAGCAAACGGCGCCGCGGCGGGCGAATTGAGCTTTGTGCAGATCAGCGATAGCCACATGGGATTCAACAAGCCGGCAAATCCCGATGTTGCAGGAACGCTTAAAGCGGCCGTGGACAAAATCAATGCGCTGCAGACCACGCCTGAATTCCTGCTGCACACCGGCGATATCAGCCATTTGTCGAAGCCGGAGGAGTTCGACACGGTGGACCAGATCCTGAAGGCCACCGGCAAAGAAGTCTTCTTCGTGCCCGGCGAACACGACGTTTTGAACGATGACGGCGCGCAATTTCACGAGCGCTACGGCAAAGGAACAAAGGGCAGCGGATGGTACAGCTTCGACAAGAAGGGTGTGCATTTCGTCGGGCTGGTGAACGTCATGAACCTAAAGGCTGGCGGCCTGGGCACCCTGGGTCACGATCAACTCGAATGGCTCGAAGATGACGTGAAGCACTTGAAGAGCAGCACACCGATTGTCGTGTTCGCGCACATTCCGCTGTGGTCCGTTTATCCCGAGTGGGGCTGGGGCACCGAAGACAGCGCCCAAGCCTTGGCATACTTGAAGAAATTCGGTTCGGTGACCGTGTTGAACGGCCACATTCACCAGATCATGCAGAAGGTGGAAGGCAACGTGACCTTTCACACCGCGGCATCGACTGCATTTCCGCAGCCTCAACCGGGTAAAGCGGATTCGCCGGGGCCAATGAAGGTGCCTGCAGAGCAGTTGCGCGGCATTCTGGGAATTACGGACGTGAACTACGTTCGCGGGCAACATGCGCTCGCGGTGGTCGATTCTTCGCTGGCTTAAAGCGGCGAAGACACATAGGCCAATCTCTTAGCGGACAAAAAAATGAGAGGAAGAAACATTATGAGGAGCAGTGTGTGGATCTTAGTCTTAGCGACGTCAGTGGTTGCGGCCTCCGCGCTGCTGGCAGGTTCGAGAAGTCTGGCGGCGACGGCGGGACAAGCGCAGGCAGCCAGCGTGGAAGTGAAGATCGACAACTTCAGCTTTGGGCCGGCAACACTAACCGTGGCGGTAGGGACCACGGTGACTTGGACCAATCGTGACGACATCCCGCATACCGTGGTCAGCGACGACAAATTCTTTAAATCCAAGGTACTGGACACCGACGAGAAATTCTCGTTCACCTTCACCAAGCCGGGCACATACCCGTACTTCTGCTCGATCCATCCCAAGATGACCGGCAAAGTGGTAGTGCAGTGAGCGGCATAGCAAAAGCGTTCGACCCGGAGACAGTGCTGCTGGCCAAGCACGCCCAGCATGTGGTGTTGGTGCACTTTCCGATCGCGCTGTTCATTACCGGCGTAGCGTTTGCCTGGGCAGGCCGGTGGACACGGCGAAGAGCGTTGGGGGAGGCTGGCTACTACAATTTTCTGATCGCGGCGGTCTTCACGGTCCCGGTCATGGCGACGGGCATTCTCGCTTGGCGGTTTCAGCTGGAAGGGCAAAAGCTCAAAGGAATTCTCCTGTTTCATCTGGTCCTGGCCTGGACATCGAGCCTGCTGATTTGGTCGGTGTGGTGGCTGAACTTCCGGGCGCGGCGGCGAAGCGAGGCAACGCCGGAATTCGTGTGGGTCCTGGAAGGCATTGCGATGGCCGCGATCGGATTGACTGGGCACCTCGGGGGCTTTCTGAGCGGAGTAAACGGAAGCTGAAAAGCGATAAACTGCTTATTATCAGCAATTAACAGGGCTGTCCGAAGGACTAGTAGAGCGCTGGTACCACGACCCGCGTACCCCGCCGGGTGGCTCCGCTGGCCCATTGAGCAATACAGGTCCGACCCGTAATGTGCGAAGAACGGGTTGGGGGCCGCGCGGGGACAGCGGCCCCGCAAGGGGTCGTGTGCGAGCTACCCAACCCGCCAAGTTTCTTCCCGCGAACGCTAACATCCAATAAATCAGCAGATTAGGCCCCCCGGCGCACGGCTCCTATATCAGAAATCAAATAATGAGAATCTAGGTTGCTGAAGTGCGTGGTGTCTTGACGAAAGACGACTGTAAATTGCTGAAATACGAGTCATTATGGTTCGCCCCTTTTCGTTCGGTGAGCGACTGACCGATCAAGTCAAAACACTTCCCAGTCGATTACATCAACGTGATTGGTCCGTCTCAGTTCCTGTAGGGTGGTAGCATAACCGCATCCCGTCGAGTCAGGTCGGAGGGCCGACCGGAGGCCAAAAATGGCGGCACTGGAATCCGCGCAGGTACCGGTGGTATCAGGCTCTGTTGCGACTGCCCCGGTGACAACGCTTGCGCCGAGGCACTCTGTCCTCGTCCGCGTCACTCACTGGATCATGACTCTCTGCTTTTTCGCCCTGCTCCTCACTGGTGTGGAAATTCTGATCTCTCACCCCCGCTTCTACTGGGGCGAAACCGGCAACGTGTTGACTGCTCCGTTGTTCCAACTGCACATCCCTTCCTCGAGAAAACTGGTGCCGACGGGTTACGGGTACGTGCTGCCGGACCAGAATGGCTGGAGCCGCGCGCTGCATTTTGAAGCTGCCTGGATTGCGGTGCTCACAGGCTTGCTGTATGCAATCTCCGGTCTGTTTACAGGGCATTTCCGGAAAGACTTGCTCCCCAGGCGGGCCGATCTTTCCTGGCGGGCGCTGTGGAGCTCAATTGCAAAACCCTTGCGTTTTGAACGGCCGAGTGAGGCAGAGGCCTCATCGTACAACGTGCTTCAGCGCCTCACTTATGTGTTTGTGATTTTCGTCCTCTTTCCGTTGGTTATCTGGACAGGCTTGGCGCTGTCGCCTGCTTTTATCTCTGCCTTTCCGGCATCAGTTACTCTGCTCGGTGGCCGCCAATCGGCGCGCACGATTCATTTCTTTGTCTCTGTCGCTCTTGTGCTGTTCTTGCTCGTTCACGTCGCGATGGTTTGTCTTGCCGGATTCAGGAGCCGCACAGGCGCGATGATCACGGGCCGCACCGCGGTCCGCAAGGAGCAATCATGATCGACCTTTCACGCCGGAAACTGATCTTAACTGGGCTCGGGGCCGCGGCGGGTGCATCGGGATTGGCAGTGGCCGCGCGCCTTGCGCAGAAGTATGGATTGGTGCCTCCCGATCATGGCGGAATCTACGGCCTCGGCGAAACGCTGACTTATGCCTCGCAGCGGCTGCTGACGCGTCATTCATTGGCACGAGAATTCCCGCGCAGCCAGATCTCGCCGCGTCCATTTCCGAACGAGCTCGCGCCCCTCACGGAAGACTTTAAGCGTCTTCAGGCCGGAGGTTTCGCCGAGTGGCGGCTCTCCGTCGATGGCATGGTCGCCCAGCCTGCATCGTTTTCGATAAGCGAACTCAAGAGCTATCCGTCTCGCAGTCACATAACCGAAGTCGTCTGTGAAGAAGGCTGGTCCTACATAGCCGAGTGGATCGGCGTGCCTCTCTCACATGTCTTGCATCTCGTGGGGGTTCACCCGCAAGCCAGATATGTTGTATACGTCTCAATGGAACCCGATACGTGGGACAGCATAGATATGGCCGATGCTCTGCATCCGCAGACGTTTCTCTGTTACGGAATGAATGGCAATGAGCTTCCGGTGGTCCACGGTGGGCCGCTTCGCATGCGGCTCCCTCGCCAACTGGGCTACAAGAACATAAAATTCATCACTCGCCTGACCGTCACGGACAGTCTGAAAAAGTTTGGTAAAGGCGTCGGCTCTGCGGCTTCAGAGGCAGGTTACGCCTGGTACACCGGCATCTGAGACGCTTGCTTGCGTCCAAATAACGAGCTAAGCAAAGGGAGTATGCTCACGGCAGCCACTTTTTTGCGAGCAAGACATTGGGAGCGCTAGACACCGTCGATAGAAACAGCGGGCGGCGGGACCGTTCATAAATCCATGAAAAAATAGGAACGCGAAGTGCGCTTCGGATGGGTTGGAGCTTGCTCCGGAAATCCTGTGTGTGGCGTTTTCAGCGACTTGCGAGGCACCCTGTTCGCGGCAAGTGACCGAATTCTGAGACAGTTGACGCCCGTGGCGGGCATCGTGAGGGTTGGTTTGCTTCTCCTCGGCGCGCTTCAGGCCTTCGGGGCGCAGCCGCTGCTTGCCGGAGCCGCCGATCCGCCCGCAATTGCCCTAAAGCCGGACACGATGGCCGCGTTCGATGATTATGTGAAGCTGACCGAATCGCGTAACGCGGCGGAACTGCGGCAGATAACAAATCTGCTGTGGATTGATGGGCTGAAGAACAGCGAGCGGGCAGAGGCCTATGCGGCGGTGAAGCGCGGCGAAGTCAAAATGACGAGGTTAGAGACGCGGGAGAACGGACAAAGAATCCGCTGTCCCGGCGGCATGATCCACCACTGGGCAGGCGTGGCGTTCATTCCCGGGGCAAGACTGCAGGACGTCCTGCGAGTGCTGCAAGACTACGACCATCACTCGCAATATTACGCACCGGATGTTGAGCAGTCGAAAATCGAATCGCGCGATGGCGACCATTTCCGGGTGTTCCTGCGTTTTCGTAGACACAAAGTGATCACCGTGGTCCTGAACACGGAGCACGATGTGCGCTACTTTCGCGATTCCGAAACGCGAGAGCATAGCCGCAGCTCAGCAGTGCACATCGCGGAAGTGGAAAACCCAGGGAAGCCCAACGAGCGGGAGAAACCACCCGGCGAGGACGGCGGATTTTTGTGGCGCATGGAGACGTGGTGGCGCCTGGACGAACGTGACGGCGGAGTTTACGTGCAGAGCGAAGTCGTATCGCTGACGCGCGATATTCCTGCTGGACTGGGATGGCTGATAGGGCCGTTCGTGACCAGCATCCCCAAAGAGACGCTGACATTTACACTGGAGGCGACGCGCAAGGCGGTTAGTTCGGCTGGCTCAACTGCTTCTGCGCCAAAGTAGCGGTGAGAAATTCCCAAGTGGCGGCTGCATTGCGGTCCCAAGTGTGCTCGGCGGCACTGCGCGCAGCTTCGTTGGCGATTTTTGCGCGCAGCGAAGAATCGGAATGGATCTTGTGAAGTAACCCTGCTAATTCACGCGGATCCTCGGGGTCCTGAAGCACAAATCCATTTTGGCCGTCTAGGACTATTTCACTAGCGCCCGCTCGGCTGCTGGCAATGACCGGCAGTCCGCACGCCATGGCCTCCAAGATTGGCAAACCGTAAGCGTCCTCCAGCGAAGGGGCAACGTAAGCGTCGGCGGCTGCGTAGAATCGCATCACGTCCGGGGAGGAGCCGGGAAATCGGACTTTGGATTCCAAGCGGAGCCGCCGAATCTGATCGTTGTAGGAACGCGAATCGTCGGAGCCCACAACCAAGAGAGTAAAAGCAATTTCATGGCAGTCCCCGAGCGCGTTTAAAAGAGTGTCCAGACCCTTGTTTTTCCAATCATTACCGACCATTAGCAGGCAGAACTCCGTTGCTGGGATGCCCAGGCGAGCACGCTCGGAATCGCGACGCTTGCTGCGAACAGAGGGGGTAAATGTGTCGGTGTCGACTCCGTACCGAATGACAGGTATGTCGCTGCGATCGAAGTATTTCAGCAGGCACGCGGAGGAATGCGCCGAGATCGTTGTCAGAAAGTTTCGGCGCCTGTAAATGACCGTCTCGAGCAGGCAGATCAAGTTGTAGTAAAGCCTTCGATGTACATTTTTGAGACTGTAGCTGCGCACTAACCGGGGACGCACACGGGAATAGAACTCTGTAAAGATGACATGGACCGAAATTGCATCGGCGTCAAACGCGTTGATCCCTGGCGAATAGAGTAAGTCGAATTTGAGGCCACTGACCTTTTCGTCCCACCAACGTTGCAGGTGATTGACCAGGAACCACCAGATATAGCCAAAAAGATGTGGCCCGGGAAGGCGCGGTACCTTGTGCCAAACGATGCAGCCGGTCGCCCGGGCGGGATGGCGGACCACGTTCGCAAGGTCCTCGACACGTTGAGCATAAAGATGGATCTCCGCATCGGGATATTTCACGAAGCGTTCAAGTTGTTCGGAAATGCAGCGCTCCGTTCCATGGCGGCGATCCAGAAATGGCGACACAACTGCGAGGCGCAAATCAGCGGATCCAGCGGCTGCCCGATGGCGGCGCAGCAGCGCTCGTAAATTGCGGGGAGAGAGCGAGCGTGGGCAGGCGGAATAGCACGCCAAGTAAGAGCCAGAGGTAGGCGTTCAAAATGAAATCCTGGTAAGGCTGTATGCCATTGAATGTCATGGGGAAAAGAAGCACGAAGGAATACAAGAAAATAACAAACCCCAAGGGAAACCAGGGCGAGCCTTTCAACTCGCGGACAACTTTCCAAGCTGACAGAACTACAGTTACAGCCATGACCAGCCAGAGGATCAAGCCAGCAATCCCCATTTCGATGATAATGCATCCCCAGCCGCTCTCCACGGGGCTAGCCGTGGGCCGGGCATTAAAAAACCGAGAAACATACTGCCCACCAAGAGAGAGCGTGCCAATCCCATAGCCATACGGCCATCGTGGATAATCGAACGCCGCCAGGAAATTCTTGAGTGGATAGTCGCGAGTGCGATGTACCAATTCGCTGGCCGGACTTCGGGGATCAAGGGTCTCTGAGAACACGGCAAGCCGATCGCCGAAAGCTTGTGGATACGTCAGGAGCATGAGTACCACAGCGAGGGCCACCCCAAGTACGACTCGCTGCAGTTGGCGAAGGACGCGCAATACTTCTCCTTGACGCCACGGAGCGCCCCAAAGAAAAGCGGCGGCGCCGACCAGGGCGCTGCAGGAACTCCACATGAAGACGCCCCGGGATGAGGACATGACGCAAGCCGCGGCGGTGACCGCGAGGGCCAGAAAGCCAAAAGTCCTTCCCCGCCGGCACCGCAGCAAGAGATAGCCGCCGAAACCAAAGACCAAAAGCCAGGCGACGATGAGTAAGTCTCCAAATCGACCGGTGCTGACAAATACGGAGGTAGGACGGTAGACACGGGCACCGGATATGGGGGCAACTCGATACGTCTCGCTCAACTGACGAATGTCGTCGGCAATGACTTCCGGATTCAGGAAGCGGGGACCGGCTATGGATTGAACGATGCCGAGCGCGGCGATGATGAGCATCAGTCCAAGGTTGATATAAAAAAATTTGCGAAGTTCGGCTTCCGAATTGATCATCGCATAGCCAACCAGGACCAGTGGTATGTAGTAAAAATAGAGCTTGATGCCGAGGAGGCCGTAAAAAATGCTGGTGGAGGCGGGGTTGAACACCTGCATGACGCCAAACCAGAGAAAAACCAGAAGGGCGGAAAGGAAAGGCGGGCGAAAGGTCTGGAGATCGAGGTCTTTGCGGCGATAGGCCGCAAAAAAAGAGAGATATACAAGCAAAACGAGTACATCTTTGGCGAAATATACGGCCATATTGTTGCCAAGAAATTTTCGAGCAAAGTCCTCGAACAACAGCCAGGCCAGGAAAAAGTAGGTGCCATTGCGCCAATTCCCCAGAATAATTGCCGCCGCGACCGCTCCCGTGGCAGTCATGGCCACAAAGGCGAGCGAAGTAAAATCACCGGATACAATGTAACCGGCGGAGAGGTAGGCAACTGCGAGGCCAACGACGAAGAGAAGAGGCGTGAGCAACCGGTTGCGACTGAAGCTCCTCGCTATATCCAACGGAAAAGTTCTCATGGCGCTAGGATGCAGAGCCGAGGGTCTCGCTTCGCGGTGACGCGAAAATGTGGCTGGTCCAGTCGGAGCGCTCGATCCAGTCGACGTCATAGCCCAGGCCAGCTAATTGATCGGGCACCGGATGGCCGGCCAGATTGCCGTCAAAATGGTGCAACTCGATCAACATCTGCGGGCGACATCGCCGGATAGTCTCGCGCGATCCGTTTAGGACATCGAACTCGCAACCTTCCACGTCGATCTTTATGAAGTCTGGTTTCAAATTTAAATCCGAAGAGACGAGATCGAGCGTGGTCGCTTGTACGCGCCGGTGCTTGCCGCCCGGCAACGGCATCACGGAAGCTCCACCCGAGTTGGAATCATCGGGAATGCTGATGGTCAGGTTTCCGCTGTGGGAGAAAATAGCGGAAGCGAAAAGGTCAACGTGCTTTAGCTGATTTAGCTCGACATTTTTCTTAAGCAGAGCAAAATTTTCCGGCAATGGCTCAAACGATATTACGCGGCCAGTGGCCCCGACGTATTTCGCAAAAACGAGCGTGTAATAGCCGACGTGGGCGCCGACATCCACGACGGTCATCCCTGGCCGGACGGTCGAAACAATCCTGCGGACAACTTCCGGCTCCCAAGTGTCGTAAACAAAACCGCGAAATTGGCTCCAATCTACATACATTTGATAGCCGTCAAGAGTTCCAGTGCAGGCATAACTGCGAGAATTCCCATCGGATATTTTGTTCAGGATGCGGTGCGCGAGCGTGGCGACAAAGGACGGATGGTCAGAACGGCCAATGATTCTACGTCGCCAGGGCGCCGGCACCTGTCTGAGAATATTGGAGACCAGCAAGTCGAGCACGAATCAAAATGTTAGCACGAAAGAACCACTAGACTGGGCGATTCGTTTCGCCGTGCCTGGCGCAGGGAACGAGCGTTCTGTAGATGGCTGCATGTTCCGCGATCATGGTTGGCCGGGCGAAAACAACTTGCGCGCGCTCGCGAGCCTTGCTTCCCATCGCATTGATGACCTCCGAATGTAGCATGACCTTTTTCATGCACTCGGCCAGGGCCGGCGCGTCGCCGGGCCGGAATGACAGACCCGCCGACCCCACAACCTCCGCCAAGCCACCGATATCGGAGACGATTACCAATCGTCCCCGCATCATGTGTTCCATGACTGCTAAGCCGGCAGTTTCTTCCATAAGCGTGGGCATTATCACAGTTCCGACGTCACCCAAGGCCGTATTAAGCTGAGCACCTAGAAGGAGCCCGGTCAGGCGGAAGTTTTCCTCAAGACCTAAGACAGCTATCTGTTGTTGCAAATCGATGCGTTCGGGACCGTCACCAATGATCTTAACAAGGGGATGGCAACCATCTCGGCGTAAAAGGCGCACCGCCTCCAGGAGCACCGGCAGACCTTTTTCCCGGACCAAACGGCCAAGATAAGCGAACAATGCCGGATCGAATGCCTTTGACGGCGGGAGATGATTCAGGTTCTCAATTCCGTGAAAGATCACCTTTGATCTGGGCAGTTGGTTTCGGCGACCGACATGGTGAGTTGGGGAGATG
>Ga0307477_10001604_pt1 | contig 18685 bp, 17 predicted proteins | sample atmos_gasesECM2C_FD_203316 | JGI IMG/M metagenome (GOLD analysis project Ga0307477, IMG submission 203316) | Hardwood forest soil microbial communities from Morgan-Monroe State Forest, Indiana, United States - atmos_gasesECM2C_515 | ecosystem: Environmental > Terrestrial > Soil > Temperate...
ACCCCCCCCCCCCCCCCCCCCCCCCCCCCCCCCCCCCCCCCCCCCCCCCCCCCCCCCCCCCCCCCCCCCCCCCCCCCCCCCCCCGGGTCTATGTGACGGACTTGAATGACTCCAACGGGAACCCGTACAGTGCCTTGCCGTCCTATTTCAATCAGGAACTCGCGTATGTTGGACAGCTCGACGACAATCCCGTCCATGTCACTCCCGCGGCTCACCCGCCATCGGCCATGCCGATACTCCTGATTCTGGGTTTCACGGCGGCCGGATCAGTGGCTGTCGTGGTCATGAAAGGGAGAAGGCCGCCCGCTGGCTCCGAGCAGGTCTTGAGGGGTCGCTTTCGAAGGTCTCAGAAGTCCCCGCCATCTCGGGAGTAAGGTATCAGAGATGTGTCAAAGGAATGAGCCGTCAGACTAACAACAGACTAGGAAAACTAGGGTATGGAAGCCCTCTCGGGCTTCCACCCGACACACAATGGTCCGAGCTCTGAGCCCCTCGACCTAGTTTGACCCCTCCTGCCAAACGGGCGGACTCTTGCGGTCGCGCGCTGTTCGGATCTCTAGGTCCCTCGAACGGGGACGGATGACAAGTCCCGCCGCCATCAGGGAGAACGCCAGGAGCGGTGACGCTGTTGCCTGGGTCGCCCCGCCTGCCGAGGCTCCTGTTGTCGCCGCTGGAATCGGGCTTGTGGCAAGGCCGCCAAGGCCTAGAGCGGAAAGAGAATAGGCGTCGCCTCCCCAAATGGGTATGGGCGACGAAGTGGATGCGACAGGGAGACCCATCAGCATGACTTCGATGTTCGCAACGAGAGGCATGTTGAACTGGCCGATTGGCATCGTCGCAGTGCCCGAGCTGTCCGCCGGGGCGCTTGCGAGCGTCTGCCCGGACGGGCTGACTATCTCCGCCGTCGAGCCGGAAGGCATGTTCGTCAAGGTGACGGAGTCTCCGGACGTCAGGTAGAAGTTCTGGAATGTGCCGGTGAACATCCCGCCCTGGTATGAGGTCTGCGTCTCTAGGAAGAACTGGAAAGGCATCTGGTACCCGAGGTTCAGGCTGGAACTCTGGTAGACTTGGGAGTTGTCTAGATACACCGCGAGGTAGTTCTGCCCGTTCGTCATGACGGTGCAGTTCCTGGTCAGCGGCTGGTTGCTCGACGAGTCGAGGTAGAGAGGCACGTACTGGAAGGCCATTGTGGGGCTGCCCACCGCAAGGGCGACGCCCCAATAGGTTCCGGCGCTCGATGTGGTGGCGCCGCAGACGATATAGTCAACGTTCGTGCCGCCTGTCTGGACGTAGAGGCCGACGTTGGGGTAGCCCTTCGGGACTGTCCTGGAGGGCGAGGTCATGACCGCGTGGGCGAGCACCGCATTAGCGATGTGGAGTGCGTAGAATCCGGCATAGGGGAACGCGGCCGTCGCCTGGACCCCTATGTTCAGACCGGAAGGACTCTCGTTGAAGGCATACGGAGCGCCTTCGGCCACGGCATCGCCGCCAAAGGTCCAGAAGGACGAGGTCGCGAGCTGCGCCTGTGAGAGCTGGGCGTTGAGGGGATCGGAGGCCACAAAGCCGGTTTTCGTCTGGCTTATGGAGTAGAGTGAGACGGCGTGCGCAGGTCTGACGTTCATCCCGAGGAGGCCGAACGCCATTACCGCCAAAAGAAACGCGACCGCGACCGTCCTTCCACTGGGGAGCCTAGGAACCAAGTCTGTCTTGCCCATGACCTCCAGACTGCTCGAACGCCTATTAGGCTACAAACAATTTCTTATGAATAATTTTATGGACGATTGGTTCCGAAGCCTGGAGTGAGAATCAGGGCCAAAAATCGGGCGCGTCAGGCAATTCGTTCCTAGTTCGGTTGGGTTCTGGTGCGTCATCGGGAGAAGGTGCTCCTAAAGTCCAAGCCCTTCCTCGCCTCTACCATGGACAGTCACTTCCACGGCGGAGAGGGACGGATACCGGCGAATCTCTGCGGCCTCCGATGCGAATCTCTCGCATGAGAGAGTAGCTGTTTCAGAAAAGGCGCCAATCCCGGTCATTTACCGAAGACGCATCACATCATCAGGTTGAAAGCCTTATAGGCGAAACGTCAAAGATGCACGGCCAGGAATGCCACGGCGAGTGCTTGTCGTCGATGACGAGCCTGACATAACTTACGCGCTCAAGGTCGGGCTTGAAGGGAAAGGCTTCCTGGTCGAGACCTACAACGACCCCACGGTCGCGCTCGCAAAGTTCAAGCCAAACGCGTTCGACGTCGCGATCCTCGACATCCGGATGCCGAAGATGAGCGGCTTCGAGCTCTACAGGGAGATGATAAAGGTCGACGGGAGGACCAAGATCGTCTTCCTCACGGCCTTTGACGTATATCGGGAGGAGTTCGAGAAGATGTTCCCCAAGGTCAAGGTGACTGCCTTCCTGAAGAAGCCGATGACCATATCCAAGCTTGTCGCTCGGCTGAAAGAACTAGACAACTAGGGAAAGGCCCTCCCGGAAGACCAGAACAGTTCTCCTTGGCCACTTATAATGCGTGTGGGACTCAATTTCGTGAATCTAGCCTTTGAAAGCCGCCGTGGATAGGGGGAACAAGGTCGCGCGGGTCGTCGACGGGGTAGAGGGCTTGAGCGTGAGGGTGATAGAGAAGCCCGCGGAGTCGCTGAGCCTAGCGTGGGAGCTGGTTCAGGGCTCGAAAGAGACACTATTGATGTTCTCGACCCCCCGGGCGTTCCTCCGCCAGGTAAAGGCGGGGGCGTTCGCCAGGCTGAAATCGATCTTGGACCTCACAGGCACGTCGGTCAAGATCCTGATCCCCCATGACGAGCAGCTAGACCCGGTTCTTGAGAAGGTTAGGAGCGAGGCTCCCAGCGTAGACTTCAGGGTGATGAACGAGAGCCTGCGGACCAAGATGTCGATTCTCATCGCGGATAGGAAGAGGACCCTGGTGCTGGAGACGAGGGACGACGAAAGGGAGGAGCTGCTAGAGGCGGTCGGGATGGCGACCTACACCGAGAGCAGGTCGCTGGGCGCCTCGTACGCGGCCATCTTCGAGAACATCTGGAAGCAGACGGACATGTATGACAAGTTGAAGCTCCATGAGAAGCTCCAGAGCGACTTTGTGAACGTCGCGGCGCACGAGTTGAGGACCCCCGTCCAGGCGATAGTCGCCTACGCCGAACTCGCGACGACGGATGTGGACAACAGGGACGAGTACTACGGCAAGCTCCTCAAGAGCGTGACGAGGCTACAGAAGCTCACCGAGGAGATCCTGGACGCCGCCCGCATCGATGGCGGGACTCTGCGGCTCAACAAGGAGAGGTTCGATCTCAAGGCGCTCGTCGAAGCGGTGGTCGACGAGCAAGGGATCAAGGGCAACGCGAAGGCTGTGAGCCTTGTGATGCTGTCGTCCGGGAGCCTGCTGATTGAGGGGGACAGGGGGAGGCTCGGCCAGGTCGTCGCCAACCTGCTGAGCAACGCGATTAAGTTCACAGAGAAGGGGTCGATAACGGTCTCGCTGGAGGCCAGGAAGAGAGAAAACCGGGTCGTCATCAGGGTATCTGACACAGGAACGGGGATCGACCCCTCCATAGTCCCGAGGCTCTTCTCGAAGTTTGTAGTCAAGTCTCAGTCAGGCACCGGGCTGGGGCTCTACATCTCCAAGAACATAATCGAGGAACATGGAGGGAGGATCTGGGTGGAGAGCAACGTCCCAGGCGGTGGCGCGACGCTCGCGTTCGAGATACCGATCAAGCAGGCCGGCGAAGAGGCGGAGCTCGAAGAAAGTCGCGCTAGGCTCGGCGTGGCCTAGCCAGTACTGACTTATGTCTTGACCTTTCTGTTGATTAAACTCTCCATCCACTTGGTACGTCCTCCCGCGCCCTGAGCGCGTGTTTGGGAGCGCCGCGACAATCGTTATCTTGAAGGGGGCCGAAGACAGACGCATGAAGAAAGTGGGGCTGTCCAAGGCCTACCGTCTATTCTACCCGTCGGTACCTGTGATCGTTGCGTGCACCGACGGGGGGAGGGTCTACGCGATGCCGGCCGTCTCGGTGGTCTCGCTCTCTAGCGACCCCGCGCTCGTGGGGGTCTCGTCGTCGCCTAGCCACGCCACCCATGGGGCCATTTTGAGGGCGGGAAAGTTCTCACTTTCCTGGCTCGGGTCGGGGCGGGTGAGAGCGGTGGAGGCCCTCGGGACGACCCGGGCGACGACCAAGGACAAGCTTCGGAGCGCTGGCCTCGCCCACGGGAAGGGGAAGGTCCTCGACGTCCCGGTCATCGAGGGCTCCTTCGCGGTGATGGAATGCTCCCTGGCAGGGCGGGAGCATTTTGGGGACCACGAGCTCCTCGTCGGCAAGGTCGTGCAGGCGAGGGCTGCGGCCGACTTTCGGGGGTACTGGAGGTTCAAGGAGTACAAGCCCATACTCTACGCGGGCTCCCCTGATGGCTTCACGACCTACGGCAAAGGTTAATCGAGCGCCATAGTTGGGACGCCACATGGCACGGCTCTCTGAGCACGCGAAGAAGCTGATAGATGGGAAGAACCTCGCGAGCGTCGCGACGCTTATGCCGGACGGCTCGCCCCAGGTGGCCCCAGTCTGGGTCGACAGGGAGGGAGACACCGTCGTAATCAACGCGACGACGAACAGGCAGCGGTACAAGAACCTGAAGAGGGACCCGCGGGTCGCGCTAACGGTCTACGACCTTGGTAACCCGTACTCGAGGACCATGATCCGCGGAAGGGCCGTCGAGATAACGAAGAAGGGCGCGGAGGACCATATCGACAAGCTGTCCATGAAGTACAGCGGGACGAAGTACCCCAGGCATAGCAAAGAGGACCCTAGGGTGATAATCAGGATCGAGCCAAAGCGCGTGACCGACTAGCCCGCGCTGGTCGCGGTGACTGTCGCGTTCACAATGGCGCGGGTCCCGTCGGCGAAGACGAGATTAATCTTTAGAGGGTACGTCGACCCGACCTTGGCCGAGCCAGGCGCCGTCCCGGACGCAAAGCCTGGGATGGTCGCCCCTGGCGCGAGGGGTCCGCCTTGTATCGGGGTGGCGGGACAGTTCTTGAAGGTCATGTTCATCGTTTGCCCCGTGCACACCACGGTCTGGCTCGGCGCGCTCAATTCTATCTCTATCGTGTTGATTGGCTTCGTCCCTGAGTTCTGGAGCTGGATCTGCCAAATCCCCGCCCCAGCCCCCACGGCGAGGAGGTCGGAGACGACGGTCACAGGAGCCCCCGTGCTCGCGCCTGTCCCCGTGGTCGACGGCGGGGTGGTGGACCTCGACGAGCTGGAGCTATTGGAAGACGTAGGGGAGAGTACGAAGAACGCGGCCACGCCTATGATTACGACTACGAGCACGACCGCAACAATCAGCTGACCGGAAATCTTGGCCGTGGGGCGGTTTCCCTTTGAGCCAGAGTTAAGCATTGCGGGCTGTGGTCGGCTCAGTACCCGCCGTAGCCGCCGTCCATCCGGAGCCTGTTCTCCGCGGTTCCAGGCATGTACTTTGCAGGGAGGGAGGATTTCCGCTTGCCCTTCACCTTGCACCTTCCTCGCGCCCTGTGCCTCCTCAGGTCCTTGACGTCCTTCCCGCAGACGTCGCAGATGGGCAAGGCCCTCCGCGGGAACTGCGATTCTATTACGGGTTTCGCCTTAATAGTGCCCCGCTTGCGCTCGAAGTCGTTGGAAAGGAATCCGGGGGCTCGCCTCTGGGCGGGGGCTCTCCTCCTCCTGCTGGTGTTCTCCATGTGGCAGGGAGTCGTGCGGATCCCAACGGCAAACGCGGCAGGCCAGGGGACTTGCTTTGGGAACAACGGGGTCGACGACTCCTTCATCCCGGCGATTGTCAGGTCACTGCGGATCGCGGTCTTGATGCCGGTCTTCACGTCGACGCCCTACTCGCAGTACAACTACGGGTCGTTCTACGCTTTCTACACAAAGTACGCGAACGCCCAGGGGAACATAACGACCGACCTCGGGTGGCTGAGCACCCCGGTCTCGAGCGGGTACGGCTACGACGGAGGCTGGGGGCTGAGCTACGGGCTCTACCAGTTCCTGAGCTCGCAGACAGCGTCGAGCTGCGGGCTGACCCTGGGCGGGAACGTGCAAGTCCTGGACGACATCAACGTCTCCGCGGGGGCGCTTTACAACCGGGACGGCTCGGCGAGGTTCGACGTGCTAGTCGCCCCGTTCTCGGAGTACGTCACGACGAACGAGTCGCAGGCGTTCGAACGCTTCGTCGCCGGGGGCGGGACCCTGGTGATGCCTGGGTCGCACTCGATCGAGTGGCCCGTCGTCTACAATCCAGCGACGAAGACGGAGACCTTCACCCAGGGGCACAACTTCGCGTGGAACGGCAAGACGGCGTGGCCTTCCACCTGCGGCGACAAGCACTTCGCCACGTGCCCGTGGGCGGCGAACTACAACGACTGGGTGGCGAGCGAGCCGGTCGGCGCCACCGGGATCAAGTTCAACGGGTCCACGACCAACGCGAACAACGTTATCGGGAAGGCGCTCGCGAAGGAGTTCGGGAGCGTCGTTTTCAAGCCGTACAAGGCGCACGAGGAGAACGTCGTCACCAACATGACAGGGACGTCGATCATATCGACCTTCTCGAACCAGTCCATCGGGCTGGTCGCGTCGTACGTGCACGACTTTGGCAAGGGGCGAGTGGTCTGCATGTGCGTCTTCGGGGACGACATCATAGGCACCGACCCGTCCGCTCAGTACTTCCTCTCCCTCGGCATCATCTCGGCGTCCCTCTACCCCCAGGTCGCGTGCACCGGCTCTTCCTGCACCGTGACGGTGGAGGGGTGGGGCCCGACGGGGTCGGTCTCCTGGAGCTCCGACGGGAAGTCTTCCGTCAGTCCGGCCACGTGCCAGCTCTCTGGGGGGAGCTGCTCGGTAACGATATCGGGCTCCGCCGGAATTACCTCCTTGTTAACGGTCAGGTACAGCGGGGACCCGCAGAACGCGCCGAGTACCAACGCCTTCAGCTGGAGCGCGGCGAACGGTGTCACGAAGGCGCCCCCAAGTCTGACCGCGTCCTCGACCGCCTCAACCTCGGCCACCTCGGTGACAAGTGATGGGACATTCACCGTGACTGGCCAGACTGGCTCGTCCGGCATCGGGCTGCTCGAAGTCTCGCTGGCCCTCGTCGCGGTCATGGTCCTCGCGGGCGCGGTTCTCGTGCTGAGAAGAAAATAAGGCGCGCTACTTTGGAGGGTTTTGCTCGACGACGCGCGCCACGACGTAGGTCCTGACCAAAGTCGTCCCCGCGGAGAGCATCACGAACCCGATTACGGCTGAGAGAAGCGCCGCGACCACGGCCTGGCTGGTGATTAGAGTGACCGCGGCGAGGAAGAAGTATATCGAGGCGGCGATTAGCGCGATCCCGACCCACAGCGACGCGGCGGCGAACCGTTTGCCTGTGCTCATCGACTCGTTCTCGAGCCTCCGTCTTTGCTATAAAAGCAGAGCAATTCTCATCATCCCCAGAGCAGGTGGAAGATGGTGTTCGCGAGGTCCTGCCCTTGCGCGATCAGAATGTCCGCCTTGATGAGGGCCTGCTGGGCGGCGCGTTGGAACCCCAGCTCGAAGGGAGCCGGGGCAGGAGCCCGCAAGTTGAAGACGGCCTCGAGGTTCCTGTACGCCTCGCTCGGCGGGAGGAGCATGACTATGGCGATCGCTACCCCCGTACAGTAGAAGACGCCGAGCGCTCCCCAGGCGAGCCCTCCAGTGGCACGGTAGGACATCAGCTTCCTGACCTTCTTCGTCGTAGGGGTGATCTCGTCGTGGAGCTCCTTTATCCCGTCCTGGCGGGTCAGAGTGAAGTAGAGTATCCCGGGCTCGACGACTTGCCGGAGGATCCAGATGATCGCGCCCGCCACGACCAGGGTCGTGAAGACGAGGCCGATCCGGGTCTGCATATAGAGGGAGGTGAGGGTCGAGAGGGGCTCCGGGAGCTTCGCGGCCTGTGCGCTGAATGCCCCGACGGCGGCCTCGACCACTGCCACCAGGGCCACCGACGCTGCGGCGGGGAACCCAAAGTCGAGGAGCAGGCCGAGGACCCGGAATCCCATTGGGCCAGCAGAGCCCGCCCGGAGCTCCCTCCCCCCGCGGAGCTTGAGCCCGCGCGCGTAGCTGAAACCAATCAGCGCCAAGAAGGAGGAGAGGACGACTATCGAGACGGCCTCCCCCAGGTTCAGCGGGATCCCGCCCAACGAGACCTGGGCTGCGGCGGAGGTCGAGACGAAGAAAGAAGCGACGAGCAAGGTGACGAGGAAAGAGGGGCGGAACGCGACCACGGCGTAGAAGGAGAGGAGCAGGAGGACTAGCGGGACGGCCTGGACGGCGAGGGGGGCGAGGGCGCCGTACTGCGCGATCTGGGGGATGAGGCCGGCGGGGTTGGAAGCGATCGCGACCGAGAATATCGTCTGGGTCAGGATCGCGGGGGCGACAAGCCCGTAGTAGACGAGCGCCTCCTTCGAGGCGTACTTGGGGAGGTTGCTCAAGATCCGCCCCTCCTCCTGAGCTCCTCGACCTGGAGGACGAGCTTGGGGAAGAGGTCGTCAGGACCGACGTCGAGGACGGGGATGCCCAAGGCCCTGGCCTGGCCGAGGAGCGCCTTGCGCGTACGCAGCTGGTGCGAGACGCTGATCGAGTAGATGGTGCGGTCGAGGCCCTCGAGGTTGTGGGCCTCGAAGAAGGGCGTGTAGGGAGAGATGACGATCACCTCGTGGTTCATCCCCCGGAGGAGGTTCAGGGGGAGGAGGTCGCGCTCGAGGTCGAGGTCTGTGATCACGAAGAAGAGTGTCTTGCCCTTGATCTTTCCCACGGACAGGCACTTGCTCACTGCTGCCCTGAGGGCCTCCGGCGGGGACCTCTTCGGGGCGAGGGCGCTCAGGGCGTTGAGGAGCCTCACCTCCTGGAGCTGGCCCCTCGCGAGCGGGATTATCTGGCTCGGGGCCTCGCCCTGGACGATGGTCAGCCCGACAAAGTCTCCGCGCTCCGAGAGATACGCGATTAGGGAGGCGACGGCCCGAGCCGCGTAGTCGAGCTTGGTCCGCCCCGCCTCGCCGTAGGCCATGCTCTCGGTCGAGTCGAGAATCATCATCACGTTAAGCTGGGTCTCGGCCTGGCGCTCCCTGACCATCAGGCGGCCCGTCCGGGCGGTCGCGTGCCATTCGATCCGCTTGTAGGGGTCGCCGGGCTCGTAGCGCCTGATGTCGGCGAACTCCATCCCCTCCCCCTTCCGCCTCGACGTCAGGCTCCCGCCGTATGAGGAGATTGCTATCGCCTGGAGCGTGCCCCTGGTGAGCTCCTTGGCCGAGGGGGTGACCTCCACCCGCTGGGGGGAGTCGACGGTCCTCTCGTAGAAGAAGAGCCCGGCGATGTCCCGGGTCACGAGCCTGAGGGACCCAAAGTCCTGTCTCCCGACGGATGTCGGGGCGATCTCGTAGCCGAGGTCGGAGAAGCCCTTGGCGGGGACGTTCACCACCGCGGCGTTGGTCCCAGCCTTTAGCCTGAAGAGCGGCGGGAAGAGGTCGAAGACCTCGACTGAGAGGGGGACGAATGTGCGGTTCACGAGCTCGAGCCCGACTTCGACGTTCTCCCCTTCGTCCACGCGGCCGGGGAAGTTCCTGCGAATCTCGAGCCTGTCGAGCGCCTTGACCTTGAGCTGGAGGAGGAGTTTGGAGGCGTAGTAGTACATGAAGATGCCCACCCCGGCGTAGAGGAGGACGGTCTGAGACTCGAGGACGCCCACGATCCCTAGAGTGATGAGGACCGCGGAGAGGAGGAGGATGGTGTTCCCGCGGGGGGTCCGCTGGAAGACCAAGCTAGGGGACCTTCGTCGACTGGATTACCTGGGTGACCACGTCCTCCTGGGTCGTCCCGTCCAGCACGGCCTCCTGCTTGAGGACGATCCGGTGGGCGAGGACGTGGGGCGCGACAGTCTTCACGTCGTCGGGTACCACGTAGGCCCTCCCCTCTATGAGGGCGAGGGCTGCGGAGCTAGTCTGGAGGGAAGTGGCAGCCCTAGGCGACCCCCCGAGCCTGACCGCCTTGTGCGCGCGGCTGGCCTCGACTATGTCGGCGATGTAGCCGCGGATGGAGTCGTCGACGTTCACGCTCCATATCAGGGGCATGAGCTCCTGTATCGTCTTCTCGTCCGCGACGCGGTTGACCCTCGACTCCATGATCGACCTCAGGTTCTTCAGCATCTGTATCGTCTCGGCCTTCGTCGGGTACCCGATCTCGATCCTCATCAGGAAGCGGTCGATCTGGGCCTCCGGGAGCGGGTAGGTCCCCTCGAAGTCGATGGGGTTCTGCGTCGCGAGGACGATGAAGGGGGAAGGGAGCTGCAGCGTCTTCCCCTCGATCGTCACCTGCTTCTCCTGCATCGCCTCGAGTAGGGCAGACTGGGTCTTTGGAGAGGCGCGGTTTATCTCGTCGGCGAGTATGATGTTCCCGAAGACGGGGCCCTGCCTGAGCTTAAAGTCGGCAGCCTTCTGGTCGAAGATGTAGGTCCCGACGATGTCCGAGGGGAGGAGGTCGGGCGTGAACTGGATCCTCTCGAACTTCAGGGCAAGGCAGCTCGCGAGGGTCTTCGCGATGGTCGTCTTGGCGACCCCGGGGACGCCCTCGAGCAGGACGTGCCCGCCCGCGAAGAGGCAGGCCTCGATGAGCTTGATCTCGAGGGCCTTGCCCACGATGATCTTTGAGGCCTCGGCGAGGATCTTGTCGGAGACGTCCTTGACGCGCGCGGCTTGGCTCAACCGGCCCTCTGCTCCCTGATGACGTATTCTACTTTCTGCTTGGTGGGCTCCCCGCCCGCGATGGTTATGCCCAGCTGGTTGAGCAGCCATTCCGACTCGCTGGTCATGCGCCTGGTGAGCGCCCTCCATCGGAGGACGGGCGGGAAGAGGAACCTCTTCTTGCCCGAGGCGTAGTTGTGGAGGGCGGTGAGGCGGGCTATCAGGAGCACGGCCCTATGGGCGCCCTCGGCCCCGATCCTCGCCGCGAGCTCGGGCTCGCGCAGTGAGGTCAGGTCCTTCCCGAACTCGTTGGCGACGATCGCGTCGAGCACCTCGTAGAGCTGCCCCATTGTCGCAGCGTAGAAGCTCCTCGTGCGAGACATCTGGAGAAAGTCCAGCCTGGCCCTCGACTCGGCGACGATGGCCCTCTCGACGTTCGGAAGGGGCTGGTCGTCCTTCCCCTTCTTCTCGGGGGCGAACCACCGCGTCACGGCTCCGTAGACGGAGAGGAGGATGATCACCCCGACGACGGCCCCGGCGAGAGAGTCTGAGACGTTGACCCCGTAGCCGTGGAGGAAGCCGCTGACCTGGGACGGGAAGCTCGAGTAGTATGTGTTCATCCCTGCGAGCTGCTGCTCTAGCGCGTACGCGACGAGGGGGCCTATGGGGATGCCCACCTGGAACTTGGGGGTCTGGGCGCCCGCGTAGTGCGCGGCGTCGAAGACGAGGGTCGTCGACTTTGTGGGGGCGACCCAAGCCACCATCTCGTCCACGAAGGCCTTCTCGTTGACAGCCCCGCCGGTGTAGTTGATCACGTCGTTGGTGAAGGGGGCGGAGTCCGAGATCAGCAGGAGGTGCGCGTTACCCTGCATCCCTGTCGCAATCACCGTCCTGGGCCCAGTGGTGGGGTTGGCGGTGTCGAAAGACGCGGGCGAGGTGAGCCCCACATTGCGGAGAGCGTTCAGGCCGCCGGAGGGCCCTGCGAACCTGATGGGGGAGGCGATGTCGATCACCCCCACGGGCACCGGGGCCGATGGGGCAAACAGGGAGAAATCCGGCGCCAACGTGAAGACGCGCTGGTCCTTGAAGGCGGAGGCGGGGTCGATGATGCTGGCCCCTGAGACGGACGCGCCGAGCCTCCCGAGGAGGGCGGAGTTGGTCGTATTGCCCTCCGAGATAAGCAGAGAAATCCTCCCGGCCTGATACCCCGAGGTGAGGTTGGAGACCTGCTGGCTGCTCAGTGCCTTGTCGGCGCCGATGAGCAGGTAGGCGAAGCTCTGCCCCCTGAGGCTGTTCAGAGTGGCCGTGGTGTCGTTCGCAATTATCACGTGGTATCCAGTCTGCTTGAGGTGGGCGAGGAAGACAGAGGTCCCGGATGGTGACGTGTCGGCGGGGCCCGTGCCCCCGTCTCCGCCCGTGGAGACACCGAGGGACGAAGGGGAGTAGATAACCGCGACCAAGGCGACGACCCCGAGGAGGGACAGGAAGCCCCTCAGCTTCATCTCTCTTCAGCCCCGACTCCGGAGTAGGCGCTGGCCGCCTGGTCGGCGTCGGTCTGGGTCACCTCTTGGCCAGAGAACTTGGCCTTTTCGTAGAGGGACGCGACCGAGCTGACGTAGGGCCGCTCGACCCTCGTCTCGCACTTTTGGGAGAACTCCCTGTGGGTCTCGAAGTTCTTCTTCGGGACCCCCCTTCTCCCCATCACGCTGACTGTCTTTGCGAAGTAGTACGCTACCTTCCTCCTCGGGTCGGAGGGGAGGATAGTCGGCTCCTCCTCGGAGGTGGAGGCGGCGAGGCCGGGAAGGGCCTGCCTCCCGGCGAGCCTGAGCAGGGGCTTGCGGGCGAGGAAGAGCGCGAGCGCCGAGACGATGAGGGCGATGGGGAGCGCAAGGGCACTGGGGTCGATCACTGGGACTGCCGCGGGGCCGCCCACCGGGAGGGAGGGCAGGCCGACAGCGGGGGCGCCGAGGCCGAGGTTCGACAGGCCGGGCGGGGTCACCAGCGGGTTCACGGAGTTTGCCCCAGGGACCTGGGTCCCAAGGACGGAGCTCGACTGCTGTAGGAGCTTGCTCGCCAGCGCAGGGTCGATGTTCTGGACGAGGCTGGCGAGGGTCTGGAGGTCGAGCGAGATCTTGGCGGGGTTCTGGTTCTTCGAGCTTCCGGTGTTCGAAGCGAGCAGCCTCGAGAGGAGGTTCGGGTCGATGGAGGCCCCGTTCGCGCCTATCGAGAGGCTCTGGGCGAGAGCCTTCAGGGAGGGCGGGACGCTGCTCGACTTGTCACTCTGGATCTGGAGGAGGGTCGAGGCCGCGGATTTGTAGTTCCCGCTGGCCAGCGCGGAGTTGAACTGGTTGATCAGCCCCTGCATCTGGGTGTCGTTGCTCCCCTGCTCGAGCTGGTCCAGGGCGGAGGCGAGCTCCTGCGGGGTGAGGGCGGTTGCGCTCGGCGTGAGGGGGGCGGAGTTGTTGTCGTCCGCGGCGTGGGCGGGCACGGCAGCAAGCAATAGGAGGAAGACCACGGAGGCCGCTAGACCGCTAGATGCCCTCATTCTGGGCCTGTTCCTCGCCTTGCGCGATTTAACCTTGACCGATTTCAGCTCTATTCTCCCCGTGGGAGTTAGGGCTAGCCGATGGCCTGTCTGAGGTCTTCTTCGAGGTCGGAGACGTCCTCAAGGCCCACTGCGAGCCTCAGGAGGTTATCGCCTATCCCAAGCTCTCCGCGGACGGCCGGCGAGAGGGTCTTCGAGGCGCTGGTCAGGGGGTAGTTGAGCAGGGACTCTGTCCCCCCGAGGCTAGGGGAGGGCTTGACGACCTTGATCTTCCTGAGAACCGCGATGGCCTCCTTCCTCCCTCCTTTCACCTTGAAGCTCAAGACCCCGCCGTAGAGCTCGCCGCCGAGGAGCTTGCGGGCGATATTGTGGTAGGGGCTGCTCTTCAGGCCGGGATAGTGAACGCTCTCGACCCGCTGATTGTCCTCGAGGGCCTCCGCGAGGGCCATAGCGGTCTTGCACTGGACCTCGAATCGGACCTTGAGGGTGGCCACCCCCCTCAGCGCGAGGAAAGCCTCGAAAGGCCCCATTATCGAGCCGAGCCTCCGCCGGAACTCCCAGAGCTCGGTGAGGTCGAGCCGGTCGTTGAGCGTAAGGACGCCTCCGACGAGGTCGTTGTGCCCCCCGATGTACTTGGTCACGCTGTTGATGCTGAGCCAGGCGCCGTGCTCGAGCGGCTGGTAGAGGAGAGGGGTGGCGAAGGTGTTGTCGACGACCAGCTTGGCCCCGACCTCCTTGCAGCGCTTGGTGATCGCGGGGATGTCGACGACCCTGACGAGCGGGTTTGTCATCGTCTCGACGACGACGAGGACGACCCCGCGGTTGATCTTCTCGACAAAGTCCTTGGTCTCGGGCCCGGCGAGGACCGTCTTGATCTTGAACTTGGCTAGGTTCAAGGCCAGGTCCTGGGTCGTCCCGTAGGACTCCTTTGTGATCACCATGGTGTCGCCCGAGCTCAGCGAGGTCAGGTAGGTGGCGGCGATGCTCGCCATCCCGCTGCTGAAGGCGAGGGCCTCCTTCGCCCCGTCGAGCTTCGCGATGACCTTCTCGAAGCCCCTGACCGTAGGGTTCTCCTCCCTGGAGTACTTCTGCTCGAAGCCCCTGTCGCTCATCCTCGCCTCCCCCGTCCTCCTGTCGGGGTGCTCGAATATCGAGGAGAGGTAGAGGGGGACCTTGAACGCGCCGGTCTCCACGTCGTAGTAGTCGTGCCCGTGGACGCTGTCCGTGGAGAACTTTGGCAAACAGGCCCGGCACGGCACCAGCCGTTCATAAGCTTGCCGGGCGGTTAATTCGAATAGGAATAACGGCGCGCGCCATCTCCCGACATGCATTCCTGAGTGCCAGCCGTCTTTTCTCGTACGTTATTTCACGACGAGGGTCGCGATGCTAGGATTCGCGGTGACGCCGGCAGAGACGCTTCCCAGGAGGAACCTCCTTGTCCTGTCCAACCCTCTTGATCCGATGACTATCAGGTCCACATTCTCCGACATCGCCCTCTCAACTATCGCAGCCGCAGGGGTGGTAGTCGTCCTGATCACCTCGCCTTTCACGGATGATACCCCCTTCTGCTGCGCTTCTGAGGCGACTCTGTCAACGTATTTTCTTGCGTCATCCTGGGCGTGCTGCAGGTAGTCCCTGAAGATGTTGGCTCCAACGCCGGCGGTCGGGGTCGCAGAGGCGAAGCTGGTCGGAGTCTTGACGACGCGAAGGACGATCAGCTCTGCGCCATAGTCCTTGGCAAACCTGGTGGCGGCCTCTACGGCCCGCGCCGCGTTGTCAGACCCATCGACCGCGACGAGAATCTTCCGGAGGCCGGTGGGCGCCCCCTGCTCGATAGGAGTTGCGCGGGCTTGGGGAGGAATCTTTGAGATTATTGGCTCGTGCAGCTCGAGCCTCGCGGCCTCAGTGGAGGTCACGACCGCCTCGGGGTGTCCTATCCCAACAGCGATGATAATTCCGAGGGCTGACATCCCGGCCGCTCCCAAGAATGCGTACCCGAACCCTGTGACTAGCGCAGAGGAGACAGCGCTACCACTGCCTGCGACCGCCTCGACCGCGCCGACGATCGTCACGGCTATCGCGAGGCCTATGGGGCCCCCGACCTGGGTCGAAGTGTTGACGAGGCCAGACGCCAAGCCTTCTTCGCCGTGGGCTGCGGCTGAGAGCGCCAGGATGTTCATCGCCGTGAAGCTGATTGCCCCTCCGAAGGCCACCAGGAGGGTGAAGGGCAAGAGGGCGAGGACATACGAGGTCTCCGGGGTGATCCGGGAAAGGAAGAGGAATCCCGCCGCCATCGAGGCCATCCCAGCTATCAGCACAAGGCGAGTCCCGAGGCGCGCCACCAACCTGCTCGCAAGGTAGCCGCCGGCGAACATGAAGACCAGCGACATTGGGAGGAACGCCAAGCCCGCTGCGAGGGCCGAGAAGCTCTGAACCTGCTGAAGGAAGATCGTCAGGAGGAATATCATCGAGACCTGGGCTGAAGTCCTCAACAACGCGAGCGCGTTCGCGCCTAGCACGGTCCTGCGTTCGAGAAAGGATAGCGGGAGCAAAGGAGTCTTCGCGCGGCGCTCCACGAGCAGGAAGCCGGCCAGCACGAGGGCCGAGAGGCCGAGGAAAGAAAGCGGCTGCGCTGACAGGAGGCTTACGTTCGCGGCCTCGGTCAAGGCATAGACAAGTAGTGTCAAGCCCGCGGTCACCAGCAGCGCCCCCGGAACGTCGAGGTGCCTGCCGCTGCCTTCCACCCTGCTCTCCGCGAGTATCCTAGGGGACAGTATCGCGGCGACGATTCCAATCGGGACGTTGATGAAGAAGACCGACCTCCAGCCAAAACCGGCGGTGAGTGTCCCTCCGAGGATGACGCCCGCCGCGAATCCTGCGGACGATACGGCGGCGAAGACGCTGAGTGCCCGGGTCCTTTCGGTCCCTACTGGAAAGTTGACCTGCAAGAGCGAGAGCGCGGTCGAGGACGCCATGGCGGCGCCCACCCCTTGGAGCGCCCTTGAGACGATGAGCACCAGCTCTGAGGGAGAGAGGCCACCCGCCAGGGAGGCCGCGGCGAAGACGAACAGTCCGGCGCTGAACATCCGCCTCCGGCCATAGTTGTCGGCCGCTCGGGCGCTCAGGAGAAGGAGGCCCGCGAAGGTGATCCCGTAAGCGCTGACGAGCCATTGGCTGTCGGCGATGGAGATGCCGAGCTCGCTCCTCATGGTGGGGAGGGCTATCTGCACTATGGAGAAGTCGAGGAGGACCACGAACTGGGCAATGACCAGGAGGCCGAGGACCGCGTTGCGCCGTGGAGCTCTCGACTCCTCTGGACTTGACAAAGGCGACGGCTTGTTGCGGCTCGCTGAAATTAGATAAACTTAGGTGGTTGGGGGCAGAGCGGCATAGAAGGCGATGGGATGCTACAGACAAAGATTCCATCAATCTTCGATCTTGCGGGGAAGAGCAAACTTACCACCGAAGAGGCCTTCAGACTCCCTGATGAGATGCGCGAATCGGGAGGCTAGGGATTCTCATCAGGAACAGCACGCAATCCTTAAATCGATACGCTTCTCGTTGAACGAGATAGAGAACGATGGAGACGGTAAAGGTCTCGAAGAAATATCAGGTCGTCATCCCGGAGAAGCTGCGAGAAGCAGCCAAGATCAAGCCAGGGGACAAGATGGTGGCGATCGCGAAGCACGGCATACTGGAGTATGTGCCGGTCAAGTCTCTCAAAGAGACGAGAGGAATGATTAAGGGCCTTGACTCGTCTGAGATTCGAGACGAATCGGATCGAACTTGATTAGCGTCGACAGCTACGGGTGGATCGAGCGGTTCGGGAACGGGCGTAAGGCTCCCCACTACAACCGGATAATTGAGAGCGTCGCGCAGGACCAGATTGTGACGTCGGTTGTGGCGCTGTACGAGGTCTACAAGAAGGTCAAGCAGATGAAAGGCGAGGAGACGGCGCTCGAAGCGGCTGCAGTCCTGAGCCAGACTCGGGTCGTCCCTGTTGACCAGACGCTGTCCTTGGAGGCGGCAGATTTCAGCCTCGACCATGGCCTGCACATGTCTGACGCCCTGGTCTATGCGACTGCCCGCCAATACGACGCGGATCTTTACACGAGCGACAAAGACCTCAAGGGCCTGCGTGGAGTCATCCTTGTCTAGGCCAACAAACGCTTCCAGAGATCCCAAATCCATCGCTTGACGCGCCACCTCGAATCAAGAAGTCTCTTCGGCATCAGTCTAGAAGAACAATGTCTTTGACGAGACCTGGAGGGAGAAGTCACCTGCTGTTCTACCACATAGAACCGCTGTTCTGTAGCGTGGAACTATAGGCCTAGTCCTGCAATAGGATTCCGATGGCGGTCAGAGTAGGCCGAAAGGTGGAGGCCTGCGCTCTTGAATAGTTTTGTCCGAACGTTCGGACAAACCCTCATCAAAAGAGGAGACGCCCTCCGCTCCTTCAAGGACGAGCTACCATGCATCGAGTCGACAGTCTGCCGTGCGCCGGTTCGAGATCGGTACTCGCAGGTCCTGCCCAGCCGTTCAGGGGAGACATCGTAGCCCGGTGGTTCGCCTGACCAAGCCGAGATTCAATCTGCGAAGACCTTCGCTGGGAAGAGCTCGAACGCTGAGTCCGCCTCTTGCTGGCCTCTTGCATGATCGGCTCACCGAGATGGGGCTCTCCTCGAGGCAGACGGCGCTTCTCGCAGCCGTTGTCCTGTATGCGGTGGGTGCCTGGTTCCACATCCCGTATGGTGGCGGGCACATCTATAGCGATATACCCACCGTCTTTCAGAATAGAGAATGCGGGGGAAGCTGCCTAAGCATCCCGTATGTCAACGGTTTCGTCGAGTATCCGGTCATCGTCAGCCTATTCATGTACCTGATGGGACTCGGAGGATCCCTGCTAACCAACAACATCCTTCTAGGCTACTATTGGCTTAGCGTACTCGTACTCGCGGTTCCGACGTTACTTCTTGTCGACGAGACCGTCAGAATATCGGCGATCGTCGGAAGCGACGGAAGGCGGGTTCTCCGCTATCTCGTGCTGACGCCGACGTTCGTGTTCGTTCTTCTGGTCAACTGGTACAGCATAGGAGTCTATTTTGCAATCTTTGGTTTACGAAAGCTTCTGGAGGGTAACACGAGATTTTCCGGATTCCTCGTCGGAATCTCCGCTGCTTCAAACCTGGTGACGGCTGCTCCCGGAATAGGGATGATGCTAAGTCTCAGAAATCCAAGGGACATGTTGCGGTTCGCGGCCACTGCGGGTCTGACGTTTCTTGCGATCAACGGGCCGTTCATCTTGTTGAACCCGCAACTCTTCCAGCAGTTCTGGGCGTTTCATTCCAACTGGTACATCGAAGGATCGTGGATGCTGGCTCTCCTTCCTA
>Ga0307477_10001605_pt1 | contig 18680 bp, 14 predicted proteins | sample atmos_gasesECM2C_FD_203316 | JGI IMG/M metagenome (GOLD analysis project Ga0307477, IMG submission 203316) | Hardwood forest soil microbial communities from Morgan-Monroe State Forest, Indiana, United States - atmos_gasesECM2C_515 | ecosystem: Environmental > Terrestrial > Soil > Temperate...
GAAAACGATCATGCGAGCGCACCAGGTCCACGGCCAGCGGCCCCGTGACCGCCTCGATCCGGCGCACGTTGGCGGCGCTCGAGGTCTCGCTCACCACCCTGAACAACCCAATCTGGGCGGTCGACCGCACGTGGGTCCCCCCACACAGCTCCCGGGAGAACTGGCCGTCCCCCACCTCGACCATCCGCACCACCTCGCCGTACTTCTCCCCGAACAGGGCCATCGCCCCCAGCCGCCGGGCCTCCTCCAGGGTGGTGGTGATCGGCCGCACCGGGTGGTCCTCCAACACCCACTCGTTGACCTGGTCCTCCACCTCGCGCAGCTCCGCCGCCGTCAATGCCTGCGAGTGCGAGAAGTCGAACCGCAGCTTGTCCGGCCCCACGTACGACCCGGCCTGGCGCACGTGCGACCCCAGCCGCAACCGCAGGGCGGCGTGCAGCAAATGCGTGGCGGTGTGGTTGCACTCCGTGGCCCGCCGGGCCCGCCGATCCACCCTGGCAACCACGCGCTCTCCCTCGTGCAGCTCCCCCCGCTCTACCGCGACCGCCACCGCCTGATCGTCGCCCAGGCGGAACACCTCCTCCACCCGGGCCCGGCAGTCCCCGGACTCGCACTCGATCACGCCCACGTCGGACACCTGCCCACCCCCCTGGGCATAGAAGGGGGACTCGACCAGCTTCAGGAGCACGTGCCCGTCGGCGTCGGGCTGGACCGCCCCCACCGTGGTGGCCCGCTCGACCTCCTCGTAGCCGGTGAACTGGGTCTCGAAGTTGGTCGACCCGGCGAAGCGCACGGCCTGCTGGCGCTCGTCCCGCCCTCCGTCCGCCCCCGTCGCCGCCCCCGCGCGCGCCCGCGCACGTTGCTGGTCCATGAGCGCGTCGAAGCCGTCCTCGTCCACCCCCAGGTCGTGCTCGGCCGCGATCTCCTTCGTGAGGTCGAACGGGAACCCGTAGGTGTCGTGCAGCAGGAAGGCATCCTCGGCCCCGATCCCCTCGTCGTCCTCCTCCTGGGCCCGGGCGATGATGTCCTCGAGCAGGCGGGTGCCCTGCTCGAGCGTGCGCCCGAAGCTCTGCTCCTCGGCCTTCAGCCACTTGTGGATGGCGTCGCGCTGCTCGCGCAGCTCGGGGTAGGCGGCGCCCATGATCTCCTCCACCCGCTCGGCGAAGCGGACCAGGAACCCCGACTCCAGGCCCAGGGAGCGCCCCTGCTGGATGGCCCGGCGCATGATCCGCCGCAGCACGTAGCCCCGGTCCTCGTTGGAGGGCACCACCCCGTCGGCCACCAGAAACGTCATCCCCCGCGAGTGGTCGGCCAGGATGCGCAGGGCCCGGGTGACCCGCTCGTCCTCCCCGTAGCGCCGGCCCGACAGCTCCTCCCCCAGCTCGATCAACGGCTTGAACTGGTCGGTCTCGAACACCGACGGGGTGTCCTGCAGGACCGAGGCCAGCCGGTTGAGCCCCAGCCCGGTGTCGATGTTCTGGGTGGGCAGCGGCTCGAGAACACCCACCGGGTCCTGGTTGTACTGCATGAACACCAGGTTCCAGAACTCGATGAACCGGTCGTTGTCGCCCCCGGGCAGGTCGTCCGCCGCCCCGTAGGCGACCCCACGGTCCACGTACAGCTCCGAGCACGGACCGCACGGTCCCACCGGCCCCGCCTGCCAGAAGTTCTCCGACCGGGCCAGGGGGATGATCCGCTCCCGGGGCACCCCCACGGATCGCCAGGCGTCGATGGCCTCCTCATCCGGCCCCAGCCCAAGCTCCTCGTCCCCCTCGAACACCGAGATCCAGATGTCCTCCGCCCGCAGCCCGTACCCCTGGACCGACAGCTCCCACGCCAGCTCGACCGCCCCCTGCTTGAAGTAGTCCCCGATCGAGAAGTTGCCCAGCATCTCGAAGAACGTCAGGTGCCTCGCGGTGGTGCCCACGTGGTCGATGTCGGGCGTGCGAAAGCACTTCTGGCACGTGGTCAGCCGCGGGTGGGGCGGCTTCTCCTGGCCCAGGAAGTAGGGCTTGAGCGGGTGCATACCCGCGGTGGTGAGCAGCACCGACGGGTCGTAGGCGGCGGGCACCAGCGAGCCCGACGGCAGCCGCCGGTGGTCGCGCTCCTCGAAGAACGTCAGGAACTGCTCGCGGATCTCATCCGAGCTCGGACCGGAGGCCATGGCCGATTCAGTTTAAGGCGGGCTACCCGCCCGCCAGATGGCCCGCCCTGGCCGTTCTGCTAGGCCGGGTCGCGGCAGGCGCTCTCTATGACCTCCGCGGCGAAGATCTCCTCGATGCGCGTGGAGATGTCAGCCCGACCGCTGTGCCCCGCGGCGGCCGCCTGCAAGCGCCGACAGGACCCGGCCCCCAGATGATCCTCGAGCGCGGCGCGCAGGACCTCGGCGGTCGAGATCCCTGTCTCCGCGCCTCGTGGCGAAGGCGGCCATAAAGGTCGTCCGGAAGCTTGAAAGTTGTGCGCCTCAACCCAGACCACACTACATCGGGAGCATCACGCCTTCTCTCCTTCGAGAAGACCCGAATGTGACCGACTGAGTGTCGATAGCCCAACCGACCCGCCGCGCCCGGCCGGCCGGCTCAGCAGCACACTCAGCAGCGCGATCCAAACGATCCCAGGCACGCTGCCCACCAGGTCGAGCCCGCCGCCGAACTGGGTGAACTGGCCTTCGCTGAACAGCGGCATCGCGCTCACTACAAGCACCACCGCCGACCCCAACCCCGCCCCATACAGCCACCGCCCCAGCAGCGCCGGCCGGCCGGCGCCCACTACGCCGCGAGAGGCGAGACAGACGCCCGCGATGAAGGCGGCGAAGCCGAACTTGCCGATCTCGACGCTGGCGTTGCCGGCGTCGGTAAGCCCGCGCACGAGCGCGTCCTGGTGCTGGCCGGCGACCTTGAACGCCGCGCCGTAGAACAGGAGCATCCCGACGAGCTGTGCTGTGATGCCAACGATCGCGCCACCGAACGCGGCGGTCCTCACCCCCTCATCGGCGCCCGCGCGAGCGAGCCACGTCCGCACCGCGCCCAGGAACAGCAGCAGCGCGATCAGCGCTAATCCCGCAAGGTACATCCCCACCAGCACTTGCCAACGGTGTGTTGCCAGCGTGGCGGCGATGTGGCGAGCGCTGTCGCTCGCCTTGGGTGGAGCGCCCGGCAGAAACAGCGCTGCCGCGTCAAGCCCGACAAAGATCAAGCCGCTGATCGCGGCCGCCCTGCGATCACTCAGATGCGACATCACGCCTCCCGTCCGAGTCCGCAACATACCATTCAGTATGTAGTACATACTATGGCGCATGTAGAATGTCAAGCGTGAACCCGGCCCCCTCCCCCAGCCGACGGCGTCACGCTGCCCGCGCCCGCGCGCAACGCACCTCCCCCGCCCAAGGCGCAAAGACTGGGAGCAGCGCGGCGACCCGGCCGACTCGCCGCGACGGCCGCAGCGCCGAGCTCAAGGGCACCGCCCGCGAGCGGCTGCTCGACGCCGCCCTGGCGGAGGTCAGGGAGCACGGGTACGACGGGACCTCGCTCCAGGCCATCGCGGACCGAGCCGGCCTGACCAAGGGAGCGATCTACTGGAGCTTCCGCGACAAGCGCGACCTGTTCCTGGCCCTGGTCGCGGAGCGCATCGACGCCCCCGCTCGCGAACTGATGGAGATCACCGAGACCGCACCCGCGCGCGCCGCCACCGCTCCCGTGATCAGCGAGGGCGTGGCCCGACTCGTCCGCGAGCAGCCCGAGCTGGTGCTCGTGCTGTTCGAGCAGTGGGCTCTGGCCGTCCGCGAGCCGGACCTGAGACCCCCCTATGTCGCGCGCCAGGTCATGCTCCGCGACACGCTGGCCCGGGCGCTACGAGCGCGCCACGCCACCACCGGCGTCCCCCTCACCTATCCGGCCGAACGGCTCGCCTCAGCCGAGCTCGCCCTGGCCCATGGCCTGGCCATGGACGAGCTCGTCGATCCGGGCGGCGTTCCAGAGGAGCTGTTCGGGGACATCCTCCAGCTCCTCTACGAGGGGCTCGAGGCGCGGGTGCGCCGCGACGCTGGCGGCGCCGCGTAGCGGCCGCGGGCCTCCCGAAGGACATGGCATCCTTGCCCGGTGGCCACGATCGACCTAGTCCAGGCCAGCCCCGAGCGAGTGATCCTCGCCCGCCGCGCCCGGCTGCTGGCCTGGACCTCGCTGGCCTGGCTGGGGTTCGAGGGAGTGGCGACAATTCTCGCCGGCGTACTTGCGGGTTCGGTGGCGCTCGTGGCCAACGGGCTCGACTCCGGGATCGAGGCGATCGCGAGCATCATCGTCGTGTGGCGCTTCGCGGCCCAGCGGATTGCCTCCGAGCGCGCCGAGCGCATCGCCCAGCGCCTGGTTGGGGCGAGCTTCTTCCTGCTCGCCCCCTATGTGGCCGCCGAGGCGATTCGGGCCCTCGTAATGGGGCACCGCGCCGAGACGACGTGGCTCGGGATCGGCCTCTCGCTGGGAACGCTTGCCATCTGCCCATGGCTCGGTCGGGCGAAGATCCGCCTGGGTGAGCGGCTCGACTCGCGCGCCACCACCGGCGAGGGCCGCCAGAATCTGATCTGCGCCTACCTCGCCCTGGGCGTACTCGCCGGCCTGCTCGCCAACACGCTGGTGGGCGTCTGGTGGCTGGATCCCGTCGTCGCGGTCGCCATCTCCGCCGTTGCCGTCAAGGAGGGCCGCGAGGCGTGGCGCGGCGAGGCACGCTGCGACACCTGTTGCTGACCCCGTCCCGCAACCGCCACCCCAACGAGGTCGCGCCCGGCGTCCACCGCCTGGGCACCCCGGTCGTCAACTGGTACCTGATTCGCGAGGGCGACCGCCTGACGGCGATCGACTCCGGGCTGCGCGGTTACCGCGCCCGGCTGGAGGACGACCTCGCCGCCGTGGGCGCCAGGCTCGACGATGTCGAAGCGGTGGTGCTCACGCATTCCGACGGCGATCACACGGGAATGGCCGCGACCATGGAGCAGGCAGGGGCGCGCGTTCTGATTCATCGCCGGGACGAGCCGACGCTCCGCAAGCCTGGTCCCAAGGGCGGTGAGGCCAGCCCGGTGCACACCCTTCCCTGGTTGTGGCGCCCGGTCATGTTGAGGTTCACCGCCCACCTGCTTCGCAACGGCTGGGCCCGGCCGGTGCCGCCGAAGGAAATCGAGCTGTTCGATGACGGCGACGCACTCGACGTGCCCGGCCACCCGCGGGTGGTTCACACCCCCGGGCACACCCTGGGTCACTGCGTGTTGGTGCTGGGAGACCGGGGCATCGTCTTCGCCGGTGACTCGCTGTGCACCTGGAACCCATATGACGGGTCTCGGCGCGGCCCGCAGGTCATGCCGCCGCCGGCCAACGTGGACAACGCCGCGGCTCGGGCCTCGTTTGATCGGGTGCTCGAGCTCGAAGCCGACCTGCTGCTACCGGGTCACGGGGATCCGTGGCGGCAGTAGCCGCGCCTCCCCGACCAGTGGACCGCCTCGTGCCTTATGACATGCGGGTTATGGGAGCCACCCCGCCGGGGACAACGCTCAGCGCGCGATCGTCGCGTGTCCGATGACCACGTCGCCGTCCATCAGGCAGGCGAGCTGGCCCGGGGCGGCGCCGTAGACCGCCTCTTCGAGCTCGAGCGACGCGCGCGGGTGCCGCCCCGGCCCGAGGTCGCCCGCCACCTTGCAGGCCAGCGGGCGCGACCGGTAGCGCAGCTTGACCCGGTCCACGCGCGAGGCGCCGCGATGGAGCACGAGCTCGCGCACCGTCACCCGCTCGGTGCGCAAATCCTCGCGGGTCCCGACCGTGACCGTGTTCGCGCGCGCCTCGGTGGCCAGCACGTACAGGGCCTCTCCCCCACCCACGCCCAGGCCCCGCCGCTGCCCGACGGTGAACCCGTGGTGACCGCGGTGATGACCGAGGGCGCGGCCCGCTCGGTCGACGATCTCCCCCCTGCGCTCCCCCAGGCCGCCATGGCGGGCCAGGAACGCCGCCCGCCCGGTTCCGGCCAGGAAGCACAGGTCCTGTGACTCCGGCGCACGCGCCGTGGGCAGCCCCGCCTGGGCCGCGATCTCCCGCACCTCGTCCTTGCGCAGCCGGCCGAGCGGGAACCGCATCCGGGCCAGGGAGTCCGGGGCCAGGGCGGCCAGCATGTAGCTCTGGTCCTTGGCCGGATCGACGGCGGCGCGTAGGAGCGGCGTCTCCGCCCCGTCCCCGCCGGCGTCGGCCTCGCGCGCCACGCGCGCGTAATGACCGGTGGCCAGGCTCCCCGCCCCCAGGCGGTCGGCCAGGTCGAGCATCGCGTCCAGGCGGACCTCGCCGTTGCAGCGCACGCACGGGTTGGGCGTCAGCCCCGCCCCGTGATCGGCCAGCCACGGCTCCACCACGCCCGCGCGGAACTCGTCGCGCAGGTCGAGGGTCAGGTGCGGGAGGCCCATGTCGTGGGCCAGGGTGCGCGCCCGGCGCACGGCCTGGGCCGAGCAGCAGCTTTGCTCCCCGTCGTTATCCGGGTCCGACCACAGCTCGAGCGTCACCGCCGCCACCTCGTCTCCTTCGCGGGCGCTGACCAGCGCCGCCACCGAGCTGTCCACTCCGCCGCTCATGGCCACCAGCACCCGATCCCCCCGCGGCTCCAGCTGGCCCCGGAGGCGCGCCGCCTGGCCCAGGGCGCGATGCAGGGCATCGGCGGCGAGCTCCGCCGCGTGGCGCTTGCCCGGCATGAGGCCACCCAGCTCGGCTGCGATCGCGTCCACCCCCACCCGGGCCGCTTCGAGCAGCGGCGCGCCCCGCACGAGGGAGACGGCGGCGCTCCCCGCCGCGATCGTCGCCCCGCACCCCGAGGCGTCGAAGCCGGCGTCGGTCACCGACACTCCGTCCCTGAGGGCGACCGAGATCCGGATCAGGTCACCGCAGGCCGCCCCCCCGGCCGCGCCGGTGAAGCCAGCCGGCGGGGTGTGGCCGCGGCCGCGCGGTGTCTGCAGGTGAAGGGCAAAGGCATTCACCGCAGCCGAGTCTATGCAGCCGCCCCTGGGCGGCCGCCAGCCTTAGGCGCTCTGACCGCGCCGGCGGCCGTGGAGCGTGTGCGGAGGCCCCTTGGTGCAGCCGTGGTACTGGCGCACGGTGACCACCCGGTGGTGGTTGGCCGTGTGGGCCACGATCTTCAGGGTGAACAGGCCCTCGGGCACGCTCTGGAGCACGAGCCGGTTGATGCTGTGTCCGTGCCGGGCCCGCACGGTCTTTATGTGACGACCGTTGACGTACACCGCCACCCGCACCACCCGGCGGCCGTGGGGACGGTGCACGTGGAACGCGAACCGTCGGGTGTCCACGCAGCCCGTGGTTGAGGGAAGCCCGAGCGGGTTGCCGGCCAGGCCCACCCCGTTGACGCCCCGGCCGTTGAGATCCACGGCCGCGCACAGACCGCTGGGGCGCTGGGCCACCCCCGCCTCCTGGAGGGGCAGGGACTGCGGGGGCGGAGGCGGGGGGTAGGGCTTGACCGTGGGGAAGCTCTCCGAGCCGGTGTCCGGCGCCTGGGTCGGGCAGTCGCTGGTCAGCACGCGCGAATCGGTGCGCGAGGGCTGGGGCAGCGTGGGGACCGAAGCGTTGACGTGGAGGAAGTTGAACGCGCTGGTCAGATCGCCGGTGGCCGCGCGCCGCCAGGTGCTCAGGTTGGGCACCTCGGGCCCGAAGCGCCGCTCCAGGAAGCGCAGGAGCGAGGTGTGATCGAAGACGTCCGAGCACACGAAGCCTCCGCGCGAGAAGGGCGAGACCACGAGCAGGGGGACGCGAAAACCCAATCCGATCGGGCCGTTGACGCCCCCGGCCGCGCTGGGCAGGGGACTGACGGTCAGGTACTCGCCGGCCGTGCCGGCGGGCGGCGCGGGCGGCGGCAAGTGGTCGAAGAACCCGCCGTTCTCGTCATAGGTGATGAAGAGGGCGCTCTTGGCCCACAGGGCGGGGTTCGCGGTCATGGCGTTGAGGATCTGGGCGGTCACCGCCTCGCCGCTGGTGACCGGGGCGGGCGGATGCTCGCTGTCCACCAGCGACCCCAGCACCCAGGAGACCTGGGGCAGGGTTCCGGCCGCGCAGTCGGCCATGAACTGGGCCGGGAAGCTCGGCCCCAGCGCGTTGGCGGCCAGCTGGGGATCCTGCTGGTAGGCGGCGAAGTAGGGCAGCACGTTGTCCCCGTAGTTGCCGTCCGGGGTGGCGTACACCTTCCAGCTGATCCCGGCGGCCTGGAGCTGCTCGGGGTAGGTCCTCCAGGTCAGGGTCCCGAACCGCTCTCGGCGGGTGGAGCTCGTGGTCAGGATCGGCCCGCCGTGGACCCCGTCCTGGCCCAGCCACGCGCTCATGGAGTACAGCCGGTTGGGGTCGGTGGGCCCGATGACCGAGCAGAAGTAGCCGTCACACAGGGTGAACGCGTCGGCCAGGGCGTGGTAGAAGGGCAGGTCCCCCCGCGTGTAGTAGCCCATGGTGTTGGCCCCGTTGTTGGGGCTGGCGGCCAGATGGACCTTCAGGAATGAGTCCATCGCGCCGCCGTTCCAGGCCTGGTGCTGGGCCGGCCATTCGTGCGTGATGTCGTTGACGCACTCGCCCTGGTTGTTGGTGTCGAAGTGAAACGGGAGCAGGTGACCCCCGTAGGCGGCCGCCGGGGGATCGGGGGCCGGAAGGTTCTGGCCGGGGCCGAAGGGCTGCGCGAACACGGGCTGGCCGCCGCTCAGCCTCAGCGCGGTCGGGTCGCTGAACCCGCGGACCCCGCGGTAGGTGCCGAAGTAGTGGTCGAACGAGCGGTTCTCGTTGATGAAGATGACCACGTGCTCGATCTCGGAGAGGCTCGAGCACCCCGGGATGGCCCCGGGGGCCGCGAGCACGCGATCGAGGACCTGGGCGGGCGCGATCGCGTCCAGGCCGGCCAGGGCTCCGGCGGCGGCGCCCGCCCGCACGACGTCGCGGCGTGTCAGTCCTCGTGGCATAGCGGCAGTCCTCCCGGTTATGTCAGTACTCCCGCCCCCCGGGATACAGCCCAACGGGGGAACTCTAAGGCCGGGAGCGCTCGGGCGGCGCCAGCGCGAAGGCGGGTCTCCCGGCTCTACGTGCGCAGGTGGGATGGGCACCTGCAGGCCAACTGGACTGCAACCGGGTCTGCATCCCGTCGGGGGCCGTTGTCACGGTGTGGCCATCAATGGCGAGCCGAACTGCACGCCGACGTAGACGATCCAGCGGCGCCGAGCGATGTCTGGCGCTGTTCACCGGCTTGGGCGCGTCCTTGGGTTTGGTGGCCGCGCTCTCCTCGTCATCGCGCTCTCACACCGGGCCGTGCCCGCATGGGTCAGGAACGGCGATCGGTGATTGCTTGACCAAGTCCCTGTCTCAAACGATCAAGCCGTACGCGATCGATGCAATCGCGGGAGCGATGCTGGGGTTGGCGATCGGTGCATGCCTGGTCGTGGCCTGGCACGGCACCAGGAGAGGCTCCAAGCAGAACGAGGGTCAGCGGCGCGACCCGATTCCCGAACGGGTCAGGCATGAAGTGTGGCGTCGCGATCGGGCGCAGTGCGTCGACTGCGCGTCGCGCGAACGCCTCGAGTTCGACCACATCATCCCGCTCAGCAAGGGCGGGTCGAACACCACTCGAAATCTCGAACTTCGGTGCGAGCCGTGCAACCGGCGCAAGGGCGCGCGGATCTAGCCTTCGACCCAGAAGCCCTCGTGAAAGTGCGACTCGGCGCGCGGGTCCTCGACCCGCACCGAGCACATGGCCAGGGCGGCCTCCCGGTCGGTGTCGTTGCGCACCGCCCGCACGGTGCCGGGGCCGATCCGCACCGCGTCGCGCGGACCCAGCGTGACGACCTCGTCATCGAGCTTGATCGTGAGCTCCCCCTCGAGCACGAAGTAGATCTCCTCGATGCTTCCGTGGCTATGGCCCGCACCGCCCTCCATCCCCGGCGGCACGTTGGCGGTGTGAGGGGCCAGGACGCGGACGTTGAAGCCCAGCTGCTCGGACCCCATGGGGCGGCCGTAGCCGATGAAGGCGCCGGGAGCGTCCCCGGTGAAGTCGGGGGCCTCCTGCGCCCGCAGGATGGTGTAGTCGCTCATCGGCGCGACCGTAGCAAGGTGGTCCGGGCCGCCGCACCCACAGCGATGCGGCGGCCCGTCAGCTGACCTCTAAGCGGTCTCGCCCATCGGGGCCGGGCGCCGGGGCGGGAGCGAGGGCTGGACCCGGAGCACCCGGGCCGGCCACTCGGGCAGCCACCAGTTCCAGCGTCCGAATAGGGAGACCACGGCGGGCACGAGCAGGGCCCGGATCACGGTGGCGTCCAGGAGGATCCCGGCGGCGAGCCCCGTGGCCAGGACCTTCACGTCGGTCTGAGGGCCGGAGGCCAGCGAGGTGAAGGCCAGGAACAGGATGATGGCCGCGCTGGTCACCAGCCGGCCGGTGCGCCCGATGCCCCGCACCACCGCCGTGTCGGTGGACCCGGTGTTGTCGTACTCCTCGCGCATGCGCGAGAGGATGAACACCTCGTAGTCCATCGACAGGCCGAACAGGAACGCGAACACCATCAGCGGGATCCAGGCCGTGATCGAGCCCGTGGCCGGGACGCCCCAGATCAGGCTCGAGCCGTGTCCGCGCTGCCAGACCAGGTCGAGCACGCCCCAGGCCGCACCCACGCTGACCACGTTGAGCACCACCGCCTTGAGCGGCAGGAGCAGCGAGCGGAAGGCCCGGGCGAGCAGGATGAAGGTGACGACCGCGATCAGGGCGATCATGAGCGGGAAGTTCCCGTACACCGCGTTGATGAAGTCGTCGTTCTGCGCGGCCACCCCGCCCAGGCGAACGTCTGGCCCCGCCTGGTGGGCGGCCGAGCGGATGGCGCTCAGGATGTCTCTGCCCGCGCTCGAGGACCCGTCGGGCACGGCGAACGCGTCGACCACGGTCGCGCCGGGCCGCTGCCAGCTGGGACCGGTCGGGGCGACCGCCCCGTGCACGCCGGGCACGCGGGCCATGGCCGCCGCCACCTGGCCGGGCGGGGTCGAGCCGGTGATGAGGGCCTCGTTGGGGAGCAGGGCCCCCGATCCGATTCCCGACCGCTCTAACGCAACCAGGCCCTGCTTGGCATCCCCCGACTTGGCAATCGTGTCCGTATTGGGAAGGCCGGGCTGAATCGACGTGGCGGCCACCACCAGCGCCGCCAGCACGATCACGGCCCCGGCCGCGGCCACCCAGCGGGTGCGGACCACGAACTGGGCCCAGCGAATCCAGGACCGGCTCGCCTTGTCATCGGTGCGGATGCGGGGCCAGTCGAGCCGGTGCCCCCACTTGGACAGCACCACCGGTAGCAGGCTCATCGCCACCAGCACGCTGACCAGCGGGATCAGCATTCCCCCGTAGCCCACCGAGCGCAGGAACGGCAGGGGCAGGGCCAGGAGGGCCAGCAGGCCGATGGCCACCGTGGTGCCGCTGAACACCACCGCTCGGCCCGCGGTCTCCATGGCGCGCTGGACTGCCTCGTCCCCGCTGTGTCCATGGGCGCGCTCCTCGCGCCAGCGGACCACGATCAGCAGGGCGTAGTCGATGGCCACCCCCAGTCCGATCAGGGCGATCAGGAACTGCACGATGGGCGAGATGTCGGTCAGGGTGGTGAGCCCCCACACGAGCAGGAAGCTGGTCATGATCGAGACCACCGCCATCACGAGGGGGACGATGGCCAGGAACGACGCGAACACGAAGGCGAGCACGAGCAGGGCGCCGAAGCCACCGAGCAGGGCCTCGACCAGGACCCCGGGGCCGCTGTTGCCGCCGGCCTGTTTGTTGAGGGCGTCAAACCCAGTCAGGTGCACCGGTGTGCCGGCCACGGTCACCCCCTGGAGGGCGGCGTGGGCCTTGTCCACGGCCTTCGGGTTGTCGTTGAACGGCTGGCTGGGGTCCGGGCGGGGATAGACGACGGCAAAGGTGGTGCGGCCGTCCTTGGACACGAAGGCCGGGCTGTGCGTGGAGGCGTAGCTAGCCGCCCTCGAGCCCGGGAGCGCCTGCTCGAGCTTGGCCACGACCCCGCGCAGGCCGGCCTGAACGCCCGGGGAGTTGACGCTCTGACCCGCGGGCAGGGTGACCACGGGCACCAGGGGCGCGTAGTTGCCGCCCGTGCCGCGGAAGGCGCGCTCGATCTGGGTGTTGGTGACCCAGCCCTCCTTGCCGGGGACCGAGAACTTCTGCTTGAGAGCGTGGGTGGCCGAGCTGGCCGAGGCGATGCCGACCAGGGTCAGGACGGTCCAGAAGATGACTACGAGACGCTTGTGCGCGAGGACCCAACGGGTGATCCGGGCCATGGGGGAAAGCCTCCTCGGGCGAGTGGGTACTTAGGTGAGGGCATGATTTGTATCACAAACCATTCGCATCGCCTACAATGTGCCATATGTGGCTAGAGGGGCCGATTCCGGAGGAGCTGGGCCGGTTCCCCGGCTACCTGATGGTGCGCCTCGGCCAGCGGTCCTCCAAGCGCTTCGCCGAACTGCTGGCCCCGGTCGGCATCCACCCCAGGCAATTCGGCGTGATGAACATCGTGGCGGCCCGCCCCGGGATCACCCAGAACGAGCTCCGCGACAGCACGGGGATCGACCCCAGCTCGATGGTCGGAGTGATCGACGAGCTGGAGGAGCGCGGCCTGGCCGAGCGCCGCCCCCACCCCTCTGACCGCCGGGCCCGCGCGATCTACCTGACCGACACTGGGCAGGAGACCCTGGGCCAGGCCCGCAAGATCGCCATGGAGCTCCAGCGGGACTTCTTCGCCGCCTTGAGCGAGGAGGAGCAGGAGACCCTGACCCAGCTCCTGCGCAAGGTGGCGCTCAGCCACGCGGCGGCGGCGACCACCGACGAAGGCGCGGAGCAGGCGCCTGCCGCCACGGGTGGCTAGCAGCGAACAGCGGGAAGCCGAGCTCGATGGGAGGTGGTGGGCGGTGGAACTACCGCGCCGTGTAGGTCAGACCTGGATGGGCGTCTCCGCTGATGACCAGATAGGCGATCGTTATCGCGAAGGCAAGCCCGAGCAGGAAAGCGACGAGAGCGAGCAAGAGGGGACGAGTCACCTCCTCAAACGGTAGTAGCGCGAACCACGACGGCGCCTCCCTAGAGCGTGCGCAGGCCCAGCTCGCGCAGCTGGGCGGCGTCGACCGGGGCGGGGGCGCCGGTGAGGGGGTCGGCCCCGGTGGCGGTCTTGGGGAAGGCGATCACGTCGCGGATGCTCTCGCGGCGGGCGAGGATGGCGGCGATGCGGTCGAGGCCGAAGGCGATGCCGCCCAGGGGCGGGGCGCCGTAGCGCAGGGCGTTGAGGAGGAAGCCGAAGCGCTCGTCCGCTTCCTGGTCGGAGATGCCGATCGCCTTCAGAACCTCGCGCTGGACCTCGGGGGTGTTGATACGGATCGACCCGCCGCCCAGCTCCCAGCCGTCGACCACGAAGTCATAAGCGCGGGAGCGCAGGGAACCGGGATGCTCGAACAGGCCGCGCAGGGCAGCGGGATCGTGGGCGGGGAGCGGGCTGCCGTCGGGCGCCGCGGGCGAGGTGAACGGGTGGTGCAGGGGATCCCACCGCTGCTCCCCCTCGTTCCAGCCGAACATGGGGAAGTCGACGATCCAGCGCACCTCGTGGCGGTCGCGCGGAATCAGGTCGTAGCGGCGGGCCAGCTCGAGCCGCAGCTCACCCAGGGCCCGGGCGGCCACCTCGGGCCGGTCGGCCACGAACAGCAGCCAATCGCCCGGGTGGGCATCGAGCGCGGCCGACACCGCCTGCTGTTGCTCGGGTGAGAAGAACTTGGCCAGGTTCGAGCCCCATCCGTTCTCCTCCACCGGGATCGGGGCGACGGCCTTGGCTCCGAAGGGCTGGACGAATTGGTTGAGCTGGTCCTGGTCGTGGCGCGATAGCTCGTGGGAGCCGGCGTTGATGGCCCGGACCACCCCCCCGTCGCCGAGCACGCTCTCGAACACCCTGAACTTGCTGCCCCGGACGGCGTCCGAGACATCGGCGATCTCCATGCCGAAGCGGGCGTCGGGACGGTCGATGCCGTAGCGCAGCACGGCCTCGTCGTGGGACAGGCGGGGCCACGGAGGGGGCGCGACCGGGAAGCCCGCCACCTCGAACACCTCGGCCATCAGGGGCTCGATGACTCCGATGACGTCCTCCTCCTCCACGAAGGACATCTCCATGTCGAGCTGGGTGAACTCGGGCTGGCGGTCCGCGCGCGGGTTCTCGTCGCGAAAGCAGCGCACGATCTGGAAGTAGCGCTCGAAGCCGGAGAACATGAGCAGCTCCTTGAACAGCTGGGGCGACTGGGGCAGGGCATAGAAGGACCCCGGCGCGATGCGGGCGGGAACCAGGTAGTCGCGCGCCCCCTCGGGGGTCGAGCGGGTGAGCATCGGGGTCTCGATCTCCAGGAAGTCGCGGTCGTAGAGGTGGGTGCGGATCGTGAGCGCGATCGCGTGGCGCAACTCGATCGAGCGCTGCATCGACTCCCGTCGCAGGTCGAGCCAGCGGTAGCGCAGGCGCAGGAGCTCGTCGACCGCCACTTCCTCGTCGATGGGAAACGGGGGCGTCTCGGAGTCGGCGAGCACCGAGAGCTCCGACACCTCGACCTCGATCTCGCCCGTGGGCAGGGCCGGATTGATGTTCTCGGGTGAGCGCCGCACCACGCGGCCGGCGGCGCTGACCACGTCCTCGGAGCGCAGGTCGCCCGCGGCGCGGTGGGCCTCGGGCGCTCGGTCGGGATGGAACACGAGCTGGACCAGCCCCGAGCGGTCCCGGAGGTCGATGAACACCACCCCGCCGTGGTCGCGGCGGCGGTGCACCCACCCCGCGACCCGAACCGACTCGCCCTCCTGGGCCGGGCCGAGGGTGCCGCACCAGGTGTCGCGATAGGGGTTGGGACGGGGCGCCTTCACGCCACGCCCCGCAGGCCGCGCAGGGCGGCGGAGACGATCGCCTCCGGCGACACCGCGTCCTCGCCCTCGTCGGGGACGACGGGCTCCTGCTCGGCGCTGCTCATGTCGCGCAGCTCGGCCTCCTGCGCGCGCAGGATGGCCACGTAGCGGGCGCCCAGGCGGTCGGCCTGCTTGAGCTGGCCCTTCAGCGACCGCCCGGCCAGCTCCATCTCGGCGTGCAATCCGGCGCGCCGGGCGGCCACCACCGTGGCGAAGGCGTCCTCGCGCCGGCCCCCATCGTCGAGGGCCACGAACAGCTCGACCGGGGCGGCCCCGTGCGGCGCCTCGGCCCCGGCCAGGAGCATGCGCTCGATCCCGGCCGCCCAGCCCACGCCCGCGGTGGGCGGCCCGCCGAGCATCTGGACCAGCCCGTCGTAGCGCCCCCCACCCCCCACTCCGCTCTGCGCCCCCAGGGCCTCGCTGGTGAATTCGAACACCGTCCGCGTGTAGTAGTCCAGGCCGCGAACGAGCGTGGGGTCGATCTCGTAGGCGATGTCGGCCTTGTCGAGCAGGGCGCGGACGTGGGCGAAGTGCTCGGCGTCGGCCGCATCGAGGTGGTCGATCAGGCGCGGAGCGTCCTTCATGACCTCGCGCGTGCCCGGGTGATCGGCATCGAACGCGCGCAGGGGGTTGAGGTCGATGCGCGCGCGCACATCGGAGGACAGGCGGTCGGCGTGGGCGTGCAGGTACTCCTTGAGCTGGTCCCGGTAGGCCTCGCGGGCGCCGGGCTGGCCCAGGCTCGAGAGCAGGAGGCGGAGGTCGCGCACCCCGAGCTCGTCGAGCAGCGTGTGGAGGAGGACGATGAGCTCGGCGTCCAGCGCGGGGTCGTCCGAGCCCAGCGCCTCGGCCCCCACCTGCCAGAACTGGCGGTAGCGGCCGGCCTGGGCCCGCTCATGGCGGAAGAACGGGCCGAGGTACCACAGCTTTACCGGGGCCGGAAGCTTGTGCATTCCGTGCTCCATGTAAGCCCGACTGATAGGGGCGGTGCCCTCGGGGCGCAGCGTCAGCGAGCGCCCCCCTCCATCATCGAAGCTGTACATCTCCTTCTGGACGATGTCGGTCGCCTCCCCCACGCCTCGGGCGAACAGCTCGGTGGCCTCGAAGGCGGGGGTCTCGATGCGGCGGTAGCCGGCCGACTCGAGCAGGTCGCGCGCCCGGTGCTCGAGCGCGGTGCGGGCGTCCCAGTCCTCGGGGAGCACGTCGAACGTCCCCCGCGGCGCCTGAAGCCGCTCGGTCACCGATCGGCCGCGAGCTCGGTCAGGAAGGGGTTGGTTGCCCGTTCGGCACCCAGCGTCGTGATGCCCATGTGGCCCGGATAGACGGTGGTGTGCTCGGGGTAGCGGTCGATGAGCATGGCGATCGAGGTGAGCAGCGTGCTCCAGTCGCCGCCCGGCAGGTCGGTGCGCCCGACCGAGCCCTGGAACAGGACGTCGCCCGAGAACATGGCCGCCTCGGACTCGAGCGCGTAGGTGACGTGGCCCGGGCTGTGCCCGGGAGTGAAGAGGACGTCGAGGTCGAAGCCGGCGAGGGTGAGGCGCTCGCCCCCGGCCAGGGCGCGGTCGGCCTCGTAGCTCTCGAACGGGCCGAACCCGGGCCAGGGGACGTAGCTCATGATGTCGGCCAGCACGGGGACCTCGATCTCCGGGCAGTACACCGGGGCCCCGGTGGCCTTGGCCACGGGAGCGACCGCGCCCACGTGGTCGAAGTGGGTGTGGGTGAGGAGGATGGCCTCGACGTCGAGATCCAGGGCGTCGATGGCGGAGAGGAGCTTGTCGGCCTCGTCGCCGGGGTCGATGATCAGGGCCGCGCGCTCGCCCTTGCGGAAGGCGATGTAACAGTTCTCCTGGACCAGGCCGACCGTGAACTCGCGGACCTCGAGCGGCGCCTGGTCGGGGGGCGGGCGGCCGGGGTCGGTGGGGTGCATCGGCTTAGCGGAGGCCCTTCTGGCGCTGGCGCCGGCGGTACATGAACAGGTCGGTGTAGTAGCCCATGGGCGCGTAGATCAGGAGCACGAACGGGAGCAGGACCGCGGCGCTGACCACGGACTGGTGAAGCAGGAGGAGCGAGATCGCGAACAGGGCGGCGGCGGCGATGAGGGCCCGGTTGAACGCGGCCCGCCAGGACGGCGGGCGGTTGAGGCGCTCCTCCCGGCGGGCGCGGGCATCGGAGTTGCGGGACGCTGATGAGCCGCGCGCGGGAGCCTTCTCGGATGAGGTGGGCTTGCGCCCGGTGCGGCCGCGGGCCTCGATCACGCCGGCCGCGTTTCCGCGGTGCTTGGTCCGGCGCTTGCGCTTGGTTTGGGCCACGATCAGAAGCCTAGAGCGTTCTCCAGGATGTGCCGTTGGGGGTCGAAGCCGCGCAGGGGGACGTCCTCGGGGAAGTCCTCGAGCGAGGCGCGGGGGGCGAGCCCGACCAGCTCGGCCGCCACGACCGGGGCATGACGGCGGACGGCCTCCACCAGGGTGCGGAGCGAAACGGCGTCTGGGCGCTCGACGTTGGTGGAGACCTGGGCGAGGTGGCCGCGGCTGGGGAGCTCGAGGCCGATGGCGCGGACCCCGGGCAGCCCCTCGGGGCCGGTTTCGCGGATGGCGGCCGCGATCTCGCGGGCGGTCTGGGCGGTGGCGGAAGGAGCGAGCTCGAGGTTGAAGGCAATGAGAGGCGGGCGGGCGGCGAGGAGGGTGGCGCCGGCGGTCGGGTGAGCTCTTGGCGGTCCGAAGTCGGGGGTGAGCTCGTGGGCAGCGAGGCGACGGGCGAGCTCGGCGGGTCCGCCCCGGCGCAGCTCGTGGCGCGTGCGGCCGTGGGCGAGGGGGCCGTACAGGAGGACCGGGAGGTCGAGGTCGGTGGCGATGAGGTCCGCGGTCACCAAGGCCTCCGCGCAGGCGGCGCCCCGGGAGGCGGGGTCGAGGTAGACGATCGGGACCACATCGATCGCGCCCACGTGGGGATGAAGACGGGCGGGGTCCGGGTCCTGCGGGAGGCGGATGCGTTCGACCGCCCGTTGGGCGCCGGCGAGGAGAGCGGGCGCAAGACGCCCGGGGTCCCCGACCAGGGTGTACACCGCGCGTTGGTGGTCGGGGTCGGCGTGAATGTCCAGGACGCGAGCTCCTGCCCCTGCGAATGCCTCGGCGATGGCCTCGATGGCCGCCCGGTCCCGACCCTCGGAGACATTGGGCACCGCGAGCAGCGGGCCGTCTCGATGTGGAGAGTCCGCAGGGGTCGGATTTGGCGCCACGCCGCGGGATGACAGCAGTTGGAGCCCGCGCTACTGTGGAACGGCGCCGTTAGGTGCTCGGGGTTCTGGACGAATCCCGGTCGCCGCTGCGCTCAGGGGCCGCCTCGGCCGCGTCCTCCGAGACCGAGGCGGCCGTCCTGCCCGATTCCTCCTCCGCCGCCTGTGCCGCTGCGGCCGCCGCTTCCCGGCGCCGACGCTCGGGCAGCCGATCGAACAGTCGACCCAGCCGGCGGGTGGTGCCCTGGAGGGGCTCCATGGTCTGGGCGAGGATGGCGATCGCCTCGTCCAGTTCGGCGATCCGGGAGGCGAGCGTGCGCATGTCCGGCTCGATCGAGGCGAGCCGCTCGTTGGTCTCGGTGACCTGCCGGCTGAGGGCGGTCATGCGCTCGGGCATGTCGGGCAGGGCGAGCGAGGCGGCTGCGATGTCGGGCAGGGCGCTCGAGGTGCGCGCGAGCTCCTGGATGGCAGAGGTTCCGTCGGCAATGCGGGC
>Ga0307477_10001606_pt1 | contig 18667 bp, 12 predicted proteins | sample atmos_gasesECM2C_FD_203316 | JGI IMG/M metagenome (GOLD analysis project Ga0307477, IMG submission 203316) | Hardwood forest soil microbial communities from Morgan-Monroe State Forest, Indiana, United States - atmos_gasesECM2C_515 | ecosystem: Environmental > Terrestrial > Soil > Temperate...
TCATGCTGGTACTGGCCGTGCCGGTCTTCGGCCTGTCGTTCCTGGCGCTCGGCGCGCACCTCGCGCTGTTCCTGCTGGTGCTGTACGGATTCGGAGTGGCGCTCGGGATCTTCGCGAGCGCGATGGTGCTGCGCTTTGGCCCGGCATCCGAGTGGCTGGTGTGGCCGATACCGGCGCTGCTGTCGCCGTTCTGCGCGGTGTTCTATCCGCTCACGGTACTCCCGCGGTGGATGCAGAGTGTTGCTTATATGCTGCCGCCCTCGTACGTGTTCGAGGGCATGCGGGCGCTGCTTCAGGGCAAGCCGTTTGCGCCGTTGCCGGCTCTCTCCGCGCTGACGCTGGCGGCGATCGAGATCGCGCTGGCCGGCTACTGCTTCGTACGAGTCTATCGCCGCGCGGTACGCACCGGCCTGCTCGCACGATATAGCGCCGAAACGGTGAGTTGAGCGGCGCGCTGCCGCCCCGAAAGGCGCACCGAAGCCTATGCACAACTGCGGATTTGCCGCGCGCGCCGATCGGGCACAGTGGCCGCATGCGAATCAGTGAGATGTGCACCAGAGAGGTAGTCTGCTGCAGGGCGGACGCCACGGCTCTCGAGGCGGCGCGGCTGATGCGCTCGCGGCGCGTGGGCGATGTGGTGGTGGTGAGCGACGGCGCAGAGCCCGTTCCGCTCGGACTGGTCACGGATCGCGATCTCGCCGTCGAGGTGCTCGGCAATGGCCGCGAAGCGGCGATCATGCCGCTGTCCGGTCTGGTCCGGGCCCCGGTAGTGATTGCCGCGGATTACGAGGACCTGCACGCGGCCCTTGAGCGCATGCGCGCTCACGGTGTGCGCCGCATGCCGGTGGTCGACGACCGTGGCACCCTGGTGGGGCTCGTTACGCTTGACGATCTGCTCGGCGCGTTGCTCGCCGACATGCGCGCCCTCCTGGAAACGACCGGCAGGGCGCAGCGGCGCGAGCACGCCGCGCCGCGCTGAGTTACCCGGGCCTACTCCAGGGCCTGCGCCAGGTCGTCCACCAGATCCTCCGGCTCCTCGATCCCGACCGACAGTCGCAGCAGATTCTGTGGCGTGCGCGAGCCGGGTCCCTCGATGGAGGCGCGGTGCTCGATCAGGCTCTCGACCCCGCCGAGACTGGTGGCGCGCGTAAAGAGGCGCGTCCGACCCGCAATCTGCAGCGCCTCCTCCGCACCACCCACGATGCACACCGCGAGCACCGCCCCGAAGCCACCGTGCATCTGCGCCGCGGCGAGCGTGTGCCCCGGGTGGGAGGCGAGTCCCGGATAGTAGACGCGCTCCACGGCGGAATGGCTGGCGAGAAATTCCGCCACCTTGAGGGCCCCATGACACTGCGCCCGCACCCGCAGGCCGAGCGTCGCGATGCTCCTGCGCAGCAGCCAGCTGTCGAAGGGGGCGAGCGGTGAGCCGGCGGTTCGTTGCCAGGCGCGCAACCGCTCGAGCACCTCCTGATCCTCCCGCACCACGACCACGCCGCTCAACACGTCGCTGTGGCCGCCGAGATATTTGGTGGCGCTGTGAACCACAAGGTCGACGCCGAAGCTGAAGGGGCGTTGGCAGACCGGCGTGGCGAAGGTGTTGTCGCAGACGACCAGCGCTCCGGCATCGTGCGCGATCGCGCTGGCGGCCTCGAGGTCCGTGATGTTGAGGAGCGGATTGGAGGGAGTCTCCATCCACAGGAGGCGCGCGCCGCCGGCGACCGCGGCCTCGATCCCTGCGTGATCGCGGAAGTCGATGAGCTCGAGCGACGCACCGCGCTGCCGGCTGACGTCGCGGAACTGCTTCAGCGAGCCGTAGTAGGCCTCAGTCGGTGCCACCAGCCGATCATCCGTGCCGAGCAGGTCCAGCACCGCCATGTTGGCGGCCAGGCCGGACGCGAACGCCACCGCGCCGGCTCCGCCCTCGAGGGCCGCCACGCAGGCTTCGAGGGCAGTGCGGTTCGGCGTGCCCTCGCGGCTGTAGCGGTACCCGCGCGGGTAGCCGCCGTCCGCGTCGCGTTCGAACGTGGTGCTGAGGTAGATAGGCTCGGCGATCGAGCCGACAGCCGCATCAGGCGCGTGCGCGGCGTGCACGCACAGGGTATTGAGGCCGGAGCGCTTCATAGGTCACCAGCCTAACCCAGCCGCGCCCCGTGCGGCAGCGCCATCGGGACTACGCGGGTTGCTGCTACTTGCCCGGCGGTTTCGGCGTCCAGGAGCTGCACCAGCCGCCGGCCTTGACGGCCTTGCCCGGGAACAGCAGGCAGCCGCCCTGGACCGAGCCCGCTGCTCCCTGATAGAGCGCGCAGTTGGTGCACTTGCTGCCGGGTTTCGCGGCCGTGGCCTTGCTCACGTCCTCGACGTACTTGAGCGCTTTGGCGGTGGGATCGTCCATGCCGACGAGCGGCAGGTCGGCGGCGCTTGCCGTCCTCACAGCGAGCGGAATCAGAACCGTGCCGAGAGCGACCTTCTTCAGGAGCTGGCGGCGGGACTCATCGAACACCGGCTTCATGCGATTCTCCTCGACCGCGCAAGCGCGCGCGCAGGGAGCGTACGCAAAGCAGGCGCGGCAGGGAAGTAGCGAAAAGTACCGATGCGCGCCGCCAGGCCTCTGGGTGCGCCTGATAGCGCCGCGCCTTCATGCGGTTACGGCTCCGTCCGCCTGAGCGAGCAGGCAGCGGCGGGCACTACGCGCGCGCTGCCAGCGCGACCGCCCCGGCGAAGTTGTCCGCGAACTCGAGGTGGGTGCCGTCCGGCCGCACGCCCATCTGGGCGAGAATCTCGCGGGGCTGCTCGCGCAGGCCCGAGAGAACTACTCGCGTGCCATGGCGGCGACAGCGCTCGAGCAGCTGGCGCAGTGCCGTGACTCCGCTCGCGTCGATGAGTGGCACGAGGCGCAGCCGCAGGATGAAGACCCGGGGCGCTGTCGGAAACTGGTTGAGCACGTCGTCCAGGCGATTGGCCACCGCGAAGAACAGCGGTCCCGACACCTGATAGGCCTCGACGCCGGGAGGCAGCTCGGCGCGCTGATTCGCCTGTGTGGTGGAGGCGAAGTCGTCCGCGTCCTCATCGAGGAGCGTCACGTGCGAGCCGATCGCCACCACCTCGCTCATGCGGTGCATGAAGAGGAACGACGCCAGCACCAGCCCCACTTCGATCGCGACCGTGAGGTCGAAGACCACCGTGAGCGCGAAGGTGAGGAGCAATACGGCCCGATCGCCCATCGGGCCCGTCATGAGATGGCGGAAGCTCTCGATCTCGGCCATGTTCCACGCAACGATCACCAGCACCGCGGCGAGCGCAGCCAGCGGGATGTAGCTCATCCACGGTGCGAGCACCAGCATGAACGCCAGCAGAAAGGCCGAGTGCAGCATGCCGGCGACGGGCGAGCGCGCGCCGGCACGGACGTTAGTGGCGGTGCGCGCGAGCGCTCCCGTCGCTGGCAGCCCGCCGCAGAGGGCCGAGGCGACGTTGGCCACGCCCTGCGCGACCAACTCGCAGTTGGAGCGGTGGCGGCCGCCGATCATGCCGTCGGCGACCACGGCCGACAGCAGCGACTCGACGCCGGCGAGGAAAGCGATCGTGAAGGAGGCCGGGAAGAGCTCGCGGGTGCGCTCGAGCGGAATATGCGGGAGCGAGAACTGTGGCAGCTGTGCCGGGATCGCGCCGAAGCGCGCGCCGATCGTCTCGGCATGCAGCCCGAAGAGCGCTGCCGCGAGCGTCGCTGCGCCGACCGCGATGAGGAATCCCGGCCAGGCCGGCCGCCAGCGGCGCAGCCCGACGATGAGCGCGATGCTGCCGAGCGCCAGGGAGGCCGCCACCGGGTTCCAGTCCCCGAAGTGCTGCCCGTACGCTGCGAGGCGCGCAGGGAAATCGGCCGGTACCGCCCCCATGTGCAGGCCGAGAAGGTCCTTCACCTGGCTGAGGAAAATGCTGACTGCAATCCCTGCGGTGAAGCCGGTGATCACCGGCTGCGGCATGTATTTCATCAGCGTGCCGATCCTCAGCAGTCCCGCCGCGATCAGCATCAGCCCGGCCAGCAGCGTGCACAGGATCAGGCCGCCGTAGCCGAATTTCTCGATCACGTTGAACACCACGGGGACGAACGCGGCGGTGGGTCCGCCGATCTGCACCCGCGAGCCGCCGAGCGCTGAGATGAGGAACCCCGCCACGATGCCGGTCTGGAGCCCTCTGACCGGGGTCGTGCCCGAGGCGATCGCGAGCGCCATCGCGAGCGGCAGGGCGACGACCGCGACGGTGAGTCCGGCAATCAGGTCGTGACGCAGCTCCCCGACGCCATAGCCGCGACGCACTACGGTGATGAGCTTCGGAACGTAGAGATGCCAGCCAGGCGTGCCGGCAGCGGTGCTCGCCATGGTTCAGCGTCTCTTGCCGAGTACCTCTTCGATGGGCGCCTCCGCCTGCGGCACCGCGTGGGCGTAATCCTTGCCGAGCAGCGCCGCGATGGTGGCGGCGATCTGCGCCTGGTGCACCTCGCCGGTGTGGCTGCGCTCCCCGAGCGGCGCGGTATCGGGGCCCATCACTGCGATCCAGATGTTCTCCGAGCCCTTCTGCTCGACACCGTGCTCCTTCCATTCAACCGGTCCGCTGCCACGCCCGTGATCGGCGGTGAGGATGAACGTCGTCTGATCGCGGTATGCGGGCATGCTCTGCAGCGTGTTCCACAGTTGCTCGACGTAGTGGTCGAAGGAGTGGGCGGCGTGCAGCAGCAGGTCGTAGCGGCCCATGTGTCCCCAGTTGTCGGTCTCGCCATAGCCGACGAACAGCACGCGCGGCTGCGCTTTGGCGAAGGAGTCCATCAGCGGGATCTGCAGGAACGAATCATAGACGTCCGTGTCCTCGAGCTGCGTCGTGGTCCGATAGACCTCGTTGAGCATGGCTTCCCGCGGACTCACCTCACCTCTGTAGGGCGGGTCCCAGCCGACCTGCAGCGGCAGGTGGCTGCGGCCGACGTTGAAGATGTCCTTGAACGCCGCCCAGGTGGCGTACACCGACACCTGCCCCTTGAAGTCCGGCAGGCCGTTCAGCCATTCGAACACCGTGATGTTGGGGTTCGGCCCGAACTCGTTGGAGTTGACGCGCGCATCGGCGTGACCCGAGAGCATCTCGTTGTACCCGGGATACGAGAACCAGAATGTGTTGGTGACGCGCGCGACGCTGCCCTTGAGCTGGTTGCCGAAGATCTGGCCGTGCGCGGCGATCGAGGTCCAGATGAAGGGGAAGAGTGCCTTGCGCCGCTCGTTCACGTCGTCGCGCCAGAACGCGCGCCTGAGGTCCGCCTCCTTGTCCCAGATGCCGCCGTTCTTTTCATTGAGGAGCGTGGGGTCGGCGCCCGTGAACATCTCCTGCCAGCGCAGCCCGTCGCTCACGATGAGCACGACATTGCGCGTCTTGAGCGGCGCAGCGGCGTCGGCCAGCGCGGGCGGCCCGCACACGCCGAGCGCCAACACCATAGCGCCCAAGGCAGACCTGGCGACGATACGATTCGGCATGGCACCTCTCCACGGGCCGTTTGCGGCGCAGGACGCGCGCCGGATATGGCTACAATAGCAGGCACCGGCCGTGGAGAAGCAGTCTCAAGCGCGTGGCGCGCGCCACGCCGTTCTCATCGCCCTGCTCGGGCAGGCACTCGCGTCCCTTGCCGCGCCGCAGGCGCTTGCCGGTGACGGGAGTGCGGTCGCGTCCGCGCAGCGGGCCACGCTGCGCGTCGGCAACCTGACGCTCCATCGCTGCGGGACTGCTGCGCCCTGGTGCGCAGTCCTCGAGCGTCCGCTCGACCCGGGCGGTGCGGTCGCCGGAAACATCGGGATCTATTTCGAGTATTACCCTCATACGGCCTCCGGGCCCGCCGCCGGCACCCTGGTGGCGACCGAGGGCGGCCCGGGGTATCCCGCCACCGATTCGCGCGACGAGTACCTGGCGCTCTACGCGCCGCTCCGTCCGCGCTACGACATCATCATCATGGACAACCGCGGCACCGGCCGCTCGGGTGCGATCGACTGCCGGGAGCTGCAGAATGCGCCCGCCCTTACCGCGAGCGGCATCGGCGGGTGCGGGCGTGCCCTCGGGCGCACCGCGGCGCTCTATGGGACGGCGCTCGCGAGCGACGATCTCGCGGCGATTCTCGATACGCTCGGGATTGCGCGCATCGGGCTGTACGGCGACTCCTACGGAGCCTACTTCGCGCAGGTGTTTGCGCTGCGCCACCGCGAAAAGGTGCGTGCGCTGGTACTCGACGGCGCCTATCCGCTCGACGGTCCCGGCTACGCGTGGTACCCGCACTACGCGCCTGCCATGCGCGACAAGTTCAACCTGGCCTGCGAGCGTGCCCCGGCCTGCAGCGCGCTGCCGGGGAGCTCGCTCGAGCATGTTGCTCCGGCGCTCGAGCGGCTGCGCGCCGCACCCTTTGGGGCAGACGTGCGTTACGGCGAGGGACGGAGCCTGCGCGTTACCGCCGACGCCACCGCTCTTGCGATCGTGATGTTCGGGGGCTCGCCCGCCTTCTCGAGCGTGCGCGAGCTGGATGCCGCCGCGCGCGCCTTCACGGCTGGGGACTCGCTGCCGCTGCTGCGCCTCATGGCGGAGACCTCATCGAGCGTCGACTCGCGCGATCCGACGCATGCACCGGAGAGATTCAGCGCGGGCCTCGCCGCGGCGGTCTTCTGCCACGACGCGCCGCAGATCTTCGACATGCATCTGCCGCTCGCCGCACGCCGCGCCGCCCGCGACCGGGCCATCGCGCAGCGCAAGGCGCAGGCTCCGTCGACCTATGCGCCGTTCACGCTCGATGAGTACCGCCGGATGCCGCTCGACTATGCCTTCATCGATGAATGCGTCGAATGGCCGCCGCCGCCCGAGTCTCCGCCGTCGCCGCTCGTCTTCCCGGCCGCCAGTTACCCCGACGTGCCGGTGCTCGTGATATCGGGCGAGCTCGACAACATGACGAGCGCCGCCGACGGGCAGGCGGCGGCCGAGCGCTTCCCGCGCGCACGCCACGTCGTGGTGGCCAACAGCTTTCACGTGAACGCGCTCCCCGCTGCACGCAGCGAGTGCGCCGCGCTGCTGGTGCGGCGCTTCATGGAGACCCTCGCGACCGGCGATGACAGCTGCGCGTCCGCCGTGCCGCCGGTGCGACTCGTGCCGCGCTTCGCACGCACCGCGCACGAGCTCGCGCCCGCGCGAGCCACCGCCGGCAACCAGGCCGCGGAGGAGGTGCTGCGGGTGGTCAGCGCGGCGCTGCTCACCGCCGAGGACGTCATCGCCCGCGCCGCGCAGAACGGCGCCGGTCCCGGGGTCGGCTTGCGCGGCGGGACCTTCTCGGCGCGGGCGGCGGGTGGGGGCTACCGGCTGACGCTCACGGGCATCCGCTGGACCGGGGACGTCGCCGTCTCGGGCCGCATCGACGCCCCGGGGCGCGCCGGCGTGGTGCGCGCGGCGCTCAAGCTGCGCTCGCCGGTCGGGTCCGGAACGCTCGAGCTCGAGTGGCCCGAGGGAGTGAGCGGGGCGCGCGCCGCCGCGCGCGGCAGCATCGGTGGCCGGGTCGTCGCGGCCGAGGCGCCTGCGCCCTGAAGGTCTAGCCCGGCGGGCGCGCCGCGTCGCGGGTGGGATCGACGATCAGCCAGGTGGCGGCGGCGACCAGGGCGAACGCGCTGCCGATCAGAAACGGCGGCGTCCACGCTCCCTGCCCGGAGAAGTACCCGGCCACCGGCGCTGCGATCAGTCCCCCCAGGTTACCGCCGGTGTTGAGGAGTCCTCCCGCCGCCATGGTGTCGGCGGGAGCGGCGTGCATGATCGCCGCCCAATAGGGCCCTTCGTTCACCTGCTCGCAGGCGAAGGCCAGCGCGACTGCGCCCACCGCGACGTAGCCGCTGGCCGCTGTTACTCCCACCACCAGCAGCAGCGCGCAGGCCGGGAGACACACGAGCGGAATGAGCGCGAGGCCGCGGCGCACCCCCAGTCGCGCTCCCAGCTGCGTCGCGAGGATGCCGCCGATACCCGCGCCGGCCGCTCCCACCACGGCGGGTGTCGCAGCCAGCCAGCCGCTCTCCAGCGTCTCGAAGTGCCGCTCCTGCACGAGATACAGGAAGCACCAGTCGGCGATGAAGTAGAAGACGTAGTTGGCGCAGATGTAGGAGAAGGTCAGGGCGAGGACGTCGCGGTTCCAGAGCAGCCGTCCGACGCGCGGCCAGGAGAACTCGTGGTGGATCGCCGCGCGCGCGCCGATCTCGGCGAGCTCCTGCCCGCTCACGGAGGAATGCTCGGCCGGGGTGTTGCGGCCGTACCAGGTCCAGAGCAGGGCGAGGATGAGCATCGGCAGGTTGGTCCAGAGCAGCGCATGCTGCCAGCTGTACGCCACCATGAGATTCGCCACCAGCGGCGCCGTTACCGCCAGCCCGACCCCCAGGCACGCGCTCGCCAGGCCCTGGACCAGCGGCCACTGCTGCGGCGGAAACCACGCCTCGAATATTCCGTTGGTGACCGGAAATATCGGCGCCTGCAGCGCGCCAAGGAGAGAGCGCCCGAGGAGCAGTGTCAGAAAGAGCGGTGCGCCTGCCAGCACGAGCGGCGCCAGCGGCACGACGAGCGCCGCCGCGCAGGCGCCGAATCCGAGCACCGCGAACACCAGTCGCGGGCGAAAGCGCTGACCGAGGAGGCCGCCCGGGAACTGCATGAGGGTGTAGCCGGCGATGAAGGCGGCCTGCAGCCAGCCGATCTGCTGCTGCGTGAGCCCGAGCTCCGGCATCATGCGCAGTGCCGCCACCGCCAGACCCTTCTGCTGCAGGTAGGCGAACACGCCGAAGCCGAACATGAAGGCAAAGATCTTCCAGCGCACACGCACGCGCGGTGGCGCCGGCAGCGGGAGTGCGGCAGCCGGCGGGCCGGTCACGAACCCTCGACCGCGTCGCCGATCCGCTCGAGGACGTAGCGACGGATGTCGTAATTGAAGTCTTCCATGGGGGCGTAGTAGCCACGCTCGTGGACGCGCGCGCCGATGCCCTGCTGCACCGCCTCACAGATGGCCCAGTCCTGTCGATTGACCAGATCCCAGAATTCGGTCGCATCGCGCGGATCGAAGTCGCTCTTCTGCATTTCGTACGGCTCGAAGAGGAAATGGCACTCGACGTCGGTGTGCCCGGCGCTGCGTGGCCTGAGGATGAACGCGGCGGCGTGATCGCAGGCGAGACTCAGGAACAGGTTGGGATACGCGAGCTCGCCCTTGTGGCGCTCGCTCTCATCCTGGTTCAGCGACGGAAAGGCGCGCCGTCGGGTCGTTCCGGAGGTCGTGAAGGTATAGGCGCCGGCCCGATGCGGGATACCGCGCGCCCAGTCGAGGCCTGCGCCGCCGCGCTCGCGAAACGCCGGCACCACGGCGCACAGCTCCGGATGCACGCCCGCGCAGTGGTAGCACTCGTTGTAGTTCTCGCACAGCACTTTCCAGTTGGCCGTCACGGAATAGCGGATCGTATGGCCGATGCGCAGCTCCGCGAGCGGGTAGCGCTCGATCCGCCCGGGTATCCCGGCGAGCTGTGCGGCGAGCGGCGGAGCCGTCGCGGGCGAGAGGTTCAGGAACACGAAGCCACCCCAGCACTCGAGCGCCGCGGGATAGAGGCTGAAGTGCGCCTTGTCGAAGCCCGGCTCGGCGCCGAGATGGGGCGCGCGGACCAGACGCCCGTCGAAGTCGTAGGTCCACTGGTGATACGGGCAGGTGATGCGTCCCGCGGCGATCCCTCCGGGGAGCGCCGCCTGCGTTGCGGGCGCGTCCGGGGCGCGGCACAGGCGCGTGCCGCGGTGCCGGCAGACGTTGTAGAAGGCATGCAGCATCCCCTGCGGGTTCCGCAGCAGCAGGAGGCTCTCGCCGAGGACGTCGATCACGCGCCAGGCGCCGGGCTCGGCGAGCTCCTCGGCGCGCGCGACGCAGATCCAGTCGCGGCAGAAGATGCGCTCCTTCTCGAGCGCAAACACCTGCTCCGAGGTATACCAGCTCGAGGGGAGCGTCGGCTCGAGCCCGGCGACGCGCGGCGGCGGCTGTGTGCTCACGGCACCGCCGCGAGCGGCGCATCGCGCCGGATGCCGAGGGCGGCCGGATCGGCGTCGAGCTCCCGGGCGTAGCGGTGACCGCTGTACACGGCGTGCACGATGGCGCCGGGCGCGAGCGCATCGCCGATCCGGGTGAGGGAGCGGATGCCGGCGTCGGCGAGCTCCTCGGCGCGTCCGCTCAGGTCGCCGTACAGGCGGTCGTTGCCGAAGCGCGTTCCGACGATCACGAGCGCGCGGCACTCGAGGCGGGTCTCGGCGTTGGTGAACTGATCGGCGAGCGTAACCGCGCCGGCGCCGAAGGCCGTGACCCGCGCGAGCGTGTGCCGTGACACGCCAGCGGCGGCCAGCGCCCGATGAACCTGTGGCTGCTCGTTGCTCATGATAGTCCACGCCGAGACGTGTCCGGCCGGCGTCACGTAGCTCACCGAGTGTCCGCCGCGGGCCAGGTGTTCGGCAAGCACGCCCCCGAGGTAGTAGTTGTCGAAGTCGTACACCACTACCGGATCCTCGGGAACCACGCCTGCGGCCAGGTCGTCGGGCGTGAGCACGCCGGGACCGTCGAGACTCCCCGCGGGCACCTCGAGCGGCGAGTACAGGAGCCGCGCCCAGCGCGCGCCGGTTGCGACGACCACGTGGGTAGCGCCGAGCCCGAGGACGTCGTCCGCCGAGAGCAGGTTGCCGCGGTAGACGGTCACGTTGGGGAGCTTGTCGAGCTGAGCACGGCGCCATTCGAGCACCCGCGCCCAGGCGGCGAGCCCGGGAAGGCGTGTCTCGAAGCGCAGCCGGCCGCCGATGTCGTCGGCCGCCTCCGCAACCGTCACCTCGTAGCCACGCCGGCCGAGCGACAGCGCACACTCGAGTCCCGCCGGACCCGCGCCCACGACCAGCACCGAGGCGGTGCTCCCGGCGGCGGCGATCTGCTCGGGGTGCCAGCCGCGGCGCCACTCCTCGCCGATGGTCGGGTTCTGCGTACAGCGTACCGGGACGCCGTCGTGCCAGCTCGAGATGCAGATGTTGCAGCCGATGCACTCGCGGATCTCGGCCTCGCGGCCCTCTTCGATCTTGCGCGGCAGGAAGGGATCGGCGATCGAGGGGCGCGCGGCGCCGATGAGATCGAGCACGCCGCGACGGATCTGGCTCAGCATCGTGTCGGGCGAGGTGAAGCGGCCGACACCCACCACCGGCTTCGCGGTCAGCTTCTTCACGAAATCGATGACCGGCTCGTGCGAGCCCTCGGGCGCGAAGCGCGACGGCGGACAATCGGTGGGCGAGGAGTCGAGCTTCACGTCCCAGAGGTCGGGAAGATCGGCGAGCAGGGCGACGAGCTCGTGCGCTTCGGAGGCCGCGTGCGCGCCCGGCCGGCCGCGCAGCTCCTCGAGGCTGACCCGCAGCGCCACCGCGCACTTGCCGCCCACCGCCTCGTGCGTCACTTCGAGCAGCTCGCGCACGATGCGCGCGCGGTTGGCGAGGCTGCCGCCGTAGCCGTCCGTGCGCCGGTTCCACTCCGGCAGCAGGAACTCGTACGGCAGGTAGCCCATGCCGGCGTAGACATAGACGATGTCGAAGCCCGCCTGCCGGGCGCGGCGGGCGGCGGCTCGCTGGGCGGCGAGCAGCGCGCGAATGTCGCCGGCATCCATGGCGCGCGGTCGCTGGTTGCCCATGAAGCTGACGTGCGTCGCCATCCACGAAGTGCCGGACGGCGACATGGGCGCGATGCGGCTCGAGCGGTTCATGACCGACCCGCCGCCGTGCCACAGCTCGATGCCGGCGAGCGCGCCATGCCGGTGGACCGCCTCGGTGACGAGGGCGTGCGAGCGGACGTCGGCATCGTCCCAGAGAGTCGCGTAGGGGAGCGGCGCATCGTCGGACCCGGGGTCGATCGAGACGTAACCGGTGCATACCACGCCCCAGCCGCCCTCGGCCTTGACGCCGCGGAAGGCGGCGCGCATGTGCGGCATGGAGTTGGTCATGCCGGCGGCGTGCGGCACGGCGTAGAAGCGATTGCGCGCGGTGACCGGCCCGATCCGCACCGGCTCGAACAGCAGGTCATAGCGCGGGTTGCGGGCCATCGGGGCAGTCTGCCTCTACTTGAGCGTATGTTCAATAGCAGGGGCGTTATACTCGCGCGCCCGCGCGCGGCGGAAAACGAGGAGAGGTGTAGGGCTCATGCGCAACCAGAGGCTCGTGCTGCTGACCGCGATCGCGCTCGCTCCGGGGCTGCTCGCCGCGCAGACCCCGACCGCACCTGACACCGCCGAGCCCGGCTCCATCGAGGAGATCGCGCGGGCCACGACCGAGGCGCGCTTCCTCTCGCCCTGGGTCGCGTATCTCCCGGCCGCGGGCAGCGTGGTCTCGCCGCGCGCCTTCTGGCACCGCATACCGGGAGCCCCGGGCGAGCTCGTCGATACGGCCGCCGCGTACGGCTACTGCCGGGCGCTCGCCGGCTCCTCCGCGCGCGTGCGCCTCTTCACCATCGGACGCTCGGAGGAGGGGCGGGACATCGTGCTGCTGGCGATCGCCGACGAGCAGGGGATCCGCGACCTCGAGCGGCTCAAGGCAGCCACGGCGGCGCTCGGGGATCCGCGCCGCACCGATCCGGCGGCTGCCGAGCGGCTCATCGCCACCGCCCGCCCGATCTATTACATCAACGCCGGGCTGCACTCGGACGAGACCGGCTCCACCGAGTCGGCGCTCGAGCTCGCCTATCGCCTGGCGGTTTCGGAGCAGCCGATGATCCGGCGCATCCGCGAGAAGCTCGTGGTGCTCATCAACCCGATCGCCAATCCCGACGGCCGCGACAAACAGGTCGAGTGGTTCTATCGCTACCTCAAGGGCAGGACGGACCTGGCACACCTGCCACGGCAGGCGCCGCCCTACTGGTCGAAGTACGCCTACGTCGACATCAATCGCGATGCCCATCAGCAGGTGCACGCAACCACGCAGGCGGTGTTCCGCATGATGTGGGCGTGGCATCCGCAGGTGATCCACGATCTGCACGAGAGCGTGGCGCTGCTCGTGACCTGGAACGGCACGGGGCCGATCAATGAGTACGTCGACCCGCTTACCTACGACGAGCGACTCGAGCTCAGCTTCCACGAAGTGCAGGCGCTCACCGGGCTCGGCATGCCGGGTGTCTGGACCTGGAACTTCGGCGACGACTTCGCTCATCTCTATCTCGACGCCATCGCCACCAATCACAACGCCGACGGACGCGGCTACGAGACCTTCGGCAACGGCACGGCCGAGACGCTCACCCCGCAGCAGCCCGGTCAGGACACCTCGATCGAGTGGTACCGCCCCTTGCCCCCGCCGCAGCAGGGGACCTTCCTCTGGTCGGCGCGCGACAACGTCAATTACAACGAGACGGCGCTGCTCGCGGCTCTCGACGACGTGGCGCTGCAGGCGCCACAGCTGCTGCATAACTACTATCTCAAGGGTCTTAATTCCTACACCCGGGGGCTCGAGCGCCCGCCCTTCGGCTTCCTGATTCCCGATGGCCAGGGCGATCCGTCACGCGTCGCACAGCTCATCGGCCGGCTGCTCGCGCAGGGTGTCGAGGTACAGCGCGCCGCGGCACCGTTCAGCCTCAAGGAAGGAACGTTTCCGGCGGGTACGTACGTGGTGCGGCTCGACCAGCCATACCGCGATTACGCCGTCGATCTGTTGAGTCCGCAGCACTACCCGAAGGATGCCGGCGAAGCCTATGACGACATCTCCTGGGCGCTGCCCGTCAACTATCACCTGACGGCGGTGGCGACCGCTGACCGGGGGGTGCGTGAGCTCGAGCTCGTCCCCCTGCACGAGGCGCCGCAGCCGCGGGGGGCGCTCGCGGGCACCGGGCCGGTGTTCGTGCTGATGGACACGGGCCAGGAGGGGCTGCTCGAGGCGCGTTATCGGCTCGCGCGCTTCAAGGTGGAGATCGCCGAGCGCCCGTTCACGCTCGGCGGCGCGGCATACCCGGCGGGGTCGTGGATTCTCGTGGTGCAGCCGGGTCTGGCCGCTGCCGTACAGGATACGGCCGGCGAGCTCGGGCTCGATTTCGCCAGCGCCGCGGCCGTGCCGGAGGTGGCGCGGCACGATGCTCCGGTGCCGCGCCTGGGTCTGTGGGTACCCTGGGCGGACACCGACACGATCGGCTGGGCGCGCTACTCGCTCGATCAGCGGCACATTCCTTACGCGTATGTGCGTGACGAGGACATCCGTGCCGGAAAGCTGCGCGACAGATACGACGTACTGCTCTACGGTCACGTCGATCTCGAGCTCGCCGAGCAGATCCAGGGAATCCCGAAGGCCTGGGGACCGATGCCCTTCAAGAAGACCCGGGCCACCCCCGCCTTCGGCACTCCCGCCGAGTCCGACGACATCACCGGGGGCATCGGTTACGGTGGCCTGGCGGAGCTCGAGCGCTTCGTCGGGTCAGGGGGGCTGCTGATCACGCTCGGCAGCGGGTCGATGCTGCCGCTCGAGGGCGGGATCGTGCGCGGCGTGCGCCGCGAGTCTGGCGGCGTCCCCCGCAGCACCCAGGGAGGCGGCGCGGCCTCGGCGGCGGCTTCGCAGTCCGCGGTGGCGCGGACACCAGGGTCGCACGTGCGGGTGAGCTTCGCGCGGCCCGAGCACCCGATCGCTTTCGGCTACGCGGCTCGCACCTATGTCTTTCGGCAGAACTTCCCGCTCTACTCCGCGCCGCGGCGCTGGCTGCGGATGGCCTATTGCACCACGTGCCTCGACGGTCCCGTCGATCGCAGCAGCGTGGTGCTCGAGTGGGGTGACCGCGAGGGCGCGCCGTTCGTAGTGAGCGGCCAGGCGTGGGGCGAGGAGGCCCTCATCGGCCGGCCCGCGATTCTCGACATGCCCGCAGGCCGAGGCCACGTGATCGCGTTCAACTTCAATCCCCTGCACCGCGATCTCAACCGCGGCGACCAGCGCATGCTGTGGAACGCCATCCTCAACTGGCGGGCGATCCTCGCCGGCCAGTGAGCCGCGGCGCGCCGCGAGCAAGCCGCGCCTACTTCGCCAGCCGGTTGTATTTCGCGAGCACCGCGCGCAGCTCACCGTGCGGCAGGGCGCGCACGTGATGCCCGTCGATGCCAGTCATATCGGTCGCCGCGACCATGGCGTTGTCGATCGCCTCCTCGGTGGCCTCCACGGTCGCTGCGAACAGCGGGTCCATCGAGCCATTCGGCACCATCTTGAGATCCACCACGTGGCCGACGTCGCTCGCGGCCGGGTTGGCCGTCGAGAAGGCGATGAAGATGTCGCCCGAGCCGTTGCCGGCGATGCTGCCGGTGCGGCCGATGCCGAGCGATACGCGCCGCGCGACCCGCTTCAACTGGTGCGGCAGGAGCGGCGCGTTGGTGGCGACGACCACGATGATCGAGCCGCGCTCGGCGACATCCGACGGCACGAAGGCATACGGATCTTCACTCTCGATCTCGCGCCCTACGGGGATGCCGGCGATGCGCAGGTTCTGCCGTCTGCCGTAGTTGCATTGGACCAGCACGCCGAGCAGGTAGCCGCCGTCCTTGTCGGCGAGCTTGCGGGACGAGGTACCGATGCCCCCCTTGAAGCCGTTGCAGATCATGCCGGTGCCACCGCCCACGGCGCCCTCCTCGACCGGTCCGCCGCGGGCGCTGTCGAGCGCGTGCAGCACGTGCTCGGGCTTGACGTGAAAGCCATTGATGTCGTTGAGCCATCCGTCCCAGGTCTCGGCGACCACCGGCAACGACCACCAGGACTCGGTGGCATCCGCCGGTCCATGTGCCACGCGCCAGGCGATCGCCGCATCGCGCACCACGCCGACGGAGTGGGTGTTGGTGATGAGCACCGGGCTCTCGAGAAAGCCCGATTCCTCGACCCAGGTCGTGCCGGTCATCTCGCCGTTGCCGTTCTGCGAATACCAGCCGGCGAAGGAGAAACGCTGCATGGACTCGGCGCCCCGCGGCAGCACGGCGGTGACGCCGGTGCGGATCGGGCCCTTGCCGACGATGAGCTTGCCGTCGCCCGAGATCAGCGTGGTCTGACCGACCAGCACCCCCTCGACGTCGGTGATCGCATTCAGGGGTCCCGGCGTGCCGTCGAAGGGCACGCCGAGGTCGCGCGCCCGCGGCTTGTGCGCCGGCGGGTCGGCGGCACCCGCCGCGCCGGCTGCGGCCGCCACCAACACGGCAAGTGCCAGAGAACGGCCGAGAGAAGCCATGAGTCGGCGCGACATGCGGTGATCCTTCCTTCAGTGACTCGGGCAGGTGCGGGCGCGCTCTTCAGGTCGCGAGCGCCGGCCGGCGCGCGATGGCGTACCACCAGTACACCGGCACGCCGGCGGCACAAGGTACCAGCGCCCAGAGGAGCGACTTGCCGCCGATCCCGATGGAGGCCCAGACGCAGTAGACGGTCGCCAGGACCGCGGCCGCCAGCCAGCGCGATTCGCGGGCCCCGAGCCGGCCGAGCTCGCCGCGACGCCACAGGATCAGCACCGCGATCGCACAGCCGAAATACACCGGCAGATTGGAGGCGGTGACGACCATATTCAGAAAAGTGAAGGCCCCTGCGGTCGAATCGTTGTAGCTCGAGAGCGTCATGAGGCTCGCGAGGATGGCGGTGAGCACGAACGCGCGTGTGGGCGCCCCGTGTGCGTTCAGCTTTCCCAGCGCCGGCGGGAAGCCCCCGTGGCGGGCGAAGCTCACGGTCAGCTCCCCCAGGATCAGCGTCCAGCCGTTGAGACACCCCAGTCCGCTCACGATCACGAACACCGCGAGGAGCCTGCCGGAGGCGGGACCGAGGAAGCGCGCGAACAGGTCGGCGAACGGGGCGTTGGAGCTCGCCAGCTCCGCCTGCGGGATCAGCAACATGGGAATCAGCGAGACGCAGATGTAAATGACCGCGACGGTCAGCGTGCCTATGAACGTGGCGCGGGGAATGGTGCGGCCCGGATCGCACACACGGCCGGCCGGCATGGCCGCGCACTCCACCCCGAGCATCGCGTAGAGCGCGAGGGTCGATGCGGTGATGACGCCGCTCATCGAGAAGGGTGTCGTGGGCAGGTGCACGGGAGATATCTCATGGGGCGCGAAGAAGGCCCACACTCCTAGGGCCACGATCCCGACCTGCACCAGCAGTTTGACCACGGTGCTCCACACCTGTACCCAGCCCGCGGTGCGCACGCCGCGCACGTTGATCACCACGAACAGCCACACCAGCGCCACCGCCGTCACCGCGGCGAGCAGGTGGTTGGTCCCGAGCACCGGAAAGAACGAGGACAGGTAGCCCACCACGCCGGTCGCGAGCACCGCGTTGGTCACGACGGTGGAGATCCAGTAGCACCACATGATGACGAACGCGACGCCGCTGCCCAGGGCGCGGCTCGAGTAGGCATAGGGCCCGTCGTCCTGCGGAAAGGCGCGCGCCAGTCCCGCAAACACCCAGGCGACGAAGATGCAGCCGACGGTCGTGATCAGCCAGCCGGGGACGGCGTTCAGGCCATAGGGGGCGAGCGAGGCCGGCAGCATGAAGATGCCGACCCCGATTGTGTTGCCCACGACCAGCGCGGTGCACATGAGCAACCCTAAGGCGCGCGGCTGCTCGGCGCTAGTGCCTGACATGCGCCGCTCCTTCAGACCGACGCCAGCGCTTCCTTGAGCGCCGGCTCGAGCAGTGTCAGGGCTTCGTCCACGTGGGCGCGGCTGATCATGAGCGGTGGGATGAAGCGCACGGTGCTCGCGCCGCAGGAGAGCAGCAGCAGCCCATGATGGAAGGCGCGCGTCAGCACCGCTTCGCACAGTTTTTTCGCCGGGGTACGGCTCGCCCGGTCCGTGACCAGCTCCATGCCGATCATGAGCCCCTTGCCGCGGACCTCACCGATGCAGGGGAAGCGCTGCTGCAGCTCGCGCAGGCGCCCGAGGAAGTACTCGCCGACCGCCGCCGCGTTGGCCGCGTACTCGCGCTCCACCAGCTCGAGCGTCGCCAGCGCCGCGGCGCAGCACAGCGGATTGCCGCCGAAGGTGTTGCCATGCGCGCCGCGTTTCCACTTCTCCATGTGCGTGCGGCGCGCGACCACGAGCCCGATCGGCAGCCCTGAGGCGAGACCCTTGGCGAGGGTCATGATGTCGGGCGACACCCCCCAGTGCTGGCTCGCGAACATCCTGCCGCTGCGGCCGATGCCGCATTGCACTTCATCGAAGATGAGGAGGATCCCGTGGCGGTCGCACAGCGCGCGCAGGCCGGGGAGGAAGCTGTCAGGCGGCACGAGATATCCGCCTTCGCCCTGGATCGGCTCGACCACGATCGCGGCGACCTCTTCCGGCGGGAGATTGCTCTGGAACAGCATCTCGATGTAGTCGAGGACGGCCCGGCCCTGGTCGCTTCCTGCGAACAGCGGCCGATAGGGGTTGGGGTAGGGCACGTGCGTCACGCCAGGCATGGTGGGGAAGAACCCCGCCTGCTGCGTGACCTTGCTCGAGGTGAAGGCGAGCGAGCCCATGGTGCGCCCGTGAAAGCCGCCGAGAAAGCCGATGAAGCGTGGCCGCCCGGTCACGTAGCGCGCCAGCTTGAGCGCGCCTTCGACGGATTCCGTTCCGCTCTGGCACACGAGCACCTGAGCCGGCTCGCCCACGGGCGC
>Ga0307477_10001607_pt1 | contig 18658 bp, 21 predicted proteins | sample atmos_gasesECM2C_FD_203316 | JGI IMG/M metagenome (GOLD analysis project Ga0307477, IMG submission 203316) | Hardwood forest soil microbial communities from Morgan-Monroe State Forest, Indiana, United States - atmos_gasesECM2C_515 | ecosystem: Environmental > Terrestrial > Soil > Temperate...
CGTAACGTCATCGAGCTTGCCGCGAAGCACAGTGTTGATCTCCTCGCGCTTGGCGAGCACATCGTCGAGCGGAATATCGCCCACCACGGCGCGGAGTGTCGTCATCGCGATCCCGCGCGTGGCACCACCAAAATCCTGGACTTGGACCACGCTCTGCACCGGATCTGTCACCTTCCAGAACACCAAGAAATCAATCGAGATCGAGGCATTGTCCTTCGTTATGCAGGTCTGCCGCGGCACCTCCAGGTATTGCTCTCGTAGGTCCACGCGGCTGGCAACGTCCACGATTGGGATCAAGAAAATGATGCCAGGGCCTTTCTGCCCTATACAGCGGCCAAACCGGAAAACCACCAGCCGCTCGTATTCCCGCACGATTCGGATCATATTCAGAGCCAAATAAAGAAACGCGAGGACTACGATTCCAAATAGAACCATCGCTACGGAGGTAAGATTCATTCGCCCCTCTCCCTTCAGGAAATCCTTCGAACGTGCAGCGTCAAACCGTCCACGGAGGTCACCGAAATTCGTTCTCCTCGCGCAATCGGTGGGATTTCCGCGATCGCGTCCCAATCTTCGCTACCGACCAATACCACACCCCGCGGCGAGAGGTCGGTCTTCGCTACACCGGCCCTCCCCGTAAGGCGGCCGGTTCCAGTAATCACGGGCGCGCGTCGTGAACGCAATACCAAGCGCACTACCGCTCCCAGCATCCCTGCCCACACCAGTGCGACTGTCCCAATGGCAAAAGGAGAAATCCGGTAGCCCGGAATGCGCGGGAGCAGTAGCAAAGAGCCAAAAACAAACGCGATTAGGCCCAACAGCGTAAGGAACCCATGTGATGTGATTTTCAGTTCCAAACCAAGAAGTGCCATCCCGAGGAGTAGCAGCGCAAGGCCCGAAATCTGGACTGGAAGATTTGCCAGGCCCACGAGGGCGAGAAGCACCGCCACAACTCCAACCGTGCCGGTAACGAATCCATGTGGCGCATAGACTTCGACAACAATCGCAAGAACCCCTAGAAGAAACAACAGATAGGCGATAGTGGGGTCGGTAAGAACACCCAGGACCTTTTCACGAAAGTCAATCTCTAATGACGATACCTGCACGCCGTTTAACATCAGCTTCGTATCCCCAGTCGGGAGATGCAACACGCGGCCATCCAGCGCCGAAAGGAGTTGCGGCACGTCATTCGCCATGAGGTCTATCACGCGTAGAGAAAGCGCCTCCTCGGCCGTTGCAGAAACGCTTTCGCGGACGGCGCGCTCGGCCCAAGCTGAGTTCCTGTGATGCGCGCCTGCGAGCGAGCGTGCGTAGGCAGCAGAATCGTTCACTATTTTTTCAGATACAGTGCCCCCCGAGGAGTAGATGGGATGAGCTGCGCCAATGTTCGTGCCTGGGGCCATCGCGGCTACCTCAGCGCCAAGCACGATGATGCACCCCGCCGAGGCCGCTCGAGCTCCTTGCGGGGCAACAAATGCAATCACTGGCACGCGCGCACTCATCTCGCGCTGCACGATCTGGCGCATGGAGGAATCGAGCCCGCCAGGAGTATCGATCTGCAGCACCAGAGCAGATGCGTTACGCGCTTCGGATTCCGCAATCCCTCGCATGATGTATTCTGCTGCACCAGGGCTGATTGGACCCGCGTAAGTCAATACAATCACTTCGTGCTGTGCGCGCAGGTCAGGCACAAGAAAGAAGAGCACGGCAACTAGCGCCGTAACCAGAGATCGGATTTTCACGGAACGCGCGCCCAGCATGCGGCGGCATTATAGCAGAGGAACTTGGCGAGAATGCGAACACTGCAAGCTACACTACCAGGCCAAGCGGCGCACCCAGATTCGCTCCGTGGCGGGCTTGCCAACGTAAATGCGCTGTGACCGGCGGCCCGCCACGGCGAGGGCCATGGTCTGATCGTACTCGCGTTGGTGGATGCGGACGCGCGCGCCGGGGCGGAGATCGAAGTTCTCGAGGAAGTCGAGGAACTTGGGATCCTTTTCGTACACGCGCAATATTTCGTAGAAATGTCCGACATCCGCTTCCGAGAGCCGGAGGGCGCCGTGCTTCCGGCGAAGCTTGGCCATGCCGCCGAAAAACGGGACGCCGTGAGGGCAGCGGCTGTCGCGCCCAAACCGCTTGAGCAGCAGGTCAACCACCTCATGTGAAATGCCGTGTTCCAGGCGTTCGGCTTCTTCATGCGCGCGCGACCATTCCAAGCCGATCACGTCGGTGAGCAGTTTTTCCGCCAGGCGATGCCGGAGCACAAGATGCTGGGCGATTTCCTTGCCTTTGGATGTCAGCTCGATGTGGCCGTTGCGCCGGACGCGCAAATATCCGCCGCGAGTCATGCGCTTGAGAGCGGCCGTGACAGCAGGAGGAGTAACACCGAGATCCTCCGCCAGACGCGCGCTGATGGGCGGCTGTTCCTCCTGCACAAGTTCCCAGATGGCCTTGAGGTAGTCTTCCTGTGAAACGCTGGTTTCTTCGCGGCGCATGATGGCTAGATTTGTTGGGCTCGAATGCGCGCGGCCAAATCCGCCACGCGCGTTTCGATATCATCGCAGATGCGCCGGTAGGTTTCCATATCTTCGCCGTACGGGTCTTCGACGTCCCAATCCTCATATTTCCGCCCGGCAAAAAGCGAATCTCCGCGGTAGCCGGACATGTTGATGATTAGGTCGATGGGTTGAAAGAGTGTGGCGTCGTTGAGGCCTTTCGAGATCAGGCCATCGAATGGAATGCCGCGCTCGAGCAGGATTTTGCGGGTCGAATCCTGCAGGCGGCCAAGCGGCGAGATGCCCGCGCTGCAAGCAGCAATCACATCCGACGCCGAATGACGCGCGACGGCTTCAGCGATGGGGCTTCGGCAAGAGTTCCCGAGGCAGACAAACAGGACGTTTAGGGGCTTGGTCATGACTCAGGAGCCGTTGCGCGTGAGCTTCAGAAAATGTTCGTGGATGGTAGGGTCGTTTGTAAGCTCGGGATGAAAGGTGGACGCAAGAATTCGGCCCTGCTGGACCAGCACCGGATGGCCGGCATCCTCCGCGAGCACTTCGACGCCCCGCCCCACCGATTCGATGATGGGCGCACGGATGAAAACCATTTCGAGCGGCTCTTTGCGGAGCGCGGTGGGCGCCGTGTGCACGTCGCTGGCGAGCTGGCGACCGTAGCCATTGCGCAGGACGGAGATGTCGAGCAGGGCGAGAGAGGCTTGCGACGGCCCGTGTACTTCTCGCGCGAGAAGGATTGCGCCGGCGCAGGTGCCGAAAAATGCGCCGCCATCGGCGGCAAACTTCTTGAGCGCGTCGAAAAGACCCTCTTCGGTCATCACCTTCAAATGCGTGCTGCTTTCGCCACCGGGGAGAATGATGCCGGAAAGATTTTCCAGGTCGCGGGCGGTGCGGACGAAGCTGTGTGCAATGCGCATGCGGTCGAGGACTTGCGCGTGGGCTTCGTAGTCACCTTGAATAGCGAGGATGCCGATCTTCATAGTGTGCCTGCGGGAAAAATCCTGCAGCGGGCTGAGCGCGTCCACCCTCGGATGACGACGCTTGTTGGGACGTCACCAGCCGCGTGTCTGGAGCATATCTTTTTCCTCGAGCTGGCGGACGTCGAGGCCCTTCATGGCTTCGCCGAGCTCTTCGGAAGCTTCGAGGACGACTTTCGCGTCCTTGTAATGGGTGGTGGCCTTGACGATAGCGCGAGCGCGTTGCGCGGGATCGCTTGATTTGAAGATGCCGGAACCGACGAAGACCGCTTCAGCGCCGAGCTGCATCACCAGCGCCGCGTCAGCAGGAGTGGCGATGCCGCCTGCGGAGAAATTCGGTACGGGCAGCTTGCCGTGCTTGGCGACCCAGGTCACTAATTCAAACGGCGCCCCGAGCTCTTTCGCCTCGTGCACCAATTCCTCTTCGCCCAGCATGGTGAGCTTCTTCATGTGGCCCACGATGGCCCGAATGTGGCGGACCGCTTCCACAATGTTGCCCGAGCCGGCCTCGCCCTTGGTGCGAATCATGGCCGCGCCTTCGGCGATGCGCCGTAGCGCTTCGCCCAAATTTCGCGCGCCGCAGACGAAGGGCACCTTGAAGCCATGCTTCCACACGTGATGCTCTTCGTCGGCGGGTGTGAGCACTTCGCTTTCGTCAATGTAATCCACTTCCAGCGCTTCGAGCACTTGCGCTTCAGCGAAATGGCCGATGCGCACTTTGGCCATCACGGGAATTGAAACCACTTCCATAATTTCGCGAATAATGCGGGGAGCGGCCATGCGGGCCACGCCGCCTTCCTTGCGGATGTCGGCCGGGACGCGCTCGAGCGCCATCACTGCGCAGGCGCCCGAGTCTTCCGCGATCTTTGCCTGGGCGGCGGTGGTGACGTCCATGATCACGCCGCCTTTCAACATTTCCGCCAAACCAACTTTCACGCGCCACAGATTATTGTTCATGAGTTCCATTCTTGTTCTCCCTTTGGATTTCAGGACTTCGAAATTGGTTCGTTGGACGCGCTGTCCCTTGCGCTGGCCCGACCTACACGCGCGGGATCGATTTCGATGAAACGTCCGCGGCCACGTGCCAGCAATTCACCCTTCGCGTTGCGTATTTCGCCTGTGCGCTGGAGGACGCGGCCATTCTTTTCGACCTCGCGCGCCTCGACAAATAGATCATCGTTCACGCCAACAAATTTTAGATATTCGATCACCAGCTCAGCCGTAACGGCATGCACCTGGCGGAACCGGCTCACTTTGCCCATGGCTTCGTCGAGCAGCGTGGCGATGATTCCGCCATGAATGAAACCCGGCCCGCCGCAATATTCAACACCCAGGCGGAAGCGGCCGTGGATGCGTTGCCCGGCATCGTCCTGCTCGAACACGAGCTTCATTCCCCGGTCGTTCGCGCCACCACAGCCGAAGCAAGGATTATCCGGTTTGGGTTTGAGCAGCATTGGCGACGGGCTAGATTAGAGCCACTCGTGAAAGCGATTCGTTGCGCGCGCCGCGCTGGCGCTTGCGTAGTTCGATTTTCAACAGCTCGGCAAGCGTGCGTACGCCGCGTTCGATGCGCTTTTCATCCAGGCCCGCGAAACCGAGCCGGAGCGTATTGGGTTGAGGATGCTGATAATAAAAATAGCGGCCTGGAACGAAATGGACGCCACGCTCGCGCACGTGAATCAACAATTCACCCGCGTCCAGACCCGAGGGAAGCGTTACCCAGATCGACATTCCGCCTTCGGGCTGCGACCAGGTCGTCTCCGCGGGCATGTGTTTTTCGAGCGCTGCTTCGAGCGCTTCCAGGCGCCCGCGGTAAACTTTCTTCATTTTCGTGAGGTGCCGCGCCAGATGGCCGCGGCGCACGAACTCAGCAAGCGCGGCCTGCGAAAGCTGGTCGGTATGCAGATCGGTGGATTGCTTCACCATTCGCAGGCGCTCGATCACGCTTTCGGGGCCGATGCACCAGCCAACACGGAGGCCCGGGAAGGCAATCTTGGAAATGCTGTCGATGTGGATCACGTTGCCGGTTCGGTCGAGCGATTTCAGCGAAGGCACGGGGGCGCCACGCAACCGGAGGCGCGCATAAATGTGATCTTCAATCACCGGCACCTGATAGCGGGCTGCGATTTCCAGGAGGCGGCGGCGCTCGGCTACCGGAAGTGTGGTGCCCGTGGGGTTGTGAAAATCGGGCGTGACAAAGATGAATTTCACGCGGTTTTGCATCAACACGGATTCGAGGGCGTTCACATCGAGGCCGGTATGCCCGTTTCGGCGCGCGTCTATCTCCACTCCAACAGCCAATGACCGCACGCGCGCGCCTGAGAAAATCGCAATCGCGCCGGGATAGCCCGGATTCTCAAGCGCCACGGCATCGCCCGGCCGCAGAAATGCCTTGCACAACAGATCAATCGCCTGCTGGCAGCCTCCGGTGATTAACAACTGCTCGCTGCGGACATTCAATCCTTCGCCGCGCAACATTTCGATGAGCACGCGTTTCAGCGGCTCGTAACCATCCGTGGAACCGAGTTGCAAAATCCGCCGGCCCTCATTGCGCAGGACGGCATTACAGCAGGCCCGGAATTCCTCCACGGGGAAAAAGTCGTCCGAGGGCCGCGCGGTTACGAAGGCAATCTCGTCTGCGGGAACGTCCGGCATCAGGCGGCTCAGACCCTCTTCGGCGCGTTCGTCGGCGAAAAGCGATTCCCAGCGCATGCCACCGTTTCCATTTCCATTGGAGCGCGGCGGTGGCGTAAATTGACGCACCGGGGCGCCACAAATGTAAGTGCCGCGCCCTACGTGGCCCTGGATCAGCCCCTCGGATTCAAGCTCTGCGTAGGCGTTTGCCACGGTGGTGCGGTGGACGCCAAGTTGCGAAGCAAGTTCCCGGCTGGCGGGGATGCGGTCGCCTGAGCGAAGTTCGCCGGAATGCACCAGAGCGCGTAGCTGGTCACGCAATTGGACGTACAGCGGGATATGACTTTCAGGTTGTAAATGGAGGGGAAACATTGGCTCACTCCTAGAGGCCAATATACAGAGAGAATTATAACTGTAAAGAGCCAATTTGTCTTGCGGTTCAGGACCAACGAATCACACCGGCGGCTCCATTTCAGCGGCTGCGAGCCCAGACAGTCTCAGACCTTCGACGTGGAGTTTTGATCTGCCTGTGCGCGCAGCCGGAATCGCTGGATTTTGCCGGTGGCGGTTTTCGGCAGCTCGGGGACGAAGCGAAATTCCTCGGGGCACTTGTACCCGACCAGCCGGGTGCGCAGCCAGGCGCTGATCTCGCTGTCCATCGCTCCGCCCGGCTGCTGCACGCCGCGGCGGAGGACGATGTACGCTACCGGCCGCGTGAGACCCACGGAATCGAATTGGCCGACGACGGCACACTCGGCAATGGCAGGATGGCCCAGGAGCGCATTCTCAACTTCGATGGGGGAGACCCACATGCCGGAAACTTTCATCATGTCGTCCGCCCGCCCACAATAGTGGTAAAAGCCGTCCGCATCTCGCATCAGTTTGTCGCCAGTTAGATACCAATCGCCGCGGAGGCGACTGCGGGTAGTCTCCGGGGCCTTCCAATATTCGATGAAACGGCTCGGCCCGGAAACCCAGAGGTTGCCAATGTCTCCGTCCGGTACTTCCCTTTCCTCCTCGTCCACAATTTTTACGCGGTAGCCCGGGACCGGCGCGCCGCACGATCCCGGTAGCGTTTTCCCCGGTTTTGCAGACATGTACATGTGGAGCATTTCCGTCGATCCGAGGCCATCCAGAATTTCGACGCCGAAGCGGTCGCGGAAACGCACGAAGACTTCACCGGGGAGCGCTTCGCCCGCCGAAACCGCCAATCTCAATGAAGAAAAATCCATCGCAGCCCCGGTTTCTGCCTCGCGCAAGAGCGCCGCGTAAAACGTGGGTACGGAAAAGAAAACAGTAGGGCGATGCTTTCGAACTGCATCGGCAATCAGGTCCGCACGCGGCCGCTCGGGAAACAACAAGGTGCTGGCCCCTACGGCCAGCGGAAAATACATCCCGGCGCCCAGGCCATACGCAAAAAAAAGCTTGGAGACTGAAAAGGTGATGTCATCCGGCCGCAAGCCCAAGACTCCCTGGGCGTAGGCCGTGGATGTGGCCAGCATGCTGCCGTGGCGATGTACGGCTGCCCGGGGAGCCCCGCCACTGCCGGAGGTGTAGAGAAGGAACGCGGGATCGTCGGCCCCAGTCGGATGCGCCGGGACATCGCCTCTGACTTTCTGCAGCCAGTCGTCCCAAGAGACTATCGATTTCTGCCCCAAGTTCTCCGCACGCGTAGTTGCACCAACGACGATGGTCCAGTCAATGGCAGTGCCATGTAAGGCCGGCTTCAGCTCATCAAACGAATTGCTGTGGACGATCGCGAACCGCGCCCCAGAGTCGGACAGATAGTGCCGATAATCACTAGCGCGAGCCATGGAGTTCACCGGCACAGGAAGCGCCCCAATTTTTGCAGCGCCAAAAAACGCGGCGATGAATTCAAGAGAATCAGGGAGGACAATAAGGACGCGGTCCCTCGGGAGGCAACCGTAATCGCGCAGGGCCTGGCCCACGCGATCCATTTGGGCCTCCGCCTCGGAGTAGGTGGCCTTGCGCTCTGTACCTACAATGGCTATTTTCTGCGGATGCTCGTGCGCTGGGCGCGTGACGAATTCCTGTGCGATGTTCAGCAAGCCTGGAGAAGCGGGCACGGCGGGAATTCTATCTCAGAAACGTCGCGGAAGTTTCAACGCAAAAAGACAGGAAGGAGATCAAACAAAAGAGGACGCCTGCTTGAGCGCCCCCTCAAATCCTAGAAAGAAATTGTTGAGTGCGCTTATTGCGTAGCCGACTTTTCACCGAGCCTTCGCATGCGCTCCTGCAATTTCTTGCGCAGCGTCGCGGGAGCATTCGGATTGAAAGCCACCAGGTACCAAAGGGGCTGGGTGCGATCGCGGCTCAACCGGGAAAGCGTGGAAGCGTCGCTATTCGGATGCCGCGCGATATTTTCGCGGATCGCCGAATACGGATGGTGCGAGAGACGCCCCAGCGTCTTCGCCGTGACCTTCGGGTGCTCGCTGATCAAGCGCAGCAGATAGAAATCTTCCTTGGGCGCCTGACGCGAGAGCTGGTCCAGCAGTTCGGGCTTCACTTCCGCGCTCAGCACCGTGCCTACTTTTTCGTCCCAACCGGCATTGATGCGATTGAGTTCCTGGGTGCGCGCATGGATGAGCTGCTCAATCACGCGCCGCTCCTGGTCCAGGCGCGGCGCGGGGAGCGCACTCCGCTCCACGGAATCCAGCACGCGCAGTAAATGTTGCCGCTCACCAAAAACAATTTGAGTAGTGCGCACGGTCTTCCCTTTCCCTGCATTTCGCACAAGATCTGAACGTCTCATTGTCCATTCACCCCGTAAATTTCATGAGCCACCAACGCTTGCTTTGAGCTGGCTCTTGAGCAAGGCTTCATTTCTCCCTGGGCGACAGCGGACCGCACTCGAGAGGTAAAGACTAAAACAGTGGACAAGTTGCGACTCCGCTGCCCAGAGTATAGACCAAACCCCAGTTGTTCGGCTCTGAAACTGCGGTTCCGGCACGCCGGCATGATTGATGGAAGGATGGGCCTGTTCCCAGGATATTTGCACTGAAGCCGCAAATTGCAACCCCCGTGGCCGTCAGTCGCTAACTGGCGCTGCGCATGAATGCCAACCGGCGAAATTATCGTGCGGACAAGTGGCGGAGTAAAGGAAACTGGGCGCAATTGTTCCATAGCTCGCAATAGATGGTTCTAGGACTAGCTCACCTGCCTGTTAGGAGCGCCTTCAAGTGGCGAGACGCTTGGCGGAGCAGAACGTTCAACTGTTGCAGTCCCACCGTCAAATTCGAGGACATTCCCGGGCGAGTTGTGTTCCCGACGTACATAACCCAAACCTATCGCTTCATTCCCAGACGGCAACCCCGCAGCGCTTGTGACCTGGCCAACTTCCGCGCCCTCGGCGCGCAATTTAGTACCCGGAGCTAGCGGGCTGGCAGTTCCCTTAAATCGCAACCTGGTTAGACGACGATTCACATGTCCGCGAGAGCGCACGCGCTCAACTATCTCCTGCCCGGTGTAACAGCCCTTCGAGAAATTGATGTGCGTGGCCTCCAGAGCCGCTTCGTGCGGAATCACGCCATCGTTGAAATCTTCCGGGAACCAGGGGACGCCTGCCTCGAGCCGAAGCACATTCAGCGCACGCATCCCAATGGGTTCGCCTCCGTGCGCCTGAACACCGGCCAGAAGTTTTTTCCACAGCGAGGGGAGGCGGTCGCGACGAGTCAAAAATTCCGCACCCGGCTGTCCAAAATGAGACCGCCTCAAAAATTGGCACGGGATGCGCTCAACTTTCACTTCCTGTATCGCCATTTCCGGGAAGTCTTCGAGTGCGGTTCCACTGGCCTGCTGGACAATCACGGCAGCGCGCGGCCCTTCGATCGCGATGCTGCCAACATGCTCGGTCACGTCCTCGAGGTCCACGTTGTCCATGATGATGTACTTCTCGAGAGTTGAGAAAGTCCGCTCCCGCACCGAAGCATGGGAAAGAGTGAGCAATTTGTCGGGCTGCTTGTAAACCTCGAGCTCGGCCAGAATGTGGCCCTGCGGATTCAGCAGCAATGCGAGGACGCCCTGGCCATCAGCCAGTCCCTGAATATTGTTCGTGACCATGGCATTCAAGTAGCGCACGCGATCGGGCCCGGCGAGCGTCAGCACCGCATGCCAGTTGGTGTCGAAAAGGGCGACACTTTCATGCCCCGCCCGATATTCTGACTGAAAGTCGGAAAAACTTTCCGGCAGCAGACACCCGGAATATTCGGCGACGCGGGCGCCTGCCGCGCGATGCTCGGTGATAAGCGGAGTTTCCATTTTTATTCGGCGCCCGGCGACCGCGCCATTCATATCCTCACCACAATTTTAGCAGATGACTGGGATTCTCTGGGGTGGCGTGCTGCCTTCCGTGCAAAGATTGCTGGTATACTGGCGCCCATGGAACAGAAATTGATCCATGAGGTGGTGCCCGTGGGAATGCTGCAATGCAATTGCTCCATCCTGGGCGATCCCGTGACGCACGAAGCCGTGGTGGTGGACCCCGGCGACGAGATTGAGCGCATCACCGAGGTATTGCGCGAGCACAGGCTGAAAGTTCGCGCCATCATCAGCACTCATACACACATTGACCACGTTGGCGGCCTTGCGGGACTCCATAAGATTACTGGCGCTCCGGTGCTGATCCATGAGGCGGACCTCGATCTATATCGTCATCTCGAATTGCAGGCGCAATGGCTCGGCGTTCGAACCCCGCCTCTGGCGGATATTGACGATTTCCTCCAAGAAGGCGAGTCCCTTCGCTGGGGTGGTTATTCGGCACATGTTCTGCACACGCCGGGGCACACGCCTGGCAGCATCAGTCTGATTGTGGAACGGCAGGCCCGCGACCCAAACGCGCCGAGTCCCGCCATAGCTTTGAAACAGGAATCTGCTGCTCCCAAAATTGGACCCTCGAGTCTTAACCCATCCGATCCGGCGCGGCTTCTCGCCGGCGATACACTTTTTCAGAACAGCATTGGGCGTACCGATTTGTGGGGCGGATCACATGAGAAAATTATTGAATCCATCCGCGAGAAATTGCTTGTTCTGCCCGATGAAATGGTTGTGTACCCAGGCCACGGCCCGGAAACGACTATCGGCGCCGAGCGTGAGAATAATCCTTTTGTCCGATGAATGGCATGCTGCAAGTTAGTTAATTCATCCAATGCTCCCAAGTGAATTTCTGAAGCCATCACGGCCCTTCGGCGCGCCAGGAACAACGTTGAAAGGAGAGCCAGCATGAATGCAACTTGCTCACATTCCACGAGGAGCGTCACGCGGCGCGATCTCTTGAAATCAACAGGATATCTTGCCGGGGCAGGATTGCTCGCTGGGTGGCTGCCGGCTAGGGTCGTCGGAGCAGTGCAGGCATCAACCACCGGCCAGACCGCAGAATCACAAGCAGACAGGGTTGCGCAAATGCGTGCGCAAATGGCGGCGGTGCCTTTGCAAACGATGAAACTGCGCGACAAATTGACCATGCTTTACGGACCCGGGGGCAACATGGTCGCGTTCAACGGGCCCGAGGGAAAGATCCTCGTGGACTCCAGCTTTCTGAGCGTGGCGGCCAAGCTGAAGCAAGCCCTCGATGACCTCGGACCGGCGCCTTTGAAGGTCCTGATCAACACGCACTGGCATATCGATCACACCGATGGGAACGCGCCGCTGCACGAAGCCGGAGCCACAATCGTGGCGCATGAGAATACCCGCAAGCGCCTTTCGACTCCGCAGGAAATCCCGGCCATGGGAATGCATTTCCCGGCTGCCCCGGCAGGGGCATGGCCTCAGCAAACTTTCGTCGATAAGCTCAAGCTTTATTTCAACGGCGAAGAGCTCTCATTGAGCTACGTCCCGTCGGCGCACACGGACACGGATGTCTTAATCCGCTATGAAAAGGGCAATGTGCTTCACATGGGCGACCTCTGGTTCAACGGCATGTATCCGTTCATCGACACCAGCTCGGGGGGAAACATCAATGGAATGATTCTGGCCGCCGGCGCTGGGATGAACCTTGCTGATGGAGATACAAAGATTGTCCCGGGTCATGGTCCGCAGGGGGATAAAGTCGCGCTGGTAAAATATCGCGACATGCTGACAGTCGTGCACGACAGACTCAAGACTTTGAAGGATTCAGGTAAATCCGCGGAGCAAGCGGTGGCAGCAAAGCCGACCGCGGACCTCGACGCCATCTGGGGCAATGGTTTCATGAAGGGGGATGACTTCGTGAAAATCGTTTATTCAAGTCTCTAGCGGAAAGTTGCGGGGGAGTCTGTCAGCGATTCGCGGAACTGAATGGCTGGATCGTGCGTATCTAAGGGTGAAGAAGAAAGAGAGACTGCCATGCTGAGTTTTTTGCTTTGGTGCCTGCTGTTCTTACTGTGCTGGCCGCTGGCGCTGCTGGCCTTGCTGCTATATCCGATTGTGTGGCTAATCCTGCTGCCGTTCCGGCTGGTGGGAATCGCTGTTACTGGGGCGCTGGAACTGGTCCGCGCGATCATTTTTCTCCCGGCGCGCGTTCTGCGCGGGCCGCACCACGCCTAAACCGATCGCGCAGGGCGCTTAGCCCTCTTTTCCCGCGCGGAGCTTTTCCATTACGCTTTGAATCAGTTCTTTTGCCTTGCTGATTTCCTGGGTTACCAGGCGAATATCCATCACTGGAAGTTTTGGGTCACGATTGGTGTGGCAATAGACACCATGCTGCCCCACAAGCACCAGCGCATTGGTCAGCAAATCGAGCGTCACGGCCAGCCGCCCTCGCTCCGGACCCATCATGGTTTCGTAGTGCTCCAATTCCTCACGGTTGTCGTTGAAAACTGTCATGAGCTCTCCGAATAAGCGATGGATGATGAACGAATGCCGAAAAAAGCCCCGGAGCGAGTTTAATGCTTGGCGAGGTTGAGTGAATTCCGGAAGCTTCCGCGAGTGGCGTCGATCTTTTTCTGTAACTGAAAAATGGCGTAGAGCAGCGCTTCAGGACGGGGCGGGCAGCCGGGCACATACACATCCACGGGAACCACCTGGTTCACGCCCTGCACGATGGCGTAATTGTTGAACACTCCGCCCGACGTGGCGCACGCCCCCATGGAAATCACCCATTTCGGCTCGGGCATCTGCTCGTAGAGCTGTCTGATCACCGGGGCCATCTTCTGCGAGACGCGCCCGGCGATGATCATCAGGTCCGACTGGCGTGGTGACCCGCGGAAAACTTCCGCGCCAAATCGCGCAATATCGTAGCGCGATGACGCCATGGACATCATTTCAATCGCGCAGCAAGCCAGCCCGAACGACATCGGCCAAATCGAGCTGCGACGCCCCCAGTTGACCAGCTTATCGAGCGACGCGAATAGAATGCCTTCGTCCTTGAGGAAGTTTTCGGCTTCCCCGGGCCTTTCCAGCGTTACACCTTTGGAGATTTCAACCGCCATCGTGCCTCTCGCAATGTCGTTGTCTATTGTCCACCTTTGAGTAGATCATTGCAATTCTTCCGCATGGATGCCCTGACCGGCATGGAGTGAACGATGCCTCGATCTCGAAAACCAATTGCACGACCTCCGTTCGGAGCATTGGTACGCGACGCTCTCCGCTGCCGCTGCCCTAATTGCCGAATGGGCCCGGTCATCCAGCGCTGGCCTAACAAAATCATGCTGGCGTGCCCAGCCTGCGGGCTCTCGTACTTTCGCGAGTCCGGGTATTACATCGGGGGAATGATCATCACTTATGTTCTGACGCTCGCCGTCGTAGTCCCTGTCTTTCTGTTTTCCCTGCTGCTCCCTGATATCAAGAATCTATCGGACTACGTTCGATTCGCTGTCTGGATTGCATTTTCCATCCCGCTTGCACTCTTCCTTATGCCCTATTCCTACAGCCTGTGGCTCTCGCTCGATTACTGGCTAGAACCCTGGAAGCCCAAGCAGAGTATTTAATACCGCGATTGCCAGTCGCCCGCGCTCTGTGCAATACTGCGGGTCCCCGCAATCCAGGAGGTCCAACCATGAACGCCCCGTGGCGTTACCTTTCGCCGCTAATTGTCCTGCTCGCCGCAAGCGCCTTTTGCGCCAAACCGATTCCCGTGTATGCAAGCGACGGCCCTGGAGGCGCGGCCGCAAAGCGGTCGGCGCCGGACCGCGAGAAGAAAGTAATCACAAACGACGACCTTGAAGCCAAGTACGGCAAGCCCTCGGTCACAGCCGAAATGAAGAATTCAAAAGCCATTTCCGCCTCCGCAGAGCCGATTGCAACGGCGGTTGCTCCCAAGCGCAGTGTGCGCCGGGAAAGGCTCGACCCCGAAAAGGATCCCCAATGGTATGCGCAGCAGACAGCCTCATTCAGCGTTGAGCTTGCGCGTATTGACAATGAAGCCCAGCGATTGATTCAATTCCGCGCCCCGGGTAACACGCCCCGCGCCGGCACCGGCTTAATCCTAAACGCGCCATGTGAGGGCATCACCACCGACAACCGCATTGCACAACTCCTTGCGCGCCGCCACGAAATCGAGGCTCAAATGTCTTACCTTCAGGACACGGCGCGGCACAATGATCTGCCGCCTGGACTATTCTTCGATTCCTCAGCGATTGCTCAAGCGTCCGGCGCCTCGGCACCGCTGACGGCAGCGCAACAGCGTGCAACACTCGCAGATAGGGTCGCGCAGCTCTCTAACCAGTTGGAGGAAACGCAAGCGGTCGTCGCGGATATGGCGGCAGACACTGCGGCGCGCCGCATGACGCTGCTCCGCCCCAATGGTTACGGCGCGAATATGACTACGGACCTGCTGGCACGACTCGGCGCGCAATCAGCCACGCTCCAGAGCGAGCTCAACAACACGGCTGACGACGCGCTGCGCGCCGGTGTTCCCGCGCGCGATTTGCCTTAGGATTTCAGCGAGGCTAGGGCAACGAAAAGAGCCGGCGAGACGCCGGCGTTACGCGACTCGCAGCACTATCTTGCCGAATTGCTCGCGGTGTTCGAGGCGCTCGTGGGCTTTGGCGCAATCGGCGAGCGGCATCACAACGTCAATCACGGGCTTCAGCAGGCCGCGGCGCAGCAGCTCGAGCGCCGAGAAAAGCTCCGCTTTGCTCCCCATGAACGAACCCAGAAGCGAAAGCTGCCGCGTGAAAAGATATCGAATGTCGAGTTTGCCGTCGTAACCAGTCGTCGCGCCGCAAGTGACCAGCCGTCCCCCCGGCACCAGGCTGCGGATGCTCTGCTCCCACGTAGCCTGCCCCACATGTTCAAACACCACGTCCACCCCGTGCCGATCCGTCAGCCGCTTCACTTCCGGGGCAATCTCCTGCTTCGAATGATTGATCACTTCATCCGCGCCCAATTCCCGCGCCTTGGCGAGTTTTGCGTCTGACCCGGCCGTAGCGATCACGCGCGCACCAGTCGCTTTCGCGATTTGGATGGCAGCCCCGCCCACGCCGCTCCCCGCTGCCAGCACCAGCACCGTTTCCGCCGGCTTCAACCGCGCGCGAGTGATCAGCATGTGCCACGCCGTGAGCGAAACCAGCGGAAACGCCGCGGCCTCTTCGAAACTCAGCTTCTCGGGAATCGGCACCAGATTCACCGCCGGAGCTTTCACGTACTCCGCGCAACCACCGTCCACTCGCTCGCCGAACAGCGTGTACGACCGGCAGAGATTATCTTCTCCCGCCAAACATCTCGCGCACTGCCCGCAGGAAATTCCCGGCTGCAGCATCACACGGGAGCCGACCTTTACGTTGGCCACCTTCTCGCCAACTTTTGCAACTTCCCCTGCGATATCACTTCCCGGAATGTGTGGCAGCGGAATGGGCATGCCGGGAATTCCCTTGCGCACCCAGAGGTCGAGATGATTCAGCGCGCAAGCCCGCACTCGCACCAATACTTCATCCGCGCCGATCTGCGGGTCGGGCGCATCGGTGTATCGCAGCACTTCCGGCCCGCCATGTTCTGAATAAACGATTGCCTTCATGAAAGATCTCCAGGACTTCGCAAAGCGAGTCGAAACTAGCATTGCCTTCCCACGGTGTCCAGCAAGGTCCGATTGGATTGACACCGCCAAGCGCGCGCCGTACCCTCATTTCAGGCATCCACAGTGATTGACCTCTTCGAAGAAATCGTGCGCATGAGGCGGGCGGGGCAGCGCGGCGCGCTCGCGACCATCGTGCACACCAATGGCTCGATCCCGAGCTACGAAAGCTCGCGCATGCTGGTGCGCGAAGACGGCACGATCGCCGGAACCGTTGGCGGCGGCTGCGTCGAGGCCGATGTGTGGGCAGCGGCAAAAGACGTGATCCGCACGGAGCAGCCACGCAAGATGACGTTCAACCTGAATCACGAAGCCGGCTTCGACGCGGGACTGATTTGCGGCGGCACGCTCGAGATTTTCGTCGAGCCGATTCTGCCGCAGCCGGTGCTTTATCTTTTCGGCGGCGGTCACGTAGCCACGGCGGTCGCGCGCATCGCACACCAGGCGGGCTTCGCCATCGGAATCGTGGACGACCGCGAGACCTTCGCAAACGCAGAAAGATTCCCGATGGCCGTGGAAATTCACACCGCTTACGAGGACGCGTTCGCGAAGATCCGGCCGAACGCCTCCACCTATATCGTGATCGTCACCCGCGGCCATAAAGACGACATGCGCGTCCTCGATTGGGCCGTGGCAACACCTGCGCGATACATCGGAATGATAGGCAGCCGCCGCAAAGTGCTCTCGGTTTACAAAGCGCTCGAGAAGGAAGGCCACGCGCTTGAGAAATTCGAGCGCGTGCATGCGCCCGTGGGCCTTGAAATCGGCGCCCTCACGCCCGAAGAAATCGCCGTCAGCATCACTGCCGAATTGATCGCCATGCGCCGCAACGCTGAAAATCTGCCGCACAAATCCGTCAAACTCTCGGACGTTGCTACCATGCAACACGATTGACCGCGCCATGCTCGCCGCCGTGATTCTCGCTGCCGGGGAATCCAGCCGCATGGGCGAAGCCAAAGCGCTGCTGCCCTACCAGGGCCTGACATTCGTTGAGCACCTGCTCGCGGCCACCCGCCACCCACATGTGGGTCTCACGCGCGTGGTGCTGGGCGCGCACGCGGAAGAAATTCGCGGAAAACTGAAAGTTGATCCATCCGCACTGCTGGTGAATCCCGATTGGCCGAAGGGCCAGCTTTCATCTCTGCAAGCCGCCATCCGCAGCCTTCCACCCCAGATGACTGCGGGCCTGATCCTCTGCCCCATAGATCATCCCCTGGTGACGCCCCACCTCATAGCGGAGTTGATCTCCGCATTCGAAGCCAGTGGAAGATCCATCGCGCTGCCGACATTCAATGGCCGCCGCGGCCATCCGGTGATTTTCCGATCCACGCTTTACGACGAGCTGCTGACCGCATCACCGGAAGTAGGCGCGCGACAGATCGTGTGGGCGCACGCCGACGACATCAAAGAAGTCCCTACGGAAGAAGAAGGCGTCATCTTGAATCTGAACGACCCCGAAACCATGCGAAAAGCTCTCGGAGACAAACGTTAACGGCACCGTCAGGGTTTGAGCTCGCGTAACAACGCCGCGACTCCATCCGCACACAATTGCGCAGCATGATATGTCGCGGTAGGAAGCCCGCCCAGTGATTCAGCCACTCTCTCGGCTGTAATCTTGCTCGCTTCCAAGACAGTCGCTCCTGTCAACAGGTCCGTCAGCATCGAGCTTGCGGCAATTGATGTAACGCATCCCTGCGTCTTGAATCGCGCCGCCAAAATCCGACCCCCCTCCGCCTGCACGCAGAGTCGCAGAATATCCCCGCACACCGGATTCGTGACTTCGACCGTGGCCGTCGCCTCCGGCAGCGTCCCCACGTTGTGTGGTTGGCGGAAATGTTCCAACACAATCTCGCTATACATGGTGGGTAGTATAAGCCGTCAGCGCACGGCCTCCGCAATGGTGCGTAAACCTAAAAGAATGTTTGCCAAACCCTTCGCTTTTTGTTTCAATCTCATTGACATTGGGCCCCTTGGAAAGATACTTTAACGTCTCCTAGCCTAGCACTTGCCCGATAGGGCGCGGGTAGTGCCCGTGATAACTCGCCTATAGGAAATCTCAGGAGAAATGCTAATGCGACGATTTGGTTACATCTTCAACCTCGTCTTGGCAATCGCGCTGTGCGCCGGTGCCAGCTTTGCGCAAGATGGGAAACTGAAGATCAAGGTCACGCCAAAACAGGCCTACGTATTTTTGGATGGGAAAGCCGTGAAGGAAGGTCACCAGACAATCACCACCAGTGCAGGAAAGCACACGGTGGTGGTGGTGAACTACGGCTACAAGATTGAAACGCGCGATGTAAACATTGACGCGGGCAAGACCACCAACCTCGAAGTTGCTCTCACGGCCTACGGCGGCAATGTCAACGGGCCCTGGGGCGCGGTGAAATTTGAAGGCGGGGATGAGCGCGCTGCCGTCCTATCGAACGGCAAGACCCCCAGCTATTTTGTCGGCCACGTGGATGAATTCAACTGGGATTGGATTTGGCAGCAGGAATTGATTCTCCCACCAGGCAAGCATCACCGGACCGTGA
>Ga0307477_10001608_pt1 | contig 18648 bp, 12 predicted proteins | sample atmos_gasesECM2C_FD_203316 | JGI IMG/M metagenome (GOLD analysis project Ga0307477, IMG submission 203316) | Hardwood forest soil microbial communities from Morgan-Monroe State Forest, Indiana, United States - atmos_gasesECM2C_515 | ecosystem: Environmental > Terrestrial > Soil > Temperate...
CGTTCACCTTGTGAATCGAAGCGTTCACGACGCCGAGCTCCACCACCTGTGCGCCGAGCGGCGCGAGGAAGCGGCCATCGGACGTGCCGCCACTGGCCGACAGCCGCGGCTCGACACCGCGCACCTCCGCGACGGCCGCGCCGACTGCGCGCGACAGCAGCCCCGGCGGGGTGTAGAACGGCTCGCCCGACACAAACCACTCGAGCGAGTGGCGCACAGCGTGGCGCCGCAGGATCTCCTCGACCGTGGCCTTGAGTCCCGCGAGCGTCTGCACCGGCGAGTAGCGCAGGTTGAAGCGCGCCTTGAGCTCCCCGGGGATGACGTTCGGCGCGCCGCTGCCGGCGCTGAGATTGGAGATCTGAAAACTGGTCGGCGGGAAGTGCTCGGTGCCGTCGTCCCATTTTCGCGCGATGAGCTCGGCGAGCGCCGGCGTGAAGCTGTGCACCGGGTTCTCTGCGAGCTGCGGGTAGGCCACATGACCCTGCACGCCGTGCACTGTCAGCCGCCCGCTGAGCGAGCCGCGGCGACCGACCTTGATGGTGTCGCCGACCGAGGTCTCGCTCGAAGGTTCCCCGACCACGCACCAGTCGATGCGCTCGCCGCGCTCACTGAGGAGCTCGGCGACGCGACGCGTGCCATCGACCGACGGGCCTTCCTCGTCACTGGTGATGAGGAAGGCGATCGAGCCGCGGTGCCGCGGGTGCGCGCCGACGAACGCCTCGGTTGCCGTCACCATCGCCGCGAGTCCGCTCTTCATGTCGGCGGCGCCGCGTCCATAGAGCATGCCGTCGCGGACCGTGGGCACGAAGGGGTCGCTCTGCCACGCCTCGAGGGGACCGGTGGGCACGACGTCGGTATGGCCGGCGAAGCAAAAGAGCGGCGCGCTGCGCCCGCGCCGCGCCCACAGATTCGTCACCGCACCAAAGGGTAGCGGCTCGATCTCGAAGCCTGCGGCGGCGAGGCGCTCGGCCATCACCTTCTGACAGCCTTCGTCGGCCGGAGTGACCGACCGTCGGGCGAGGAGATTCCGAGTGAGTTCAAGGGTTTGCGACATTCGAAACGGCGCGCGCCGGCGCGGCTCAGGCGGGGCACTCGCGCCCCGAACGCCGCGCGTTTATACGCATCCCGCCGCCCTGCGGCAAGACGCGTCACGCGGCTGCAAACTCCCGGGGCAACACTCGTCGCAGTTGCGACCGGCCGATTGAGCGGCCCACCTCCCCCGGCGGAGGCCCCTCGTCATGAGAGCGTCACATTATTGTCATTTAATGCGCGCCGGGGCGCGAGCCAGGAGTCAAATCATGAGTCGATTCAATGTGAAGCGAATGCTTGTGGTGATGGCGGGCTTGCTCGCCGCAATCGCTGTCGCCGAGGCCACCGACATCTCCGGTGCCGGCGCGACTTTCCCCTATCCGGTCTACTCGAAATGGGCCGACGCCTACAAGCAGCAGACCGGGATCGGGCTCAACTACCAGTCGATCGGATCCGGCGGTGGCATCAAGCAGATCAAGGCCAAAACCGTGACGTTCGGTGCCTCCGACATGCCGCTCGAGCAGAAGGACCTGGAGCAGGCGGGGCTGGTGCAGTTCCCGATGATCATCGGCGGCGTCGTGCCAGTGGTGAACATCAAGGGCATACAGGGCGGCCAGATGGTGCTCGACGGCCCGACGCTAGCGGCGATCTACCTCGGTGAGATCACCACGTGGGACGACGCGCGCATCAGGAAGCTCAATCCGAAGCTTGCGCTCCCGTCGGCCGCGATCGCTCCGATCTACCGCTCGGACGGCTCGGGAACCAACTTTCTGTTCTCGACCTACCTCTCGAGCTCGTATCCGAAGTTCAAGGACACGATCGGCGCCAACACCTCGGTGCAGTGGCCGGTGGGAATCGGGGCCAAGGGCAACGAAGGCGTCGCCAACATGACCACGCAGACCGACGGTGGGATCGGCTACGTCGAGTATGCCTACGCGAAGCAGAACAAGATGGCGTACACGGACCTGATCAACTCCGCGGGCCAGCGTGTCACCCCCGATGCGGTATCGTTCCAGGCCGCGGCGGCGAGCGCCGATTGGGCCAACGCGCCGGGCTATCACCTGATCCTCACCAACCAGCCCGGTGCCAAGAGCTGGCCGATCACCGGCGCGAGCTTCATTCTGCTCTACGGAGTGCCGCCGGACCCGGCCGCGACCGGTGCCGCCCTCAAGTTCTTCGATTGGGCGTACACCAACGGTGGCAAGATGGCGGCCGATCTCGATTACGTGCCCCTGCCCGACAGCGTGATCAAGCTGGTGCGGGCGACCTGGAAGAGTCAGATCAAGGGACTGTAGCGTGATGCAGCCCGGCGCCTGCGGTGCAGGCGGCCGGGACGCGAATGAGCGCGTGCGCTCTGGAAGGGAGCGGCGGTCGCCCGGCGCGGTGACCGCGGCTCCCAGTAGCGAGGAACAGCAATCGTGACAGGTTGCCGTCCGCGATGAACACGGTGGTCGCGATCGAGCCACGACATGCGGCCGGGCAACGCCTGCGTGAGCGCATCTTTCAGGGGGCGACGCTCGCCGCCGCAGTACTGGTGCTGCTGCTGCTCGGCGGCGTTGCCGTCTCACTGGCGGTCGGCTCCTGGCCGGCGTTCGCGCGTTTCGGCGTCAGTTTCCTGACGCGCGAGGTCTGGAATCCGGTCACCGACCAGTTCGGCGCGTTGGCGCCGGTGTACGGCACCCTGGTCACCTCGTTCCTGGCGCTGCTGCTCGGGATCCCGGTCAGCTTCGGCATCGCGATCTTCCTCACCGAGCTGGCGCCTGTCTGGCTCAAGCGACCCGTGGGAGTCGCCATCGAGCTGCTCGCGGCGGTGCCGAGCATCATCTACGGGATCTGGGGCCTGTTCGTGCTCGCGCCGATCCTGCAGCGACACGTGCAGCCGTGGCTGATCGCGGTGCTGGGTCCCTTGCCGGTGGCGGGCAGATTGTTTCAGGGGCCGCCGTTCGGCATCGGCATCCTGACGGCGAGCTTCGTGCTCGCAATCATGGTGATCCCGTTCATCTCCGCGGTGATGCGCGATGTGTTCGAGACGGTTCCGGACGTGCTCAAGGAGTCCGGTTACGGACTCGGCGCCACGACCTGGGAAGTGATCTGGCAGGTCGTGGTGCCCTACGCCCGCACCGGCATCATCGGCGGCGTGATGCTCGGACTCGGCCGGGCGCTCGGGGAGACCATGGCGGTCACCTTCGTCATCGGCAACGCGCATCGCATCGGCTCGTCGCTGCTCGCACCCGGCACCACGATTTCGGCCACCATCGCCAACGAATTCACCGAAGCCGTCGGCGACCTGTACACCTCCTCGCTGGTGGCGCTCGGCGCGCTGCTGTTTGTCATCACCTTCGCCGTGATCGCCGCCGCGCGTTACATGCTGATGCGGCTCGAGCGCCGCGCGTTGTCGTCGCTATGAATCGGCGAACGCTGCGCAAGCTGACCAACGCGCTGGCGCTCGGACTCTCCGGTATCGCCACCGCGATCGGCCTGTTCTTCCTCGGCGCGATTCTCTGGACGCTGGTCAGCCGCGGCCTGGCCGGCATGTCGTGGCAGGTGTTCAGCGCGATGACGCCGCCGCCCGGCGGCAGCGGCGGACTGCTCAACGCCATCTACGGCAGCGTGGTCATGACCGTGATCGGCATCCTGATCGGCGGCCCGGTGGGAATGCTCGCCGGCACCTATCTGGCCGAGTACGGGCGCACCTCGCGCCTGAGCGCCGTGGTGCGCTTCGTCAACGACGTGCTGCTGTCGGCGCCATCGATCATCATCGGCCTGTTCGTCTATGAGCTGTTGGTCATCCGCATGGGGCATTTCTCGGCGCTCGCCGGCGCGGTGGCGCTCGCCATCATCGCCATGCCGGTGACCGTGCGCACCACCGAGGACATGCTGAACCTAGTGCCGCAGGGGATGAAGGACGCCTCCACGGCCATGGGGGCGTACCACTGGCGCACCATCACCAGCGTGATCTACCCGGCCGCGCGCAGTGGCATCGTGACCGGGCTGCTGCTGGCAGTGGCGCGCATCAGCGGTGAGACCGCGCCGCTGCTGTTCACCGCGCTCAACAATCAGTTCTGGAGCGGCAACCTCAACGCGCCGATGGCGAACCTGCCGGTGGTGATCTTTCAGTTCGCGCTGAGTCCCTACCCGAACTGGCAGAAGCTGGCCTGGACCGGAGCGCTGATCATCACGTTCAGCATTCTGGTGCTGAGCATCAGCGCGCGTGTCGTGGTGTCCTCCCTCAACACCGGCGGCGATCGCTGATGAGCGCTCCGCAGGCGCAGCTGCGAGTGCCACCGCCAGCGCCGCCAGCGCCGCCGGCGCCTGGCGAGGCGAGCGCGGTGAAGTTCGACGTGCGGCACCTCGATTTCTATTACGGCACAAACCACGCGCTCAAGGACATCAACCTGACGCTCCCCGACCGGCGGATCACCGCCTTCATCGGTCCCTCGGGCTGCGGTAAGTCGACGTTGCTGCGGGTGTTCAACCGCATGTATGCGCTGTACGCGGGTCACCGTGCCAGCGGAGACGTGCTGCTCGACGGCGAGGACATCCTCGCGTCCACGGTCGACGTGGCGGCGCTGCGCTATCGGGTCGGAATGCTGTTTCAGAAGCCCACCCCGTTCGCCATGTCGATCTTCGATAACGTGGCGTTCGGGTTGCGCCTGGCGCGGCGCATCTCGCGCACTGAGCTCACCGACCGCGTGGAAGAGGCATTGCGGGACGCCGCGATGTGGGAAGAGGTCAAGGACAAGCTGCACGAGGACGGTCGCGGGCTCTCCGGCGGCCAGCAGCAGCGGCTGTGCATCGCCCGTACCCTGGCGGTGCGGCCCGAGGTTATCCTGTTCGACGAGCCGACGGCGGCGCTCGATCCGATCTCGACGCTGCGCGTCGAGGAGACACTGCAGAGCCTACGCGAGAGATACTGCATCGCGGTCGTCACGCACAATCTGCAGCAGGCCGCGCGCGTCTCGAACTTCACGGCCTTCATGTACCTCGGCGAGCTGGTGGAGATCGGACCGACGGAGCAGATGTTCACTGCACCGAAGCATCGCCGCACCGACGATTACGTCACCGGGCGGTTCGGCTGAGCGAAGCATGAGCGAGACATCTGACGGACCACCTGCAGAGCGCCCGAAGCGGCCGGAGCCGCCGGACGCGACGCGCCGTACGCCGTCGGAGGCTGGCAACGGCGCTGCTGGCAATGACGCTGCCGGGAATGACGCCGCCGGCAGTGACGCCCCGAGCGCTGTGACTGCTGGAACCGCGACGCCAGGCGGCTCGACGGTGAGCGCTGCGGCCGCCGCGGAGAGCGTCATCACGGGCGGTGCGACGAGCTCGGGCAACGGCAGCGCCGCCCCCGCCGGTGGGCGGCCCGAGGCGCCGGTCGTCCGCCACCTCGGTGAGAGCGGCCTCAATCTCAAGCCGAGCGGCCGCGTGCCGGCGGCCGCGGCTGCGGAGCTGCGCAGCGCGAGCGGCGAGCAGCAGGCGGCGCTCGAGAACCCGGTGTTTTCGTGCCGCGACGTCAATGTCTTTTACGGCGCGAAGCAGGCGCTCAAGAGCGTCAGCCTCGATGTGGGGCGACGGCAGGTGCTCGCGATGATCGGACCGTCGGGCTGTGGCAAGTCGACTTTCCTGCGCTGCCTCAACCGCATGAACGACACCATTCCCGGCGCGCGCGTCACCGGCAAGATCGCGCTCGACGGCCGCGACATCCACGACGAGCGACAGGACGTGGCGCAGCTGCGTGCTCGCATCGGCATGGTCTTCCAGAAGCCCAACCCCTTTCCGAAGTCGATCTACGACAACGTCGCCTACGGGCCGCGCATCCACGGCCAGGCGCGCAGCCGCGCCCACCTCGACGAGATCGTCTGTACGAGCCTCACTCGCGCGGGCCTGTGGGAGGAGGTCAAGGACCGTCTCACGAGTCCCGGCACCGGTCTCTCCGGCGGCCAGCAGCAGCGACTGTGCATCGCGCGCGCGATCGCCGTGCAGCCGGAGGTGATCCTGATGGACGAGCCGTGCTCGGCGCTCGATCCGATCGCCACCGCGCGCATCGAGGACCTGATCGATGAATTGCGCGAGTCCTACGCGATCGTGATCGTCACGCACTCCATGCAGCAGGCCGCACGCGTGTCGCAGCGCACCGCCTACTTTCATCTCGGGGAGCTGATCGAGGTCGGAGAGACCGACCGGGTGTTCACCAACCCGCGCCACCGCCTGACTGAAGACTACATCACGGGTCGCTTCGGCTGAGGCTCGCGCGCACCGCGCTGCCGCGCGCTGCCCCTGAAAACGGCCGCGCCCGGTGCGCGCCACGCCTGCCGGCCGGCGGGGGCCCAGCGCCCCCTTCGCCGCGCCGGGCCCCGCGCGGCGGCCGTGCGCTACACTCTTCTGCATCAATGACTTGCGAACCCCGGCGAGATTCTGAACGATTTTTAATCGCGCGTTTGCGCGCCATTAATCCCCGCATGCCATGGTTGACCCGGGGTGACTGATGCGGCTGCTCCTGGTCGAGGATGAGAAGAAGGTCTCCGAGCTCGTGGCGCGCGCGCTGCGCTCGGAGCGCTATGCCGTCGACGTCGCCGAGGATGGCGAGCGCGGCTGGGAGCTGGCGCAGGCCTACGACTACGACCTCGTGATCCTCGATTTGATGCTGCCGCGCCTGAGCGGCGGCGAGCTGCTGCGCCGGCTGCGGCGGCGCAACCAGCAGGTGCCGATCCTGATTCTCACGGCGCGCGATGCGACCGAGGAGAAGGTCCACAATTTCGAGGCCGGCGCCGACGACTACCTCACCAAGCCGTTCGCGTTCGCCGAACTCGTGATGCGTGTCAAGGCGCTGCTGCGCCGCGGGCCGGTGACGCGCTCGAGCGTGCTGCGGGTGGCGGACCTCGAGGTCGATCGACTCACGCAGCAGGTGAGACGCGCCGGACGCCGCATCGAGCTGACGCCCAAGGAATACGCCCTGCTCGAGTATCTCGCCGCCAATCCCGGGCGCGTGTTCTCCCGCACCATGATCATCGAGCACGTCTGGGATCAGAGCTTCGAGGGGCTCACCAACATCGTGGACGTGTACGTGCGGCACCTGCGCAGCAAGGTCGACGACCCGTTTTCCGTCAAGCTGATCCGCACCGTGCGCGGCGTCGGTTACGGCCTCGGCGAGAGCGCCGAATGATCAGCCCACGCTCGCTCAGCTTTCGGCTGGTCGCCTGGTACGCCGGCGTCCTGACCGTGACTTTCCTGCTGCTCGGCGGACTGACCTTTGTGCTGATGCGCCATTACCTCGAGGCGAACCTGCTCGACACCCAGGCACGCCGCGCGCGCCAGATCGCGGCGACCCTCGTGGCGCACACCAGTGCCGCGCGCGAGCAGGCGCTGCGCGGCGAGGTCGAGAACCTCTATTCGCCCGAGATCAACGATCGCTTCATTCGCATCACGCGCGCGGACGGACGGTTGGTGTACGTCTCCGGCGCCCCGCGAAGCGCAGACTTTGATCCGTCGCAGGTGCCGCCGTCACCGGCGAGCAGCGCCCGTGGCGCGACGCGCAAGGTGCGCCTCGCGAGCAGCGCACTGCTGATCGGCAGCGCCGACGCCAGCGCGGCCGACGGCACGCGCTACCGCGTGGAGGTCGGTACCTCGGCAGCCCCCGCCGGCGACACGCTGACGCATGTGCTCGTCGTGCTGGCGGTCGGTCTGCCGGTCGCCGTGCTGGTGGCGGTCGCCGGCGGCTTCGTGCTGGTGCAGCGTGCACTCGAGCCGGTGGCGCGCATCGCGGCCAAGGCCGAGGCGATCAGCCAGCACAACCTGAGCGAGCGGCTGCCGGTGGTGCCCAGCGGCGATGAGCTCGAGCGGCTGTCGATCGCGCTCAATCACATGATCAGCCGCCTCGAGGAGGCGATCCACGGCTCCAAGCAGTTCGTCGCGGATGCGAGCCACGAGCTGCGCACGCCGCTCACGGTGATGCGCGGCGAGCTCGAGAGCCTGGCGCAGGACGAGCAACTCGGCAGCGAGACCCGCGAGACTCTCGGCAGTGTGCTGGAGGAAGTCGACCGCCTCGGGGAGATCGTCGAGAGCCTGTTTGCGCTCTCGCGGCTGGATGCCGGCGAGGCGCACGCGGAGTGGGTGCGCTTCGACCTGGCGGAGCTGGCGGCCACCACCGCCGAGCAAATGAGCCTGCTCGCCACCGACAAGGACGTGCGGGTCGATTGCGATTCCGCTCCCGGGGTGATCGTCGAGGGCGATCGCGCGCGCCTCAAGCAGGTGATCGTCAACCTGCTCGACAATGCGATCAAGTACACCCCGGGCGGCGGACGCGTGCGGCTCGCCGTGCGCCGCGAGGCCGGGTTCGCGATCCTCGAGGTCGCCGACGACGGCGTCGGCATTCCCGCCGAGGCGCTGCCGCACGTCTTCAAGCGCTTCTACCGCGTCGACGGCTCGCGCTCGCGCGAGCAGGGCGGCGCGGGGCTCGGGCTCGCGATCGTGAAATCGATCTGCAGCGCGCACGGCGCCGAGGTCGAGGTGGTGAGCACTCCGGGTAAAGGCAGCCGCTTCCGTGTCCGGCAGCCGCTCGCCGCCGACGCCGCCGGCGGCTGAAGCGTCGAAGCCATGTCGTTCGTGCAGCACGTGCTCAAGCGACCCTACACGGTGGCGGCCGTGCTGCTGCTCATCGGCCTGCTCGGCATCGGCGAGGCGCTGCGCATGCCGGTCGACATCTTTCCGCAGATGAACATTCCGGTGTGCAGCGTCGTGTGGACCTACGCCGGTATGGACGCGGTGGACATCCAGAACCGGATCCTGACGCTGCACGAGCGCCAGATGGCGTCCCTGGTCGATGACATCGCGCGGATCGAGGCGACCAGCTACGAGGGTGTCGGGGTCGAGAAGGTCTACCTGCACGAAGGCGCCGACGTCACGCGCGCGGTTGCGCAGCTCGCCAGCAGCGCGCTGGTGGTGCTCAAGTACATGCCGCCGAACATCACGCCGCCGCTGGTGATCCGCTACGGCGCGACCGACGTGCCGATCATCCAGTTGAGCCTGTCGAGCTCATCGCTCCCGGACACGGCGCTCAATGACCTCGGCCAGAACATCATCCGGCCGGCGCTCGCCGTGGTGCATGGCGCGGAAGTGCCGTACCCCTACGGCGGCAAGCCACGCGTCATCATGGCCGATCTCGACCAGCAGGCGCTGCAGGCGCGCGGGCTCACCCCCGCCGACGTCAGCAACGCGCTGCAAACGCAGAACGTCATCCTGCCGGCGGGCGACGTCAAGATCGGCACGCTCGATTACCTGGTGGCGATGAACAACAGCCCGAACGTCATCGATGCCATCAACGCCTTTCCGATCAAGTCGGTCGAGGGCCGCGAAGTGTTCATGCGCGACGTGGCGCACGTGCACGACGGCTTTCAGGTGCAGACCAACTCGGTATCGGTCGACGGCGTGCCGGGCGCTCTCATGACCATCCGCAACACCGGCGGGGTGTCGACGCTCGCCGTGATCAACGGTATCCGCGCCGTGCTGCCGGACATCCGCCACATGCTGCCGTCCGACGTGCGCATCAAGCCGATCTTCGATCAATCGGTGTTCATCAGGGCGGCTCTCGACAGCGTGCTGCTCGGCGGCGCCCTGGCGGCAGGCCTCACGGCGCTCATGATCCTGCTGTTTCTCGGCAACCTGCGCCTCACGCTGATCATCCTGGCATCGATTCCGCTGTCGATCATCACCGCGGTGCTGCTCATGGGTGCCGCCGGGGAGACGCTCAACACCATGACGCTCGGCGGCTTCGCGCTGGCGGTCGGCATCCTGGTGGACAACGGCACCGTGGTGATCGAGAACATCGAGCGCCATGCGGGCCTGCATGAGCGGCTGCAAGCCGCGATCGTGTACGGCGCCGGCGAGGTCGGCTTGCCGACCTTCCTGTCGACGCTCTGCATCTGCATCGTGTTCGTGCCGGTGTTCCTGCTCCAGGGGACGGCCAGGTACCTGTTCTCGCCGCTGTCGGTGTCGGTGATCGTCGCACTGCTCGCGAGTCTCGCGCTGTCGTTCACCATGGTGCCGGTGATGTTCCTTTATCTGATGCATGCGGTGGCGCGACCGGCCAGCGCGGCGCGCGCAGGCGCGGCCGCCTCCACGGCGGCCGCCGCCGCAGCGCACACCGCGAGCAGCGCGGCCAATCCGCTGCTGCGCCTGCACCTCGAGTTCGAGCGCGCCTTCCAGCGCTTTCGCGAGGGCTATCGCAATACCGTGGCCTGGGCGTTGTCGCAGCCGAAGTTCACGGCGCTCGCCTTCCTCGCCATGATGGCGCTGTCGCTGCCGCTGTTTCCGCTGCTCGGACGGGATTTCTTCCCGGACGTCGACGCCGGCGAGATGCGCCTGCACGTGCGCGCCCCGCCCGGCACGCGCCTCGAATCGACGCAGCAGTACTTCGCGCAGGTCGAGGCCACGATCCGCCGTCTGGTCGGCAACGGCCAGGTCAGCGTGATTCTCGACAACATCGGGCTGCCCTACAGCGGCATCAACATGGCGCTGAGCGACTCGACGACCGTCGGTCCGATGGACGGCGAGATCCTGATCTCACTGCGGCCGGGTCATGCACCGACCGCGCCTCTCACCGCCATGCTGCGGCGCGAGCTGCCGCGGAGCTTTCCGGCGCTGCAGTTCTTCTTTCAACCCGCGGACATCGTCGACCAGGTGCTGAATTTCGGCCAGCCGGCGCCGATCGACATTCGTGTCACGGCGTCCGACACCGAGAGCGCCTATCGCCTGGCGGGGCGCCTCACGCGCCTCATCGCCCGCGTGCCCGGAGTGGTCGATGCGCACGTGTTCCAGGTGCCGGATGCGCCGGCGCTGTCAGTCGACGTCGACCGCGCGCTCGCCACACAAGTCGGCCTCACGCAGCGCGAAGCGGCCAGCAACGTGCTCGTCACCACGAGCTCGAGTGCCCAGACGGCGCCCAATTTCTGGGTGGAGCCGCGCACCGGGGTGAGCTACCCGCTGGTGGTGCAGCAGCCGACCTACGCGCTCACCTCCCCGCAGGACCTGAAAGTCGTGCCGGTGAGCGGTGTGCAGAGCGGCGGCCACTCGCAATTGCTGATGAACCTGTCCTCGATCGGGCGGCAGAAGGTGCCGCTGGTGACCTCACAGCTCAACATCCGGCCGGTGTTCGACGTGCATGCCAACGTGCAGGGCCGTGACCTCTACTCGACCGCGCGCGACATCGACCGGGTGATCGCCGCGAACCAACCGCCGCCCGAGAAGGCGCTGCACGTCACGCTCGGCGGTCAGGTCGAAACGATGCGCGCGAGCTACACCGGACTGTTCACGGGGATCGCGCTCGCGGTGGTGCTGGTGTACCTCTTCCTGGTGATCAATTTCCAGAGCTGGATCGACCCGCTCATCGTTCTGATGGCGGTGCCGTTCACGCTGAGCGGTGTCATGTGGATGCTGTTCCTGACGCAGACGCACCTCAGCGTGCCGGCGCTGATGGGCACGCTCATGTCGATTGGACTCACGACCGCGAACAGCATCCTGGTCGTGACCTTCGCCAACCAGCGCGTGGAGCGCGGCGACGACCCGCTGGTGGCCGCAACCACCGCCGGCTACACCCGGCTGCGGCCGGTGCTGATGACGGCCGGCGCCATGATCCTCGGCATGCTGCCGATGGCGATCGGCGTGGGCGAGGGCGGCGAGCAGAACGCCCCGCTCGGCCGGGCGGTCATCGGCGGTCTGCTGTTCGCGACCTTCGCGACGCTCGTGTTCGTGCCCACCATGTACCGACTGCTGCGACGCGCGCCCGCGCCGGCAGCCGGGACGGTCGCCGCCTGAAGAGCCCGCGCATGGCAACCACAAAGTCCGGGCAGCCATCGCGTCGCGAGCCGCCGGAGGGTGTTCGCGAGACGGACTACGCCCTCGACGTGACCTCGAGTGAGTCGCGCGCAGCCTCGGTGCAATTCGCGCCCGACACCGGCGCGCGCCTGAAAAAGGCGGCCAAAATCGGCGCGCTGGTGCTCGGCGTTGCCTTCGTCCTCGTGAGCATCGACCGCTACGTCAAGGCACGCAGCGTCGCACGGGCGACCCTCGAGGCGGCCGCGGCACCGCCGCTGGTCGAGGTGATCGTGGCGCAGCCGGTGGGCAGCGTGCAGCGGCTGGTGCTGCCGGGCTTCACCGCCGCCTGGCACGCCAGCACGATCTATGCGCGCGTCGATGGTTATGTTGGTAACTGGTTCGTCGACATCGGCGACCGCGTGCACCACGACCAGCTGCTCGCGCTCATCGAGACCCCCGACCTCGATGCGGAGTTGGCGGCGGCACGCGCCCAGCTGCAGGCCGATCGCGCGCAGGTGCTGGTCCGTCAGGCCGAGACCGCGTTCGCCCTCACTACCTACGAGCGTTGGCGCGATTCGCCCAAGGGCGTGGTCGCTGAGCAGGAGCGCGAGGAGAAGAAGGCCGGCTACGACAGCGCGGCCGCACGCCAGAAGTCAGCCGAGGCCGATGTGGCGCTGGCGTCGGCGCGCGTCAACAAATTCGAGGCCCTGACGCGCTTCAAGAGGGTGACCGCTCCCTACGACGGGGTGATCACCGTGCGCGACATCGATATCGGCAATCTGGTGACCGCCGGCAGCAGCTCGACGACTACGCCGCTGTACTTCATGTCGCAAAACGACCCGATTCGCGTCTTCATCGACGCTCCGCAAAGCGCGGCCAGCGATCTGATGAGCAGCCGCACTCCGGTACGGATCGAGAGCAGCGCAGGTGTGGCACGCGAGTATTCCGGTCGGGTCAGCCGTACCTCCGAGGCGCTGAATCCTCAGGCCCGCACGCTGCGCGTCGAGGTGGACATCGCCAACCCGAAGGATGAGTTCGTGCCGGGGATGTACGTCAAAGTCGGCTTTGCACTGCCGCCGCGCGGCGTGGTGCAGGTGCCCGCGGCGGCGCTCGTGTTCCGCGCCGCGGGACCGCAGGTCGCCTGCGTCGCGCCCTCCGGTCGCATCAGCTTCCGCAACGTCACCATCGGGCGCGACGACGGCAGCGTGGTCGAGCTGAGCTCCGGGGTCGCGCCCGGCGATCGCATCGCCTTGAATGTCAGCAGTCAGATCAATGATGGCGACCTGGTGCATGCGCAGCCCACCGGGTCAGGGCCGGCGGAGCCGGTCGCGACCCGCTGACGGAGGCTGGGTGCCGTGAGCCGCCGTTTTCTTTTGACACTGACGCTCGCCACCGGCCTCGCGGGCTGCGCAGTGGGGCCGAACTACCATCGTCCCGAGATCGCCGCACCGGATCGCTTCGACGCCGCCGGCCGCATGGCGGCCGACGCCAACTCCGCCAGCACGGCCGGCGCGAATGTCACGGGCGCATCCGCGGGCGAGAGCGCAGCCCCACCGACCGCGGCTGAGCTCGCCTCCTGGTGGCACGCGCTCAAGGATCCCGAGCTCGACTCGCTCATCGAGCGCGCCGTCAGCGGCAATCCCGACGTCATCATCGCGCTCGACCGCCTGCAGGCCGCGCGCGTCTACGAGGCAGCGGTCATCGGCACCGTGCTGCCGGTCGCGGACGCGGCCGTGGGGGCGGGTCGCGGCACCGGCACCAATCTCACCCGCGGCCGGGTGCCAGCGCCACAGAACTCGGCCAGCAACACCACCGGCCTCGAGCACATCAATCTGGTCGGCGGCTTCGACGCCGTCTGGGAGCTCGACGTGTTCGGCAAATACCGGCGCGAGATCGAGGCCGCCCGCTACGACGCCGAGGCGACACGCGCGGCGCGCAATGCGGTGCTGGTCTCGGTGATCGCCGACGTGGCGCGCGCCTACGTCGACCTGCGCGGCCTGCAGGTGCGCGCCTCGGTTCTGACTGCCGCCATCGAGTCGCTGCGCGAGTCGCTGCGCATCGTCAGCATCCGCTACGAGCGCGGCATCACCAACGAGCTCGACGTCACACTCGCCACGCGTGAGCTCGCGACCCTCGAAGCCCGCGCCGCCCCGCTCGATGCGCAGGTGCGCGCCGCCGCCTACACCATCGCGACCCTGCTCGGGCAGTATCCGGAGGACATGGTGCAGGAGCTGAGTGCCACGGCGATGGTGCCGGCGGTGCCTGGCACGGTCAGTACCGGCCTGCCGGTCGAGCTGCTGCGCCGGCGTCCGGACATCCAGCAGGCCGAGCGCACGCTCGCCGGCGCCACCGCGCGCGTCGGTATCGCCACCGCGGACCTGTTTCCCTCGCTGGCGGTGTCGGGCTCGCTCGGTTTCCAGCGCCAGCAGGCGCCGGGGCTCCCGGTCATCGGTCAGCACATCTGGTCGCTGGGCGGGGCGGCGGTATGGCCGCTGCTCGACTTCGGTCAGCTGGACGCGCGGGTAGAGATCGCCGACCTGCAGACGCGCGCGCTGCTGGTCAACTACAAGAAGACCATCCAGGCCGCGGTGCGCGAAGTCGATACCAACATGGGTCTGTACAGCGCCGAGCAGACCAGCCTCGGCAAGCTCGAGGTGGCGCTGCTCGCCAGCCAGCGCGCAGTGACGCTTGCCAACGAGCGCTACGAGCGTGGGCTGAGCGATTTTCTGAACGTGGTCGATGCCGAGCGCCAGGAGTACGACATCGAGGAGCAGTACACCACCACCCAGGTGGCGGCCGATGAGGAGTTCGTCGAGCTGTTCCGCAGTCTCGGCGGTGGTTGGGAGAGCTACCAGGAGCTGCCGCCCATTCACCGCCCAGAGCCCGCCGTCGTCGCCATGTTCCAGCGTGTGCTGAGCCGCAGCGACCCGTTGAGGTGAGCTGGCCGGGCGGGGGGCGGCGAGCTCACCCGCTCGACAAAATCGGGCGCTTCCTTGCGCCCGACGCGGGGGGAATCAGAACGCTTAAGGGGACGGTGGGCAGCCAGGCATCGCTTGGATCGCGCGCAGCGCTTCGTTATGTTCGTACGAGCATATCGTGGCAGATGTGGGTGTCACGGCGCAAGCCTCATCGGCAGGGCGCCTGGGTGATGCCGCGTGCCGGTGACCTCCGATGGCGGGTACCGCGTGGAGCCGGGCGCTACGCTAAGATTTCCTTCAAGAGGTGCCAGCATGGCGAAGCCAGCGGTTCGGTTTCGGGTCGATTTCGGGCGTCACGAGGCGGTGGGACCGGGCAAGATCGCGCTGCTCGAGCAGATCGAGCGCGGCGGCTCATTGTCGGAGGCGGCGCGCATCCTCGGCATGAGCTACCGCCGCGCCTGGCAGCTGCTCGAGAGTGTCAATGGCAGCTTCGCTCGGCCGGCCGTCGTGACGGCCCGGGGTGGACGCGGCGGCGGCGGCGCGACGCTCACGCCCTTCGGGCGGCGGCTGATTCGCCTCTACCGGGGTTTCGACGCGGAGGTCCAGACCCTCGCGGGCCGGCGCTTCGGGCCGATCATGCACGCGGTGGAGCGGAGTCGGGGCAGCGTGGCGCGGCAGCGCGGCGGGGCGGCGCCGGTGCTGCGGCTCAAGGACCGCTGAGGCAGCTGGACGCGGCTGACGGCCGGCCGGTGGAGGGTGCGCCCGCCGCCGGGTGCGCGGCCGGCAGCCCAAGGGCGCGCTGCGCGCTCAGGCGGGATCGGCGCTGCGCAGCAGCTCGTTGATCGAGGTCTTGGCGCGCGTCTGCGCATCGACGCGCTTGACGATCACGGCGCAATACAGGCTGCAGCGACCGTCGGCGGCCGGGAGCGTCCCCGGCACGACCACCGAGCCGGCGGGCACGCGCCCGTGCAGGATCGCGCCGCTCGTGCGGTCGTAAATGCGAGTGCTCTGGCCGAGGAACACGCCCATGGCAAGCACCGAGCCGGCCTCGACGATCACGCCTTCGACCACCTCGGAGCGCGCGCCGATGAAGCAGTCATCCTCGATGATGGTCGGGCTCGCCTGCAGCGGCTCGAGCACCCCGCCGATGCCGACGCCGCCTGAGAGGTGCACGTTGCGGCCGATCTGCGCGCACGAGCCGACCGTCGCCCAGGTGTCGACCATGGTGCCGGAGCCGACCCACGCACCGATGTTGACGTAGCTGGGCATCAGGACCACGTCCGGCGCGATGTACGCCCCGCGACGCACCAGCGCATGCGGCACGATGCGCGCGCCGCCTGCCCGCAGCTGCTCGGCAGTGGCGTCGGCGTATTTCAGCGGCACCTTGTCGTAGAAGCGCGTGAAGCCGGCCTCCACCAGGCGGTTGTCACGCACCCGAAACGACAGCAGCACCGCCTTCTTCAGCCACTGATTGACGACCCAGCGGCCGCCGCGCGGCTCGGCCACCCGTGCCGCGCCGCTGTCGAGCAACGCGAGGCACTCCTCGATCGCCGTGTCGAGCTCCCGTGGAACAGCGTGCGGGCCGAGCTCGGCGCGGCGCTCGAACCAAGCGTCGATCATGGTCTGCAGGCGGGTGAGATCGCTCATGGGCGCGCCCGCCTCATGCGCGCCGCGCACCAGCCGCGGGCGCACGCAGCGCGGCCTGGCGCTCATCGAGCGCCTGCACCAGCCGTTCGCGCAGCTGCTCGGCGGCCGCCGCACTCAACGGGCGGTTGTCGAAATCGGTGAGGTAGAAGACATCCTCGGCGCGCTCGCCGACCGTCATGATCTTGGCGGCGTGCAGCTCGACGCCCGCCTGCATCAACACCTGGCCGACCTCGCACAGCAGCCCCGGGCGATCGCCCGCGGTCAGCTCGAGCACCGAGCGAGCGTTCGGCTCATCCACACTCAAGGCGATCTGGGTGGGCGTGTTGAACATGCGCGCCTGCCGGGGCGCGCGGCGCGATACCGCGAAGGGCGCGTCCGCCGGCCCCCGCAGCGACCCCCACAGGGCTCCCTCGATCTCCACCAGCCGGTCACGATCGGCGATCGGCGCGCCGTCGTCCTCGAGCAGGTGATACAGATCGAGGCTGAAGCCGTCGCCGGTCGGCGTGATGCGCGCGTCGACGATGTTGAGGCCGAGCTGATCGAGCGCCGCCGTCGTGCGCGCGAAGCCGTGGCGGCGCGGGCGCGCGAAAATCAGCGCCGCGGTCGTGCCGCGCACGCTGTGCGGCTCGAGCGCGACCAGCGGCTCTCCGGACCCCGCCTCGCGCTCGGCCAGCAGCCGCGTGTGCCAGGCGACCTCATCCGGGGAATGTTGCAGAAAGTACCCGGCCGTAAAGCGCGTCCAGGCCGCGGCCGTGTCCTCCTCGGTGACGCCGCGCTCGCCGAGCAGTCGCCGCGCCGCATCCTGAGTCTCGCGCACCAGGTACTCCGGATCGATCGGACTCTCGAGTCCGCGGCGCAGCGCGCGCTTCACACGTTGATAGAAGTCGCGGAACAGCGATGCCTTCCAGGAGTTCCACAGCTTCGGGTTGGTGGCGCGCACGTCGGCGCAGGTGAGCACATAGAGGTAATCGAGGTGCGTCTCATCGCCGACGCGGCGCGCGAAGGCGTTGATCACCTGCGGGTCGCCGATGTCCTGCTTCTGCGCGGTGATCGACAGCTGCAGGTGGTTGCGCACCAGCCACGCCACCAGGCGCGCATCGTAGGCGGACAGACCCTGCTCGAGGCAGAACGCCTCGGCGTCGACCGCGCCGAGCTCGGAGTGATCGCCACCGCGCCCCTTGGCGATGTCGTGAAACAGCGCCGCCAGGTAGGCGACCTCGGAGCGCGGCAAAGACTGCATGACGCGCGAGGCTTCGGGCAGCTCGTGGTCGTAGCGCGGGATGGCGAAGCGCCGCAGATTGCTGATCACGAACAGCGTGTGTGCGTCGACCGTGTAGGCGTGGAACAGGTCGTACTGCATGCGCCCGACGATGCGGCCGAACGCCGGGATATAGCGCCCGAGCACGCCGTAGGTATTCATGCGCCGCAGCTCGTGGGTCACCCCGACGGGCGAGCGCAGGATCTCGAGGAACAGCCGCTGATGGCGCGGATTCTGGCGGAACTCCTCGTCGATCAGCCACAGGCTCTTGCCCACGGCGCGCATGGTCGAGGCGCGCACGCCGTGAATATCGGGATTCTGCTGCAGCAGCGCGAACAGCTCGAGGAGCGAGGACGGCGTGCGCGCGAACACCTCCTCGCTCACGGCCTCGAGCGAGCCGTTGCGCACCTGGAAGCGCGCGTTGAGCGGGCGCGGCGGCTCGCTCTCGCTCAGGATCGCCTCGCGGAACAGCTGCAGCAGCAGCTCGTTCAGCAGGCTCACTTCCATCACCGTGCGGTAGTAACGCTGCATGAACTGCTCGACCGCGAGCGTGTAGGCGGCGTCCTCGTAACCGAAGATCTGCGCGAGGCGAATCTGGTGATCGAACAGCAGCCGGTCCTCGTGCCGCCCGGTGAGCAGGTGGAGCCCAAAGCGCACCTTCCACAGGAACGCCTGCGACTGGCGCAGCCGCCGCAGCTCCGCCGCTGTGAGGAAGCCGTGGGAGGCGAGCCCGTCGAGGCTGTCGACGTCGAAGTGGCGCTTCGCCACCCAGGCGATGGTCTGGACGTCGCGCAGTCCGCCGGGGCCTGTCTTGACGTTCGGCTCGAGGTTGTAAGCGGTGTCGTTGGCCTTCAGGTGCCGCGCGCTCTGCTCGCGCAGCTTGGCCTCGAAGAACTCCTTCACCGGCCAGATGTGCTCCGGCACGAGCGCGGCGCGCATGGCGGCAAAGTGCGCCGGGTTACCGGCCAGCAGCCGCGCCTCGAGCAG
>Ga0307477_10001609_pt1 | contig 18637 bp, 15 predicted proteins | sample atmos_gasesECM2C_FD_203316 | JGI IMG/M metagenome (GOLD analysis project Ga0307477, IMG submission 203316) | Hardwood forest soil microbial communities from Morgan-Monroe State Forest, Indiana, United States - atmos_gasesECM2C_515 | ecosystem: Environmental > Terrestrial > Soil > Temperate...
GGAACAAAAAACCAAAGCCCTTGCGAATCTCACCACCTCGCGGTCGCTGGAAGATCTTTGCCGCGAAGGCGACCTGCTGATCGAGGCCGTGCCCGAAGAGATGGAAGTGAAGCTCGAAATCTTCACCATTTTCGATAAGTTCGCAAAGCCCCACGCGATCATGGCCAGCAACACCTCGTCACTATCGATCACCGAAATGGCTTCCATCACCTTTCGTGCGGAAAATTGCATCGGAATGCATTTCTTCAACCCGGTACCGAAGATGAAGCTGCTCGAAATCGTGCGGGCGCTGGAAACCTCTGAAGCAACACTGCAGGCTTGCGTCGAGGTCGGTCGCCGCATGGGCAAGGAAGTGGTCGTGATTCGCGAGTCGCCGGGGTTTGTCACCAGCCGCATCAACGCCATGATCGGCAACGAGGCCTTTTACATGCTGCAAGAAGGCATTGCGAGCGCCGAAGACATCGATAAGGCCTTGAAACTGGGGCTCAATCATCCCCTGGGGCCGTTTGAGCTGGTGGACCTGGTGGGACTCGATGTCCGCTTGAATATTCTGGAATACTTGCACAAGACCCTGGGAGAAAAATTCCGGCCGTGCCCGCTTCTGGCGCAATATGTAAAGGCCGGGCGCACCGGGCGGAAGTCCGGCCGCGGCGTGTATGAATACGGCGACAATGCGGTGGAGAAATAATTTCCTCAGATGAAGATCGCTGATCGAATTCATATCGTAGAGGGTGACCTAACGGAGATGGACGTGGACGCCATTGTGAACGCGGCGAACAACGATTTGCAGCTCGGAGGGGGCGTCGCAGGCGCCATCCGCCGCAAGGGTGGTCCGGAAATTCAGAAAGAATGCGACGAAATTGGCCAAGTTCCCGTTGGCGGAGCGGCCCTCACGACCGGCGGCAAATTAAAGGCGCGCTATGTGATACACGCAGCCAGCATGCAGCTTGGCGGAAAAACGTCCGCGCATTCGCTGCGCAGCTCCACCGCACACTCGCTCCGCATCGCAACGCAAAAAGGGCTGAAGACCATTGCCTTTCCAGCTATAGGCACGGGAATTGCCGAATTTCCTTTGCGTGAGTGTGCCGATATCATGTTGCGCGAAGTTGCCAGGCACTTCGAGCAGCCTACCTCTCTCGAGAACGTTACTTTTGTTCTTTTCGACAAAGAAGCGCTTGCCAGTTTCACGAGTGTTTGGACCGAACTGCAAATGAGCAACTTCCGATGAGCGACCTGCTCGCGGATAAAGTCCGGCACCAGTTGGTGCGCTACGAGCATCCCCTTTTTGACTTCGAAGCCCGTTCCACTGGCGAGGGGGTCGAAGTTGAAATCCGCTACAAACCCACAAACGCGGAAGTGCACAACTACACTTTCCAGCTTCATCCCCGCGAAATAGAGAATACTCAATTTCCATGGATGTTCCAGAAGCAGCTCTACGATTGCCTGCACGATTACATCATCGAGATGTTCACACGCAATCCCCAGCGCGTGAATTGATGGCCTCGCGCAGCGAGCCGACGCCACTCGCGCTGCTTCTCGCGGAACGAATCCGTTCCGGCGGGCCCATCACCTTTTCAGAATACATGGAGGCATGTCTCTATCATCCGCTCCTCGGGTACTACACCAAGGCCGAGCAGCATCCCAGGCGCGATTATTTCACGAGCGTGGACGCCAGTCCGCTTTTCGGCCGGTTGCTGGCGCGCCAGTTTCACGAAATGTGGAGTTTACTAGATCGGCCACAATCGTTCCGGCTCATCGAGGTGGGTGCCGGTACTGGCCATTTAGCGAAACAGATCCTCGACTGCGCCGCGTCGTCGTGGCCGGAATTCCATGATGCTCTTCGCTTCATTGCCGTCGAGCGATCGACCTCGCGCCGCGCGCTGCAATCCAAAATACTCGATGCATACATCCAGGCCGGCAAATTTGCTTCGCAAGAGGAATTGCCGGATGAGATCGCCTCCGGCTGCATTTTCTCAAACGAGCTGCTCGATGCTATGCCGGTTCATCGCGTAATCCGCGAACACAACGACCTGCACGAGATTTGCGTGGGGTTCGGCAAAAATGGCCTGGGTGACGAAATACGGCAGCTATCTTCCACAGCGCTAAAAGAATATTTTGCGGAGGAGCAAATTTCCTTGCTGGAAGAACAACAAGCGGAAATAAATCTCGCAGCATGCCGCTGGATCGCTGAGGCTGGCGCGAAACTGAAGCGCGGATTCGTCTTATCGATCGATTATGGGCATGCGGCGCGCGAGCTTTACGACGAGCGGCATATGCGCGGCACTCTGCTGGCTTACGAACGCCATCGCGCCTCGGAAGATTTTTTTCGCGCTCCGGGAGAGCAAGACTTGACGGCCCACGTCGATTTTACCGCGCTCGAAATAAACGGGCGAAAAAGCGGCCTCCTTCGCACCGGATTCACTTCACAGAGCAAGTTTCTGATGGCGCTCGCCCGCCACGGCGAATTTGCCGATTTGCAATCGGACGGCATGAGCGATACAGAACAGAGACAACGGCGGCTGCTGTTCAAGACTTTAATCAACCCGGAAGGGATGGGCGGGACCTTTCAGGTTCTTATTCAACACAAGGGAATCGAGCCGCGCAATTTGGCAGGACTTCAACCTCTCTGACGCGCAGCCGTTACGGGCGTTTTTTCAAAACAGGCTTGTTGGGATCCGCATCAGCGGGCTTGTTCGCAGACGTACTCGGCGTCGCGCCCCCGGGCGGCGTGCCCGGAGGTGCCGCGTCCAGGACTGCGTCGCCGGTATAAGGCCGCTGCAAGAATTTTCCAGCTTCTTCCTGCGCTCCCGCAGTATCGTCGCCCAGATGTTGCGCTAGGCTGTACTCGTTGACGGCGCGTTCGCGCTGCCCAAGAATATCGTAAATTTTTCCGATGTAGATATGGCTCCAAACGTCCACCCACTTGGGGTCCAGGTCGCCCCCCAGCGCCGCCCGAAACGCATTCGCCGCGGACTGGTAATTCTTCTGATTGAACATCGCCTCGCCCATACGGAAATGCGCGAGCGAGTTGCTGGATTGCAAGTCAAGCGCGTGCTGGTATTCCTGGATGGCCTCGTAATATTGGCCATTCTGCGCGTAGCCTTCGCCCCGCGCCACGAAAGCGCGGATGCGCAACCGGGCGCTCGACTTCAGCATGTTGTTATTCGGATCGATCACGATCCCGTTGGGCTTGGGACGTCCGAACGTATCTATTTCAAATTGCTGCGTGGTGCCGGTCACCAGGATTTTCTTGTATTCAGGGTTTCCTTCGGTGTCCACGCGAAGCTCAATCGGCATGCGAAACGTATCGAGATCCTGGTGAATTCTTCCCACCACTTTAAATCCTTTTCGGGTGCGGTACACGATGAATTCCAGCTTGAATTCCGGGATCCCCGTCGAATTTACCCATTGCGAGAAAAAAGAAACAAGATTGACGGGAGGCTCGCCCTTCTTAGGAGGCGGGACCTTGGCGATCGCCATCTTTTCGAATTCCGCAACGGTTGCATTTTTGCCTTCATATTTCTTGTAGAAATCGTGCAACAGGCCATTGAACGCATCGTCGCCCAATTCCGTTCGCAGCATATGAAAAACCAAAGCGCCCTTGTCCGCAACGACAGAGCGATATTCATTGGAGAATGTTTGCAACCGCCCGGCTTGGGAAACCGGGGCGGTATCCTCGTACATCAGCGCGCCAATCGCGAAATCTTCCAGGGCTCGGTGCAAGCCGGCGCTGCCATCGTTCTGTTCCGCATACATGGCCTCGGCGTAGCGCGAAAGGCCGTCGGTGATCCAGGTGTCGGAGGAGGTCTGCGGCAAAACCCGGTCGCCCCACCATTGCTGCGCCGCGAGCTGCGAGAGCAAACGATCGTTGGACCGGGTGGTCCATTGGCGCGCGCTGATCAGCAGCAACCCGGGAGCCGCATATCCGGGCAAAGATCCATCCGGCATTTGCGCAATCGTAAGAGGCGGCGGCTCGCGTTCCTGGAGTGGTCCAAACGCATCGGTGAAATACACGGCGATGTGTGCCAGCGAATTTGCGTATGCCGCAGCCGTGGAAGCTTGCACGGGAGGCGTAAATACGGAGACCGTCAGTCCTTCCACTTGCACGGGATTTAACTGCAACGCGCCTGCCACAAAAGTGCCTACTGGCCCTGGCCGATCGCAATGAAATACGTAAGAAGCCTGCCCTGGACCTTTTCCGATGCCCGCCTGCATCGTCGGTGGATCTGCCTTGCCGGTACCGGCAACGTACATGGTGTCCGGAGTGATTATCTTGAATGTCCCGGTGTAGCGGTTGGCCGGATAATTTGTCAGTGGAAACCATCGAGCGGGGAGCAGCAAAAATGCCGAGTTTTTATCTATGGAGGCGAAACGCACGCCTTTCGTCGGACTGTCATCTTCGCTGGAAATCGGCCCGGTGTAATCGAATTCGAGAGTCACAGGCTTTCCAGGAGCCACCGCATCCGGCAGGCCGACGGTCAGCAAAAGCGGATAGGTTCGATCACGCTCGAATTCCAGGGGTTTTCCGCCTGGAACCTTGATTGAATTGATTTTCAAATCCTGGTGTAACTCCACGACCAGGGTACGCGAGACTTCGTTAGCGATAAAATCCACACGAGCCAGCGCGGAAATTGTCTGGTCTTCAGGATGAAGCAGCGCTTGTACGTCGTAGTGGTCCGCGCGAAAAGGAAAGCGATGCGGTGTTTGCGCTGTCGCGACGGCTGCACAGAGCAGCGACAGAGTCAGCGGAATTAGCAGCCGATCGATTTTGAGCAAGGAAGCCTCTCTAGAAGGAACATCCTACTTCTATTTGATACATCCGCATCGCGCGCAGTTGCCCGCGCCAATTTGGCAAAAAAGGTTACAACATCTGCGCGAAAATGTCCGCAGCGCGTTCGATGGCTCCGCCGGGACCAAGCTTTGCGCGCACTTCCGCCAGGTTTGCTCGCATTTCGATGGTTGTGCGCGGTGAGTCCAGCAGGCGGCGAACTTCGCTTTCAACCGCTTCCGGAGTGAAATCGTCCTGTATCAATTCCGTCACCACGCGTCTTCCTGCAATTAGATTCACCATGCTGAAAAAAGGCGTTCGAATCATGCGCCGGAGTATGAAAGCGGAGAGCGGTCTAACACGGTAGATCACGACCATCGGCGTACCCAGCAGGGCCGCCTCGATGGTGGCGGTCCCGCTGGCTACGATGGCGCAATCGGCGGCGGCCAGTGCATCATAGGTCGAGCCTCTCACTTGTTCTATTCCGGCGGAGGAGCTGGCATAACTCGAGAAAAAGTCCGAGGTAAGGTGGGGGGCTGCGGCCAGGACGAATTGTATCTTGCTATTGGTCCGCTGCAAGCGCTCGCACGCCTCGAGGATGCGCCCATAATTTTGGCCGATCTCGGACGGGCGGCTACCAGGCAAGATGGTGACGATGGGCTCGCTTGCGTCCCGATGGTGGAGAGCCGCGAATTCCGCGCGTGTCAGGCTCGGCTTCACAACGTCCACCAGTGGGTGCCCAACAAAAGTCACCGGCACGCCCGCGTCACGATAAATCTCTTCCTCGAACGGAAATATCACTACCATTTGATTGACGCGCCTTTGGACCGTGCGAACGCGCCCGGCGCGCCAAGCCCAAACCTGCGGGCCAATAAAGTAACCGACTGGAACGCCGATCTGTTTCATCCGCCGGGCAACGCCCAGATGCGTGCCCGGTGAATCGACCAGAATTGCCAGCGCCGCCTTGCGCCGCTCCGCTTCGCGCTTCAGACGATTTTGCACACCGATCACCGTAGGAATTTTGTGCAGCACTTCTGCAATGCCCACCACCGCTACTTCATGGTAATCGGCAATCAACTCGACCCCCGCCTCAGCCATGCGAGGCCCGCCCATGCCGAAAAACCGTGCGTGCGTGCGCTCGCGCAAAGCGGTCACCAGCCGCGCGGCATACATGTCACTAGAGGCTTCACCGGCCGAAATCAGAATTTGTTTTTCAGGCATGGGAAAGACAGGCGCGTTCGCATGGCAGGATGAAGGAAAGCCGGTAACTTCGCAAGGTAGCCGCCGTCCATCGAGGGTCAGCGGTTAATCATCGGCGGGAAGAGCGTGCGGATACCCGGATCCGCCACCGGCCACCGGAGTAGCCAACTCCTGCTCCTTGTATTGCAGCTGGTACAAGCGGTGGTAAATTCCGCGCAGAGCCAGCAGCTCTTGATGCGAACCTTGTTCGCGCAACTTTCCTTTGTGAAAAACGAGGATGCGGTGAGCATGTTGAATGGTGCTTAAGCGATGAGCAATCACCACCGCCGTGCGCCCCTGCAGAAGCCGGTCGAGCGCCTCGCGGATGAGCAGTTCCGTTTTGGTATCCACGCTCGAAGTGGCTTCATCGAGAATCAGAAATTTTGGATCGTGGGCCAGGGCGCGGGCGAAACTCACGAGCTGCCGTTGGCCTACCGAAATCGTCGAGCCGCGCTCGGTAACCGGTGTTTCCACGCCTTGGGGTTGCGATTCAAGCCAGGGACCGAGTCCCACTTCGCGCAAGGCGCTTTCCGTGGCGGCGCGGGTAATCCTCTCGGTGCCAAGCTTGACGTTGGACTCCAGCGTGCCGGTGAAAAGAAACGGATCCTGCAGAACGATCCCGAAGAGCCGCCGTAGCTCCTGCAGGTCCATCGTTCGAATATCCACACCGTCGAGCAAAATCTCGCCGCGCTGAATATCGTAGAAGCGCAACAGCAGTTGGATGATTGTGGTCTTGCCGGCACCGGTGTGCCCCACAATTGCAAGTGTCTGCCCCGGATCAACCCGGAACGAGACATCACGCAAAACCCAATCTTTCTCCTCCGGCGCGGCGCCGCCCGTGTAGGCGAACCAAACGTTCCGAAACTCGATTTCCCCGAGCGCGAATGGTAGCGAATGCACTTGCGCAGGAGACACAATGGCAAAGGGCTCATCGAGCAACTTGAAGATGCGCTCGGAAGCGGCCATAGCCGTCTGCAAAATGTTGAATTTTTCGCTCAAGTCCTGAATGGGCCTGAAAAAGCGTTGCGCGTAAAGCATGAACGCGAGCAGTACACCGATGGGAATCGTTCCGGCAATCGCTCGGAGGCCGCCCACCCAGTAGAGCAACGCAAGGCCGGCCATGCTGAGGAATTCCACCGCGGGGTAGAAGAACGAAAACGCGTCAATGGCTTCCTTGTAGGCTTCCATATGCGCGCGGTTCAATTCTTCAAATTGTCTGCGCGATTTCCACTCGCGGTTGAAAAGCTGCACGATCGCCATACCGCTGATATGTTCCTGCAAAAACGCGTTGATGCGCGCAATCGCAGTGCGGATACGCCGGTTCGCGTTGCGCACTTTATTCCGGAAGAAATAAGTCAGCAAAATCATGAACGGCAAAGGCGACAATGTGGCAAGCGCAAGAAACGGATGCCACTTGAACAAAATGGCGGCCATGGCAAAGAGCAGAACGAAATCGTTCAGCATGGCCACCACGCCGGAAGCAAACAGGTCGTTTAGCGCGTCCACATCGGTCGTCGCGCGCGTTACCAGGCGCCCCACCGGGCTGCGGTCGAAAAAGCTCATGGGTAGCCGCTGCAGATGCTCGAAAATCTCCTTGCGCAGGTCGTACATGGTTTCCTGGCCGACCCACTGCATGATCCGCACCTGAGCGTATTGCAACCCAAAACTGCCCAGCAGTGCGCCTGCGGACGCAGCCACCACCCACAGCAGCCCCAGCAGCGCCGCGTGAGGATTGATCGAAGAATGGAAACCAGGGACTATGTAGTTATCCACCGCGATGTGGAATAGGTACGGCGACACGATTTCCATGGCCGTTACGCCCAGCGTGATCGACACCGCCGCAACCACCTGCCAGCGATACGGACGCAAATATTTCATCAGCCGCCGCGTCAGCGCCGAGTCGTAAAGCTTGCCTAACTTTTCTTCTTCGCGGAAATCGCTCATTCGCGTGCAAGCTCTTCTTCGAGAAGCTGTTTTTGATACAAATCCGCGTAATAGCCGTTATGCGCGAGCAATTCGTCGTGCGTGCCGCGCTCGATGATGTACCCATCGCGCAAAACGATTATGTTGTCGGCATTCTTGACCGTCGAAACGCGGTGAGAAATTAGAATCGTCGTTCGCTGGCGCATCACCTCGCGCAGCCGCCGCAAGATTCTTTCTTCCGTATCGGTATCAACGCTTGCCAGCGAATCGTCGAGTATCAAAATTCTCGGCTGGCGCAGAACGGCGCGCGCCAAAGAGGTGCGCTGCTTTTGGCCGCCCGAAAGAGTGATTCCACGCTCGCCCACCATGGTGCGGAACCGTTGGGGGAAGCTCTCGATTTCGCCCGATATACTGGCGATTTCAGCAGCTTCGAAGACTTGTTCCTCCACCGCATCGGTAACACCGAACGCAATGTTTTCGCTGATCGTCTCACTGAATAGAAACGTATCCTGCGGAACGTACCCGATCGCGCTGCGAAGTTCGGTGAGCGGGTATTCGCGAATCGACCGTCCATCGATGGACAGCGTGCCCGCAGGTGCCTCCCACAACCGGGCGATCAAAGCCGCCAGTGTGGACTTGCCGCTTCCGGTTGGCCCCACAATCGCCAGCGTGGAGCCCGCTGGAACGTGCAAGTCGATGTCGCGAAGCACCGGTTCGCCGGGCTGCGTCTCAGAACCGCCCGTCGGGTAGGTGAAAGTAAGGTTCCGAAATTCAATTTCGCCGCGGACCGCCGATTTTTCCGGAGCCGGAGGGGCATCCCCATTCGGCCTCATGTTGTAGGGATCGGTCGGCGTATGGGCTGGAGCGGACGCATCGCGAATCCCCGGCTCCGCGTTCATGATGTAATTCAACCGACCCATGGATGCCGCGCCGCGCTGGAAAATGTTCGTTACCCAGCCAAGCGCGATCATGGGCCACACCAGCTGAATCAAAAACATGTAAAACGCATTGAACGTCCCGAGCGAAACGCGATGATCGATTACTTGTTTTCCGCCTAGCCAAAGCAAAATCAGAACGGTCATGCCAATCAGAGCGGAAAGTCCCGGAAAAAATAGGCTCCAGGTGCTGATGAGCTTGATATTGCGGTTCACATAATCGCGATTCGCTTCATCAAACTTTGCCACTTCCTGTTTTTCCTGTGCATAAGCGCGAATGACGCGCACGCCAGTCAGGTTTTCCTGCGCCCGCGTGGATAGCACTCCCAGCGCCGCCTGGATCTGCTCGGAAAGCCGGTGGATGATTTGTCCGAAATATCGCGTGACGATGGCCACGATGGGCACCGGAATCAAGACCCACGCGGTTAGCGCAGGTGAAAGCTTCAGCATGAAGAAAATCGCCAGCACCATAGTCGAAATCGTCGTCGCGCTGTACATAATCCCGGGCCCCAGCACCATGCGCACCGCGTTTAGGTCGTTCGTCGCCCGCGACATCAAGTCCCCGGTGCGATTCCGCACGTAAAATTCCGGTTCCATCAATACCAGCCGCGCAAGCAAATCGTTGCGCAGGTCGTATTCAATCTCGCGAGAGACTCCGATCAGTATCCACCTGGTCCAGAATGAGAAAAATCCCTTGGCAAACACCACTCCAACCAGGATCAGGCAGTAGAGTCCCAGAGCGTGCCGGCTGAACGGCGCGTAAAGCGAAAACAGGGGCGCAATTAGCCAACGTGAAAATCCGCTCAAGGTGGAAAGAGCCCGCGGGGAACCTTGCAGAAGGTCAGTGATCATGCCAATGATCAGTTGCGGCAGCGCTCCAACCAGCCCCATCAGCGCCAGCGTCAAAAGGCCCAGCGCGGTCATCCCCTTGTAGCGCAGCACATAGGGAACCAGCGATTTCATCTCCTTCCATCCGGAAGTCTTCGGTTGCGTGCGGGGCTTGGCAGCAACCACGGGTTGTGCGATTGCACTCATTATCGAATCTGCGACTCCGGCGTCTCGAGCGAGGGCAGCTCGCCAAGGAAATTTTCAAACGTTCTATCCAGAGATTGGTAGCGTTTCACTTTCGGATTCCAACGAATTCCCACCGGCAATACGTGCCCGCCTTCGCCTTTAGGCGACAGGATCGGCGTGAAATACATTTCCAAACCTTTTTCGTGTTGTTCGAATTGCAACCGCCAGCCATTCACCGGAGCCAGCGGCGTACCTCCCAGAAACCCTTTTGTGTTTTTGAGATGTTCATCACAAAGAAAGATCTGTTTCCAGGAGCTGCCCTCATTTTCAAGTATGACTGCGCGAGTAATCAGCGTGCCTTCTGCCGAAATTCCTGGTGGAGCTGCCTTCAAGCGGTTTATAGCGAAAATTTGCTGTGGGCCGCTCTTTGAAAGATCGCCGAACGCCAAAACTTCGGTCTCCGAGCCCAACGACAATTCCGCCGTTTTTTGGACGTCTGCCGGAATGGCCGGTGCAGCCGGGGGCGCCGGGGCGCTGGGTTCTTGCTTAACGGGAGCAGGCGCAGGAGCCGAGCTTCCACAAGAAAGCATCGTGAGAGCTGCGATGGTAACCGCTATGATTCCGATGGTTTTCATGGTTTGCCTGCGCAGCGCGATCAAAGCGCTGACGCCGCGAGCGTGATAGCCACAACTTTCTTCGACGCAGCGTCGCAGGATTGTTCCATCACCTGTGGCACGCCCGCGCCAGCCCAGTCGAATGAGTACAACGACAATTCTAGCTGTTCGCTTCCCCTCACGGAAGGACTCTCGAATTCAAGTTGCCATATATTTCGTTCGCACGGATCCCCTCATGGCAAGCCGTGGCCTGTCGCCAGCAACTGCAGACGGCTGGGAGCCGTCGCTAGGGGAAGGCATTTAGCCGTGATTTCCGGCTTGTAGCTGCCCTCCACCGTCACAACTTGCACGGTTTTACTTGCGTTCAGTTCAACGCGAAGCTCGCGACGGGTGCAGATGTCGTCCCACAACAACTCCTCGGTCGCGGACTCCTCTCGATCCGGTTCGCCAAGCTTTTTCTGCGGCACAGTAATCTCATCGCGCCCTGGACGAATTCCGGCCAGCGTTCGTTCATTCGGACGCTTTGATTTCATCAAGCCCGCGGCGGCCACCGCCGCGAGCGATAGAACTGCAACCAAGCTAGCGAACCGCCAGAATTTCTTCGAGCCGAGCTTCAAAGTTTTCTTCCCCTTCGGACCACAACCGTAGCTTTTCTACCGGCAAAGCTTTTTCGATGCGCCGGACCCAGTCAAATAGCTTTTTTATGTTTTCGCGGGTCTTCTCGTAATAATTGCGCAGGTTTTCAGGGCGGGCCATGGCTTCCAGGAAACGCTCTTCCTCGGGACTTTCTGCTGTAGGCCGCGCGATCTGCCGGATGCCGAGCAGCCCAGCATGTCCGGTAAATAAATGCTCGAATCCAAAATTTACTTCCAGATGACCATCCTCCCGCCAAACTCCTTCGTCGAAATCCTCGCCGTAACACAGGAGTTCGAGCGCTTGTGGCTCAAATTGCCACCGCGCCGGATCGCCTTGGTACACCCACAAATCCCATTGCGAGCGGACCGATATAGAACAATCGTTGTGCACGTAGGGTAGGCACAATTCTATGATGCCCGCGGCATCTAGCGGAACCGATCTCAAGTCCTGCTCATAGACCGGCGACTCCGTCCAATCGACCGCGCGAATTTCCAGATAATTGAAACCCGGTTTTTTAGCGGAGAAGGGAACGGTAGAAAGAAACTTTTCAAACCTCTCGAGGACCAGTCCTTCCGGAAAATCCTTACACCAAATGCTCAAGTAAGCCTGATTCGACATGCGCAGCATTATACCGGGATGCGCCTCGCAGCCGAAATCGGCGCGAATCCGGCGAATCTGTGCTCCCCCTGGTGGCGCAGCATGTTGCGTCGGGCATCCTCACTCGGCGATAATCCCGCATCGAGCGAACCGCTAGCCGCGGGGATCTCGGAACAACCGAACACTCAAGATTCCAAGCTACTTTTTATGTTTGGGGGGATCTGGATCTTCGTCGGTATGGAAGTCGGTGGAAATTCCCAGGAGTCTTTCCTTCAGCGTGTCGCCCATACCCGCCAGAACCTGAGAACAAGTCTCGCGAAGCCGCTTTTCCGCGGCCTTGCCAATGGTGTCGAGCATGGCTTGCGAATGCTGCCCCAGCGTGGTGGCAGACGCCAGCAGCCAGGAGTTGGAGGCATTCTCCAAGCGCGCCTTGTATTCTTCGATCGATTCCTCTGCGGATTTTTTCAGTTGCTGCTTCCATTCTTCTTTCTCAAGTTCGCGCTTCTCTTCCCAGCTTTCGATCAGTGGCGCGAGCTGCGATTGCAGGAACGTCCTGGCCTGCTCCACCCCTTCCATCACGCGTTCATCCATTTTCTGTTGGAATTCGGCCAAGGAGCCTTCGCGGTTGAACTCCATATCGGAGCGCGCTTTTTCGAGCGCCAGCCGCGAACTCACTTCAAACCGCCTGAGGGACTCGCTCGTGACGCGCTGCACCTGATCGGAAAACGTAGCCGTCGCAATTTGCGAACTTTCGTTGAGCTTTTCCCGCTCGCGGGATACCACTTCACTCGCCGCATCTTCAATTTGCGCTGTGCTGTGCTCCACATACGTGCGCCGATAGTGATCCAGCTCGGAAGCGAGCATGCTGGAAACTTCCGCCGCGCGATCCCGGAGGGTCGTGGCGGATTGCTCCACAGCCTTCTCGAGCGAGCTCTGCATGGTGGTCTGCGCTTTTTTCTGATACCACTCGGAAGCCTTTGAGAGCGCCTCGTAGGTTTCGTGCTGCGTCTCCGTGCTCTTTAGCTGCAACTCTTCTTGAATCTTTGAAAGGGAAGCTCGGCAAGCTTCCTCCACTTCGGTAGGGACCTTGGAAGACTCCGTGCGAAGTTGCTGGATGGTTTCCTGAATCACCTGCTGCGAAGACTGCTGCGCCTGCTCGCGAATTGAAGTTTGAAGCTGCGCCGCCTGTTCTGTAGCCTGCCGCATTTGTTCGCGAATATGATTTTGCAGATTGGCGGCCTGGTTCTCCGCATGATCGATCCGCGAAGCTATGCTCTCCACCGCTTCGAGTTTCGGCGTAATTCTCTGATCGAGTTCAGCGGAAACGCGCGCCAGAACCTTCTGCGCGGACGCGTCCAGCGCCGGCTCAATCTGCTGGGCCCGCTCTGCGATAACCTCCTCCACCCTGCGCCCAATCTCTTCCTGCTGCCTGACCAGAAGCTCATCGAGGTGCTGGCGCGTCTGTTCCAGCGTGACCTTCGCCGCGCGCTGAAGCTGGGATTTCGCCTCTTCCGCCCGATCGCGTTCTTGCTTGAGGCTGTTTCCGAGCGACTCAATAGTGCTTGCTGCACCGTCGATCACTTCATCCAAAGAAGCTCGCAGGCTTTCGCTGCGCTGGCGAAGGTTCTGTTCCGCTTGAGCGATCGTGTGCTGCGATACTTCGGAAATTTTCTCGCCGACTTTGTGCGATGCCTGGGTAATCCTCTCGTCAAACTCGCGCGCCGCGCCTGCCAGGCCTGTCTCAAATTGATGCTTCCAACGCTCGTTCGCAGACGCCAACTCGGCTTGCGATTGCTCGACCGTCGAGTTTCGAACACCCTGCGCGGTTTCTTCCAGGCTCTTCCGCCATTGATCCAGATGCTGCTGGGCAGCTTCCGGTGATGAAAGAATTTCCAGCGAGGGCGTGGATGCGGCGCGCTCTACCAGGGCGCGGTCCACAGCTTCGTCCACCGCCTGCTTCAGACTATGTGCAGCCGTGTGCTCCGCAGCTTGTTGGGCTGCTTGTTGCGCGGCCTGTTCGGCCGCGCCGCTCACCGCCTGCTGCACGGCTTCACGAATTTTCTCGTCGATTTGAATCGCGGATGCCTCCGTGGCTTTGCGCGCTTCTTCCACAATGGCCACCGTGCGCTCGCTGGCCTGTTGGACCACTTTTTTCACCGAGGACTCAGACACCCGCTCCATCGAAACCTTAATGGCTCGTTCGACCGCCTCATGGAGCTGTGCATCGAGTTGCTGTCGTGCGACCGCCATTTCCTCCGTGATCGCTGCTTCCGCGCCCCGGCGTAATGACTTGTTCAGCTTTTCCTTAACTTCGTCCACCATCTGCGCCATTTGGCGCGCTAGCGGCCCTTGCAGTTCCGCCGACGTCGGCGGGACTACATGAATCTTGGCTTCATCTGCCGAAGAAGTCGGCGTGCTTAGAGCAGTCGGCGCCGTGGCTGGCGGCGAAACTGCTGTCGGAGCAGGAGGCTTCTGCGAGAAGAACTCCTGTGGTGTTCGTGGAGTCGCCGGCGTTCCGGTGCCCGCGGCACCGGGATTTTCCGGCGCTGCCGGTTTCGCGGGCGCGCTTGCCCCTGAGCTCTTCGCGGCTGAAGGATGCGCGTCCACCTTGTGGTGATCCCGCGGTGTGGGTGAAGGCGGCGCGCTTGTCGGCGCGACAGATAATTTTGGTTCCTGCGCAGTAGCAGGAGTGGAGGCTTCCATCCCAGCGTCGTATGGTGAAGAAAACCAATCTTCCGGAGGGAACGCTATGCCCCACACGTTTCCGGGAACCTCAAATTCCAGCCCAATCTGGAATAGCTCGCGAACCGTCCGCGGACGCTGCACCCAGACCACACGTCCCTGGGCGGTTCGCTTCTGCCCGGCTTCCGGGCGAGGAACCTCCAGGGTGACCATCGAGTTCTTCGGAACGTAATGTTTCGACTGGTACTTACACCCGTGACAGTTCACCATCACCGTCGTGGTCCGTTCCTTGAACGGTTGACCCAGGGCGTCCACACCCGTAACCGTAATGGGAACGGCCTGCACGATGCGCGTGCTGCGGCGCTTCTGTGCGTCGGGGTCGAACGATGCTGCTGAATCCGTCACGCATTCCTCCCAGAGGGGTGTCTATTAAGGGTAGCACTGCCGGTAGGACCGGTCGAGCCGCATCAAGGGGCTGTGCGAAAGGGTTACTTGTTTAACGCGAAACAGTAGAACGGTGGGAATGCCCCAAGAGCGCGTCTTTAATTTCCTTGGCGATCCAAACCGGCCCCACCAGAAAATAGATCAATCCTTGAAAGAAGGCGGGTTTATTGCCCTCGATGAAATGGCCCACGAACAGCATAATCCAGCCCCACACAAAAAACGCCAGTCCGATGCGCCATAGCGTGAAAATCGCCAGGATGACCCCTACAAAAATAATAGGGATGCCGATTCCATGCAGCAGCTTATTCCACCGGTTGGTATGCTCGTGGTCGTACTGCGACATGTATTTCTGAAGCGAGGACAAAGCGCCTCCGGAGTTCTGCTGGTTCATACCTATACGCCGCCAAGCAGTAAGAATCAAGAAATAGTAGCGCATAGCGGGCGCGCAGAGTTACGCGGTTTGGCTCATCACTTTCTAGCAAACCGCTGCCGGCTTGGCTATGATGCTGACGTGTCCAACGACCTGACTCAAAAACCGCCAAAATCCATAATTCGAGGTCTGGTCCTGGTTGCGGGAACTCTGATTGGGCTGCTCCTGTTCGGTATTTACATAGCCTCCGGCCGCATGCCGGGTTATCTGCACAATCGCGCCATCCAGATTCTCAGCACGCATTTTAAAAGTGACGTTCAGATTGCGGACTTTCGTGTGTCGCTATTTCCGCGCACGCAAGTGACGATTGAGGGTCTGGTTTTGCGCCACAATGGCCGCACCGACATCCCGCCGCTGATTCAAGCGAAAGAGATCATCGTCAACGCCAGCCTGCGCGAACTTTTGCTCCCGCGTATGCATATTGCGAGCGTCCGCCTGATTGGTTTGCAGATTGATACGCCCCCTCATCGTCCCGGTGACCAGCCTCTATTCAAGAAAACCGACGATAATCTCTCCGAAAAATATCCGGTCATAATCGACGACATTCATGCCGACGATGCTCTGCTGGTGATCCTGCGTGCCCAGCCGCGAAAAAAGCCCGAAGATTTTGAGATTCATCATTTGGAGATCAATAGTTTCAGTTTCGACCGGCCTGCCAATTTTCACGCCATTCTCAGCAATCCGACTCCCAAGGGTGAGATCGATTCTGCAGGCCTGTTCGGTCCCTGGCAGCCGGAAGACCCCAGCACCCTTCCCGTCGATGCGAAATACAATTTCGAGAATGCCGATTTCAGCACCATTCAGGGCATCTCGGGAACTCTAAACTCCACCGGTGCATTCAAAGGCGCGCTGAATTATTTACTGGTACAGGGGCAAACCGACACCGCTAACTTCGCTTTGAATATCGCCGGCCATCCCGAACCGCTCCACACGGATTACGATGCCATCGTCGATGGCACCAATGGCAACGTCATCCTCAACACGGTTCTCGCCAAGCTCGGCAACAGCACATTGCAGGTGAAAGGCGAAGTCGTAGACATGAAGCCCGGCGTGCGAGGCCGCACGATCAGACTCCATGTCGTCTCCAACGATGCGCGCATAGAAGATTTGCTTTGGCTTACGGTGAAGGCCGATCCCCCGGTGATGACCGGCTCCGCCACTCTCAAAGCGCAGATCGATATCGGCGAGGCCGACACGGACATCCTCCAACGCATGGCCATTCACGGGCAATTCGGTGTGGGCAATGCCGAATTTACAAGCGAAAGCGTGCAAGGGAAAATCGACACACTCAGCAAAAAAGCCCAGGGCAAGCCGAAAGCCACCGACTTGGGAACCGCGGTCTCGGAGTTAAGGGGAAAATTCGTTCAGGACCAAGGTCTCATCACCTTTTCGGAACTGTCTTTTTCCGTTGCTGGTGCGTTCGTGCAGTTTGCCGGAACTTACCAGATGACCACCGGCGAAATGGATTTCCACGGAAAATTGCACATGGACGCGAAACTTTCGCAGACCACTACCGGAGTGAAATCATTCTTCTTGAAGGCGGTTGACCCGTTTTTCAAAGGCAAGAATGGAGGAACAGACATACCGATTAAAATCACTGGAACAAAAGATCAGCCGGTGTTCGGCCTGGACCGTCATCAGGAGAATCCAGCCCAACAGCACTAGTCCTAGAGATCGCGCCGCCCTTCCATCGCCTTCGACATGGTGACTTCGTCGGCGTACTCCAGGTCCGAGCCGACCGGAATGCCCATGGCAATCCGCGTGACGTGAACTCCCAGCGGCTTGATCAGCTTTGAAAGATAAACAGCCGTGGCCTCACCTTCTGCCGTGGGGTTGGTGGCCACGATAATCTCTTCCACCGTGCCGCCTTTCAATCGCTCGATCAAGCTCTTGATTTTTATTTGATCAGGCCCAATCCCTTGCAGCGGTGATAGCGAACCGCCCAACACATGGTACAGCCCGCTGAATTGCCGCGTCTTTTCGACAGCTTGTATATTCGTGGCTTCTTCCACCACGCAAATGATGGCTCTGTTGCGCGATGCGCCGGAGCAGAAAATGCACGGGTCAGCATCCGTAATATTGTTGCAGATGGAGCACTCGCGCACTCTTTCCTTCGCATCGCGAATGGCGTCAGACAAAGCGAACGCCTGATCCTTGTCCACGCGCAATAAAAAGAAGGCCAGACGCTGGGCGGTCTTCTGACCGATGCCCGGCAACCGTTTCAATTCGTCAATCAAGCGCGTCACGGAGGGCGCAAAATCAGGCATGCATCACTTCCTGTTGCGTGGATTTCAAAATAGAAGGGAATCGCTATCGCAGTCGAGATCGGCCGCTCAAACGCGCTCAGAACATGCCCGGAATTTTTAAGCCAGCGATTCCAGGCAAACCGCCCGTCAGATCTTTCACCTGCTTGGACAATTCCTCGTCCACTCGCCGCGCAGCGTCATTCACCGCCGCCAGTATCAGCTCCTGCAGCATTTCCTGATCTTTGCTCTTGAACACGTCCGGCTCCACGCGCACTTCGGTCAATTGTTTCTGGCCGTTCATTTTCACAATTACCATACCGCCGCCCGCCGAAGCTTCCACGGCAATCTCATCGAGCTGTTTTTCGAGCTTTTCCTGGACTTGACGGAACTGCGACAGCATCTGCTGTAGAGCTTTCACTTCCATTTTTATTCCTCGCCCGGGCGCTTGACCTTGGAGATCTGGCCGCCGAACTTTTCAAGCATGACCCTAACGATCGGATCTTCTTCAAACCGCGCGCGCAATTCAGAGCCGCGAACTGCGGTTGCACGGCCACTCTCAAGCTTAACACATACGCGCAGTGGCCGGCCCACCACTTGGTTCAGCACTGTGCGCAATCGTTCCATCGGGTCACGCGCTTGCAACATTTCCGCCAGCGAACGGCTCTCGCTGGGGAAAAAAAGATGCAGTTCGCCGCCTTCAATTTCCCAGCGCGTAGCGTGCTCCACCATGGACCACAAAAATTTCTGCCCTTGCAACGCCGCCTTGATAGCTTCCACTTGCGCCGAGGCCAGACCCCCGGCTGCGTCTCCCGCGGCGCGCGCAACGATGCGAGGCGGCGACGCCGGCACAGGCCCGGCAGGAACGGACCCGGTAGAAAATGGAGACACTGCCCGGACGTTAGGAACAGTTCCCGCGGCCGCCGAAGGTGCACGAGCGCCAAGTTTTTCGCTGGCAGGCAAAGCGCCTGTGGCTGCCGCCGAAGGGACGCCAGTTTTAACTGGTTCACGTGCCTGCGCGACAGCGGCGGTCACCGATCCAGAGGCCGACTGCGCCGCTGACATCGCGCGCGGCGTTCCTGATGGGATAGCAGGCGTTTTCGCGCCAGTAT